>Ga0066789_10000996_pt1 | contig 12028 bp, 11 predicted proteins | sample OrgsoiDNA2013049_FD_70960 | JGI IMG/M metagenome (GOLD analysis project Ga0066789, IMG submission 70960) | Permafrost soil microbial communities from the Arctic, to analyse light accelerated degradation of dissolved organic matter (DOM) -... | ecosystem: Environmental > Terrestrial > Soil >...
TAGGCGAGCATTGCGCGGTTGTCGTGCTGACAAGGTACAAATGCCCGGAACTGTAGAACACATAGGCCTTGCCCGCGCGATCGACAGACATCGATTGAGGCGTGCTTGCGGTCTCACAACTTAGCACGCCGATTCGCTGGTAGGCCGACGTGCCATCGACCCTTGGATCAAACGAGTACAGATAGTTCTCCTGCGTGACGAGATAGACCACCTTCGCCGAATCAGCACAGTCGTCGGGCACGCTGTCCGTCCCTTTGTTTCCACCAGCCCCGCCCTGGCCAAGGCTGATGGTAAGCCCGTCGACTCCGCCACTGGCCGAGGCGCCGCCGCCGCCCGTGGCACCAGCGCGACCGCCTACTGCAGATCCGCCCGGGCTGCCGCCCGAAGTGCCCTTCACCTGACCTCCGCTCGAGGGTGTGCACGAGAACACCCATGCCAACAAGCATCCCCAAAGCCACGTAGGTCGTTGCCCCATGCTCTTACTTCTACACGAAGGCACAGCGCGTGACAATCCGTCGTGTGACCCTGGGACCGGATTCGAATCTGCCCCTGTGGGACGGCACGTGGCCAGACTCTGACGTCGCCGTCAACGCGATGACGGTGCCCGCGAGTACGAGTGCCAGCCCTAAAAAAGCGAGCGCGGCTCCAAGAAGAGCTGTTGGCTTTCGGCATTCGCTGGATTGTGTTACTGCTCTCAGAATGGACGCAGGCAACCGCGACGGCTCATCCCTGGAATCGGCCTCGAATTGTCCTTCGGAGACGTCTTCATCGAATCTCGCGCGACCCGCGGTCTTACGCCTTTTCCGGCCGTACATTGAGGTCCTCTCGATTGTGGCGGGCATCTCGTTTCCGTTTATCGCAGTGTCTGCGTGCGACGCATCGTACCGGGGCGACATCACGACCTTTATTCGTTGGGCGGAGCATCTAGGCAACGGGACGCCAACAGTCTACCAGACGGACGCGAACTACCCGGTGTTTGGCATCCTCACGAGCGCTGGCGCGGCGGGCTGGCTCCAGCGCCACTTTGGTTCCGCACACGAGGCATTCGACGCAGTTGCGGCCTTCCGTGAGTACCTCGCTGGCTGGAATGCGGTTCTGTTTCTGCTGCTCGGCGGGCTCGCAACACTTATCCGACTGCGCATGCCGTGGACAATCGCCCTGCTCGTGTCCGTAATCCCATCGTCCTGGGTGGGAAGCGCTCTCTGGGGGCAGATCGACGGTATCACCCAGTGTCTGCTGATGGCCCCCTTGGTTGCGACGGCGCTGCTCTTTCGTCAAGTGGGACAAGCGCGGCTTGGACCGGCACTTGTCGCCAATAGCTTGAGCTTCCTACTTCTCGGGCTGGCACTTTTGACAAAGCAGCTTTCGGTGTTTTCCGCTCCGCTCCTCACGGTATTCGTTACCGTTGGGGCGATGCGAATTGCAGCGCGATGGAAAGGTATTGGATTCGCACTTGCAGTTGCGTCGACCCTGGTCCCGCTGGGCCTGTGCTTCGCGCTCGACCGGGCCTGGCCCGTTCCCGCCGGATATCATGGCTCGAGCGCGTTCTACATCTGGATGGGTGGCGGGAGCGATCACGCAAACATCATCGGCAATGGCGTTAATGTTTGGCAACTCTTGGGGCGCGACGCCAACGGCCGATCGTCGGAGCCGTTTTCGAGCTTCATGCTCGGCGCGACGAACATCCAGCTCACACCCAGTCAGTGCGGGAAGGTGCTCTTCCTCGCCGTAAGCCTGCTCATTGCCATTCTTTGGGTACGCAGCCTGAAACGCGGGAGATCCGTGGTTCAGGCATTTTGGTCGTTCGGCGGCCGCGATCTGGAGAGGACCATCGCGACGACATTAATTGCAATCGGCATGCACAATCTCGCCATGACCTTGCTTCTCTGCGGTATCCACGAACGCTACCTCTATCACGGATACGTCTTTCTGCTGCTCGGCTCGATCGCCATCCATCAGAAATCGATTGGTCGTGTTTCGTGGCGGATACCTGTGAGTGTCATCCTCGGCGCAGCCTGCTATGGCGGCTTCGTTTTCTCGAACATGGCACCGCTGCCCGGGTTGCTATTTCCCCTCCGGCGGAACGAATTTCTGGTGGCTCTGCACGTGGTCTTGCTGGTGGTGCTTGCCGACGTCCTCTGGAAGACCGGCATAGCTGATTCGCGTCGAGATGCCGAGGAATCCCCGGACCGCGCCGTCTCTGCAGCCGCTGCTGAGCATAATTGAGGTAGACCGTCGCCTGTTTGGGAACTTTCAGTCCGCAAAGCTGAGCGTCCTTGGAAAGAACGATTTGGCTGTCCTTGATCCTCGAGAGGAACAGCCTGCCGTAGTTTCCCATTCGCTGGAGCAGGAACCACATGAACTTCTCGCGCAGCTTCGGGAACATCTCGTACAGCGTGGCCCATTCGCGGCGGCCGAACGACGCCACGGTGGTGGCCGCGATGCTTTCCAAGGAAAACAGGCTCGGCTCGCCTAGCATGAAGCTTTCAAGCGACGAGACCGGTTGGTCTTCGAAGAAGAACTGGAAGGTGACGTCCTTACCGTCGTTGTTGAACCAAAGCCGCAAGCATCCCGACTTGACGAAATACATGGAGCGAGCGACTTCGCCCTCACGGAGTAACGTCCTCTTCGCCGCAACTTCGCGGACCTTGAACAGACGCTTGCACTGCTCCCATGCGTCGGGGTGAGATTGCAGCTCATGCAGAAGATTAGGCGGCATGGCAGTCGCCGTGATGTTACCACCGGTTCGACCTTCGGCGGCGACCGTGCACTTGCGACCAAAGGCCGCTGCCTCCTTCGCAAGCGTCGGACGAGTCCTACCAGCCTGCGAAGCATCTCAACTGGCAATGATGAGCGAACCAGCACTCTCACGTTCTCGTTGCCCCGAACCAACATCCTGCCCGGCTGCGTTCACCTCCTGTTGTTCGCTGCGTATGTGATGCTGCTCTTTGATCGCTGAACCGTCGCCGGGTGCCACCACGAAGAGTAACTTAGGAGGAGAGTTGCGTTTGTCATAGTCGGCATTGCGATGCTTGCGCACAAAGCGCCGCCCGGCAGACGAGGCGATCTCGGCCGCCTCGTCGATTAGGCGTTAGCTTGGAATGAGGATTCCGACCTGGCCCCAGAGGCCCCGCTTTTCACAGGGCCCTTCCGCAGCCGTCAGTCGATCGCTGCTGCGTCGATCGCCGCCGGCTTGTCAGCCGCACCGGTATCCAGGGGCGCAGCTACATCGAGCGGGGCTGCGACGTCGACTGCGATAGCAGTATCCACGCCGGTCGAATCGATGTGTGTTCCTGAATCGATGACTTTGGGACCGTCGACGGCTTGGGTGTCGAGCGGTGCTGGCGCATCCGGGGCGACGTCTATCGCTCCCGTGTCCAAATGGGTACCGCCGTCGTTGCCTCCCGAGCCACCACTGTCGAGATGGCCACCGGTTCCGCCAGCGTCACCAGTCGGCGCCGTTCCACTGTCACTACCGCAGCCGACCATAGATAAGGGCCCTAGCACGAGCGCCAGAGCGAGCAGGTACATCGTTCGCTTCATCGTAATTTCTCCTTTGGTATTTCAGAGGACGTCAACCTGGACGCCGCTTGAGCAAGTCTTATTCAATTAATCAGCGTGCGCTGCGATTCAATGCTCGCGGAGGAGAACTTTCGTGACAGCACACACAGTGGCCAGAAGAGGATGTCTCGATTGTGTGATCTCTTACAAACCATCGATGTCTCGATTGTGTGATCCCTTACAAACAATTGGGGCTCTTCGGGCCCAGCCCTCGAAGTGCCAGATGCTCGGTTCCAGCGTCACGACCCGTCGGCGCGGCATGCCCCCCCCAACCGAACGGCTCGTCGCACGGGCTATTTGCTCATCGGCGTGACGGCAGCGGGCTTCGGCGTGCCCGGGCCGAAATCGACGGTGATCTTCTATCTGGTCGCCTGGGGCGCAGCTCGGCGTCGCGCCCAGCCTCGAAGAATGACCGAGGTGCAACACTTCTGAACGGAGACTCGCAAGGATACTTGTCGAGGCCGCTGGGAGTAGACTGCGCGAGCCATCATGCCCACGCTGCTGCTATTCCTGCCGCTGCTCGGCTCGCTTGTGCCTCACGCGCCCGTTCTACGATTCAATCTCCTGCGCTGTCTGAAATACCCTATCGATGGCGTGCCAACGCATCCATGTCGAGCGCGTACGTTGCCCCTGCGGGGCCTAGCCCGCCCTGCCCCTGCCCGCGCAGGCTACGCCGCGCCCGTCGCCATCCGACCACGGTCGCTTCGGTGTCAAGCGGACTCGCTGGTCAGGCAAGACGGCAAGGCGGTCCTGTGCAAGCGGCGGGCGCAGGACGTAGCGTAGAAGGCGCGCACGGCCGTCGGCGTTGAGGGCTCCTGCGTGGGTCTTCGCGTGCACCCCATGCTGCCGTCTTGCTTGGAGCCGTGTTCGAAAAGTCGTGCCCCCACCCTCGACCGACGTCAGTACGGCGCGGCCACATTCGGAAGAGTTGGGGCAGGCGAATCGCCGCGGAATCCGAGCGAGCGGGCGTGCTCCAGCGCCTCGCCCAATTCCCTACCTTCGCGCCGGCTGGCGTGCGCTACCGCCAGCACCAGCCACGCTTGCCAAGCCTCCGGGTACTTCGAGGTGAGCGCTCGGGCTGTGTCCATGTCGGCGACGTTCTCGCCCAGCAAGAGACGCTCCAGCATTCGCGCGCGAAGATTCAGCGGCTCTTGGCGCAGCGACTGGGCAAGCTCGTACCGCATCAGCGCCGGCGCATCGTCGTCGTGAGCTTGTGCTGTTGCGGAGAGGAGCGCGCGCAGGGCGTGGACCTCCCCGTCTGGAATCGGGCGCGTGCCGAAACTGAAGTGTGGTCGCGGTATCCGCGCCTTGTACAGCACATACTCGCCACCTTGCAGATAGCGACCTAGTGTTCGCGCGAACGCGTCGGGTGTGGCGAGGTCGGGGAAGATCTGGTTCCATAGAGACTTTGCGTCGCTGGTTCGGGCCAGAGCTGCCTGGAAACGATGGAACCGTTCACGTTCATGGTTGAACAGATAGTGCACGAAGAGCCAGCTGGTTGCTTCGAGGCGCGCATGCTCGATCGAATCCGTCGGCGTCGTCCACAGATCGCTCCACGCATAGAGGCCACGGTACTCAACCAGGCGCAGCGCCTGCGTGTCCGGGGCACCGAACGTCACTTCCACGCTGTTCTCCTCGTACGATGTCATGGCCAGGTACATGGCCATGCCTTCCCTGAACCAAAGCGGCGCATTGCGATCGAGGTCGAGTTGCCGCATAAGCGCGTGCACTATCTCGTGCTTCAGCACGTTCTCGCGTTCGACCTGCGTCGTGGCCGGGGCAACGACGATGCCGGTGCCGAGATAGCTAAAGAACAGCCCCTCCCAGTGCGGCGGCAGAAAGACGTCTGCCTCGTTTGTGCTCGCCAGGACCGCGACCTCGATGGGCTCGCGCGCCTCGGGCACGTCACGCCAAGCAGCCGCTACGATCGCCGCGCGAAAGTACTCAAGCTGTGTCGCTAACGTCTCGGCATCGCCCTCGTCCTGGACATCGGTCAACAAGCGGAAATGAGGCGACGACCATTCGTTCCAGCGCGGGCCGCCTCTACCTGGGCAGGCCGGCAGGTGCGCACAGCCCGCCGCCAAGGCCAGCGCCGCGATGGCGAGCATCCGGGAACAACACATTTCGGCCAGTGTACACGTCCCAACCAACGATCGCGAAGCGCGCGTCGGCGACAGTCCGTCACACCTCCGCCCCAACCAACGTCACCACAAAAGAGGCGATTGTCGATCGCTGTGTACCAATCCATCACTCTCTTGCCCGGCAGCCAACAGGCCACACTTCCGATCTGCCGTAAGTACGGCAAGCACGTCGAAGGCTTCGTGAGAGGGAAAGAGTTCCGCCGAGGAAACGCGTGTTTCTTCGAGTCCCAATACCATGGCGAGAAGGAGCGAATCGAGTATTGGCCACTGATCCTGAACCCAGCAAGAAGAATGTACTTGATACTCAGGACGAGCTGATGGGGTCTTGGGCGCTCCACACCTTCGTTGCGGCGGTACTCACTCTCGTCGACCACACCCGCTTCATATCTAGAGAGCTGTATAAGAGCAGGTGCCTGCACCGCTGCAGGTACTTCGCACATCCTCCGGGAACAACTCTCGGCCGCGACCGGCGTCAAAAGGCTCCCATTCACCCCTGGGTCGCGCGGCTCAGAGTCGTTCCGCGTCATGCGCGTGCCCGATGGCGGACCGCAGCCCGGGCTCAAGCTTCCGGCAGTCGAACGTCACTTTTTCCGATTGCACCGAGACAACGGCATCGACCGGCACCTGGAAGTCCCCGGCATTCTCGACGTAGACGGTGAGCGCGCGGCCATCGGGAGAAATCCCACGTATTGCCCCGAACTCCTCCTTGCCATCCGCCACGAACGTCTGAAAACCGACCTCGATCTTCTCGCGCATGAAACAGCTCCTCTCCCAAGACCCGGTTTCGGTTTAGCAGGGCGATCCGGTGGAGGCAAGCGGCAGTGAGCGTCCCTGCACGGAAACCTTGCCGGCAGTGATGCCGCGCTTGCTCGGCGCTCGGGGTTGCGTCATCACTGTGGGCGCCAGCGCCTCCTTCATCAACTCCTGCGACCGCGGTAGTCAGCGCCTGACTTTGGAGTCCAAGTCCCTGGCCACTTCCATCGCTTCCGGACTTTCATAAGGAGTCAAACACCCAATTTCTGGTTAGGAACTCTGATCAGCGCGGCTTCATCTATAGGAGGCCCACACGAGGAACTAATGGGGCCTCTCTTTAGATTCCGCTGCCCGTGTTGGGATTCAGGTGTCCTCGTCCAAGCATAGGTAACCTCGTCGAGAACCCTCGTGGCAAGAGGCGCGGGTTCAGCGACGTGGCGAGGGACTGCGCTTGGGAACGCGGGCGAGGTGGAGGCCAAACCAGCGTCGCTCGTCGTTCCAGGTTCGCTCCAGGCGAAAGCCGGCGTCGACGAGCAGGCGAGCGATCATCGCGTGCGTGAACTTGTAACTCGACTCGGTGTGAATGCGCTGGCCGGGCGCGAAGTGAATCTCGGTGCCCACAGTCCCGAGCCACACGCTTTGCGCGCCCATACTGGCCAGATAAAGCTCGATGCGGGAGGCGGCGTGATTCCAGCGCACCACGTGCTCGAAACGATCGATATCGAACATGGCGCCCACGTCGCGGTTGATGCGCACGAGCACGTTCTTGTTGAACCGGGCCGTCACCCCCTGGGCGTCGTCATAGGCAGGCACCAGGACCGACCCTGCCTTGCGCAGATCCGTTCCGATGAGTAACGCGTCGCCCGGCAGCAGATGACGTCGGACCGCCCGCAACAACTTCCGCGCCGACGGGGGATCATAGTTTCCGATGTTCGACCCCAGAAACAGCAGCAATCGCCGTCCAAAGGGCGCAGCGAGAAAGCCCAGCTCCTCAGGATAGCGGGCCACCACCGGGCGCACGGTCAGCCGCCGGAAACGCTTCAGCTTGGATTGTGCCAGGGACAGCGCCGCAGCCGACACGTCGACCGGCGTATAGACAACGCGCGCCTGGCGGTCGAGCAGTGCCGACAGCACCAGCTGCGTCTTCGAAGCCGTGCCCGCGCCCAGCTCGATCACATGCGGAGGCACCCCTGCCGCCTCGATGATCTCGTCGGCGTGTTTGGCCAGAATCCCACGCTCGGTGCGCGTCAGGTAGTACTCAGGAAGCTCGGTGATGTCCTCGAACAGCGCCGAGCCCTGCGCATCGTAGAGCAGCCAGGGCGGAAGGCGCATGCGAGGCCGCAGCAAGCCCTCGCGCACGGCATCGGCCACGGCTCGCACGGAGGCGGCGCTGACCGAACGAAACGCCGGAGCGGGACGTTGACTGCTCCAGACCGCGGCGCTCGCCATCGTCACGCGTCACGCGCCAGGCGAATTCCGCCGGCCTGCCAGCGGGCCGCCGGCGGAAAGAAGTTGCGATAACTCGGCCGCATGTGGCTGGCCGGCGTAAAACACGATCCCCCTCGGAGCACCATTTGGTTGCACATGAATTTTCCGTTGTACTCGCCGATGGCGCCGGCAGGCGCTCGATAACCGGGATAGGCAACGTAGGGGCTCTGGGTCCAGATCCACGCGTCGCCGAAAAAGCCACTACTCCGGGCGGCCGGGTGGTAACGCCGGCTCTCGACGAAATTTCCGAGCACGGGTTCGTCGGCCGCGACGTGCTCCCACTCTTCCTCGGTGGGAAGCCGGGCACCCGCCCAACGTGCGTACGCGTCTGCCTCGAAGTAGCTCACGTGGACGACCGGCTCCAGCGAATCGACGGGGCGCGTGCCGAACAGCGTATAGGTCGCCCACGCTCGATTCTCGTCACCGTCTTGGAGCGGCTGCCAGTAAAGCGGCGCCCGCCACTGTTCCCGCTGACACAACTGCCAACCGTCCGAGAGCCAGAGCTCTGGGCGCCGATACCCTCCGTCGCGCATGAAAGCGAGGTAATCGCCGCACGTGACGAGCCAATCGGCCAGTGCGAACGATCGCAAGAAAGCTTTGTGTCGGGGCCCTTCGTTGTCGAAAGCGAAACCGGGCCCCTCGTGGCCAATCCAGACGATGCCGCCGTCGAAGGTCCGAAATTGCGTGGACCGAGGCTCTGCATCGCCGTCTGGCCCGCGGGCGGCGACGGGCGCCGGAAAGGCACTATACGCCGGCTGAAGCGGATTGCTGGCCAGGGCGTGTTTGATGTCCGTGAGCAGCAGCTCCTGGTGCTGCTGCTCGTGCTGAAGCCCGAGCTCAATCGTGGTCAGGACCGTCGGCGAGGCGCTCTCCTCGTGAAGCAGGCGGATCACCGCCTCGTCGACCTGTCGGCGGTAGGTACGAACTTCCGCCAGCGACGGTCGTGACAACGTCCCGCGGCGGGAGCGGTCGAACCTTTCGCCGACGGCGTCGTAGTAAGAATTGAAGAGCGTCCGATAGCGTGGATCGGGCGACCGGTAGTCGACGGCCGCGTCCGAGGACAGCACGAAGGTTTCGAAGAACCAGCTCGTGTGTGCGAGGTGCCACTTGGTCGGGCTGGCGTCCGGCATCGACTGTACTTGCTGATCTTCGGCCGAAAGGACATCGGCCAAGACCTCGGTTTGCGCTCGCACGGCACGGTATTGATCGAGCAATCGCATGAAGAATAGGGGACAGCTGAAGCGAAATGTTCAGATCAGATGAACGGAGACAGCGGAAAGATAGCGCCGAAATTCCCATGTGGAAGGGAAACAAAACATGGGACGCCCAAAACGATGGTCAATCGGCCCGCGCGGCCCCGTGCCGCCGGCCGGAACGTAACGGCGACGGAACGAGCACCCGTTCGACCAGATCGAACGCCCCCTGAACGGCCAGCGCGAGCAGGGACGCCGGAATCGCGCCTTGTAAGATCAAGGGAAAATCATCCATTCGAATCCCGGCGAAGATGGGTTGGCCGAAGCCCCCGGCGCCCACCAGCGCTCCCAGGGTCGCGGTCCCGACGTTGATGACGGCGGCGCTCTTGATCCCGGCCAGGATCGTTCCCAGCGCGAGCGGCAGCTCCACCCGCCACAGGATGGCCCAAGGTGAGAGGCCGAGCGCCGCCGCCGAATCTCGCACCGCGGGCGCGATACTCACCAAGCCAGCGTGGGTGTTTCGCACGATGGGCAGCAAGCTGTAGAGGAACAGCGCCGTCATCGCAGGCGGGGCGCCTATCCCCAGAAGCGGTATCATGAACACCAGTAGGGCCAGCGACGGGATTGTTTGCAGAACGCCGACGGCTGCGAGAACCAGCTGCCCCAGAGCCGGGCGCCGCGCCGCCAGGATCCCCAGCGGCAGCGCCACCAGGATCGCCGCTAGCAGCGACAGGCTCACCAACATCAGGTGCTCGCGTGTTCGCCCAAACAACCCGCCCGTCCAGCTCTCGCGCAGAGCCGCCGGATCGACGGACGATCGGCCGCCCCGCTGTGCGACGAAGTCCGCCGCCACCTGCCGCTCGGGCACGTGGTCCAGCTTGGCACGTCCGTTCATGGTGCGCATGGTGGCGATGTCGATCGTGCCTTCGAGGGTTCGCAGCGCCGCGAACGCCGCGGGCCAGCGCTGTTCCGCGTCCAGCCGGTAAAGCAAGATTGCCTCGTACTTGGGAAAGAAGCCGAGATCGTCGGTGACGACGCTCAGATCGTGGCGGCGGATCTCGGCGTCGGTCGCATAGAGATCCGTCACATCGATGTGATCCTCCGCGAGGCCGCGGTAGGCGAGGTCGTGGTCCAGCCCTCGAACGTTGACGGCGGAAAGTCCATAGCGGGCCGCGAGCCCCGGCCAACCATCGCGCCGGCTCCTGAACTCGTCGCTGAAACCGAAGCGAAGCTCGGGGTGTAGCCGCAGGTCCGAGATGGTCCGAATGCCAGCGGCAGCAGCCCGCGCGCGTCGCATCCCCAGCGCGTAGGTGTTGTCGAACCCGAACGAACCGCCCAGACCGACGCCGTATGGCTGGAGCGCCGCGCGCAGGGAAGCGACGTCCGCGTCGCCCTGTCCGTGCAGGAGCTCTTGCAGCACGGTCCCAGTGTAGTCGGGATAGGCGTCGACCCGGCCCGCGACCAGGGCGTCCCAGCACAGTCGCGTGCCGCCGAGCGCTGCCCGGCGCTCCACAGCGACCCCGGCGGCGGATACCGTCAGCGCCACCACCTCGCCCAGGATGACCGACTCGGTGAAGGCCTTGGATGCAATCCGGAACGCTCGCCCGGTCGCAAGCTGGGCCGCGATGGGTGACGAGCCCGAGTCCGCGGCACGCGCCTTTGCCGGCTCGGCCAGTTCCCCCGCCATGACGGCCGCGACGACAATGAAGACCGACTGCCAGCCGGAGAGTTTCATCACGACTGCGGCTCTCCCTTGGAATTGCGGTCGGGGTCGTAGGCGTGCCCGAACGCCAGCAACGGCTGCGCCGCCACGAACTTCGTGATGAAAGGATCGGTGGGAGAGCGCACCAGGTCCTCCACGCGTCCCTGTTGCAGCACACGTCCCTGCCGCATCAACGCCACCTGGCCATCGTCACGCGCGAAGAACGCCGCCTCGGAGAGATCATGGGTGACCAGCACCACCGCCTTCGCCGTCTGCTGGAACACGCGCACCAGATCTTGCTGCAGCTCCGCCCGCACCAGGGGATCGATCGACCCCAAGGGCTCATCGAATAGCAGCAGATCCGGGTCCAGCATCAACGCGCGCATCAAGCTCACGCGCTGTCGCTGGCCTCCTGATAGCTGAAACGGATAGCGGCCGAGGGCGTCGACGGGAAACCGGGTCAGCGCGGCAAGCTCGGCCTGACGTTGCTCGATGTGCGTGCGTGGCCAGCGCAGGTGCCGGGCCATCAAGCTGACGTTCTGCCCGGCCGTGAGGTGCGGAAACAGGCCTCCCTCCTGCACCACGTAGCCCATGGACCGCCTAGCCCGCTGCACGCTGTCGGGAGACAGCACCTCGCCGCGAAAGCGAACTTGGCCGGCGTCCGGCCACAGCAGCCCCAGCGCCATCCGCAACACCGTCGTCTTGCCGGAGCCGCTGGGGCCGATCAGCACCAGCGTATCGCCCGAGGCCACCGACAGATCGAGCGGCGCGATCGCCACGACCGCCTCGAAGGTCTTCGAGACGCCCACGAACTGGAGCAGGGGCGCAACGCTTGTGGTCATTCGCGCCGGGCGCTAGGCGCCCCGACTGTCAGCAAGATACGATGGCAACCCCGCGATCGCCTGCGAATTTTCATCTGCGGGACAATGGCTCGCTGCCGCGAAAGTTGCCTCGGTTGACAATCGAGAATGCCTCTTGCAGTCCCCAGGTTCCCACGCCTGCGTTGTTCACCAGGACGTTTCCTTGCCCGTTCGATGCCGCCGGCATGGACTCGGTTCTCCGTTCGGCAAGCACAAGCCGGCCGTCGCGCATTTCGCCCGTCCCGCCTCGAATGTCACCGAGACGCCACCCTCCGACGTCCATCTCCTGTCTTTTCACTCCAGAAGCAGCGACTGATCCCGTTCTTGGTC
>Ga0066789_10000998_pt1 | contig 12019 bp, 7 predicted proteins | sample OrgsoiDNA2013049_FD_70960 | JGI IMG/M metagenome (GOLD analysis project Ga0066789, IMG submission 70960) | Permafrost soil microbial communities from the Arctic, to analyse light accelerated degradation of dissolved organic matter (DOM) -... | ecosystem: Environmental > Terrestrial > Soil >...
GCGCGGGAAGGTTTGGAAACCCTTCGAGGGTTTCCATCACACGCGTAGGCGGAGGCGGGCTTCGCCCGCCGTAGCCAGAGCGCGGGAAGGTTTGGAAACCCTTCGAGGGTTTCCATCACAATCGGGGGAGCCGGGCAGTTTTCTTGCTCGGCTCTCACTTTTTTCGTTGCCGAAACTTGTCGCAGGTAGCTTCGGTGCGTACTACGATTTGTGCAATGTCACCGAAGAAGTCGATTCCTGAGGGACCGGTCGAGATTCCTGAGTTCCTGCCCATCCTGCCACTGCGCAACTCTGTGCTGTTTCCGAACTCGATCATCCCGATTGATGTCGGACGCAAGAAGTCGGTGAAGCTGGTCGAGGAAGCGATCGCGAAGGAAAAGCCGATCATTGGCATCGTCACCCAGCGTGATGCCCGCGTGGAAGAGCCTGGCCCGGCGGATCTTTACACCGTCGGCTGTGCAGCCCGCATTCTGAAGGTCATCAAGCTCGCCAAGGACAGCTTTTCGGTGATCCTGCAGGGCGTGTCGCGCGTGCGCCTGCTCGAGCTGGGCCCCCAGGATCCCTATATGGTGGCCAAGATTCAGGTGCTGCCGGATCCGACCGCCAGCTCGGCGGAGCTGGACGCGCTCGTGGTGAATGTCAAGGACGTCGCCAAGCGGGTCATCAAGCTCATGCCCGAGTTGCCGAAAGAGGCATCGTCGCTGCTCGACAGCGTCAGCGAGCCGGGGCAGCTCGCCGACCTCATCACGTCGAACCTCGACGTACAGGTGGACGAGAAGCAGGAGATTCTCGAGATCCTCGATCTCAAGGCGCGCTTGCGTCGCGTGCTGCAGTTCCTGTCGCGCCAGCACGAGGTGCTGAAGGTGCGGGAAAAGATCAATACGCAGGTGCAGGAGGAAATGGGGCGCAATCAGCGCGAGTACGTCCTGCGCCAGCAGCTTAAGGCCATTAAGGAAGAGCTGGGCGAAATCGACGAGACGGGGGGCGACCTGGACGACTTTCGCGAGAAGATCGCGGCGGCCAAGCTGCCAGCCGACAGCGAGAAGGTGGCGCTCAAGCAACTCGAACGGCTCAAGGTCATGCAGCCATCGTCGGCGGAATACACCGTTACACGGACGTACCTCGAATGGCTGGTCGAGCTACCGTGGTCGGTCACGACCGAGGACAAGCTGGATATCCCGGCGGCGCGCGACATCCTGAACGCCGACCACTACGACCTCGAAAAGGTCAAGAAGCGCATCCTCGAGTACCTGGCGGTGCGCAAGCTCAAGACCGACAAGAAAGGCCCTATTTTGTGCTTGGCGGGACCGCCCGGCGTCGGCAAGACATCGCTCGGTAAGTCCATCGCGCGGGCTCTAGGCCGCAAGTTCATGCGAATTTCTTTGGGTGGCGTGCGCGACGAGGCCGAAATTCGCGGCCACCGGCGCACCTACGTCGGCTCGCTCCCTGGCCGCATCATTCAGGGCATGAAGAAGGTCGGGTCGAACAATCCCGTCTTCATGCTCGACGAGATCGACAAGCTCGGCCACGACTTCCGCGGCGATCCCGCAGCGGCGCTTCTGGAAGTGCTGGATCCCGAGCAGAACCACGCCTTCTCGGATCACTACCTGGAAGTGCCCTTCGATTTGTCGAAGGTCATGTTCATCGCCACGGCCAACATCATGGATCCCATTCCGCCGGCCTTGCGCGATCGTCTCGAGGTGCTCGAGATCCCGGGTTACACCCGTGAAGAGAAGCTCAACATCGCCAAGCAGTTCCTCATCAAGAAGCAAGTCGAGGAGCACGGACTTTCGGACGCGCGCCTCGAATTCGAAGACCCGGCGGTGGGCGAAATCATCGATAGCTACACGCGGGAAGCCGGCGTGCGCAACCTCGAGCGCGAGGCGGCGAACGTGATTCGCGCCGTGGCGGTCCTAGTCGCCGAAGGCAAGGCCAAGGAGAAGGAAATCGTCACGCTGGCGCGCATACCGGATTTCCTCGGCCCGCAGAGGTTTCTGCCCGAGGTGGCCGAACGCACCGCCGAGGCGGGCGTGGCGACCGGCCTGGCGTGGACGCCAGTGGGCGGCGACATTCTGTTCATCGAAGCAACGCGCATGAACGGCAAGGGCAACCTGGTGCTCACCGGTCAGCTCGGCGACGTGATGAAAGAGTCGGCGCAAGCGGCGCTGTCGTTCATTCGTGCGCACTCGCGGTGGTTGGGGCTTGACGACGGCTTTCTCGAGCGGACCGATATTCACTTGCACATTCCAGCCGGCGCCATTCCCAAGGATGGCCCGTCTGCGGGCGTCACCATGTTCGCGGCGATGGTGTCCTTGCTCACCAACAAACCGGTGCGCAGCGATGTGGCCATGACGGGTGAAATCACCTTGCGCGGTCTCATCCTGCCGGTCGGCGGTATCAAGGAGAAATTCCTGGCCGCTCACCGCGCCGGCATCAAGCGGGTCATCATGCCCGAGCGCAATCGCAAGGACGTCATCGACATTCCCGAACAGCCCCGCAAAGAGCTGGAAATCATTCACGTCAAGCGCATGGACGAGCTTCTGCCCTTGGTGCTGACGGAAATGCCCGTCCTGACGGGCACGATGCTTGGCTCCGTGACGCCCCCTCCGGTTCATTCGACCACGCAGCCGCCGGCTGCGTAGAACGATTGTGATGGAAACCCTGAGAGGGTTTCCAAACCCGCGGCACCTGCCACCCGCCCTGCCACCCCCTCGCTTCGCGAGGCCGCGCGCGATGGTCCGCGCCGAGCAAAGCTCGGCGGCTCCCCACGCGTCTTCCTCGATCGCCTGTTTCAAATCTCGAAACAGGCGATCGCGCTTCCTACCGTCGGCGCGGCACCTGCGTTTTGCGACCGGCGCGGTGTCCGCCCGGACGGGGCCGTTTGGCGGGCGAGGGCACGTGACCCTTGCCGTTCGGTCCCTGGTCGCTGGGCTTGGTGGCGGATTCCAGCTTCTCCAGCCGTTCGCGCATCCGCGAGCTCTCGCTGCGCAGCCGCTCCAGTTCGTCGCCCAGCTTGTGCAGTTTGTCTTCCGTCGAGCCCTTTTCTCGCAGCTGTCGGATGGCGTTGCGGAAGCGCCGCTTGGCGCGGCCGTCCAGTTCGCCGGCCCGGGCGCGGTCGATGGCGGCAATCGAGCGGGCGTCGCCGAGCTCGGCGAGCGCCGCGGCGGCGTCCATGCGGACGCGAAAGTCCGGATCGAACAGGCAGGCTTCCAGGCGTTCGCGGGCGCGGCGGGCGTTGTTTGTGCCCTCGGCCAAACGACCAAGCGCCATCACGGCGGCCCGGCGCGACTGGAAAGACGCCGCAAGGTGGATGGCCGCTTCGACAACCGGATAGGCGGCCTCGTCCGCCGTCGCCCCCAATCCTTCGAGCGCCTGCGACCGGATGATATCCATGAAGGCGTGCCGGCTGAGAACGGGCGTGAGAATTTCCACTGCTCGCGGCGAACGGGTCCGGCCGAGTGCCAGGGCCGCAGCCGCCTCGACGAAGCAGCTCGGGTCGCCGTCTTTCGTCCAATCTTCGAGCATGGCGGCCGCCCGCTCGTTGCCAGGTCCGAAATCGATCCGAAATTCACCAAGGGCCAAAGCGACGGCGCGCCGGACTTTGGGAAGCGCCTGGTTCCGCGAGACCAGGAGGGCATCCAAGGCGTCCTGGCGGCGCGTTTTCCCAAGCGCCGCTGCGGCCGCGGATCGCACGGCCCAGAAAGCATCGCTTTCGAGGGCCGCGCGCAGGGCTGCGACGCCGGCTTCATCCGGCTTGTCGGCCAGAGCGCGCGCCGCGTGCACGCGGTCGACTGCAAGCTGTGCTTTCGCCAGTTGGCGAATCCACAGTGGCCGGGCCTTGTCGAACTTGATCGTCTTGAGCAAGACGTCCCCGGGATCGAAGACGATTTGCTCGGGCGCGGCGTCGAGCTTGAACTGGAAGGTATGCGTTTTCTGGCAGATGTGAATGGTCTCGTCGTGCTCGCTGCCGTCGACTTCGAAGCGCACACAGGTGCGCAGCTCGTACGTGCGTTCGCATTCCTGCTTTTGCTCGACCCGCAGCGATCCAACCTTCTTGTCCGCGTCCCACTGCCACGTGCACTCGAGATCGGGATGGCCGGGATGATCGGTCCACTGCTGGAAAAAGCGGTCCAAGTTGCGGCCGCTGGCTTCCTCGACGGCGCGGGCCAGGTCACGCGTTTCCACCGACTTGCGCGCGTGGCGTTCGGCATAAAGCTGCAGCGTACGGAAGAAATCGGCGTCGCCCAGCTCGTGGCGAAGCATGTGCAGCACGCGGCCGCCTTTTTCGTAGAGGTGGCGGTCGAACAAATCAATCGGCTCTTCGAATTGCCGGCACACGATGGGCCGCTGGTATTCGTTGGCTTCGTCGAGATAGCCCTCAAGATCGGTGAGAAGGTCGATATCGGCCTCGTCCCGCCCGCGCGAATGGGTGCGCCAGATGTACTCGAAGTAGGTCGCGAAGCCTTCGTTCAGCCATGCTTCGGGCCACTCGCGGCAGGTGACGAGGTCGCCCCACCACTGGTGCGCGAGCTCGTGCGCCACTAGGTAGTCGATGTCCCGGTCGATGGCCGCACGTTCGTCGAGCATGGCCTCGGCGGTGAGGGTGGTCGCCGTGGTGTTTTCCATTCCGCCGAAGATAAAATCGGAGACGAAAATCTGGCTGTAGCGTTTGAACGGGTAGGTAACGCCGATGGTCTTCGAGAAAAAATCGATGAGCTCGGGCGTCGCCGCAAGGCTGCGTGCCAGATCCGCCTCGCGGCCTTTCGGACCGTAGTAGTAGACCTCGACGCCAGTCTGGGGCGCGCGGTCCTTGATCTCGCAGAATTCTCCGCATACCAGGGTGACTAGATACGGCGAGTGCGGAAAATCGAGGACGTAGTGCCACAGCGCCTTGCCATTGCCGAGGTCGCGGCGCTCGTGCAAGTCGCCGTTCGAAAGTACGAACAGGTCGGCCGGCGCCGTGCACAGGATCTCGCTCGACGATTTCATCAGCGGGGCATCGACGCACGGAAAATAGAACCGCGAGTCCTCGTCTTGCCCTTGCGTCCAGCATTCGCGCGGGCGGCCCGGGTGCGCCTCATCCGGCTGCACGAAGTAAAGGCCGCGTACCGGCTTGCACCGGTAATCGATGGCAATGGTCATCTTCTCGTCGCGCTTGCGCGGGCGATCGAGCTGGATGCGCAGCCGTTTGTCGTCGTAGGAAGTGGCCGGGGCGGCGACGCCGTCGATGGTGATGCTGGCAAAGCGCATATCGATGGCGTCGAGCTCGATAGCGCCGAGATCGTCGCGACGACTTTGCAGAGCTAGCGTCGCGCGACCGACCAGCGTCTGCGCTTGCAAATCGGGCTCAAGCTCGAGCCGAAGGTGGGTGACGGAAACCGGACAATCCGGCGCGAAATGGGTCTGGGTGCCGGGCAACACGAAGGGTTTGGGCATGGCTGAAGGAGGAACGTTACCGCGGATCGCGTAGCTCGGCTAGAGCACCGGCGTTTGGTTTTGCCTACGAGTCTTTCTTCGATTGCGTCGCTGGTTTGCGCCGGGAACGGGAAAATCAAACCATTCGCGAACGTCCAGGTCGAAGCCCGCCCCGTGCATGAAATTGTAGACCGCCCGGCGCAATCCTTCGCCCAGCATGCCGAGATCCGGCCGACCGGGTTCGTCAAAGGGGATTTCGTTGCGGGTGAACGTACCTTCCCGCGGGTCGAGCACGCGCAGGCGAAGCTTCGTGAGATCCTGGAAAACCGGACTGTGGGCGGTCAGTGCGAACCTGTGCCAATAGGCCGAATGCACGCGTCCGTCGGCAAAAAGCCCGCGCACGAAGTCCAGCGCCTCCAGGGTTTCCTCGACGGTTTGCGTAGGGTACCCGTACATCAAATAGGCATGCACGAGGATTCCCGAACCCGCGAGTGCGCGCATGGCCTCGGAAGCCTGTGCATTGGTGATGCCCTTATCCATGAGCGCCAGCAGGCGGTCGTGCGCGCATTCGAGGCCGCCGCTCACGGCGATGCACCCGGAACGCTTCATCAGGCGGGCAAGCTCGTCGTCGAACCGGCGCTCGAAGCGGATGTTGGCCCACCAGTCGACGGTTAGGCCCCGATCGAGAATCGCCTTGGACAGCCTAGCCAGCAGGGCGGGCGGTGCTGCTTCATCGACGAAATGGAAGCCGCGAAGGCCCGTGTCCGCCATAGCTCGCTCCATCCAGCCCACGATGGTCTCGGCATCCGTCGGATCGTAGTTGCGAATGTAGTCGAGCGAGGTATCGCAAAAGGCACAGCGGTGCCAGTAGCAGCCGTGCGCCAGGGTAAGCTTGAGCCACGGTCGATCGCTCCACAGCCGGTGCATGGGGTTGGGACTCTCGGCCATGGCGATGTAGCCCGCGTTTCGCATGGGCGAAAAATCGGGGGCCGGCCGATCGCGGTGCTTCAGCCGCGGCCCCGCAGGATCGTCGCAAAAGATCACCTGGCCGTCACGGCGAAGGCGCGTTCGGACGAGCGCGGTCGAGGGGACGCCTTGCGCTTCGACGATTCGAAGGAGGGGAATCTCGCCGTCGTCGAAGCATACGTAATCGAAGATGTCGAACACGCGGCTCTCGGCAAGATCGCGCAGCTCGGTGTTCACGTAGCCGCCGCCGAGCACGGTCACCACAGTGGGGGCGAGAGCCCTGATCCGGCGGGCGATACGGAAGGCGCCGTAAAGCGTGCCCGGAAAGGGCACCGTGAATCCGACGAGCGTCGGCGTGTGCCTTGCGAAGGACTGCTCGGCAAGCTCGTCGATCCACCGGTCGAGCAGGGTCGGCCGCCTGGTCAGCGCCTGCGCCAAGTCATCGAAGCCGCTTGCATCGGCAGCCAAGTGCTCGGCGTAGCGGGCCAGCTCGAAACGATCGTCGACACCCTCGCGAACGGCGTCGGCGATCTCGTCGAGAAACAAGCTGGCTCGATGGCGCGCCACCACGTCGCGCGCCTGGCCACCGATAAGGCCACGCATGGCTTTGAAACGCGAGCCCTCGGGCAAGCTTCCGCGTCGGCACAGGCGGTCTTCAAGATCAGGCGCGCGTCCTTGCAGGAAGTGAACCGCATCGTCTACGACCGCGCGGATTTTCTCGGCATGCTGCAAGAAATGGCGAACGGCCTCCGGCTGTTGGCGGGAAGACTTCTTGCGAAGGATCTTTTCCACCGCAGCCACTCCGCTGGCGCAGAAAAGGCGCAAAGCGAGCGCGAGCGAGAGATCTTCCTGGGCCACGTCGTGACCCTTGTAGCGCAAGAACGCCGCCAGCGTCGGCACGGCCGGGTAGGCCGTATTGAACTGAAGCATCGGCGGTGTGACCAAAAGGATGCGCATGGGCCCGCCGATGCTAGCGCGCCTTCTGCAGAGACGCCGGTTTACTCCAGCAAGAGACGGGGGCGCTCGATACGCGCCACAAGCGGCGCCAGACGTGCGTCGGCGGCGACCGAAGCGAGCAAGGCCGTTGCGGCCGCGACGTAGCCCGCCCGATCGAGAAGACCGGCGAGTAGCCGATAACGCAAAAAGAGAAACGCGGTTTGTGCCACGTCGGACAGGCAGTAGCCACGCAGCGCTTCGAGTTGGCCCGTGCGAAAGAGCGCCTCGACTTGGCTACCGTCCACACCGTCTTTACCGGGCAGTCCGATAAGTCGGGCTGCGCCGTGGAGCGACGTCATGCGAGTCGCGCCGTGGTCGGCCAGCACGTCGCACAGATCAAGATGCCCCTCGCTGCTGTAGCGGTAACGATAGTCGCGGTTGCGGTAGTACCACGGTGCGGAAACGCCGTAGCGCAGGCTGCGCAGCATGAGCACCGGCAAATCGAAGCCGCGTCCGTTCCAGGTGACCAGGGTGGGCTCCCATTTCGCCATGAACTCGGCGAAGTCCGCGAGCATGCCGCCTTCGTCCTTGCCTTCGCCGATAGTGCCGGCTTTCTTGCAGACGAGATTCTCGTCGAGCCACATGACGCCGATGACGACCGGTTTGCACGCAAAAATGGGCGGAAATGTTCGCTCGGTCCCAGGGCTGGGCGGAGGCGCTGTGTACAGCTCCCCGTCGGGGATGGTTTCGATGTCGAGGACAAGATGCGTTGAGGCGGCCATAGGAACTCCGCATTCTAGGCCGTGCAAGCGGCGGCGACAAAGGCTACTGTTTTGGGGTTTCCATGGCCGACAATGAATTTGACGCCCGGACCGATCTTCTCGACAAGGCCAGCCCGCGGTCGTTGCGCCAGGTTCGGGCGGCGCAGTTGCGCGCTCGCGCCTTGCGATGGGCTATTGGCAAGTCAGCTTTGGGCTCGCTGTTTCTGGTTGGTGCGCTGGCCTACGCATTGGGACCCCAGCGTCACACGGGACCGAGCCGTCTGTGGATGGCTTTTCTGCTTGTGCTGTCGACGGTGAACGTGGGCCTTGGCTTGCGCACGTTTTCGCGAGTGCGACGGCAGGCCACGCGCTATTGGCCCCTGGCCACCGCGGCCTGGGGCGTGCTAGCCACGGTAGTCGTACGGATTCTGATGCGTAGGTAGTGCGGGCGCGTGGGGAGCCGCCGAGCTTTGCTCGGCGCGGACCATCGCGCGCGGCCGAGCAAAGCGAGGGGGCGGCAGGGCGGGCGGCAGGTGCCGCGGGTTTGGAAACCCTCCCAGGGTTTCCATCACAATCCGACTAAAACCCTACGAACGCCAGTGCGCCTACGTTGCCTCGGCCGACGGAGGGAAGAAGCACGATCTTGCCGCTCGTCTCACCCGAGGCCGTGTTGTCGTCCGGCTTGGCGAAATAGCCGCGGTAAAAGAGGACGGCCGAGGTGACGATCAGCGCGCCACCGACGCCGTAGCCCACCCACTGGACCTTGCTCCAGTTGTCGCCCGCGCTTTTCTGGCTTTCAACGTAGGATAGGTAGGTGGCATCGAGTGGCCCCTTCGCCACGCCCTTGTTGTCGCAAAGCTGGGAGCTGTTGCTCGCACAGGGAAAGCGGCGGTACTGATCCAGGTTGCTGTTAATGCTAGTCACCCTGTAGCTGGAATAGCCGCCGAGGCCGACGCCCACGATGCCGAGGCCGAGCAGCGCCCATGCTCCCACGCGCGAGCCCTGGTTGGGCGGCTCGGGCGCCGGCCCGGGCGTCGATCCCCCAAGGCCGACAGGGGCCGGAATTGGCTCGGCCTGCGCCTGTTCCGAGGGGTTCTCGATGGGCTTTAGCTGCACCTGAAGTCTCTCGGTCGCACCGGAGGCCAGCGTTACGTTGCGCTCCCACTTCTCGTAGCCGGCCTTGCCGACGGTGATCTGGTGCTGGCCTCCCGCGATGCCGGCCACCATGAGGCCGTCGGAGCCGAGCAAGCCAGCTTGAACGCCGTCGAGCAAGACCGCCGCGCCGACCACGCCGCCCACGATTTTCAGCGTGCCCGGCAAGGCCTGGCCCGTGAGCGTGGCGAACCACTTCTGCACCGGCGCTCGCAACCCCACCGGCGTTGCTTGCGCCTTGCTGATTTGCTCGGAAATCCATGACTCGACCACGCCTCGCTCGGCGTCCAAGAGCTTGATGGTAACAATGAAGGCGTCGGTCCCGACGGGTTGCACGCTGCCGAAAACCAGCTTGCTCGCCCCGATACTTTGCGCAGCTTGGGTCATGCATGGCGGCGCTTCGTCCGGACAGCTGAAGATGAGCTTCACCTCGACTAAGTCGCGGCCCTGCGCCAGGCGAAACATCCCCGACGAGGTTACGCGCTGACGCAAAGCCTCGGTAACGGCGGCGGCGACCGAATCTGGCGCGCCGGCGGCGGGCTCGAGGCCGAGCACCGACAGGGACGCTTCCCCTGCTGATGCTGCGGAGCCTCCAAGGAGCGTACAGACCAGAATTCCAAGCACGGACAGAGAAGAGACTCGGGCAGCGATGTTCACCATGGCTTTCGGGCGATGTTTTCCTAGGCGTCGGGCAATGTCAATGAAGACGCGACGATGTTTGCGCCTCCTGCGCACCTGGACGCGCCGTGCCTGTGCTAGCTTAGCCACCCCATGCGGCTCGGCGTGTCGGCAAAAATACTGATTGCGTACGCCGTTTTGCTCGGAATGCTCGCGGCGAGCAGCCTTTTTACTTTGTCCTATTTGCGTCGCGGTCGAGAAGAGCTGGCTGCCAACCAGCGCCGCCTGGAAGTTCAGGTCGCGGTCGACGCTTCCCTGCGCGCGCTCGAGGATTTCGCCAAAATGCGACGACCGGAAGGTGGCGGCCCGGCGCTTGGTCTCACAAGTCGCGTGGCCGCGCAAAACGGCATCGCCTCGGCTCGCCAAAACCTGCGTGATGCGCTTGACGCCATCGATCGCTACTTCAAGGAGCGGGACAATCCCGCCCGGCGGGAGGAGTTCGAACGTTATAAGCGCGACATCGCCGACCTCGATGAGCGGGTGGTAGGAGCGGCAGCAGCGCTGGGGGCGAGTGAGCGGACGGCCGGGGACAGCACCGAGGCCGATCGCGGACTAGCCAACCTGCTAAGTCGCTTTCATGGCTTGCGCAACAGCCTGCGCAGCCAGGGAAAGCTGGTGGCGCAGGAGTTGTCCGACAACGAGCGGCGGGCGGCGGAAATCGCCTTCGCGCTGAGCGGGCTGGGGCTTTTGCTTTCGGTCGCCGCCGCGTTGGTCGTGGTTCGCACGCTGCGACCGCTGCAGGTGCTGCGCGAGCACACCAAGCAAATCGCAGGCGGTGAATACGCCCGGCGTATCGGCATCACCTCGCGCGACGAGATCGGCGATTTGGCGCGCGAGTTCGACGCCATGGCCGCAGCCATCGAGGAGCGCGAGCACCGTCTGATTCGTTCCGAACGCTTGGCCACTGTCGGGCGCATGGCTGCGCACATCACCCATGAGATTCGCAATCCGCTGGCGTCGCTCGGCCTCAACGTCGAGCTGCTCGCGGACGAGGTGGGCGAGGGCAATGAAGAGGCACGCAGTCTCGTGAGCTCGATTAGCAAAGAGGTCGACAGGCTAAGCGATATCACCGAGACCTATCTACGCTTCGTGCGCTTGCCTAGGCCGAAGGTCGAGCGCGAGGATTTGGCTGCGATCGCTACGTCGGTGATGAAGTTCTCGGGCAGCGAGCTGGCGTTGGCGAAAATCACCTGGAGCATCGACGTGGCGCCGGACTTGCCAGAAGTGATGGCCGACGAGAGCCAGCTTCGCCAAGCGGTACTCAATTTGGTTCGCAACGCCAAGGAAGCCATGCCGGCCGGCGGCACTATGCGCCTGGCGCTCGCAGTTACCGATGGTCAGGTGCGCATGGTGCTGGCCGACAGCGGCCCGGGCATTGCGCCCGAAAATCTCGCCAACGTTTTCGAACCGTTCTTTTCGACCAAGGCCAAAGGAACAGGCCTGGGCCTGGCACTCGTGCAACAAATTGTAAACGAACACGGCGGAAGAATCGAAGTGGACTGTCCCCCCGAAGGCGGCACGCGGTTCAGCATCATCTTGCCGGCGGCCAAGCCGAATGTACCGGAAGCCGCGGAATAACGCTTCGGAAAGGCAACGGCGAGATTCTCGCCCATGCGGCCACGACATCTGTCACCCATGGATCGGGTGACGGCCGAGCTTGAGTAACGCCGTCTCGCCGACTACGATCGAACCGTGAGCCAGCCTATCGTTTCAGTGTCCGTCGACCTCGACGCTATCGAGTGCTACCACCGCATCCATGCCTTGAGTGAGGCGCCGTCCGAGACCGCCCGCAACGCCATTCTGCGTCGGGCGCTTCCGCGGCTCGGCGACCTCTTCGCTCGCCACGGTGTTCGCGCAACGTTCTTTGCGGTGGGGCGCGATCTTCAGGCCGATGCCGAAGGGCGAAGCGTGCTTGCGGATTTGACCAAGGCTGGTCACGAGATCGCGAGCCATACGTACTCGCATCCCTACGATTTGGTCCGCTTGGGCCGGGCGGGAATCGTCGACGAGATCGAGCGGGCCGAGGCGAGTATCGAAGAGGCGTGCGGGTCGGCCCCCGTGGGCTTTCGGGCGCCCGGCTACGAAATCTCGGCCGAGCTTATCGACGTGCT
>Ga0066789_10000999_pt1 | contig 11999 bp, 4 predicted proteins | sample OrgsoiDNA2013049_FD_70960 | JGI IMG/M metagenome (GOLD analysis project Ga0066789, IMG submission 70960) | Permafrost soil microbial communities from the Arctic, to analyse light accelerated degradation of dissolved organic matter (DOM) -... | ecosystem: Environmental > Terrestrial > Soil >...
GCACATTCAGTCCGGAGAGCAGCCCCGGTGAGGGCTGGTACGACGCTGCCGTTTTGGCCCGGCGAGCAATTTCACGCGGATCGTGGATCTCAACGCCATTCGGGCTTATACGGGAGGCATTAGGAATTTTTTCCCAGGTTCTCAGACTTTTCGCGTACCAGTCCCAGGCTTCGGCCGACAGTTTCGAGCGCTCGGCGCCGCTTGTCACTTTCGTCGCCATCCCAGCCGAGACATCACCGAGCCCGGCATAGCTCTCGAACAACGAGTAGAGCCCTGCCACATTTGTTGGAGTGCGGGAAGTCAATAGTTCGCTGATGCTGAACGCCTCTTCGTATTCGCGGAGTGCCGCGCCCATATCCCCTTGTTTCAGATGGACTCCGGCAATGCGGTTCTCAATGTCGGCTGACATCAGGCGATTATTCAAGTCCGCGAGATCTGCGGCGGCCAGGTCCTTGTAGATGGCGTGTGCTCGGGCATAACTGTCGAGTGCACCGGCCAAATTGCGAGTCTCGGCCAATGCGGCGCCCAGTCGGACTTGAATCCCGCCCAGACTCACTTGGGTTTCGGAATTCTTGCCTAACCGGTTCAATTCGGTCATCTCCGCCAGTCCGCGGCGAAGAAAGGGGATTCCTTCCCCGGATCGGCCGAGTTTGCTCAAGTTGTAGCCAACGCTGGCTTGGGAATTGGCGAGATCCTCACGGTATTCCAGATTCTTGGGGTCGGCCGCAACCACAGGCTGGATCAGTTGCAACTGCTTCCGGGAGTATTCCAGGGCCCCGGCAAACTGTCCATCGATCTCGAGCAGGTTTGCGATCGCGGCATAGAGACTGCCTAACTCTCGCTGCGCATTCGCATTGTTGTTCTGCTTCGCCAAACTTCCGAAAATCTCCGTTGCCTGCTGAGCGTGGAGCATGGCGGCGGCTCGGTCACCGGTCTGAATCAGGTCATTCTGGAGCTTGTAATGGATAATGGCGATCCACCTTTGCAAACGTGCTCCGGTGCCTTTCTGCTTCTCCACTTCCAAGACCAAAGCGAGTTCCTTGTTGTGATGGTCCAGTCCCGCCTGGGGGTTGGCCAAATTGGCCGAACTCCCGTTGCCACCCCCTTCGATGTCGCCGAGTTTGTCATAATCCAGCGCGAGTTCAACTTGGACTTCCCCGTCTTCAGGACGCGCCTTGTGAAGTTCTTCCGTTACTGCGACGGCTTTCATACAGTTTTCGAAGCCGCCTTGAACATCCCCCAGGTAGGCTGCCTGGAGATCAGAGAGGAAGCGGTAACTCCCCGCTAGACCGATTTGGTCTTTCACACTGTCGGGATGCGCCTCTGTAAGCGCTTGGCGGATCGCAAGCATCTTGCGGAAACTAGCTAGGGCCCCGGCGGTATCCCCAAGATTTGGCATGCCCGGGTAACCGCCTTGCACCAAACCGACTCTTTCATAAGCGTCTGCCAATTCGCGCTGCAGGGAGGGGTCTCCGGTGGATTCCTTTGCCAGTCCGTCGAGGTACTGGAGGGCGCTCTCAACAATCAACTTGCGGGCGGGCGTGGATCCCGGAAGGTCACGGATTGAGTCGTGAATATCAAATAGCAATGAGTTGGCCAGCTTGCGCACATCGTTGAACCGTGCTTCGGCACGTCGCTGATTCGCGGCCGCGATACGCGCCTCGCGCACGAGAGCAACGAGACCCGCCGTCAGCATGATGACGACCAAAGCCGCTGCTGCGACTCCCGCCTTATGTCGAGCGACAAATTTGCTGGCCCGATAGCCAACCGTGTCTTTGCGTGCAACAACCGGCAGACCTTCAAGATGCCGCCGGATGTCCTCGGAGAACTGGGCGACCGAGGAGTAACGCCGTTGCGGTTCCTTGCGTAGCGCCATCAGCACGATATTGTCCAGGTCACCAGCCAGCCTTCGCCGCCGCCGCCGCGTCTCTTGCTCCCGGGCCGGTACGGAGGGCGGCATCCAACCCGACACTTCGTCACCGGCGACTTGGTCTTGGGGGCAGGTGATCGCGGTGCTTGGTTTCTGCGGCTCTGCTTCGCAGATCTCGCGGGCAATCTCATGCGGCGCCTCGCTGGTGTTCCGGTACGGACTGCAGCCGGTCAGCAGTCGATACAGGACCACTCCCAGCGAGTAAACGTCGCTGGCTGTGGTGATGGATTCGCCGCGCACTTGCTCGGGGCTGGCAAATTCCGGTGTCATCGCCCGCATCAGCGTGGCGGTACGATCCAGAGATTGCGACAAGATTTCTGGCGCGAGTAGCTTGGCAATCCCAAAGTCCAGCAACTTGGGGAAACCCTCTTCTGTCACCAGGATGTTGCCCGGCTTCAGGTCTCGATGTACGACCAGGTGTTGGTGGGCATAGTGGACCGCGGCGCAAACCATGCAGAAGAGTCGCAAGCGTTCCACCAGCGAGAGGTTGTGTCCATCGCAATATTCGTCGATGGGCTGCCCCTCCACCAGTTCCATGACCACATAGGGGAGATTATCTTCGGTACTGCCACTGTCAAGAAGTCGGGCTATATTGGGGTGATCGAGGCTGGCGAGAATCTGGCGCTCGGCTTTGAAACGGCGCAGGCCGGAGTCGGTGTTAAAACCGAGCCGGACCACTTTGATGGCCACCTGCTTGTGATACTGATCGTCAGCGCGGACCGCGCGGTACACCTCGCCCATTCCTCCAACGCCAATCTCCTCGACAATTCTGTATGGCCCGATGAGCCGTCCCACCAGAGACCGCCGGGCCTCGATGCCGTCGGAGCCGGCACTGTCCGGGTTGATGGTCTTCAGGAAATCAGAATCAACCTGAGCGTGGGAAAGGATGAAGGATTCGACTTCCTGCCGCAGCGACGGCTCGTTCGCACAGACGTGGTTGAGATAGCCAGGGCGCTGCTCAGGTTCGAGGTCGAGTACGGCGTAGAGCACGTCCTTGACTTGCGCCCAACGCTCGGGGGTCATGCAGGCAGCCCGCTGATCTCCCGGTGCAGCCAGACTCGCGCCGTGGCCCAATCGCGTTTCACGGTCGCCGGCGAGACTCCGAGAACGGCCGAGGTCTCGTCGATAGAGAGACCGCCAAAGAAGCGCAGCTCTACGATTCGGCTTTGTTGTTGGTCTAACTGGGCCAGGCCATTCAACGCCTCATCCAAGGCAACTACGTCCACGCTGCGGGTTTGGGGAAGAGTTACCTGCTCGTCGAGGGTCAGCATACAAACCCCGGCTCCGCGTTTGGCTGCCCGATGCCGTCGCGCGTAGTCGACAAGGATTTGCCGCATTAACTGCGAAGCAACCGCAAAGAAATGTGCGCGATTCTGAATGCGTAAATCTTGTCCAGCGAGACGCAAGTAGGCTTCGTTCACCAACGCTGTGCTCTGCAGGGTGTGATCGCTACGTTCGCGGTTCAGGTGATAGTGAGCGAGCCGGCGGAGTTCATCATAGACCAGTGGGATGAGCGACTTGAGCGCTTCCTGATCTCCTGCCCCCAGGGTGGCGAGGATCTCGGTAATGCGCTTGGACGAAGCTGGGTTCAATGCCGCAAGCCCCCGTGGGTGCACACAATATCCCTTGACCTCCGGAAAGTCAATTTATTGAAAACACGGTGTTTCTCGACCTGGTGCGGAGGCATTTTCATGGCTCCGAGATATTTTCTTCCTGGTGTGAGCTGATTTGTTTTGGTTTTGCGCTTTGTGAAGAGAACCAAAGCGCGTCTGGCTGGTTGCGGCACGCGCTCGGCTCCCCCCCAAATCCAGTGACACCAGGAGAAGCCTATGTTTCACCCGATCGCAAAACGCTGCATCCTCGCACTCACCGTAACCATTCTCACGCTGCTTACGGCAATCGCGGCTCAAGCCCAAGCCACCCTCACCATTGGTCTCGCACTGGGTGTCGACGTTAACGGCGAACCGACTTATACGGCGACCGTGACCAACACTAGCACCTTCGATGCTCCCAATCTCACCGTGACCTACACGCTAACTCCCGACGACCTCCCCATCTCTCCCGCGCCCAGCGGCGGCTGCCTCTTTACTCCCGGACCGATTAATCTGACCGTGGTCTGCAGTATCGTGAATCTCAATCCTAATGAGTCGCACGACTTTGTCATCGCGGTCCATCCCACCAACACAGCCCCACGCGATGTGACAGCGGTCGCCCATGAGGACGGCGGCGGTACAGCCACCGCCTTCATCACCAGCGAGATCACTGCCGTCGGACTTACCGAGATGCAGGTCACACTTACCTCGACCAATCCCGGGAAAGTCGGCGAGCAGCTCGTCTACAAAGTGACGGTGCTGAACATCCAGGACGATGACGCCCGTGACGTCTTTGCCCTTCTGGCATTGCCGAAAAATGTAACGTTCGTCTCTGCGACCAGGGGATGTGCGCACGCCCAGTTGACGGTATGCAAGATGGGTCAAATGTCACCCGGAGTCAGCAAAACCGTCACTATCACGGTGCTGCCGACTGTCGCCGGATGGACTCAGGCTACCGCCGGTGTTCGCTTGAGCACGCCCGACGCAAACGTACTCAACAACAGCGCCGCTTCCAACATCTGGGTGAATCCGTAGGCGAAGAACGAAGCGCCACCGGCCGTCCAACTCCACCGCGAGTTGGACGCGCCGGTGCGAATGCTCGCGCTGAGGCGACAGACTCGAGGCAACGGGATCTCATGACGGTCAGATATTTTTCGATCTGCGATGACCTGATTTGTCTCGGGTTTGCGCTTTGTGAGGCGAAGAAAGAGTGGCTAGCCCGGATCGGACGCTCGGCAAGGTGGCTATGAAATGGAGAAACAATGACTAAACAACGGCACAATCTGCATTTACTTGTGATGGCAACGATTTTGGCTATCGCTGCTCTCGGAATCTCTAGTGCTCACGCTCAGAACACCTACGTGGACATTCATGATTTCAATACAAGCACCTTGGTTTCTCCTGAGTATCCGGGGATACTGGCTCAGGGCCGGGATGGCGACCTTTACGGTACGACTCCTTCGGGCGGAACTCTGAGTTTTGGCGGCGTTTTCAAGATCACGCCCACCGGCACGTATTCCGTAATTTACAACTTCGACGGCACCGCCCACGGAAAGACTCCGAGGAGCGGCCTGACGCTGGGGACCGACGGCAACTTCTACGGCACGACGTGGCAAGGTGGCACCTCCAACTACGGGATTGTCTTCCAAATCACTCCTGCCGGAACCTTGACGGTACTCCATAATTTTTCCTACAGCGACGGGGGCAATCCGTATTCGCCTCCCATTCAGGGGACCGACGGTAGCTACTACGGGGCCACGGAGGCGGGTGGAACCGGATCTGGCACGGTCTACAAAATCACATCCTCGGGCACGTTTACGTCGCTGCATTCTTTCAGTTTTGCGGAATGCGCCACACCAATTGCTCCCCTGATCCAGGGGACCGACGGAAATTTCTACGGGATCTGCGACACGGGCGGAGCTGCAGGGGGCGACGGCTCGGTGGTCAAGATTACCGCCGCTGGTGCAGTGACCGTGATGTACAGCTTTGACTTTACGCACGGGTCCCATCCCAATGGACCGCTCGTACAGGGCACCGATGGGAATTTCTACGGCACAACCTCCGGCGGTGGAACCCTGGATGGAGGAGTGGTGTTCAAACTCACACCCGCCAAGGTCTTAACCGTACTCTACAATTTCAACGCGAAACCCGGTTCGGTGGATGGCAACCTGGTCGATGCCGGTGTAATCCAGGCTACCGACGGCAATTTCTATGGCGTGACTGATGCGGGCGGGACGAACGGATTTGGAATCGTCTATAAGATAACTTCCGCTGGCGTCTACTCCGTCTTATATAACCTCGTTCGGGCAACCGGTTCTGTTCCAGAAACTACTCTAAGACAACACACCAATGGGAAGCTCTATGGTGGGGCAAATTCTGGCGGAGCAAACAGCGTGGGCGCCCTTTTCAGTTTTGATGTCGGGCTCAAGGCCTTCGTCAGTGAGTTACCAACGTCGGGAAAAGTTGCCAAGTCAGTCGGCATTCTGGGAAGTGGCTTCACCGGAACGACCAGCGTCAACTTCAATGGCACGAATGCCACGTACAGCGTTCTATCTGATACGTACATCTCCGCGACCGTTCCGTCCGGCGCAGGAACCGGTTTTGTGACCGTGGTTACCCCTGGTGGCACTCTGAAAAGCAATCTGAAATTCCGGGTGACGCCTACGGTGCTCAGCTTCACCCCAACCAGCGGGCCGGTTGGGACGCAGGTGACAATCACGGGAAACAGTCTGACGCAAGCTAGCAAAGTAACTTTCGGCGGCGGGAAAGTCGCGGTATTCTCAGTGAACTCCGATACGCAGATTACAGCCACGGTCCCGGCAGGGGCGGCTACAGGAAAAATTCAGGTGACTACGCCGGGCGGCACCGCGACCAGCCCGACGGCCTTCACGGTCAACTGAGAGAGTCGAAGGGGCTTCCTGAAAGGGCGTATGCGAACAAGAACAGCTCTCCTGATCCTTTTCCTGGGTCCGCCATGGCAGCGGAGAATTTGGAAAAGACCCAGAAAAAAGAGCTCGAAGCTCAAGTCAGATGATGACTGCGCTGCTGACATTGCCGGGGCAGAGCGGGATAGAAATCCGCCGCCTCTATGCGTCGGTAGACGCTTCCCTCGCAGAGCGCAAGTATGATCGCCCCCTTGCAGATCTCAACAGGGCCAGCGATCTGGCCCCTGAATTCGCGCTACCAAATGGAAGCTCGGCCTGCTCGAACGTGAGACTGTGCTTGGGCGTTCGGAACCCCTACCTGGGTAGGGCGCACCGCCGTTCACAAGCTATTGGTGCAATGCGTGGCGGAGAAATCTTCAGAAGATGCTGTGCCCCATGGAATCAGAAGGTTGGGGTGTTCAGCTGGTTCCCTTCAAAGATATGGTCGCGCTCAACGAGTGGTGGATTACTGCCCAAAGATGTATGTGGCGCCAGGGCCGTAATGCGTTGTAAGTGACCATGGGTTAGCACGCGCCCCGACCACGCTATTGGTTCCACTCAGGGCGACGCTGTACCCGAACCAGTCGTCGCCGCCGGAATCGGAGCCGGTCAGCTCCGCCCTGAACTGTGACGTGGTTGTCCAGCCGGTGAGCGGCTTGGAATAGATGTATGCCTTCCCCGTGAGTGCATTTGCCCGTACCGACCCAATCACAGCTATGCCGGCGTTGTTGATGGCGACCGACCAACCGAAGGCATCGCCAAAGAGTTCATCGCCGGCGGTCAGCTTTGCGGTTTCGGTCATGCTGGTCCAGCCGGATGCCGGCTTGACGAAAACATACGCCTTCCCGGGACCATAAATTTGCAGACCATTCCACTGCGGTGCACCTGCAAGCACGGTATTGCCATCGCTGCTGATACAGGAAGAGCCGCTCTGGCATACCCCGAGTCCATCTCCGGTGGCGCCATCGGTAGAGGTAAGCTTTGCCGCAAACGTGGAGGTCGTTTTCCATCCCCCGGAAGGCCGCACATAGATGTAACCGGCACCCGCATGGGCTCGGTTGACGATGGCATTCGGGGCACCCACAAAGATGACCGAGCCAGCCGCCCCCGCCGAAACTTCGCCGAAGATGTCGTTTCCCTTGCCATCGGAAGCTGTGAGCTTGGCGGTTTCTGTCATGCTGGTCCATCCTCCAGCGGGTTTTACATAAACATACGCCGCACCCTGCTGGATACTGCCGCCTATATTCGCAATGGGCGCGCCGATGACCACCGTATCGGAGCTGATCCCGACCGACTGGCCAAACCCGTTGGCCGTGAGAGCGTCCGAGGCAAAGAGTTGTGCGGTTTCCGTCATGTCGGTCCAACCGCTCGAGGGCTTCACAAAGACATAAGCCTTGCCCGTTCCGTTCACGCAGGGATGGTTTTGACCACAAGCTCCGGCAACGATCGTGTTGCCGTCTGTGCTGACGGCAATCGCTCCCCCGCCGAGGTTGTCGTCAACCTGACCATCGGACGCAGTCAGTTTCGCCACATAGGACGAAGTACTGGACCAACCGCTGGCCGGCTCCAGGTACACATAGATTGCGCCCTGTCCGGCATTCCCGCCGATAGTAGCGAATGGGGCTGACGCGAACAGGATCTTGCCTGCCAGCGCAGTGCAAAACCCAAACTGGTCCCCATCAACTCCGTCGAGCGCGGTGATTTTCGCCAGCTGGCGGTAGGCGGCAGGCTGCGATGGCGGTCGGAGGGCGGTCCGTGATGCTTGACCTAGGGCGGGAGAGCCCGTACCGAAGAACACCAGCAGTGAAACACTTATGGCACAGCTACGGCGACGCTTGAACACGACTGCCTCCGAACCGGTACAGCGGTGGTTCGCGATCCACGGCCAGATCGCGACTCTCATGTGAGCGCCGGAAATGTTAGTGGTGCGTTTCAGTCCTGTCAATATGAAACATCTTGCAACTGTAATGGCAGGCTGTCCAAGTCTGCCGGGCGGCATCTGCCCAGAACATCAAGCGACTGTTTCGCTCCCTCAGCCAAGGGAAAATTCATGACGGTGACAGCTTTTTAGTAGCTTCAACAACGAGAAGCGGCGACTAGACTATGGTCAGGCCGGGTGTTTTCCAGTTGGGACAATGCGCTCATATCGAAGAACACCCGGCTAGTACCACGGAATAGCTGTGTCATCGGTCTTCATGAAATTCAACAGTTGAGCTGCTGCTTTCACACGCCCCGAAGTAGCGGGATGAACGCCGTCACCGATGTTGTCCTGACAGGACCACGTGAGTCCGTCGCTGCGTCCCAACAACCCGTTGGTCCAGTAATAGGCGGCCCAGGAAGCCCACGGGGCTACCACAGGCCCATTAGCTGGGTTGTAGTTGATATTTCCAACTCCATTGATCTGGTCTTGAATGACTGCCTTCATTGAAAGACCCGCTTCATAGGCCGGGGGTTCGGGCTGGGAGTTCTTTAGCCCGTTGGAGTAAGCGGTGTAGTTGACGCTCGAAAGGTAAAGCATTTTGGTGTTAGGGAACTTGCTGAGCAAATTTCGGGCGATTGTCTCCAACATCGCCCGCAGCGCGGGAATGGAGGGTGGATGGGACACATCCACATCGTTCAGCCACACAATCTCGACCTGCTGAGGAGAAACTCCGGCGTTTGGCAGATAGTTGTTAGTCATCAAGCTCCAGAAGTAGCTGCTTGGATCCTGAAGTTCGTCAGCACTAGAGCTTCCGGTCGCCCCATTTACAAATACCAGGTTCGGATTCTTCGTCGGTTCGGAAGTGGCGAGGGTCACAAGCTCGCCGGAAACGTCTTGAGTATTGGAATGGCCGATGGTCAACAGGACGTACTTTCCGTTGGGATTCGGGTTTCCATTCGAGTCCAACGGCTGCACAGTCTGGGCCAAACTCACGCCGTAGGAGTGATGAGTGGGGTCGTCTACGTTGCTGCCGTTGGCATACAGCCCGCCCTGGTACTGCCCGTAAAAGCCCGTTCCAAGGTCGTTAATGGCCACCAGCGGCGAGGTGGTTCCAGTAGCGTTCCGACTTATATTGTTGCAGTTGGCTCCGGTGGGAGCCGAGACCTGCATATTCAGCAAGAGGGAAGCACTGGCGGGCGGGTTGTTGGAGTCAGTGACTTGCAAGGTAAAGGACTGCTTGCCGGTGGCCACCGAAGAGGCGAGCGTGCCGGTGATCAGACCCGAACTTGAGAGGGAGAGGCCCGAGGGCAAGATGGAACCGGAGGCTAGCTTCCAGGTTGTCTGTCCAATGCCCCCGACCGAAGTCAAGGTCGCCTGATAAACGGCACCCTGGGTGGCTGTAGGCAGCGTCGGGAACGTACTAATCCCCAACGAAGTGGGCGCCGTCGCCGTACCTGTAAGACTGATGCTCTGATTGGGCAACGCATCATAGGTCACCAAGATCGTGCCAGTAATCGCTCCCGTGAGATATGGGGCATAGTTGACCTGGAAGCTGAAGGACGAGCCCGCGGTTAACTTGACGGGATTGCTGAATCCAGCTTGAAGGAAGGGGTTTGTAGTAGTCACCGTTTCAATCGTGAACGAACTGGTTCCCGTGTCGGTGATTGTGACCGTTTGCGAGGGGCTGATCGTGCCCAGCGGCTGGTTGCCAAACGCCAAGGAGGTTGCACTCAGCGACGACACTGCCGTGGTACTGGTCCCGGTACCATTCAGCGTGACTGTTTGGGGCGCAGCCGTGTCATAGGAAAATGTAGCCGTACCAGTGATACTTCCGGTGGTGCCGGGGCTAAAAGAAAAAGTGAAACTGGCGTAGGCGCCGGGAGCGAGCATGACCGGATAGGTTCCGCTGATCAGTTGGAACGAGGATGATCCGGTGAGCGCGACGCCCGTGATCGTGGCGTTGGTGGATCCAAGATTATAGATGGTCGCTGTTTGGGGAATGGTGCTGATAGTACCGCTGGGCGTCGGTGGAAAGTACAAGCCGGGCGGAAGGGCAGTGATCGAACCGGTCAAAATCGAAATCAGAATCGCAGAACTGCTTATGCTGCCCGAGGTGGCTATGACGTGAGCGGATCCTAACTGGGCGGCCGTCGCAAGACCGGTCGATGTGACCGTGGCCGAAGCGCCGTCGCTTGCCCAAGCGACCGAATTGGTCAGGTTCTGCGTGCTTCCGTCGGTGTAAGTGCCGGTCGCGGTGAATTGTTGGGTATATCCCATGTTCAGCGAGATGATGGACGGAGTCAGCGCGACGGAGACCAATGTGGCCGGCGTTACCGTCAAAATCACGGAACCACTGATGGAAGCGGATATTGCCGTGACCGTGATCTTGCTCGTGCCCAGGGACCTGCTTGTGGCCAGTCCTCCGCTGGAGATCGTCGCAACCGCTGGGGCCGACGACGTCCAGGTTGCCGAGCTGGTGAGATCCTGCGTGCTGCCATCGGAATATGTGCCCGTAGCCGTGAACTGCTGCGTCGTGCCCAGCACGATGGAAGGTAGCACTGGCGTCACCGCCAGCGACACCAGCGCTGCCTGTCCTACACTTAGCTCGGCCGAGGCGGTGATGACACCTGAGGTTGCCGTTATTGTCACGGTTCCGGCTCCCCGCCCGGTTGACAACCCACCCTCGGCGATAGTCGCGACCGCACCTGAAGACGAATCCCAACTCACAGCGCCGGTAAGATCCTGCGTACTGCCATTGGTGTAAGTCCCTGTGGCAACGAATTGCTGAGTCGTTCCGACCGTGATCGCCGCGCTGTCAGGTGTAATCGTGATCGAGACTAAAGCCGGACTAAGCACGGTGATTGTGGTGGAGGAGGAAATGGAGTTGGAAGTGGCGGAGATAGTGGCCATACCTTGCCCGGAGCTGGTAGCCAGACCATAGCTGCCCATTGCGGTGCTGATTATAGCCACCGACGAAGACGACGAATTCCAGGTCGCGACGGTCGTGAGATCTTGCGTGCTGCTGTCGGTGTAGGTTCCTGTGGCCGTGAACTGCTGCGAGGCCCCCAGCGCGATAGACGGGTTCTGCGGCGCGACGGAAATCGAAACTAGGGTCGCGGCGGTCACGGTCAGACCGGCAGTCCCGTTCACAGATCCTGACGCCGCCGTAATGGTGATCGAACCAGCCCCTAAGCCGGTCGAGAGGCCTTGCGATCCCACAGAGTCGCTGATCGTGGCGACCGTTCCATTCGATGAACTCCAGTAAGCCGTGCTAGTAACGTCTTGTGTGCTGCTGTCACTGAAGGTCGCAGTGGCCGTGAACTGCTGAGTCGCACCCGCGGGAATCGAGGCTGCCGGTGGGTTCACGGCAATCGAGACGAGTGCAGCCCCGCTGACGGTCAATGTAGTTGAGTGGCTGACTGTCCCCGAAGTCGCGGTAATGTTAGCAGAGCCGACGCCCACGCTTTGCGCCAGACCTGCATTGTTGACCGTCGCCGTTGAAACTGTATCGGAAGACCAAGTGACCGTACTGGTCATATCCCGCGTACTGCCATCGGTGAATGTGCCAGTGGCCTGGAACTGCAGAGTAGTTCCAGACGCGATGGTCTGATTAGCCGGAGTCACGGCGATGG
>Ga0066789_10001001_pt1 | contig 11993 bp, 8 predicted proteins | sample OrgsoiDNA2013049_FD_70960 | JGI IMG/M metagenome (GOLD analysis project Ga0066789, IMG submission 70960) | Permafrost soil microbial communities from the Arctic, to analyse light accelerated degradation of dissolved organic matter (DOM) -... | ecosystem: Environmental > Terrestrial > Soil >...
GTACGTCTTGGCACACTGGAGCTGGACCTGTGCGATGCCTGCGGCGGGCTTTGGTTCGATCGCAATGAGCTTGAGCGACTGCCCCGAGAAGTTTCCCCTGAGGATCTGTCCGGTGAAGTCCATGCCTTGGTGGCCCGGCTTGCGGCTCGCAACTCCGCGTCCAAGGCGTATCCCTTTTGTCCGATTTGCCACGAATCGATGAACCTCGCGCAGTACCAGAAGGTATCGGGCGTCCTTGTTCACCGGTGCGCGACCTGCGGCGTCTGGCTCGACGGCGCCAACGCGGCCAAGTTCTTCTTCCTCTTCGAGGCAGGCCGCATGGCCGACTTCGAACAGCGGGCCTCGCGAACCAACACCGAGGATCTGGAAGCACGCGTCGCCAAATTGGAGAAGCAACAGAGTTTGCCGCCCCCGTCGTGCGTTGCGAACGAGCCGTTGTACGTAGACTCAGGCGCAAGACACGTCTCCCTTCTGTTCGACTTGCTCGGTTTCCTAGGATCGTTCTTCAACTAATCAACGAGAACGAATCGAAGTGTCGGTCGCCAAGTAGGAGAACGTGGTCAAGCATCTCGCGCCTCGTGCTGCCCACGAAACGCTCCGTCACCGCGTTCGTGTTGGGCGTTGCTGGGCAGTCACCGTTTCAGTGCAATTGTGTAGGCGTGCAGACTAGGACCTCTTGGTCGCCATACGCTTTCGTGTACGCGGGATCTCCCGAGGGCGTGACGAGGTAGTTCTTGCCCTTGGGGTAGTAGTCACGGAAGACCTTCAGTGCTGAAGAGTCGAATGCGCCCGCGTTCCATTTGCATTCGATAACGTCGACCTGGTCGCGACGCTGGGCGAGCACGAAATCGATTTCGCGACCGCCCTTGTCGCGCCAATAGCGAACCGGTGTGTTGGGGCATTGCGCTTGCAGTTGTTCGAGGACGAAGTGTTCCCAGAGCAGGCCCAAGTCATCCTGGCGCAGCGGATCCCACCCGCGCGCAAAACCTACGAAGCCAGTGTCAAAGCCGTAGACCTTGGGCATTTTCACGACTTCGTTCTGGCCACCCCCGTGGAACGGCCGCACCAAGGTGGCGGCGTTGGTGACTTCCAGCGCGCGCAGGTGGCTCTCCACAGTTGGGCGAGTGATCCCAATGGCCGACGCGGTACGCGTGCTTTCCAATTGTCCGCCGCTTTGGCGTAACAGGTAGTCGAAAAGGGTGTTGAATCGGTTCACATCGCGAAAACCGAACAGGCGCTGGATGTCTCGAGCGAAAAAGGAGTCCATCCATTCGCGGTAGAAGGATGGGTGCCTTTCCTTGCTCAGCAGCACCTGGGGAAGGCCGCCGCGAAAGAGGCGTTCGGACAGCGTAACGCCAAAAGTTTCGAGCTCGCTCCACAAAACGGGCAAAAGGTGCACCACGCGTTTGCGCCCGGTCAGGGTGTCGCGGAACTTCTTGCTAGCCGCCAGGGTTGATGAACCGGTGGCCAGGATTTTCAACTTTGGAAAGAGATCGGCGCCGATCTTGAGAACGCGCGCTGGGTCGCGAAGCTGGTGGATTTCGTCGAACACCACCACCGGTTTCTTGCAGGAGCGAAAGAAGACCTGCGGATCACGAACCATGTCTTCAGCGGCCGGCAGATCGCAGTTGATGAAGAGCGTTTTGTCCAGTCCAAGGCTCTCGGCCAAAACCGTTTTGCCAGAGCGTCGTACCCCGCACAGCCAGACGATGGGGGCTTCCTTCCAGGCGGCTGCGATTCGTCGTAACCAGAAAGGTCGAGATAGCATGGTACCATACTATACGTTTAGTAAGCGAATACGTAAAGTACGATAGCAGAGTAGTCAGGTGTGGCCGGCTTGCATCCCAACTCCTGGACACTATTCACAGCTTGCGTCAGAGTGGGCCGCGATGGTCATCTTTTCCGTTCGGCACCGCCAAGCGATGCTGTTGCTGGGACTCCTGATCGCTTTCTCAGGGTGCATCCCGACACTGGCAAATCGCGTTCCTGCCGAGGCCATCCCGCGGGCCCGTCTCGTGGGTGTATCTCCCCAGGTGCTCGTCTACACACTGGACGCCGGTAACAACCGCTCGGTCGATGAAAACGTGACCTCTGCGGTCGAATGGGAAGCCGAGCGAGAGCTGGGGGATTTGCTTCCCAAGTTTGGCGTTCGCCCGGCCGGGCACCCGGCATTGGTTGTCTGCGGGCCCAGCTGCGCGAGACTCATTCGTTGGGGCAGCATTGCGACTTTGGAGATAGGCCTGCAGCGGGAAGGAATCCTCAACTACGGGTTCCACTCAGTCGCTGACTTGAGATTTCGCGCCGATCTCTCGGATGTGCGAGAAGCTCTCGACGCCGACTATGTTCTCTTCGTCGCGCTCAAGCAAACGCGTCAGACCGATGGACGAAAGGTGCTGCAGGCTCTGTCGGGCGGCTATACGATCGGTAAGCAGATCGACGCGGCTTGCGTCGCGGATCTTCGCGACGGGCGCATGGTTCGCTGCGCGTCAAAGAAGGACGATTTCAACGACCTAGACGCCCCGGGGCGCTTGCGACAAGTGCTGCAAATCCTGCTGCGCCTCTTGTTCGCACCCTCTCCGCCGAAACAGTGAGCCCCGGCATTGGGGCTAATTGTCGAAGCGAATGCGTAGCGGACGATTTGCGCGGACTTGCAAGACTGCATTTTGTCTGCAGACGTTCCAAATGGCATCGAGCTCTGCTGAACCAACGCTTCGGATTTCCTTGAGCTCGTCGAGCGGCGTGGGATTGCCCATGTGAAAGCTCCATCGGTCGAAGATTTCGGCAGCGATTTCAGGTCCTGTCAGGTTTTGCAAAGCAACGCGGCGCCAGCGCAGCTCCTTCATAAGCGCGATTTCGCGATGGTCGAACGCTCGAGGCCGGTCGAACAGATCCCGAAACAGTGCGATGGCTGATTCGAGCTCGTCCATGCTGACATCCAGGATGCCTTGCATGGAGGTCGTACCGCTTGAATACGCATTGACTCGCGTGGCGGTAAAATAGCTTGCGTCCGATTGATTCCGAAATTGTGCGAAGAGCACCCGATACACCCAGTCGCCCACCATCTTGGCCGCAGCGCGCTCGGTAAAGGTCTTGAGTGGAGGCATCAAGCAGCCGAAGTAGAAGCGCGCCGACTCCAGGCCCGGATCGGCGGCAGACAGAATCTGCAACGGATGGGGTTGGTCGAGCGCGGGGGCCGTCGACGCCGGCATCTGCGGTGGCCGTCGACGCACGATCCACCTCTGCATGTTCGCAGCGATCGTGTCGGCGAGCCTGTCGGGATCCTTGTTGGTCACAGCGATGACCATGGCATTCTCTGGCCTGATGTTCGCGTTTTCCCACTGCAGGAGATCGGTCAGGGTCATTCTGCGCAAAAGGTCGTTCGACAGCGGCTTTCCTCTGGGGTGGTTTCCCCAGAGTGCGGCCTGCAGCTCGTGCCCGGCCAAAGCATCAGGCATGGCTTGGTGCTTTTCCAGCAGCGGACCGAACCAATCTTTGACCCCCGGATTCCAATCGTAGCGCGGGGCCGCGGCCACCGCGAGCAGGTATCGTGCTGCTTCAGGAGTGCTGTCTGCGAGTGAGGAAACGATGCTGCGAAAGGAAGCGGCATCGACGCCTGCCTTACACGCCATGGCCGAGGTGGGGCAAGGCAGCGTATTGCGAGCGATGTCCACGAATGCATCGATGGGCTCGAGCTCTGGATTGCGCGACGTCGATCGGACGCCGAGAAGGAGTGTGTTGATGGTCGTCTTCGGTCGACTCAAGACTGCCACTTCCACGCCGTTGGAGAGCTTCTTCCACACGAATCGGCCGTCCGGAAAAAGCGCCTTTGGGCTTGCTCCCATGGCTTCCGCCGGCACGTTCGTGAACGTGCTTTGGCTTTTGGGCACGGTGACTGTCAGCGTGTCTGATTCTTTCACCTGCACCGGAGAGACCAGTACCACGCGCGCCATGGCCTTCCGCAGCCATGTTCTTGAAAAGTCAGCCGCCTGCTGCGCGGTAACCGCATTGATATCGCTGAAATACTCTCGCGACAACCGCGTGTCTCCCAAAGAGTGCTGGGTCATCAAGCGCGAGACGCGATAAACTACGTTCTCTGTTTCACGAAGACTCGATTGGGTCACCTTGAGTTGAACCAAAGCGAAAGTCGTTGGATTCTGCGCGATCTTGTTCGCCAGCGAATCCACCTCGCTGATGATCTTCGTGGCTATCTTGGCCGGCTCGGCCTTCGGTGGCAGCTGCGCCGTGACGACGAGAGCGCTGCCCTGGGGAGTGGTAATCAGGTCGGCGGACTTTTGGCCAAGCGATCCCTGAGGCATCCACGCCGGATATTTGCCCTGCGATGGGCCCTCGATGCGTGGGAGCACACTGGTCACCAGCGGTACCAGCATCGGCTCGATACCAACCATATCCAGGTGAGGCGGTAGCGGCCACCCAATTCTCAGGACGTTGTCAGCAACGAACCCTTGATGCTGAATGATCTTCGCAGCTGGACGCGCAGACGGTGGCGATTCGGTGCTAGCCAACTTTGGGGCACCCGTCGTCGTCCGGGACGACAACCGTTTGATTGGTCCCAAGTTGGCCTGGGCCTCCTGCCAATTGAAATCGCCCACAATGAAGAGCTGCATTGATGAAGGACGGTAGTGAGCAGCAACGAATTGCCGGGCATCTTCGATGGTCAGAGTGTTCAGCGACTCGTCTTCACTGTCGACGACCAGGGGAGACCCCTGGGGAAACATGGCGCGAAAGAGGCTGTTCATGGCGTTTTGTTGCCAATGCGGATGCAGCGCAGCCGCCTCCTCGTGCAGGATGCGGATTTCTCGGCGCACGTTTGCTTGACCAAGAGACGTTAGCGGATCGGACATCCGCTCTTTCTCGAACTTCAAGAGCTCGGCGAATCGTTCGCGATGAACGGTCACGTAAAAGCGTGTTGCAGCGGAATCTGTCTCGCCCTGAAACTGCACGCCTGAGCGGTCATAAAACTCGAGCGCACTTGTTCCTCCTCGCCTGGGCGCTTCGAAGACCAGGTGCTCCGTCAAGTGAGCGAGCCCGGCCTTACCCGGCGGATCGCTCGTGCGGCCTGCCGGTACCATCCAGCCGATGCTCACCACCGGCGACTGGGGATCCTGTTCCAGAAAGACGTGGACGCCGTTTGGCAGCGACGCTTCCGCGGTTTCGGGAGGCATGAATTTCTCCTGAAATGCTCTGCCCGAGAATCTCGGCGAGGGCACGCAGCCGTAGGTGAAGGTAACGACCAGTCCAAGGGAGGTTTTCAATGTCGGCCTAAGCATCCGGTAGCGCATCGTATCACGTTGCCGGAACCGCAAGAAGTGGGGCTCGTCTATGGCTGCGAACCGGCGAGGACTCTATCCAGCCGCGCTAACGGTGGGTACAGTGGGGAGCGGTCGTAGTCAGGCTCGATCCGAGTCGTTGCGGGCAGGCGTCGCGGGCCGGGCATCACGTTCTCAACGATACCACCAAGTCGGGCTTGCCTGCCGGGGGGCAGACCATCGCGCGGTGGGATCGCAGAAGACGCCGCAGGAATGGTTGGGCTCACGCTAATTGCTGGGCAAAGCCGTAGCAAGACCAGCTCTTGCCGCAAGGTCGGCTATTGCGTCAACAAGGTGTTGCGCCAGACATCCAAACGACTGTCGGTGCACAGGGTGCAGTCACTGCCGAAGAAGTACTTCTTCTGGGCCGTGTCGGCCATGAGCCAATACCTGAACCAGGCGGTCATCGCGAAAATGTCGGGCCCCTTGGGGCCATTTTGGTACAGCCATCCGCCGTGGTCTGAGGCGAGGTTGTCCACGAACATCGATGGAACCGTCGTAATCGAAGTCGAGAGGCTCTTGATGGTGGTGCAGACCGAGGCCGCTTCTTTGCCCCCGCAGAACAGCAGCGTCGGCTGGTGAATGCCTGTGTTGGCGCTGGTGCCCGAAACGGTCGCGATGGCGGAGATGCGCGGGTCGGATGCGGAGATGCAAGTCGCGGCCCCTCCCTGCGAGTGGCCGAGAGCGCCGATGTGTGCCGTGTCGAGGTGATGATAGTAGGGGCTCGAGGGATCCTCCGCCTGCTGGAGCAGCCAATCGAGACCGACAATCCCCGGCAGCTTGTTGTCCTGCAGCGGATCCGCCACCGAGGTGATCGAGCTCAGCGACGCGATGACCACGAACCCGTGAGAGGCCATCTGGGTGATCACCGTGCCGTAGTTGCCGCAGCCCGCGGGACAGAGGGGCGGATTCTGTTCCGGATTGTCGCCGTGGCCGTTCGCCCAGATGAGGATGGGGTGGCACCGTCCTCCCTCGCCGAGAGTCTTGGGGCGGTAGATGTTGAATTGCTGCCGCGTGTTCCCGTAGATGGGATCGGGAACGGCGCCGGCCACTGGGCCCACGTTCTTCTCGGTGATGATCGCGCTCGGCCCCGTGCTCGTCGGATCGGCGGTCGGCCAAGCGGTTCCGGTGCAACTGCTCACGAGCGTGCCGCCCCCGTCTATTGCGCTCCCCGCTTGTCCGCCGCTGCCCGGCGCTGCTCCGCCGCTGCCTCCCGCACCGGCCTGCCCGGTCCCCCCTGTTCCTGTGTGCCCGACACCGGCGTCCCCCGTCTGACCACCGGTCGCGGTGCCAGTGCCCACCGTGCCGCCGCTGCTCGCCGTGCTGCCGCTCCCTACCGTCCCGCCGGTGCTCACCGTGCCGCCGCGTCCTACCGTGCCGCCGGTGCCTGCCATTCCGCCGGTGCCCGCGGCGCCGCCGCTGCCCGTCGTGCCGCCGGAGCCTACCATTCCTCCGGATCCAGGGGTGCCGCCAGTGCCTCCGTGCGTGCCGCCGCTGCCCTTCTCAGACGAGGAGCTGCATGCACCGAGCAGAACGAAACAGCCTAGAGCGATCACCTTCGGGACGCGACATGGGAGCTTCATCGGTTGTCCTCCAATGGCAGATGGCCAAGCGTCCGACTGGGCCTTGACGTTCCCCTTCTACCAGGGACCCGTCGCGGTGTCCACCCGCCCAGGCTCGGTCCTTGGCGCCCACGCGCACGGGTCGTGACCCGGAGACTGCGCAGCGAGGCTGCGCGCGTGCCGCTGCCTCCACATCGTGGAGTTGTTGGCACGCGACTCAGGACGGTTGCTCGGCCGGGCTTAGCTCACTAGCTTCGCGATGAAATCCCCGACTTCACGCGTGCCCATGCCCATCTTGCCGGCGGAGAGGCTCTTGATCTTGCCGGAGGCGAGGGCGTCGTGGACGGCTTGGTCGACGGCCTTGGCGATCTCGGGCTCGCCAAGAGTATCCATCATCATGCCGCCGGCGCAGATGGTGGCGAGCGGGTTGATGACGTTCAGACCGGTGTATTTGGGAGCGCTGCCACCCATGGGCTCGAACATCGAGACGCCTTCGGGATTGATGTTGCCGCCAGCGGCGATGCCGAGGCCGCCTTGAATGATGGCGGCAAGGTCGGTGATAATGTCGCCGAAGAGATTCTCGGTGACGATCACGTCGTAGTACTCGGGCTGCTTGACGAACCACATGGTGCAGGCGTCGACGTGGTTATAGTCCTGCTTGATCTCGGGATAGAACTTGTCGCCGAGCTCCTTGTGCACGCGGACCCACAAATCGCCAGCGTGGGTGAGCACGTTGCACTTGTGCACGAGGGTCAGCATCTTCTTCTTGCTGTTGCGCTTGCGGGTCAGCTCGTAGGCGTACTTCACACAGCGCTCGACCACGGGGTACGAGTACTGCATGACCTGGGTGGCCACTTCCAGCGGGGTGCCCTTCTGGGTGACGCCGCCGATGCCGGTGTAGATGCCGCCGGTGTTTTCGCGCACGACCACGAAGTCGATGTGCTCGGGGCCTTTGTCCTTGAGGGGCGTCTCGACGTTCGGGTACAGCTTCACCGGGCGCAGGTTGATGTACTGGTCGAGGGCGAAGCGGGTCTTGAGCAGAATGCCGACTTCGAGGATGCCGGGCTTGACGTCGGGGTGGCCGATGGCGCCGAGGTACATGGAATCGAACTTCTTGAACTCTTCGATCGCGCTGTCGGGCAGGATCTCGCCGGTTCGCTTGTAGCGCTCGCCGCCGAAATCGAAGCTGGTGTAGTTCAGCTTCACGTTGTGTTTGGCGCACGCGGCGTTCAGAACCTTCACGCCCTCGGCCAGAACCTCGGGACCGGTGCCATCTCCAGGAATCAGCGCGATGTTGTACGATTTCATGCTCGCCCTTTCGGAATCCGCGGAATTGGAAAGCATCGCTGATAGCACGGCGGCGCCCGCGCGAACAAGGGCGCCGTGTTTCGCGCTGATCCGGCGCTACTTGAGATCCATCGCCATTTCGAGAGCAGCGGGACGGAAACCGAGCGAGCGCAGCAGGGCTTGCGAACCTTCGTTCTGAAAGGCAGTGGTGGTGACGGCCAGAGGCGCGCCCAGGGCGGTCAGCCGCTGGATGCATTCACGCAGCATGCGGCTGGCCAGGCCTTGGCGGCGCACGCGCTCGAGCACGAAGACATCGTGTAGGCGGGCGCAGGCGTCGCGCAGCTCGGCCCAGTTGCGCTCTTCCAGGCCCGCGTAGGCATACCCCACGATGTCGCCGTTCTGCTCGTCTTCGGCCACCAGGATGATGGTGTCGCCGGTGCCGATTTGGCTGGCGAAAAAACGCGCGTAGCCGGTCTCCACGCCGTCGACGAGCAACCAGCGAGCCGGATCGTAGGCGTGGTGCATGCGCACCAGCTGGCCGGCAAGTTGTCCGACAGCGGGAAGATCCTCATGCGTGGCATCGCGGGCGCGGAAGCTCATCGGCGGATTCGAGCGCGAGCAAGGGCGATCGTCAAGGCGCGCTCGCCGTTTGACAAGCCAGGTCTAGGGCGCCACGATACTTTGGTGCGGAAGGCGACAGCCACGGTCAGGTTGAGCACGAAGGCAGCAAGGCCCGGGCGGCCGGGCCTTTCCGAGCGCGGGGCTTTGGTGCATTTGTCAGAGCGCCTTCAACGTCGGGCGCAGGCGGAGCGCATTGCCAAGCGGTGGAAGGTCGACGCCGGGGATGTGGAGCATGTGCTTTTCAACCTGACCTTGGATCCGTGGCAGCGCTTGCGGAAGAGCTTCAAACGTGGCGGGCTCAGACGACTTTCCGCTGACTGACGCCGAGAGGGATTTCCTAGGCCGCCTCGTGGTTGCCGGGGTGCCGTTCTTGGTTGTGGGTCTGGGCGCTGCGGTTCTTCAGGGCGCGGACGCGTCGACGCAAGATCTCGACCTGTGGTTTAAGAGCATCTCGGATCCTCGAATTGCAGAAGCCGCTGCCGCGTCCGGCGGAGTCCTGGCTTGGAGGGCGGATCCTCCCGTCATCGCAGGTCAGGGCCTCGACCATCTCGACGTCGTCATCCACTGCCACGGGCTGAAGGCCTTTGACAGCGAGTACGCCAAGGCCGTTGAAATCGACCTTGACGGCGTTGCGATCAAGGTCCTGCCCCTTGAACGCGTGATCGCCAGCAAGAAGGCTGCCGGGCGGCCCAAGGATAAGGCGGCTTTGGAAGCGCTTCGCGCAGCCTTGGCGGCCAATCGGACGAACCGCGAGAAGTAGGGACGGATAGCCACCCCGGCCGTGGCCCGGTCGTGGGCCTGCGGTCAGGGGCCGACAAGACGCAGATTGCTTAGCCAGACGTAGGTCTGCGTCCTGCTGGGGTCGGCCGGGGTAACCTCGACTCTTAGGTGCAAGCCGCCGCCGGGATGGTCGATTCTTGCTTGCCACGCGATGGCTTTGCCGCTTCTCGAAGCGGCGACGATATCGGCGAGCGAAAGCTCGGGCGCAAGCGGACGTTCGTTGGCGAGGATGGTGACCGTGCCGGCAAGCTCTGCCGCGGCGGGCGTGCTGTCGATGTCCGCGCGCAGCTCGTAGGCTCCGGCCGGCAGCTCGATAGCGGCTTCGGCGGTTGCCGCCGTATTTGTCGATGGAAGCGCAATGCCAACCGCGTTCCAGGTGCCGCGAATCGCGGGCTCGACCGAAGCGGCATGGTTGCTGCGCCACCTGCAAAGCTGGACCTTGCCCGCAATCTCGCATTCGTCGACCGCCCAGCGATGGTGCTCGCGCAGCCTGCCTGCGGCCCAGGCGAGGGTGGGCGCAGCGACGAACACGGCGGTTGCAAGCCCAAGCGCGAGCGCCGTTTCTCGTTTCCAACGCGTAGGCAAGGCACGGCGAATCGCACCCGCAGTCATATTACCAAGCCACGCCAGCGCCATCGCCGCCATCGGCATCATCAGCATGGCGATGGGCAGTCGGTAGCGCGGCTCCGCGAAAATCAGCGTGTAAAGTGCCATCAGCGCCACGATTTGTGGGAGCAGAGCCAACGCCAGCCACCGGCGTCGGGCGTACGCAAGCCCAATGCCCATCAGCGCCAGCGCAAGAACGGTCAGCCAAAACCAGTCGGCTACGCTTTCGACGAAGCGGCGGTGGCGCGCAAAGAAGCCGTGCTGGGGCTCGGGCAATACGCCAGCGCGAAAGATCGGCCAGTAGAGCAAGGCTCGCTCGTGCACGAGCAGGCGTTCGGCTTTGCTGCCGAGCAAGCCCAGCGCAAACATCGGCTCGAACGCGATCCATTTCTTGGCGATGGCCAGCGCCGCGTGGTCGGCCTGGCGATGTGGCTCTGCCAGCATGGTGAAGCCGGTGGCGTCGCGGTACATGCGGTTGAGCGAGCGCGAGTAGCAGCCATCGGTGTTGGGGTTGGCGCCGACAAGCGCCGTGTGGCCACCGTGACTGTCGGTGAGAAACGCTTCGCCGTAGCGCAAGCGATTGCGCAGCATCCACGGTGAAAGCAAGAGCATCGCGGTCGCACTCGCCACTGCCGTGTAACCGATTGCCGTCTTCCACGATCTGCCCTGCGCGCGAAATACCAATACCGCTAAAGCAGCCAACGGAATCACGATGGCGCGAATGAACGCGCCAAGACCCGTGAATAGGCCGAACAGAAGAGCGGCAAGCAGCGGTCGCTGCTCGGAAAATCGAACCAGAAAATAGACGGCCACGACCACCAAGACCGCGGCTGGCATGTCGGTGCCGGTGACGCCAGCGATCGCAATGCCCGCTGGCCAGAACGCGTACAGCAAGCCCGCCACCAGGGCCGTGCGCGCCGAATTCGTCAGGCGTCGCGTGATTCCAAACACGGCGCCCGCGCCAAGCCCGCCTAGAACGGCGCCAACCAGCTTGGTGGCGAGCCAGCCGCCGCCAAGCGCCTGCACCGGCGCGATCAAGAAGATGTAGCCGGGCATGAAGATGTACTCGGAATCGAAGCTGCCGTGGCTGGCTAGATGCGCGGCCGACTCGACGTACATGGCGAAGTCACCCACGGGCTTGGTGGGCACGCACAGCACCCACAGGACCCGCAGGAAAGCGGCCAAGGCGACAACAACGAACGACATGACGGAAGGAATCTAACCGCGGTCGGTAGAGAGATGGAGACGAAAGGAAGGACCAGTCTCCATCTGGCTCCTTCTTCCTCTGCGCCCTCTCCCCGTTACGCGTGCCCGTGGCGCCTCCGCAATGTCCATTCGACTACCAGCAGCCCGATAGCCAGCAGGAAGAGCAGCGGATTCGACCACACCTCGATGGTGCGCAGGCTGCCAACCCGCACCTTGCGCGGCGGATTGACGCTGGGTTTGCCGAAAGAGCCGTCGCGAAATTCGCCGCCGCTCGCTTGGGCAATTTCGCGCAAGATCTCACTGCGCGCGATGACGTCGTCCAGCTCGTGGCCTTCGGGGCGAACGACCAGCGTGACTTGCTCTTCCACGGGGCGACTTCCCAGCACGGCACGAGCCACCAAGCGGTACGCGCCCGGATCGATTTCGCCCAGCTCGACGTGGGATTCGCCTTCGCTGTTCGTCGTTACTTTGAGCGTGCGCAGGGGCTTGTCGGTGGTCGCTGCATCGGCCGTGCGCAGATCCAACGCAACGTCGACGGCGACGGCCGGCGTGAAGTCGGCACGCAACGTGCGCACGCGCAGCGAGACGGCTTGACCGCGGCGGT
>Ga0066789_10001002_pt1 | contig 11992 bp, 10 predicted proteins | sample OrgsoiDNA2013049_FD_70960 | JGI IMG/M metagenome (GOLD analysis project Ga0066789, IMG submission 70960) | Permafrost soil microbial communities from the Arctic, to analyse light accelerated degradation of dissolved organic matter (DOM) -... | ecosystem: Environmental > Terrestrial > Soil >...
CGCGGCGCGCCGAAAAAGTCACGGCGAGGCAGACCAACAACAGGGGAATCATGACCAGCAGGTGAATAATGGCGGGAATACGATTCAAGTCGCGGCCCAACAGCGTCACCTGCATAGCCGAAGCGGCGACGATGATCGTGATCGCCAGACACAGATTCACGCGGATCTGCCCCAACTTCTCGCCGAGCTGCGCCTGACGGAATTCAGGCTCGAGTTCGGCGTGGAAGGTAAGCCAGGGAAAGCCCTCCTTCAGTTGCCGCGAATGCGGCAAATCCGGCAGATCCTCTCCTTGAATGCGATTTCCCTTGATCATCACGACCCACCGTACCCGCCGATCCAAGCGGACTCGCTGAATTGGACCACAGCTTGCCGAGGGGATATTGAGCGCTGGGTCTCCAATTTATGTCAAACGAAGCCGGCCGCGCAGGCGGCGCGGTCGCCATGCCGCCCCACGCCGGGCCTCAGTCCGCGAGGTAGTGCGCCAGATAGGTGTCGAAATCCCACTTGTCGGCGGCTTCAATGCGCCGCTGCTCTTCGTGCGACTGTTGCGCCGCGGCAGCAAACTCCGCCAGCCGGCTCTCGTTGGGCGGATAGAGATCCAGAAAATAGTCCTTGTGCATTTTCGACATGCGCCGCGACAGCTGCACGAACGATTCGCCGCTCTGGCGCATTTCCCCGAGCAGCCGAGCCGACGGCGTACGCTCGACGTCGTCGACCTTCGCGCGCTGCTGCTCCAGCGCCGTCGCATAGGGACGTGCCGGCTCCCCGTGGTCCAACAACTCGCACAGACCCTGCATCGAATCGAGCAGTTCCCGCGCCCAGTCGAGCATCGGAAATTCGCGTCCGTCGCGATTCAGCGTGAGCCCGGGCTGCCGCCCGCGCCGCGCCACTCGCAGGTGATTTTCATCGAGCGCCTCTTGTTCGCCGCGACCGATGGGTCTGCTGTCGCTCAGCAGGCACAACGCGAGGAATGCCTCCAGAAAGCGCAGCTTGTTTTGGTTGACGCCCACCGGGTCGAACGCGCTCACGTCGAGCGCGCGCACCTCGACGTATTCCACGCCCGCACGCCGCAGCGCCTTGGTCGGTCTCTCCCCGGACCTCGCGATGCGCTTGGGCCTGATGAAACTGTAGTATTCGTTTTCTATCTGCAGGATGTTTGCGTTGAGCTGCAGATATTCGCCGTTGACCTTCACGCCGATTTTCTCGTAGGGCGGGTAAGGCGTGCTGATGGCCCTGGAAAGATCGCGTACGTACTCGTCCAAACTGTTGACCGAAACGCTCACCGTCGCCTGGTTCTTGTTGCGATAGCCGACATCGCTCATCCGCAGCGAGGTTCCATAGGGCTCGTAGACCGTGTCCTCGTCGAGCGATGGCAGAGTGATTTCGCGCCCCGCGAAAAAGTTTTTCGATACCGCCGGCGAGGTGCCGAACAAGTACAGCACCAACCAACCGAAGCGCCGATAGTTTCTCAGCACGCCAAAGTACTGCTCCGAAACGAAGTCCTGACGCGCCTGTTTGGATTGATTGATGAACTCGAGTGCATCCCACAGATCGGACGAGAAGGAATAATTGAAATGCACTCCGGAAATGGCCTGCATGATGCGGCCGTAGCGCATGCCCAGACCCCGTCGGTATGTCGTCTTCATCCGGCCGACGTTCGAACCGCCGAATTGAGCGAGCGGAATGCTATCGTCGTCGACCGCGCACGGCATGCTGGTCGACCACAGCAGCTCCTCGTCCAGGTGCCGGTAGACGAACTGATGGATGTCGCACAGATATTGCAGCAATTCCCAAGTCTCGCGGAACGGCGGGGTGACCAGCTCGATCAGCGATTCGGAAAAGTCGGTGGTGATGTGCTCGTTGGTGAGCGGCGAGCCCAGCGCGGCCGGGTGCGGGGTCTGCTCAAGTTCACCGGCGGGCGAGACGCGCAGAGACTCCTTCTCGACGCCTTTGCGGCCGCCGCGCAGCACCCCTCGCGCACCGGAATTGATGAGGCCGGCAAGCCGCCGCTCGAATTTCTTGTCGACCATGTTACGCATCGCGCCCAGAATTACGCATCACAGGCTCCCAGGATACTAGAACCGCGAGGGATGGCGCCTCGACAATCCAGGCGCCCCACGCCTCAATGTGATCCCTGAGGGGCCGATCCCTGCCGCTGCACCAATTCGGCGCGAACGCGCAATGCGCGCAGCAATTTCGGCAAATCATGGCGCAGGGCGCCTCTGACCAGCCACTGCGGCACCCAGAACCCCGGCGCCAATTCCACCTGGTAGCGGGCAATGGTGTAATCGCCGTCGTGCTGCAAATTCCATGAGGCCTTGAGCACGCTCAGATCCCCGGATATCCGCTCGATCGATATCTGCGCCGGATAATCGTAGGTGGCTCGGATTTCATAGGTCAGTTTCGGTACAAACCAGGAATAATCGAGGACTTGACGAATGATTTGCCAAGATCCGTCGGGCGCCGTCTCGAGCACATCGCATGCGGCCAGTCCCGGCACCAGCTTGACCGACTCGGCGCAGCTCTTGATCAGCGGCCAAACCACCTCGGGGCGCGCGCGAATCCTCACCATTGCGTTAGCGCGTCCGCGCTGGCCCTCGGAATCGAGCGCCACTCGCACTTCGAATTCGCCGTGGTCGCCCGCCTCGGCCGCGGTGTACGGGTGATCGGTTGCTGCGCGGACCGGGGACCCGATCGCCAGCAGCAACACGGCGCATGAGACGGCTAGGCGCACCTCAGCGGGCGCCGTCCAGCCAGCGATTGACTTTGGATTCGAGGATATCGAGCGGCATCGCACCGCCCTCGAGAATTTGAAAATGGAAAGCTCGAATGTCGAAGGCCGCCCCCAACGCTTGCGTGGCCCGGGCGCGCAACGCCTGTATTTTTCTCGCTCCCATTGCGCACGCCAGTGCCTCGCCGGGCAATGCGATGTCACGGTCGACGGTCTCGCGCACGACTGCTTCATCGACCGGCGACTTCGATTGTAAGTATAGGATCGCCTGCCGGCGGGTCCAGCCTTGCGAGTGCAAACCCGTGTCGATGACCAGTCCGGCCGCGCATTCGAGCTCGGCAGTCAACGCCGTGAATTTCGATTCCATATCGCGGTACAGTCCCAGCTCCTCTCCGAGCTGGGCTGCGTACAGCCCCCAACCTTCCACAAAAGCGGGATCGCCGCCGAATCTGCGGAAACTCGGCAATTCGCCACGCTCCTGCTGCATCGCAAGTTGATAATGGTGCCCGGGAATGGCCTCGCGAAGGAAGCCGGCGGGCGATGCCGTAATCGGTTGCGCCGCGATCCCACCGGCATTGACATACAGCACGGCCGCAGTGGTTCCGTTCGGCGGAGCCCGTTGATAGGACAAGGGCGGCGCCCACGCCTCCCGGTAATTATCGACCAGTCGGATCGCGAAATCGGCGCGCGGCGCTTGCGCAAACTCCGTCTGTACGGCCGCCGAGGCTTGAACGTTGAACTCGTTGTAGAAATTCAACAAATCGGCAGGCGTCTTGTGGGACAGGCGTGAGTCGCGGCGCATCGACGCGACCAACGCCCGCGCATCGCCTGCGAAGGCGGTACCGGCGAGCAGCGCCTGCAATCGCCCGTGCAGCCGCTCGACCTCTGTTTTGCCCAACGCGTGAATGTCCGCTGGAGCCATTGCAGTGCCGGTTTCCCTCTTGATCAAAAAGGCGTACCAGGAATCCCCGAGCGGCAGCGCCGAGATCCCCACGCTTGTCCGCGCCCGAGGCAGATACTCGTTGCGCAGGAAATCGTGCAACAGGCGATACGAGGGAAGTATCTTGTCCTTGACCCCCGCACCGATGCCCTTGATCATCCGGACCCGTTCGGAATTCGCGGCGGTCGCGGGGATGGCGGCGAGCGGCTGATAGAACACATTGGCGGACGTGTCCGCGCCGAGAGCCGCGAGTATCGGCAGCATCTCCTCGACCAGCACGCGCGGCAGCGTATATCCGCGCCGCATTCCTTCTCGCATATTGGCGATGGCCTCGTTGGTCCATCGCGCATAGGAATCGGCTCGCGCCTGCCAATTGTCGTAGTCCTTCGCGCTCAGAACCGCGTACTGGCCCGTTCCGGTCCCGGTTTGCGCGAACAACAGCGGCATCGACCTTGCGGGATTGAGCGGCAACAGTTCAGAAGGGTAGGTGAAGCCCGCAACGGCCAATTCCCGTTGCCGTGTGAATATGTCGTAGGTCAGGCGCAATTCGGGATCCAGGCTCGCGCGCGGCATTGATTGCACCGCGGCGAGATAGCCGCGCTCGAGCGCCAGTGAATCGGCGAGGAACTGCGCGGAAATTTCATATCCCCCGGTGGGATCCGCACCGCTCGCGGCGCCCTGCGGCAACCGCTGCGGATTGAGCAGCCCGTAGTCGTTCCAATAATGCTCGACCAGCTGGCTCAACTGATCGCCGGGAGCCGCCGGCTTCACCACCCGGGATGGCGGAGGCGCGGACGCCGCGCCGCAGGCCGCGAGGGTCAGAAGGGCCAGCCCGAGCGGCGCCGCATGCAAAAATCGCATCATGAACCGATTATATGCCGACGGCATCGGCTCTTGATCCCGAGCTGGAGTATTCTCATCGCCGGTATCAGAGGTCGCCGAATCACCGGTGTCGCCGGGCAATCACGGAGGTGGGCAATGTTGGTCGGAGCAACACCGCGGCGTGTCGCGGTTGTCGGCGGGGTTCGCATCCCGTTCGCGCGCGGCAATGGCGCCTATGCGCAGGTGGGCAATCAGGAAATGCTGACCGTCGCGCTGCGCGGCGTCGTGGATCGGTATGGTCTGCAGGGACAGCGCCTGGACGAAGTCGCCGCCGGCGCGGTCATGAAGCACTCGAGCCAGTGGAATCTGACACGCGAATCCGTGCTCGGCTGCGGGCTCGCGGCCGAGACGCCGGGGCTCGATCTGCAGCGCGCCTGCGGGACCGGTCTCGAGGCCGCCATTCTTCTCGGCAACAAGATCGCGCTCGGGCAGATCGACAGTGCCATTGCCGCCGGCGTGGACACGGTCAGCGACCCTCCGGTGGTCTTCCCCAGGGTTTTTCAACGGCTCCTGCTCAAGAGTTATCGCGGTAGGAGCGCAAGTGCGCGACTCGGCCCTTGGTTGGGCCTGCGATTGAAGCATCTGCGTCCGGTGCTGCCGGGCATTGCGGAGCCGCGCACCGGACTGTCGATGGGCGAGAGCACCGAACTCATGGTCAAGACCTGGGGGGTTGGCCGCGCCGAGCAGGACCAATTGGCCCTGGAAAGCCATCAAAAGGCAGCCGCCGCCTATACGGACGGTTTCTACCAGGACTTGGTGCGCGAGCATCTGGGACTCAGGCGCGACGACAATATCCGCGAGGACAGCAGCCTCGAGAAGCTTGCGAAGCTCAAGCCCGTGTTCGATTCCTCCGGTGCCGGCAGCTTGACGGCCGGCAATTCGACGCCCATGAGTGACGGCGCCTCGGCCGTGTTGCTCAGCTCCGAAGCTTGGGCGCGCCAGCACAATTTGCCGGTGCTCGCTTTCTTGACCTACGGCAAGGTCGCCGCCGTGGACTACATCGACAAGAAGGAGGGTTTGCTGATGGCACCCGTCTACGCGGTACCGCGGATGCTCGCGGATGCGAAATTGACCCTTCAGGACTTTGATTTCTACGAGATTCACGAAGCCTTCGCGGGACAGGTGTTGTGCACCCTCAAAGCATGGGGCGATGTGGCGTTCTGCCGGGACAAGCTTGGCGCGGCAGACGCTCTCGGCGCCGTAGATCGCGCCAAACTCAACGTGAAGGGCGGTAGTTTGGCGATCGGACACCCGTTCGCCGCCACCGGTACGCGCATCGTCGCGACGCTTGCGAAGATTCTCGACGAGAACAAGGCTAAACGCGGCTTGATCTCCATCTGCACCGCCGGCGGCATGGGGGTAACCGCCATTTTGGAGCGTTGAAGAATGCCGCAATCCAAAACTTGAGACGACTCCTTGCCAAGGCGTTTATGATTCATGTCTCGTGCAAAACGCCCAGCTTGCGCTTGCGCGCAATATCGATCTTGTCGGTCAACACGTAGGTTAAATTCGCCTCTTATGAAACTAAAAGACCCTCTGCTGTTTCGAGAACAGTGCTTCATCGACGGCCATTGGGCGTCCGCCGCGAATGGCGCCACGCTCACGGTGCACAATCCGGCGACCGCGACTGCGTTGGGCCACATCCCGAACATGGGGACCGAGGAAACGCGCAGCGCGATCGCCGCCGCTGCCCGGGCTCTGCCTTCCTGGGCGGCTCGAACCGCAAAAGACCGTGCGGGCGTGCTGCGCCGTTGGTTCGATCTCATGCTGCAGCATCAGGAAGATCTCGCGATGCTGATGACCGCGGAGCAGGGCAAGCCGCTGGCGGAGTCCAAGGGGGAGATCAGCTATGCAGCCTCCTTCATCGAGTGGTTCGCCGAAGAAGGCAAACGGCTGTACGGCGACATCATTCCCGGTCATCAGCCCGACAAGCGCATCATGGTCCTGCGCCAGCCGATCGGAGTGGTGGCGGCCATCACGCCGTGGAATTTTCCGTCTGCGATGATCACGCGCAAGGCGGGCCCGGCGCTCGCCGCCGGTTGCACCATGGTTTTGAAGCCCGCCACCCAGACGCCGTATTCGGCCCTGGCACTCGCCGAACTGGCGAGCCGCGCCGGCATACCGCCGGGCACGTTCAGCGTGATTACGGGGTCGGCGGCGGCGATCGGCGGTGAGATGACCGCCAACCCGGCCGTCCGCAAGGTGACTTTTACCGGCTCGACCGAGGTCGGCAAGAAGTTGATGGCGCAATGCGCCGGCACGATCAAGAAGCTGTCCCTGGAATTGGGCGGCAATGCGCCGTTCATCGTGTTCGACGATGCCGATTTGGATGCTGCGGTGGAAGGAGCCATCGCCAGCAAATACCGCAATACCGGCCAGACCTGCGTATGCGCCAACCGCTTGCTGGTGCAGGAAGGCGTGTACGAGGAATTCGCCAAGAAGCTGTGCGCGGCGGTCGGCAAGTTGCGCGTGGGAGACGGACTCAAAGGCGTGACCGATCAAGGTCCTCTGATCGACGACAAGGCCATCGCCAAGGTCGAAGAGCATGTTGCAGACGCCGTCTCGAAGGGAGCGCGCGTTGCACTCGGCGGAAAGCGCCATGCGCTTGGGGGCACTTTTTTTGAGCCCACGATACTCACCGGCGTGACCACCAGCATGCTCGTCGCCCGCGAGGAAACCTTCGGACCGGTGGCGCCGCTGTTCAAGTTCGCATCGGATGCGGAAGCGATTGCCATGGCCAATGACACGGAATTCGGCCTGGCGGCGTATTTCTACACCCGCGATCTCGCGCGCAGCTGGCGCGTTGCCGAAGCCCTCGAATATGGCATCGTGGGCCTGAATACCGGCATCATTTCCACCGAGGTCGCGCCGTTCGGCGGAGTGAAGGAATCCGGAACCGGACGCGAGGGTTCGAAATACGGAATACTCGACTACACCGAAATGAAATACGTATGCGTGGGCGGGGTGAGCTAGCGCGCAGCCCCCGGAGCCAGCGAGGTGCTCGGTCGGTTCCTCGAATATTCGATCGCGACGCCGGATATTCGAGCGTCCCTGGAGTTCTATTCCAAGCTCGGATTCTCTCAGGCGCCGGTGGGCGAAGCGTGGCCGCATCCTTATGCGGTGGTCACCGACGGCAGAATCTGTCTGGGTTTGCACCAGGCATTCGACGCGGCGCCCTGCATCACCTTCGTCAAGCCGGACTTGCTCAGGCATTTGAGCGCTCTGGAGAAACTAGATCTGAATTTCGAAATTCGCCGCCTCGGCAATGACGTATTCAACGAACTCGCCTGGTTCGACCCTTCCGGCCATCTGATACGGCTGGTCGAGGCCCGCACCTTCAGCCCCGCCAAACAACCGGGGACCGACACCTCGCTATGCGGCTATTTTCTCGAGATCGGATTGCCCGCGCCGCAGCGCACGGTCGCCAAGGACTTTTGGGAGAAACTCGGGTTTGTCGGCATCGATGAATTCGATGCGCGCCTGCCGCATGTATCCTGCACCAGCGACTCGATCACCGTCGGTCTGTATGAGCCCGCGCATTTGCCGAGGCCCACTCTGCTGTTCGACGCCGGCGACGTCGGCGGTACCCTGGCGCGGCTGGCAGAGGCCGGGATCTTGCCGGCCGGTCAGGTGCCCTCGCCGTTGCGGCGACTGCCCGCGGCCGTCATCACGGCGCCGGAGGGAACTCCCATTCTGCTGATACCGGAGGCGGCCGCCGCCTGAATTGCCGCCGACCGATCGATTCGCCGCCATGGTCAAAATGTCGCCGCGGCGAACCGGAATTTGACGCGTATGTCGTCCTGCACCCGCAGCGCGCCCATCATCACACTGAACGGAGTCAGGCCGAGAGCGGATTGACGCACCCACAGCTCGCCGCTTGCGGTCACACGGCCCGGGGACGTATCCACGGTGAACGGCACGTCGAGCCGTGACTCGTGGCCGGCCACGCTTACCGCCACGGTGGCCGTGAACTCGCCTGCAGCGCCCGTGATCGCCACGCTTCTGACCGTTATTTCGGGAAATTGCGCGGCGTCGAGCAGCGCGGCGCTCTGCATGTTGTGCAAAGTCCCTGATTTCGCGTCTTGCGGAGTCTCTTCGGCGAAATCCGCACCCTCTTCGCGGCGCATCGCATCGTCGTCCACGACGAACCCGGCGTCGGGAACGGTCAACGCGAACGATGCTTCGGCGACCCTGCCCGCATAGCGTACCCAGCCGCCGAGCGCACGATTGGCAATGACGTGATTGTGGCCGAGCATCGCCATCGGTCCGGCGCGATACACCAGGATGCGCAGCTCCGACCGCGTCGAATCGATGCGATAAGGTGCAGCGGCCATCGCCGGCAGGCTCGCGGAGCCAAGCGGTGCGTTCGGCGCAGATTGCCGGGATTCCGGTGCGCCGCATCCGGCCGACAGCATCGCGAGCAGAGCCGCACAGTGGATTTTCAACACCTTCCGGGCCTCGTCCTGTCGCTCTGTTGCTAAACTCGAGTTTCGTGCCAGTGTGCACTCGGAGCCGCTCGATGCCAAATCAAGAAATCCCGACGCGCTACGGCGCCGTGGCGCAGACCTTCCATTGGGTGATTGTCGCCCTGATCGTCACGCAATTCGTACTCGCCAATCTGGCGGACGATTTGCCGGTGGGCGCGCGCAAGCTGGAGTTGCTGGCGCGGCACAAGAGCGTCGGCATGACCGTGTTGATGCTCGCGGTATTGCGGCTGCTGTGGCGGCTCAAAAGCCCGCCGCCGGCGCTGCCGTCCGCCATGAAGCCGGTCGAGCGGCTGGTGACGCGCGTCACTCACATGGCGTTCTACGTGCTGTTGTTCGCGATGCCGCTCACCGGGTGGCTGATGTCGTCCGCCAAGAATTATTCGGTCAGCTGGTTCGGGCTGTTCACGTGGCCGAATCTGATCGGCAAAGGCCAAAACGCGTTCAAATTGCTGCAGACCGCGCATCATACCCTGAGCGACGTGCTATTCGCGATCGCCGTGTTGCACATACTGGCCGCCCTCAAACATCATTTCTGGGACAAGGACGACGTGTTGCTGCGCATGTTGCCATTCGCCAAATCGGCCAGGCGCCCGTGATGCGTCGGGTGGCGATGCCGCGTGTGGCGGTGCCGGCCGCATTCCTGGCGGCCGCGCTCGGAGGCGCGCTGATGGCCGGGGGCCCGGCCATCCGCTACGCGGCGGATCCCGGAACGAGCCGCCTCGAGTTCTCGGGGCTGCAGGCGGGCGCCGAATTCAAGGGCGTTTTCCACAAATTCACCGCCATCGTCAATTTTGCGCCGGACGCACTGGCCGATGCGCGCTTCGATGTCGAGATCGATTTGAATTCGCTGGACACCATGGACGAGGATCGGGACGGTGCCATGCGCGGCGCCGACATCTTCGATGTGGCGCACTTTCCGACCGCCCATTACGTGACCCACAGCTTCACCAGAACCGCGTCGGGCTACACCGCCGTCGGCGCGCTCACCCTGCGCGGAGTCACCAAGGAGGTGCCCGTCGATTTCCAATTCGCGGCGGCCACCACCGGCGCCAAACTCTCGGGTAACGCCAGGCTCAAGCGCCTGGATTTCGGCGTCGGACAAGGGGAATGGAAGAGCACCAAATCGGTGGCGGATGAAGTCAATGTGGCGTTCGCACTCCTATTGAAGCCGAAGCCGGCGCCGTAGCGTGCGCGCCGCTGCCGCCTTGCGGGCGCACCGCCGAAATCGGGTCTCAACGGACCGGCAGTTCGCGCGACTTTTGCACCGTACGCAAGGCGAAGCTGGACTGCACGCGGGCCACATTCGGCAGTCGCGTCAGATGCTGGCTGTGCAGGCGCTCGAAATCCGCCGTATCGGCAAGCACCACCCGCAGCAAATAATCGTATTCGCCGGACATGAGATAACACTCCATGACTTCCGGCACCTTGCGGGCCGCCTCTTCGAAGGCGTGGAGGTGAGCCTGCTCTTGCCGCTCAAGCGTGATGTTGACGAAGACGTTCACCGGACAGCCGGCCTTTTGCTGGTTGATCAGCGCCGCGTAACCCTCGATGAAGCCCGCCTCCTCGAGCGCGCGCACGCGTCGCAGACAGGCTGACTCCGAGAGGCTCACGATCTCGGCCAACTGGCTGTTGGTGATCCGCCCGTCCTGCTGCAAGGCGCGCACGATGACACGATCGTAGCGGTCCAGTTTTATCAAAGGCACCTCCCCGCCCCAGGGGCATCCACATGTCGCGCCAGGGCGCCATTTTATTGCGCAATATGGCGATTATTAAGAATATTCTGCCATAACGGTTGCTTATGTAAGGGATCTTTGCAATTTTCCGGCCCCGCGTGCGCGTAGGCTGGGGCGATTCCCCCACCCCACGTCCGGAGCGATGTCATGAAAATCGGTGTCCCCAAAGAGATCAAAATTCATGAGTATCGAGTGGGCCTGGTACCGGCGGGGGTTCGCGAACTGGTCGACGCGGGGCACCAAGTCCTGGTGCAAAGCGGCGCCGGCGCCGGCATCGGGTTCGGCGACTCGCACTACCAGGCGGCGGGCGCAAGCATCGCGCCGCGTGCGGCCGATGTGTTCGCAGCGGCCGATCTCATCGTAAAGGTGAAGGAGCCGCAGCTGGCCGAATGCAAAATGCTGCGTTCCGGACAAACCCTGTTCACCTATCTGCACTTGGCGGCCGATCGCGAACAGGCCGAGGCGCTCAAGGCCTCCGGGGCCACCGCCATCGCCTATGAAACCGTGACGGCGCCGGACGGATCGTTGCCGCTGCTGACGCCCATGAGCGAGGTGGCGGGCCGCATGTCGGTGCAGGTGGGCGCGAACTGCCTGCAGAAGGCCAACGGCGGATTCGGCGTATTGCTGGGCGGAGTGCCCGGGGTGCCGCCCGCCAAAGTGGTGATTCTGGGCGGCGGCGTATCGGGCACCCACGCGGCTGAAATGGCCGTGGGCCTGCGCGCCGATGTGACCGTGGTGGACCGCTCGGTCAAGAGACTGCGCGAGCTCTCGTCGATATTCGCCGGCCAGCTGAACACGGTGTATTCCACCGCGCATGCGATCGAAGAGCTGGTCCGCGACGCCGATCTCGTCATCGGCGCGGTTCTCATTGCCGGCGCCGCAGCGCCCAAGCTCGTCACCCGCGCCATGGTCAAGGCCATGAAACCCGGGGCAGTGCTGGTGGACATCGCCATCGATCAAGGCGGTTGCTTCGAAACCAGCCGGCCGACCACCCACGCCGAACCGACCTATGTACAGGACGGCGTGGTTCATTACTGCGTGACGAACATGCCCGGAGCGGTGCCGCGCACCTCGACGTTCGCATTGACGAACGCCACCTTGCCTTACGTCAAGGCGCTCGCCGATCATGGCTGGCAGCAGGCCATCGCCAAGGACGCAGGCCTCGCGCGCGGCCTGAACGTGCATGCCGGTCAGCTGACCCACGAAGCCGTGGCGAGCG
>Ga0066789_10001003_pt1 | contig 11986 bp, 11 predicted proteins | sample OrgsoiDNA2013049_FD_70960 | JGI IMG/M metagenome (GOLD analysis project Ga0066789, IMG submission 70960) | Permafrost soil microbial communities from the Arctic, to analyse light accelerated degradation of dissolved organic matter (DOM) -... | ecosystem: Environmental > Terrestrial > Soil >...
GGCGACGCGCGCGGCGCAGCCGCGGGAAGGGGTGGCAGGGCGGGCAGGCGCAAGTCGGCCCTCCTTGCCCCCGCCCCGGCTTGTCGCCCGGCTCTCGAACGCGAATTTCAAGCAGTAGTGTTAGCTGCTCTGAGGCCGGGCAGGCTTGCTGTGCGGGCGGTGCGGGCGGTACGGCACGTTGGCAAGGAGATCCTCAAGTCTTTCGATGCTCAGCGGCTTTGCGAGGTGGCGGTGGAAGCCGGCATCGGCCGCCCGCTCAAGATCTTTCGTCCCGGCATAGCCAGAGAGAGCAACGAGGAAGATCCCTTTGAGCGCTTCGTCAGAGCGGAACGCACGCGCAACCTCGTAGCCGTCCATCCCTGGAAGTCCGATATCGCAAAGCACGACGTCCGGCTTGAACCGGTGTGCCTTCTCGAGTCCCTCGGGTCCGGTGCTAGCCGCCTCAACCTCGTGGTCGTTGAGCTCAAGCGCCTCGCGTAGGCAGTCGGCGGCATCGACGTTGTCCTCGATGATGAGTACGCGCCGCGGACGACGCTCGGCAGTCGAGGGCTCGGTCTTGTCCTCGGTCTTGGCCACGTCTTGAACGATGTCGAGCGGCAACCGCACGATGAGCTCAGCTCCCTGGCCGGGTCCGGCGCTGTGCGCGCTCACTTCGCCGCGATGTAGCTCGACGAAGCCTTTCACCAATGCCAGGCCGAGGCCAATGCCCCCGCGGCTACGGTCGAGGGTCCGATCTGCTTGGGTAAATGGTTCGAACAGGCGGCCAAGGATCTCGGGAGACATCCCCATACCCGTATCGGCAACATGGATTTCCGCGCCGCCCATCCCATCACGACCGACCGAGACCCGCGTGTTTCCCCCTCGTTCCGTGAACTTGGCAGCGTTGGTGAGGAGATTCCCGACTACTTGTGCCATTCGCGCCCAATCGGCCTTCACGACCACGGGGCGGGCGGCCAAACTCGCCTCCAGGTGCACCCCGTTCTGCTCAAACACCGAGCGGTGGTCCTCAACGGTCTGGCGCACGACCTCGTTCAGATCGAGCAGCTTAAGCTTGAGCTGCACCTTGCCGCTCAAGATGCGTGTGGTGTCAAGGAGGTCGTCGATGATCCGACTGAACTGCTCGACTTGCCTGGCGATCACCGCTTGAGCCCGCTTGGCCTGGTCGCCGCCAGCTACCGCTCGGTCGAGGATGTAAAGGCTGTTCTTGATCGGCGCGAGTGGATTGCGCAGCTCGTGGGAGAGCATCGCCAGGAACTGGGTTCGGTTACGGTCGGCCTCGCGCAGCGCCTCCGCGGCCTCGTGGTAGTGCCTTTCACTCTCCTCCCGCGCCGCCTCGATCCCCCGGCGCTCGCTGATATCCACCAATACGGCTCGGCACTCCAGCTTGCCTTCATTGGACGCGGTGGCCTCGATATGCACCCAAAATGAGGTGCTCTCCTGCGTAGTCAGCGCAACCTCGCAGGCTTCTTTGCCCTGACTCTCGAAGACCTTCTTGAGAAAGACGTTGAAGGCCAGGACGTGCTCCGTGGAGACAAAGAACCCGAGGCGCGCCCCGACCAGTCGAGAACGCTCCCTCCCCAAGAAACGCGTCACCGTCAGGTTCGCCTGCAGGATAGTCCCATCTCGGTCGAGAGTCACATAGCCCACAGGAGCGAAGTCGTAGAGGTCGGTGTAACCTGCCAGCCCCGCCTCCAGGTCGGCTCGTGCCGCCTGCAGCTCCTCGTTCTGCATCTCGAGCTCGACCTGGTGAACCTCCAACTCATGAACGAGCCGGCGCGCGTCCGCTTCACTACTCGCAGCGGCCTCCTCTTTCTGACGCCCCTTAAGCCGCGCTTCGGCACGCTGGCGAAGGTCGGATGCGTCCGGCGTCTGGCCTTTCTTCTGGGTCATGCGGTTCGCCTCTAGAGCAGCAATCGGACCATCGCAGCTATCCAATGACTTCTGGCACTTACGTCAGATCGAGGCTCCTCAGGGAGCAGCGTGTTCAATCAATTTGAACGACCCTTCGGTCAAAACGACCGGCACGGCGGGCGGCTCAGCGCAACAATAGACCGGCAGCTGCCCAGCCGCTGCCGATCAGAAGCACGACCCAGACGAAGTCGCCACCCCGTCCCCAAGCTTGGTGGCGAGTGGCCGCGGCAACATCGGTGAAGCTCGCCCGCACAGCTCGCCGTCGCTGGATGTATCTCGGAAGAGGAGGACCCCATCCGCGATAGCTCCACCCGTAGCCGACTGGAGACACGAGAAACAGGAACATGAATGCCATCCACAAGAACCACAATGTATTGGTCATCGAGTCTCTCTTTCATTCGATGGCTGGAAGCAACGCTGGGGCCAGGCCGTCGGCCTGGGTCGAAGGGGGACAAAAATGGCATCACTCCGCGCTCGACGTCTCTTCTTCGGACAGAGTCAATCAAAATGACGCGGCCTCTCAGTCATTCAAACCAGAAATAAGAGTCTTACAGTCGAACTTGAGCAAATCTCCGATGTTCTTGACGGATGCGTCCGCGACGGGATTCCTGGCCAGAATTCTTGGATCCAGCGCATAGTGACCCTGGCGCACGAAAACCGTCGTCACGCGCGCTTTCCAGATTCTCTTGATGGCGGCCAAGATTGCCAGTTTGTCGTCCACGACGACGTAATGTGCGGCGGGGTACCGGACTTCCACGTCAGCCAACTCGCGCTCCTTGTGAACGTAGATAAGCGCGTGTCCGTCGACTGCTTGGTAGAGCCCGGAACGTTCTATCTTGTGGGGCTGGAACACGACATCGCCATCGGAAAGAAGGACCACCCGAGCGAAGCGCTTGCAGTGTTCCAGAACAGCCAAGGACTTAGTATAGAGCCGATTGGCAAACGGATAGTCGAGCAGAAACCGAGACACTGTCAGTACCCCCAGGTCATGAGGAGAGTCACGGCGAAAGCGTTGCAAGGCGCCCAGATAGTCGGCGTAGCCAAGTTTGCTGCGCAATTCTTCAAAAATGGTCCAATAAGACCGAGCCCGCTTCGGGCCGACCTCGCGTGCGAGATACCTGTTGAGGTCGGTGATAATGCGATCATTGTCGAGGAGCGTATTGTCAACATCGAAGAAGAAGACGAAGTCCGGTTGACGCGCTCGTTTGGTGGGGGCGTTCATACGATGCTTCTCCCGCGGCATCTCTTAAAGTGACAAGCGCGCCAAGAATTCATTCAGCGCGACAATGACGGCAGTCGGGGTTTCGTGCCCGCCGTCGAACGGGAACCAGGTCACCTGGATCCCGGCAGCCTGCATCTCGCGTTGCATGCGCTCCGCGACCTCGAAGGACAGGGTGGGATCGGTGCGGCCGTGTGCAATGAAGACGGACAGGCCCTTGCGTCGGGCGAACCCGGTCTTCCACAACTCTTCGTTGACCAGCGTGCCCGACAGTAGTACCAGGGCGCGCAGTGGCTCGTCGGAGTGGAATGCCACCTGCGCCGCCACCATGGCCCCTTGCGAGAATCCCCCGAGAATGAAGGGCCGCGCTGTCCGGTTGCCCTGCTCGGCAAGAAATACGCGCACGGTCTTTGCCGCTTGGTCGAGACCTTGAGGCTTCTCCTCGGAAAGGTCTACGCCTAGCTCTCCATCGCGGATACCCGCTGCCAGGTCCAAATGCCACCATGCCCGACCCGCTGGACGACCGTCCGTGCGTTTGGCCGTTTCCGGGCCACGCGGAAACAGGAATCGCGTGCCGCGCGGCAACCGAATGGATTTCGCAAACGGCACCCAGTCTCTCTCGGACGAGCAATAGCCGTGCAAGAGGACGATCGTAGGCGGTCCTTTGCCGCCCTTGGTGATCGCCGACAGACGCGGAACGCGGGATGGAGGCGACATGGCGCTGGTAGCCAGGACAATCCCAAGTAGCGCAGCGAGTGTTCGCCTCCGGCTCATCGAATCTGGACCGGTCCACTTCCTTCAGACGTGAGCGTGGGTCTCGCCACGAGCTACCGCGCCGACCTTGGCCAGCTCGTGTTCCGCTGTCTTCTGAATATCTGCTTTGGTGAGGTCCACGTGTACCTTGGTCTCTTTGTAACTGATCCAAGTGACCTTGTCCGTTGCCATCCGGATCTCCTTGCCCGAATACCAGTGGCCCGCTTCGATGATCAGCTCGCGAATCGCCCAACTTCGGTCATCCACCAGGAATCCCTTGACATGGCCAATCTCTCCGTCAGTGGCTTGAATCGGATATCCAGTTATGTCGCGGGCACTCTGCAAATGCTTGTCGTCCCTGTGGTAGTAGGAGCGCCGTTCTTCAATTTCACCTTTTGCGGGCGGCACTATGACGGGGTAGCTGCCCATGCCCCACATGGCATCTCCTGCCCAGTACGCAGGCCAGCCGTAGTAGCGGTAATACTCGGCCTCGTCTTGGCGAGAGACCGGCTTGTGTGACTCAATCGAGGGACTATCTTGGATCTGCGCCTTTTTGAGGTTTATGTGCAGTGTCTTCTCGCCTTGGTCCAGCTTGCCAAAAGCATGAGGAGAAAGCAGAACCAGGCGCCCGGTTAGCCAGGTCCCCGTGTCTGCAATGGCATAGCGGATCACCCAGATGTTATCGTCAAAGTAGAAGTCCCTTAGATGACCGATGTCGCCATCCAGCGCGACTAGCTTGTGGCCGTAGAGCTTCTCCGTGTTTTGCAAATGGGGCTCGGCCGTAGGGACGACGGAATACTCCTGTGTAGTGCGTTCCATAGTGGCTCCTATCGCTTACGCTCTTAGGTCGTCTTACGCCGCCAGCTTTTCTTTGTCTTTGAGCGATGGCAGAGCGGCCCACCAATGCCCGCAGCGCGTCGCCCCTTGGGCGGAATATGAGAGCAGCAAATTGTTCATCAACGACCTCCTGAGCCCCTAGCCACAGCAGGTTTCGGGCCAGCCAACGAAATGAGTAATTCCGCGCAACTAGAATGCAGAAGTACCGCGGCCGCGGCGGCGGCTTCCATCAAGATGATGGTGTCGCGCCAGCGAGTCGACAGCCGGGCTGACTTGCGACTCTCCATTTTCGATGAGGGGCACGAAGCGCACGTTACCGAGAGAATCTCGATGAAAATCGTCCTGCCCAGCGTACGTCACCCGCACCAGTACCTGGGACGTTTCGTCAGGACCGATAGGGATGACTAGCCTTTTGCCCAACCGGAGCTGGCCAAGAAGTGCTCGCGGGATCTGTCGGCCGCCAGCGGCAACCGCGATGGCGTCGTAGGGCGCATGTTCCGTCCAGCCGAGCGTTCCGTCGCCGCGGCGGATCTCGACGTTGCGATAGCCGAGCTTGGCGAGCCGTTCGCGAGCCTGAGCGGCCAACACCTCGTGCCATTCGACGCTGAAGACCTCTGCCGCGACTCGGCTCAAAATCGCGGCCGCGTAGCCCGACCCGGTCCCGATCTCAAGCACGCGGTCGGTCACCTGAAGGCGCAACGCCTCGGCCGTTAGCGCAACGATATAAGGCTGCGAAATCGTCTGGCCTTCGCCAATTGGCAGCGGCCTATCGTCGTAGGCAAAGTCGGCCAACTCGGGTTCAACGAATAGTTCGCGCGGGACGATTCGGAACGCTTCGAGCACTCGACGATCCGAGATGCCCCTGGCGGCGAGCTGGCGCGCCACCATGCGAGAGCGGATCTCGTCGACTGTCATGTCCGAGGCCAGCGCAAGAACCGGGCCGCTGGGTCGGAGAAACCACCCGCTGCCAATGACGACGCCGTTGATTTGGAGGGGATCTACCAGACCGTCCGGCCGCTACTCTACCGCGCCCCCCAGAGTCGCGCCTCGATTCCTCCTGGTAACCTACGAGGCTGGTGTTAAGCGGCGGACCGAGTCCTGGCGGAGCGAGGAGACCCGGCCGCGAGGCTGTCTCAGGGGTTCGTCTTTAGGTCGGCGTAGGCGGTCTCTAGGCCTGCGGCATTGGCGACCGTCTGGGCGTCGGCGGGAAAGCCCGAAATCTGCGTGCCGTTGATGCTGATGTTGCCCGACACCGTGTTGCCGGACCCGTTAAGTCCTGGGTTCGGACTGCTGCTGCTGACCCAGTTGTTGGTGAACGTGATATGACCGGTGTTGTTGTTGGCGTTCGCGTTGGCGGTTGCCAGAGCGCCGAACGACGCAAAGACATTCTTCGTGACGGTGATGTAGGCCGACCCCTCGTCGGCGTACATTCCAAAGTAGCTGCCAGAGAGACCCGAGCCCGAGGCATTGCAGTAGTTCTCAGTGAAGGTCGTCGCGGATGCCGACAGATTGTAGTAGCACCCGCCGTCGTTCATTTGCAGCATCCCTTGGTGGATGGAGTTCGCCGTGATTTGGTTGTTCTTGGCGATGGTCGGGTTCGTGTACAGAGGCTGGTACTTGTAGAGATCGCCTTGCGGCCGCGTCTTGTAGTCGTTGCTACCGCCGGCGTCGTTCGTGCCCCACCCGTAGCCGCTGTTGACTCCTGAATACGGGAGATTGTAGACCTCGTTGTGCGAGAGCAGGACGTTCTGCGTGTAGGTGAACATCAAGCCGGCGAAATCGCGATAGTCGATCCCGACATCGTGAACCAAGTTGTCCTTGACCGTGATGTTCTGGTCGATCATCTTCGTTTGGCTCGCCGTCAGCGCCGACAAAGCAATGTCGCCTCCCGGATGATGTGCTTTGGCCTGAATTCCGCCGATCACGATGGCGCCTCCGGCGATCTGCGTGAATACGCATCCGACAACATTGATCGTGTCCGCCCCAAGTCCAACCTTCGACAGATGCGCGTTGTCGTCGTTCCCGATGCCCAGGCCCACTTCGCCGAGGGCGACGAAGCGGTCGCGCGTAAATGAAATGTTCTTCGCCGCCGAGACCTGAACCGCGCCTGGCATCTGATGCCAAGCCGGGCGGGTCGCTTCGAATTCCGGATACTGGGATTTTGGGCCAGAGATGAAGGCGCCCGTCTGCTGGTTGGCGTATCCATCGGACGAGTTCGGTCCAAGCCAGCTCGTGTTCGAAAACGTGAGCCCCTGGAAGGCCAGGTCGTGCGCCGGCTGATCGTAGCTCCCGCCGATCGAGATCAAGACCTCCAGCTGAGGCAGCTCGACGTCGGCTTTACTCATGTCCTGGCCTGACAGTGGCTTGTAGTAGAGCGCCCCGGCCGTCGTGTCCTGGTACCATTCGCCCGCCTGATCGAGGAACTCGTAGGCGTTCTCCATATAGGCGGGCCCCTGGCGGAACGCGCTCTTGATGTAGTCGTAGCCCCAGGTGTTCTCGTCCCAAGCAGGCTGCACCATCGTCACGGTGCCGCTCGCAATACTCTTCACCGGCGAGTATCGGTCGGTAAACGAGCAGATGGAGTGCAGATCGACGCGGTCCGGGTGTGCGAGGCTGTTAAGCAAGCTCAGGCTACCGCTCGAAAAGGTTAGGCCGCCGGCGCTGCTGGAAAAGTCGGTGACGTTGATCGTATAGCGGGCCCGCGTGGCGATCTTGCCGTCCACGTAAAGCTGCCGAGTGGCGAACGCGCTAGGCGCCGTGGCTTTCCAGATGTCTTTGCCGGTATCGCTGACCGCCCATCCGGTGATTTGCTTGCCTCCGGACAGCACCGGGTGTGCCCCCGCCGCCGCTTGCCAGGTGACAGTGTGGCCATTCGCACCCGAGTCCGTCGCTGTGAAAGTCAGCGTTGCCGCTAGGGGATAAACCCCGTCCGCGAGCTCGACGATGATATCGGTCTGCATGGCTGCCGCCGCAGCCCGAACAACCGTCTGCGCCTGCGTGATCGAGCAAGGTGCGGCGCTGGAGCAATCGGTCCCGGTTCCGCTGGGAGAGACGTAGTAATGCGAACCCGCTGCGCCAGCTGCTCCGCCCGTAGTTCCGCCGGTAGTTCCCCCGGTTGCTGGTGCGCCGCCAGTCCCAAGAGCAGCCCCCGTGCCGGATGCGCCGCCTGTGCCCAAGCGACCTCCGGTGGCCGGTGTTCCTCCGCCAGCCCCCGACGCACCCGCGGCACCGCCGGCACCAGAGATCCCACCTGCGCCGCTTCGGCCGCCAGCCGGCGCGCCTCCCCCACTGACTCCGACCGTGCTTCCCCCAGTCTGCGCCACTGTGCCAGCGGTCCCGCCAGAGCTCGCCCCGCCTTTTCCACCCGAGCCCTGGGTTCCTTGGCCGCCGCTGCTGCAAGCCGCGGCGATCGATACCAGTGCGATCGTCGTGATTCGGAGAGCTCGGGCGGGCACTGGGGTCGTCACGTCCAGGCGCTGCTTCGCCACTGAATCATCGATTTCTGGGGTCATGAGACGCTCCTGCCTAGAAATGTGAGAAATCCTCTACGTGGAGAAAAAAGAAGAATACTTCGCCGCCGAAATTTCTATCGAAGAATTTCCCTCGACCCCGTCGGCTCTCGCCACGAGGACGGCACGCTAGTCCTACTTGGCGCCTGGCGCCTCTCCCGAAAGGCAACCTCGCAGCAGTCGACATGCCGCCGACGGCCAGCGGCAACAGCACGTGCAGGCTCTCGCCGCCCTCTCCGCCTTTCGGCACCCTCACCTACTAGTAACACAAGAGTTACCCCAGCGCGCTGGAAGCATGCCATGCTACCAAGCGGCATGGACAGCGACGGAACAAAACAGGCGTGGGTGGACGAGGTTTTGCGTCCAGGGCAAATTGTAGATGGGCGCTACCGCGTCGATCATTTGATAGCAGAAGGGGGTATGGCGGCGGTTTGGGCAGGCCACAATATCCGTTTCGGCAAGCGCGTAGCGTTGAAGGTTATCCGGAGGTCTTTCGCAACGCAGGACCTGGCCGCAGAAATGATCCGTCGCGAATCGATTGCTGCAAGCAAGGTCAACCATCCCAACGTCGTCAACGTCTTTGACGTCATCGAGCACGAGGGCATGACCTGCATCGTGATGGAGCTGCTTTCCGGCGAGTCGCTTGCCGAGTATCTGGCCAAGCGAGGCTCCCTCACGTTCGATGAAGCCGCGACCTTGTTGTTGCCGGCAATGCGAGGCGTGGCGGCTGCGCACGCCCAAGGCGTCGTGCACCGGGATCTGAAGCCGGCCAACATCTTCCTGTGCCGGGACATCGATGGAAGCCTTCTCGCCACAAAGGTGCTCGACTTTGGCATCTCAAAATTCACGGGGCGAGCGCCGGACGCCGGATCGGATTTGACCGATCTGACGCACTTTGGAACTCCGGCTTACATGGCGCCCGAGGATATTGCGGGGTCAGCGACGGTCGATGTGCGCACCGATGTCTACGGCTTCGGCGTCCTTCTCTTTGAATCACTGACGGGAAAAAGGCTATTCACTGGCGAGCCGGGCTTGGCGTTGCTTTACAAGATTCTGACCGAGCCAGCCCCGAGCGTGGGCGACCTGCGACCGGATTTGCCCTTGGAAGTGCGAGCCATCATCGACTGTGCTTTGGCTAAAGATCCCGAGGACCGCTTCGCCAGCGTCGAGGACCTCATTCGGGCAATCGACAACCACTTAGCGTGCGCGCCGACCGTGCGAGTGCGGTTGCCGGTTTGGGCAGATGCGGTCAAACCTTCCCAGCCGACATTGCGGCTGTGGCAGGACGGGCCAGCTGAGGCTCCGACCTTGCCATCGGCAAAGGCTCGCCTCAAGCAGACCATCGTATGGATGCGCTCGCTGCTCAGCTCAACGGCGACTCTTCGTCTTCGGCGAGTCGTTGATTGGCGCGTGGCCGTGGCAGCCGGCGTCCTTACGGGGTCGTTGCTCTGGGCGCGATACTCGCTCCGCAGCGCTTCGGCGAGACAGGTGGACATGACCACCCTGAAGACCGCGTCGTCGCTCGCAGTACCCGTCGCCGAGCTAGCGCCATCCTGGGAAGGAGCGCCGGTCACGCCAGAGGTCACGTCACTTTCGCCTTCGCCAACACCGGCTTCAAAGCCGGCCCAAGAAATAGGTTTGGTGGCCCAGCTGCGCCGGGGGGCGCAAGCACAAGGCGCCCGACTTCTTCCGCGCCCCGCCCGGCCTGCGGTAAAGCAGCCCTACGACAATCCCTTTTCCGACGATGAGCCCGGCGCAATCGGGTCGACAGGTAAAGGCACCGCGGACGCGACTAGCGACGACCCCTTTGTGAACTACGGTCGGGCACCCGATTCGTTCGAGCGTCGCGGCAGCACCAGCCACTGAAGAATTCCGCGGAGCGGGAACCGCCAAGCTCGCTGCACGCAATTTCTGCGCCTCAGCCACGAATCGGCTTGCGCTTTCAATGACAAACATCACGGGCTTCCCGCAATAGAATTGGGATGGGCAAGCTCATCGAGTGTGTATGCAGGAGTCAGACGCGGAAGCGCCCTAATTGTGCTCTTTCTGAGAAGGAGCCCCACTAGATGCGCCATATTCATGAGTGACCAAGCTCGGCTGCCAACGATTCCACCACTCTCGCCAGACGTCGAGACTTTGCTGGCTTACGAGCGTGACATCGTATTTCAGCTCGACCTCGTTCGCGCCCGCGCTTTGGCGCGAGCTCGCCGCGCATTGTACGGAAACGACGTCCTATCGACCGGACATTCCCTTGTCGGGCACCAGTACGTTCCAATGCCAATGGTGATGGGAATGGTAGTCGCGACTGGGCTTGCCGCAGCCATTGAGCTCTTGCTTTCTGGAGGAATGCGGCAGACCGAGACAGGCGTCAAGAGGCTTTTCCACCCGGTCGTGGACTTGACAAGCCCAGCCAGCGAAACATGCGCCGCTGCGCCATCGGTGGAACCGCTCAATGCCGCTGTCGCCACGCATGTCGTCGCGGGTTCGGATGGTCTCGAGGAGCTGCGTCTACTCGACCGAGCAAGACAATTCGCTCGGCGCGGCGACTACAGTGCCGCTTTAGCCGCCACGCGAGACCACCAACGCAAATTCTCGGACGGCCGCCTTGTCGAAGAGCGGGAGGCGCTTCGGATTAGGGCGCTGATGGGCCTCGGGCGGGTAACTGAAGCAGGCGAAGCAGCGGCGCTCTTCCGGCGAAGATTCCCCCGCAGCGTGCTTCTCGAAACCATCGATCGGATGATGGCTTCACTACGGTAAATCGCTGGAATTTCGACACACCCCCATCGTTCTAGCGACCGAGAAAGCTCATCAACCACGTCATGGCCGGTCGGAGCGTTCCGTCCGCTTGCATAAGCCCCGAGTTCGACTCCCAGGTAGCGCCGACGAGGTAGCCCCAGATAGTGATGCCCTTCACATTGGCGTCGTTCCAGAACATGGTGAAGTGCTCTTGCATCTTCGCCTTCTGCTGATTGTCGTCTGCAATGCTGAGGTCGAACTCGGTGATGTACACAGGCAAACTAGTCTGCGTAGCGATGTTGTCGATGTACTTCTTCAGCGTGTCTGCGCTGGCGTTTGCTGTGCCATGCGCCTGTGCGCCGACCGCGTCGATGGGCGCGCCGGCCGCCTTGATCTTCTTGACGATGTCGATGATGTGGTTGTTATCACCCGACTGTTCAATTGTATTGTAGTCGTTGAGCAACAGAGTCGCGTTGGGACAGGCCTCACGCGCCCACTTGAAGGCATTCGCAATCCAATCCCAACCCGAGCTGCCATCACCGCCGATACCATCTTTGTAAGCAGGCGTGGTGTGGGGCGGCGGCTCATTCACGACATCAATGATCTTCGTCTTGGGGTAACGCTGACAGAAAGCTTGCATCCAGGCTTGGACCGCCGTCTGGCCGTTGCTGGTGTTCACCCACCCCGGCTGCTGCGAGCCCCACACAAAACAGTGCTGTTTGAAGATGATGTTGTTGTCGTTCGTATACTTGTAAATGGCGTCGAGTGAAGTCCAATTGAAGTTACCCTGCGAGGACTGCACGGATCCCCACTTCCCCTCGTTTTCCGGAGTGATCTGGTTCCAGTACTTGGAAAAGTCACTGCGCACGGCTCCCCGGGTCGTGATGTTGCCGGCAAACTTGATCGTGCCAGCGCCTCCGTCGATGGCCGGCGCGCTGTCGGAGGATGTTCCGGCGTCGCGTGTGCCACCGCTGCCGGCAGCACCGCCGGTACACGTCGAAGATGATCCGCAGCCCAGCGA
>Ga0066789_10001005_pt1 | contig 11986 bp, 10 predicted proteins | sample OrgsoiDNA2013049_FD_70960 | JGI IMG/M metagenome (GOLD analysis project Ga0066789, IMG submission 70960) | Permafrost soil microbial communities from the Arctic, to analyse light accelerated degradation of dissolved organic matter (DOM) -... | ecosystem: Environmental > Terrestrial > Soil >...
CAGCGCGCCAGTCAAGAGCGACTTCGGGCTACCCCACGTGCCGTCGTCCAACGGCCGCGCGGTAAATGGCGAGCAGAATCACCGCGCCAATCACCGATGCGATAAGTCCTGGGCCACTATCGCCCCGATGGTAAAGGCCGATGGCGATACCCAAGAATCGAGCCAGAAGCGAGCCTGCGATACCGAGAAGCATCGTAATGATAATGCCTCCGGGATCTCGCCCCGGCATCAGAAGCTTCGCCAATGCCCCGACTATCAACCCAACTACTAAAGACCAGAGAAGATGCATGAGCCTGTCCTTTCGTCGTGGCTTCGGGGCGCAGGTGCAAGCGGCGGTCATTGGTTTGAGCCGCCGCTGCACAGTCCCATCCCAAGTCGTTCGCTAATTCTAAGAAATCACGCTATTCAACCCAACGAAGCAAATTTAGCTTCGCTCGTCTTCCGATCCTTTTTCCGATCCTTCGCCATCACCGCCCAAGCGCGCCTCGGCTCCACGGCGGCCCGCCTCTTGATGCTGCTCGCGGCTACCGCCCCGCGATCCGCCGTTTCGGCCGCTTGTCTGGTAGTCCTCTTCGCGTCCACCTTCGGACTCGTTGCTGCGCCCACCGTGCGAGGTACGCCGACCGTCGGAGGCGATTTCTCGCTGGCGCTCCGGATCCATGGCGGCAAAGCCACGATCGTTTGCGCTAGCGTTGCCACGTGCGCGATCCCCCGCCTCGTCGGCCTCGCGCCCGTGGTGACGGGCGTGCTCAGCGTGTAGATCCGCGCGGTCGTGCTCTCCGCTGGCGCGGTAGCGGGCCGCCTGGGCATGGTGATGGGCAGCGGATTCGTGATGAAAAGCGGCACGTTCGCCGTGCGATGCCAGTCCGCCGCGACGACCGGCCTCGGCAGCCTCCCCCGAATTCCATTCGTGAGCGTGTCCCGACTCGTGCGCAGCGCGGCCGCCTTTGCTGGCGATGCGGCGCTGTTCTTCGGGATCCATTGCGGCAAATCCTCGATTGCTATTGGGCATGGTGTGGTCCCCCTGGAATCACAGTTCCGTCGACTCCTGACTGTTTGGTATTGCCGACGCAATTCTGCAAGAGCAAGACCACACCCGCCTTACCAAGAGGTCGACTGAATCTGCTTCAGTAGGTCCGGGCGATCGGAATTGGCCAGCCAGTACTCGAGGATCTTACTCACAAGAATGGTTGCGATTGCACGGTCGTGTGTCTCCGGTCCCGCCGCCGCGTAAGCAGCAGCCACCAATTCCTCGACGCGGTACCTTGTCTTGCGGTGAGCGAATTTCATGCTTGGACTCCGGCTAAGGTTGGCAACAGCTCTTCTTTGGAATGCGCGAGGTGTTGCACGCCAGAAGCCAAGCTGAGATGCAAGGAGTCGACTGTGGCTACGCGGGTTTGGCGAGGGCCGGTGTTACGCGGAAGAAACGGGTGCGTCCCGGCCGCTACATCAACTTTGGCAGACCGGCTTGTGGCCGCCGAGCGCTTGGTACCCCTCCCGCATCGGTAACGCCCCCTGTGATTCTTGCTACGCTTGACGGACCCATGGATCGAAGGGAATGTCTCCGTGCCTTCGCGTCGATGACTGCGGCCCTGGCGTGTCGGCGAAAGGACCAACCACCGATGCCCGATCCCAACGCTACCCGCCACCCCGGCACGATGCCCGTTATCTTTGCCGCACACGGCGCGCCCATTCTTCTTGACGACAAGGCCTGGATGGCAGAGCTCGCTGGCTGGGCGCAAGCCATGCCAAGGCCCACGTCCGTCCTCGTCATTTCGGCGCACTGGGAAGAGCCTGCTGCCACGCTGGGCGCGACGCGATCCGTACCACTCGTGTATGATTTCTATGGTTTTCCAGACCGGTACTACCAGACGAAGTATCCGTCGCCTGGCGCCCCCGAGTTGGCGGTTCGCATTCGGTCACTGCTGAAGGCACAGTCGATACCTGTCGCGGACGATGGCGACCGAGGTTTGGATCATGGGGCGTACGTACCGCTCGTGCCGATGTATCCGAACGCCGAGGTACCGGTGTTGCAGCTATCGTTACTTACGCTCGATCCCAAGCGCCTGGTCGAGTTGGGACGTGCGCTCGCTCCGCTGCGCGCCGAAGGCGTTCTCATCTTCGGCAGCGGCTTCCTGACGCACAACATGCGCTACGCGTTTCGCCCCGGAATTCCGGCGTGGGTGAAGGAATTCGATGCATGGGCCGAAGAGAGCATTCGTCGTTTCGATGTGGATGCTTTGAAGGATTTCCACATGCGCGCGCCCGCGGCGGCGACGGCGCTTCCCACGTGGGAACACTATGCACCGCTGCTGGTTGCGGCCGGCGCCGCCAGCGAGGGAAGCCACGTTGTCAGCTTCCCCATCACCGGCTTCTGGATGGACGGTGCTTTCACGCGACGATCCGTGCAGTTCACGTAATATGTGATGGAAACCCTAGGAGGGTTTCCAAACCCGCGGCACCTGCCACCCGCCCTGCCGCCCCCTCGCTTCGCTCGGCCGCGCGCGATGGTTCGCGCCGAGCAAAGCTCGGCGGCTCCCCACGCGGGCTACTCCTACGTGTGCAGCGCCTTCCAGGCCGAAGCGATTCCGAACACGAAGAACAAGCCGGCCGCGACAATTCGCAGCCAGCGGCCTTGAACTTTGTCGGCCAAGCGATCGCCGAGAAAGACCGCGAGCCCATCGGTGGCGAGCATGCCGAGCGTCGTTCCGAGGGTGACGGTGAGGGCACTGTGGAAACGGGCACCCAGCGCTACCGTCGCGAACTGGGTTTTGTCACCCATCTCGGCCAGGAAGAAGAGCACGGCCGTGGTCAGAAGCGGCCCGAAGTGCGAGGGCTTGCCTTCGCCGTCGTCGTCGAGCGTGTCGGGTCGCAACGCCCAAAGGCCGAATGCGATGAACGTTGCTGCCAGAATGCCTGCCATGATGCGATCTGGAACATGCGCCGAGATCCATGATCCCACCGACGCCGCCAGGGCATGGTTTGCAAGCGTCGCCACGAGAATTCCGGCCATGATCGTCCACGGCCGGCGAAAGCGGCCGGCTAGCGAAAAGGCGAGGAGCTGGGTCTTGTCGCCCATTTCGCTCGCAGCAACCAAGGCAAAGCTGCTGAAGACGGCGTCCCAGTTCATGGTCACCGTCTATCAGATCGGCGTCGAATGGCCAATCGGAACCAGGCGAAAGCGCCGGGCCTGAGCTGGCATGCTTGCTTCTATTGCGCTGGCGCTGGCTCTACCGACGGTGGCGGCGGTGCGCTCTTTTGCATGTACTCTTCGATCACGCGACGTACGTTGGTGTCTTTCGGTACCACCGAAATCTCGATGCGCCGATTCTGTTGATACGCGGCCTCGGTCTGGGCCGTGGCAATGGGGCGGAACTTGGAGTAGGCGCTGGCTGCGAAGAAGCTGCCGTAGCTCTCGGCCAAGGTCTTGTTGGTCTGGAAAAGATAGTCGAGCACGGCCGTAGCCCGCTTGGCGGACAAATCCCAGTTGAACGTGGCCGATCCCCGATCGTCGGTGTGACCCTGAATGACGATGCTGTCGATGGTCTCGCGGATCTCGGCGTCTGCCAGCACATTGCCGAGCGCCTTGGCCAAGGAATCAAGAAATGGCCGCGCCTGCTTCTTGATGGCGTGCGAGTTGTACTCGAAAACCAGGCTTTCGTTGACGGTAATATCACCGTTGTTGCCGATCGTGACGAGGTCGGTCTTGCCGGCGCCACCGCCAAGCTGCGCTTCAATGGCGTTCTTCAGCTTTTCTAGGACCGAAACGCGCAGCACGGCAATGCTTTGCAGTTGGCTGCGCAAGGTCGTCAGTTGGCGATTGCTGTCGGCGACGACGGCTTGCTGGCTTGCCACTAGGCGTTTGGACGCATCCAGCTCGGCGCGGCCGGCATCAAGTTGGGCTTGCACGCCACGCAGCTGCCGTTCCGAGGCGGCGATGCGCGCTTGGAAATCCCCCATGCGCTTTTCCGCGATCAGGTTGCGCACATAGGCCAAAAGGACGAGCACGAACATGATGAGCGCCATGGTCGACATGACGTCGGTGAAGGCAGGCCAGATTTCGCGGGTGCCATCGGAATCGGACAGAAAGGGGCGCCTGGTTCGCACGCGGCTCTCCTAGATCTTTCGCGTCGGGCCGGTGGCCAACATCTGCGCCTTCAGGGAATCGCGAAAGTCGGCAAACGTGAGGCTGAGGCGCTGGACGTTGTCCTTCAGGTGGGCATTGAATTCGTGGAAATCCTTCGTCGTCGTGGCGAACGATTGCAGCGCAGCCTCGAAGCGCACGATGGCGTTGCCGAGCACGGCAACGGTTTGGCCAAGGCCATCGGGCGAGCCGGAAAGAGCGGCGGGACGTCGCTGGAGCGCACGGTCGAGGTAGGTCTCAATCTGGACCATGACGGCGCTCCGCCGGTCGGAAACGTTCGAAAGGATGCCCACCACGGTCAGAACAACGGCAGCCAAAATGCCGACGAGCGAGTTGGAAAAGGCGACCGCCATGCCCGAGAGCGCTTGGGTCAGGCCCTGACTCACGCCTTGAGCGATGTCGGTGCCGGCGCCGGTCTCCGTCGCGACGAGATGAACGATCTTGCCGATGGAAAGGGTCAGCCCGTAAAAGGTGCCGAGCAGGCCAAGGATGATGACCAAGCCTGTGGCGCCGCGGAGGAAGCGCTCGGCGAGCAGCATGCCCCGTAGGTCGGTGTGGAAGCATTCTTCGATGATGGCTTGGCTGTTCACGTCGCCCGCGCCGGCGGCTGCGTCGGCGGCATCGCTAACGATGTGACGGAGCACGGGCGTGGAGAAACCGACATCGGATTGTGCGTGGCGAACTTCCTTTTCGATCGCTGCGTAGCGGCCGCGCAGCCACAGGTTGGCTGCGATGCCAAGCAGAAGCGTGAGCGCCGTAGTCGCAAGAATGAAAAGGCCGGTGGCGTCGATAAGGGACAACCCTGCAAGCATCGTACTGTTCATGCGTTTCCTCGCGGCCCGAATCATTCTTCATTTGGGGCGCCAAGGGTACGAAAAACGAACGAACGGCGCCGAATATGCGTCGCTGGCAGTCCGGTTCGGGCGCGGGGAGCGGGCTAGAGATCTTCGGAAAGGTGGATGTCCACGCAGACGACGCAGGCTTCGCCCGAGCTCAGGCTGACTCGGTTGGAAATCGTCACGCAGACGTTGCCCGTCGCCACGGATACGTAGGGACGGGTGACGTAGTGGCGTTGATTCTTGCCGACGTACATGAAGTAGTCCTTCGCGCTCTGATTGCCACCGGCAGGAGCGGGACCGAAAAGCGGCGTGCGTCGTCTCTGAACGCATCCGGGGTTGAACACGGTTCTTGTGAGCTGGCGGCCCGATTCGTGGATGACATAGCCACACTCGGCGAGCGGAAACCGCTTGAGAGCGTGCTCCAGCATGGTTTCGTACGCAGAGGGTTCGCTCATCTCGATCACCGCGGTAATACGACTGGCGATATCGTTGAACTGCTTGTACATCAGCTTGCGCTGCGTGAATCGCTCGACCAAGTGATTGGTCAGCACCGACCGGAGACGGCTGGCGTAGTCGAGTCCGCTTTCCAGGCACTCGCGCGCGGCCGGCTGCGGGTGCGCGAAGTAGTATCCTTGGACGAGATCCGCTCCGCGCTCCAGGCAGGTCAGTGCCTCGCCCTCGGTCTCGATGCCTTCCACGACCACGAAAACGCCAATCCGGTGCGCGAGCTTGATGAAGAAGTCGAACAGCTCTTGCTTGTGGTATTCGCGGTCGATGTTTTGGATAAGCGAGCGGTCTAGCTTGATGATGTCGGGCTTGATACTGGGAATCCGTTCCAGATTGGAATGGCCGGCGCCCATGTCATCGAGAGCGATCAGAAATCCGCGCTTGCGATGGTTGGCGACAAAGCGCTTTAAGGCCGACGCATCGTCGATCTTGGACTCGATGATCTCGATGACCACGCGTTCGGGCGGAAGGCCATACTCTTCCGTCAACCGAATGAGCGCGTCGGATTCGGCGGCCGAACGACTGAGGCTGGAAACGTCGACATTGATGAAGAGAATCAGCTCGGGATCGAGGTTGGCCAGCTTGGCAAAGCCCGAGATGGCCGATTCCCGACACAATCGATCGAGGTGAAGCGACTGTTTGTGCCGGACGGCGGCGTCGAAGAGGTAGCTCGGCGAGATGGGCTTGCCGCTGCCCGGGTTGGTGGCTCGAACGAGAGCCTCAAGCCCTATCACTTTCTTTTCGCGGATAGAAATGATGGGCTGAAAGTGGCTGAGCATGCTGCGGGCTTGCAGCACGGCATGGATATCAAATTCTGCGTCGACCATCCGGGCACGCTCGGTACTGGACTCCAGCTCTTCAACCGCGTTCATGGTGCTACCAACTTCGACAGGAGAGCCGCCGTTCCTAAGCCTTGCGTCCCGCACCCGGCAGGCACACGACAAGGACGCAGGCTGACGGACTCAGTTGCCATCTAACTTTCGCTCGCAAGCCGAGAGGTTGGTGGTTGGAAAAGGGCTGAGTCCGGCGATCATACTGCAACTCGCGCTCGGGCGGTCGAGTCGGCTTTCGTTCTTTCTTCCCTGGGGCTTCCTGGGTCGTGCTGGGTCGTGCTGGGTCTTGGCCGCAGCCATTCCGTGATAACGTACTGCGCCCGCTGGACGACCCGTTGGCGATTCGCTGCCATGTTCTTCACTGGTACATCCCGATTCAAGCCGATCCGCCTTCTTGGTACGGGCGGAATGGGCAGCGTGCATCTGGTTCGCGACGAGCAGCTTGGTACCGAGGTTGCGCTCAAGACGCTCAAGCTTTCGACCGGCACCGAGCTTTACCGTTTCAAGCGCGAGTTTCGCGCCGTCGCGGATATCAAACACCCGAATCTGGTCACGCTTTACGAGCTCATCTCCGAGGGCCCTCTGTGGTTCTTCACGATGGAATACGTGCCGGGTTTGCCATTCGATCAATTCCTGCTCGGCGCTCGCAACAGCTCGACCGTTGACGCGGCGGGGATGCGCTTCGATTCCGATTGCTTGTTGCAAACGGTGCAACAGCTGTGTGTCGGCGTGCATGCCATGCACGAAGCCGGCTGCATCCACCGCGACATCAAGCCGTCGAACGTTCTGGTTACGGAAGAGGGGCGCGTCGTTATTTTGGACTTCGGCCTCGCCAAACAGATGGGTAGCGGGACGGTGTCGGCTGAAGGCTTTTCCGGAACGCCTGCCTACATGGCACCCGAGCAGGCATTGGAAAAGCGCTGCTTGCCGTCGGCCGACTGGTACGCCGTTGGCACCATGCTTTACGAGGTGCTCACCGGACGTTGTCCGTTCGAGGGCGCCATGTTTGACGTGCTCCTGCGCAAGCAAAGCGAAGATCCAGTTCCGCCCGTCGAGCTCAATCCGAACGCGGACGAGGCGCTGAGTGATCTTTGTATGCGGCTCATCCATCGTGATCCGCTCACGCGTCCACTCGGGCAAGAAATCTTGGTTCGGCTTGGCGTATGCCAGGACCGCGTGACCACGCGGCGCATGCGCATGCGCAAGCCCACGCCCATCGCGATTCCCGCGCTCAACATCGTCGGTCGCGAAAAGGAGATTCAGGCGCTCTACCGCGGGTACTCACGCATGCGCAAGGGCGAGCTGGCAGTTGTCGCCGTGGAAGGCAGCTCTGGCATCGGCAAGACGTGCTTGGTCGAGTCGTTTCTCGACGACATCCAAAGCGCGGGCGCGCCAGCGTCGGCGCCGCTGATTTTGCGCGGGAGATGCCACGAGCGCGAGACCCTGCCGTTCAAGGCATTCGACAACGTCGTGGATGGCCTGAGCTATCGGCTGGTCAGCTTGAGCGGGGACGACCAAGCCTATGTGTTGCCCGACGGGATCCTCTATCTGGGGGAGATTTTCCCCGTGCTCCGTCGGCTGAAGCTTACCGAGCACAAGCGCTACTTTCTGCCGGCGCTGCGCGATGCCAAGGAGTTGCGCAACCAAGCGTTCGTGGCGTGTTGCGAGCTTTTGCGTCGCATGGCGCGCACGCAGCCAATTGTCATCTTCATCGACGACCTGCACTGGGCCGACCGCGACAGCTTCTCGCTCTTGCGAGCCATCACCCAACAGCCGGGCGCGCCCGCTATCCTGCTGGTCGTCAGCTTCCGCAACAACGCGGACCAGGCAGCGGCGGATCCCATGCTGCGCGAGTTTACCGAACAGCCAGGGCTCGAAACCATCACGTTGGGGGCGCTGTCCCCCGACAGTACGTTCGCCCTTGTTACGCATTTGCTCGACGACGAGGACATGGCGATGACGATGAAGCGGAAAATCGCCAACGCCGCCGTCAAGGAAGCGGAGGGAAATCCCTTCTTCATCGTCGAGCTCGTGCACCATCTGCGGACGCGCGTCGCGGCCCGAGCTGGCGCCGAAGGGTCAGCCGACGGGAACGCCTTCAGCCTGGACAGCATGATCCTGGCACGCGTGGGCGATCTGCCCGAGGAAAGTCAGCGTCTTTTGCGGGTCATTGCCGTGGCCGGCGATCCGTTGCCCCAGCGTGCTCTGGCCGGTGCATCCGGGCTGACCCTCGGCTCGGATGCGTGGGAGCTTGGTATTTCTTCGCTCGAAGAGCAGAGCCTGGTCCGTCGCCGAGGCCGCCAGGGCTCGGACGTCGTCGAGGCGTACCACGACCGCATCCGCGAAGTTGTGGTGGCCAGCCTCGACGAGGCAACCTCGCGCCAATTGCACGTGCAGCTGGCGCAAGCGGTGGAGCAATGGGAGCGCGAGCGCACGGATATGCTCGCCCGCTTTTGGCTGTCCGCCGACGACCACGAGCGTGCCAAGCGCTACGCGTGCGAAGCCGCTGCCGAGGCGCGGACCAAGTTGGCCTTCGACAGAGCCGCTCAGCTCTACCAAACGGCGGCCACCCTCGAAACCGACGATGACGCTTGCGCCGAGCTTTACCGAGCGCTCGGCGATTGCCAAGCCGCCACGGGATGCGCGGTGGCTGCCGCCGATGCGTATCAACAGGCAGCCGAGCGGAGCCATCCAACCCAGGCCTCACGCCTGCGCCACCTGGCCGCCGAGCAGCTTTTGCGCGGGGGCGAGATTGCTCGCGGCATGGCAGTACTCACCCAAGTGCTCAAGGAGGCGGGGTTGGCGCTTGCGCCTGGACCTCGGCGAGCGGCGCTGTCGGTGGCGTGGCGACTCGTTCGGTTGCGCTTGCGCGGGGTGGCCTTCGTCGAGCGCCCGGCGTCGAGCATTTCCGCCGAGGACAAGCACCTGCTCGACGTGCTGTGGGCCGCGAACATCGGCCTTAGCGTCGTGGACACCCTGCGCGGCGACGATTTCCTCCTGCGCTTCGTGATGCTGGCCCTCAAGACCGGCGACATTCGGCGGGTGGCGCAGGGGTTCGCGACGCTGGCGGCTCAGTTGGCGGCGCTCGGCGGAGCGCGGTTCGGCTGGGCCATGCGTCTCGCATCCGAGGCCGAGGTGCTGGCGCGGCGTTCGTCGGATTCCGCCACCATCGGCGTGGCCCGCATGTGCAAGGCCATCGTGCGCTACTTCGCCGGCGAATTCGACGACGCGGCCAATGATCTGCTGGCGGTCGAGCAGCATTTTCTGACTCACTGTCGTGGCATGAGCTGGGAGCTCGCTACCACGCGCTCCTTCGCGTGCTTTTCGCTGCGCCTGTCCGGTCGCATTCGCGAACTGTGCGAGCGCTTCGATCGCTACACGGCCGATGCCGATCGCACGGGCGATCGGTACTTGGCGACCAACCTGCGCACGTATCAGTCCATCGTGTGGCTCCTCCGCGACGATCCGGCCCGGGCAGCGAAGGAAATCGATGGCATCCTCGATTCCTGGCCCAAGGGCGTCTATCACATCCAACACTTTCTTTATCTCTACGGTCGCTGCGAGCAGGCTCTGTACGCCGACCGTCCGGACCTGGCGTGGGATTATATTCGTCAAGAGGAGGCCAAGCTTCGTCGCTCGGCGCTCCTCAAGGTGAGCGGCATCCGGATCGAATACGCATTCATTTACGGCCGCGTGGCGCTGCGCATGGCCGAACAAGCGAGCGAGCACGAACGCGCTGCTCTGCTGCGCGAGGCACGCAAGAAGGCACGTTTCCTCGGCAAAGCGGAACATCAGACGGGCGTGGCCATGGGCGCGGCTATCGAAGCCGGTGCGCGTTGGCTGATGCCTGCCATGAATCGCGACGAGGGGCTGGTGGCGATCGAGCGCGCGGTCGCGACGGCCGAGGCGGCGGGCGCCATGCTGCTGGCGGAGTCCGGGCGGCGCTCGCTGGGCGAGCTTCTCGGCGGTCGTCGCGGCGAGGAGCTGCGCGCGCGATCCAACGGGTGGATGGCGAACCAAGGCGTGCGCAACCCGGCTCGTATCGCGCACCTGATCGCGCCCGGCTTTCATCCCCAAGAAACGCGCTAGAGCTGATTCGAGACGTTCAGAAAGAAACACCGAGGTACTTCCATGCATGAGATCGATCAGCTGAGCACCATCATCGAGCGCGAGATTCAATCGCTCAAGGATTGTCCGCCGGATGTTTCCTGCACCGGGTGCTCGGAAAAGTTGTGCGTGAAGCTGGTGGCGTCGGCGGATTTCCCGACCGACTACGGAGATTTTCGCATTCTCGGCTTCGTGAATAACAAGGACGGCAAGGACCACACCGTCGTGCTCAAAGGCGAGATCGGCGATGGCGAGAATCTGCTTTGCCGCATTCACTCGGCCTGCCTGACCGGCGACGCGTTTGGCAGCCGCCGCTGCGATTGCGGGGATCAGCTGCACGCCGCCTTGGCTGCCATCGAGCGGGAAGGCCGCGGGCTGATTCTGTATCAGCAGGCAGAGGGGCGTGGCATCGGGCTTACCAACAAGTTGCGCGCGTACGTCTTGCAAGACCGCGGGCTCGACACCCTCGAAGCGAACACGTCACTCGGGTTCCTGCCCGATGCGCGGGACTACGTCGTCCCCGCCGAGATGCTGAAAAAGATCGGAGTGAAGAGTCTCCGTCTGCTCACCAACAATCCCGAGAAAATTGAAAAACTCAGCGAGCTCGGCATTCGCATCGTCGAGCGCCTGCCGCTGCAGCCGTCCACCCACAAGGACAACGAGCGCTACCTCAAGACCAAGAAGGACCGCTTCGGCCACTGGCTTTATCTTTGATTCACGCCGGCTTCTTTCCCGAACGCAGGATGATTTCAGTGATCTCGGCGGGGGCACCGAGGCGCATGGGCGGGCCCCAAAAGCCGGTGCCGCAGCTGACGTAGAGCTGACAGTTGCCCACGCGGTGGTGGCCTCGGATGAACGGCTGTTGCAGACGGACGAGTGCCCCCCACGGCCAGATTTGGCCGCCGTGGGTGTGACCCGAAAGCTGCAGGTCGACGTCCAGTCGCGCAGCTTCGTGAATGGCGATAGGTTGGTGGGCCAAAAGCACGACGGCGCGCGATGGATCGCGACCGGCCATCGCCGCTTCGACATCTTCGCCGGGACCGTCTTTGGCGAAGCGGCTGGCGCCGTGATCGGGCACGCCCGCGATGTCGAAGGCATACTCGCCCTCGGTAATGGCCACGCGCTCGTTGATCAGCACGCGCATGCCCATGCGTGAAAACTCGTCCATCCAAGCTCGCGCTCCCGAGCTCGAATAGTATTCGTGGTTTCCCGTGACGAAGAACGTTCCATAGCGCGAGCGCAAGGTCGCCAAAGACGCCAGTGCCGGTCGCAATTGTTCGATCGTGCCGTCCACCACGTCTCCGACGATGGCGACCACATCGGCGCCGAGCTCGTCTACGGTGCGAACCACGCGCTCGACGAAGCTGCGCCCCAGAAGCCCGCCTACGTGCAGGTCGCAAAGCTGGACGATTTTCTTTCCGTCCAGGCTTGCCGGCAATCGGTCGAGCACGATCTCGATGCGCTTGACCGCGATTGGTCCTTGCGTAGCGCGCACGGCGGCTGCGGTGATGCCGCCTACGCCAGCGAGGGCTGCGCCGGCTAGAATACGCGCTGTG
>Ga0066789_10001006_pt1 | contig 11980 bp, 12 predicted proteins | sample OrgsoiDNA2013049_FD_70960 | JGI IMG/M metagenome (GOLD analysis project Ga0066789, IMG submission 70960) | Permafrost soil microbial communities from the Arctic, to analyse light accelerated degradation of dissolved organic matter (DOM) -... | ecosystem: Environmental > Terrestrial > Soil >...
GCTCGGCGGCGACATCACCGGACTTGTGCCTGCAGGGGTGCGCACGGCCCTCATGGCGCGGCTCCAGAACTCGGAAGGAAGCTGACATCCAGTGAAGGTCCACGACCGGCTGAATGAGCTGACAGCGACCGTTAGCGGCGCCAGGACCATGCCGATGTCCGCATCGTGTCTGGTCAACCGGGCCGAGATGCTCGAGCTCCTCGAGCGGTTGCGTGAAGAGCTCCCGGCCGACCTCGATCACGCCGATGCGCTTCTGTCCGACCGCGAGGCCGTCCTTGCAGCTGGTCGCGCGGAGGCAGAGGCGATCCTGCAGGATGCTCGCGGTGAGCGTGAGCAGCTGATCGAGCAGACCGACATACTGGCGGCCGCCCGGTTGCGTGCCGACACGGTGACAACCCAGGCGCGGGCCGAGTCGGCGCTGTTGCTGGCCGACGCCGACGACTACGTTGACCGCAAGCTCTCGGAGTTCGAGCTCTTTCTGGGTCAGCTCACCTCGCAGGTCAACAATGGTCGGCTCCGTCTGACCTTCCGCCGTGAGGCCGATCTTGCGCGTTTTCAGGGAGAGGATCAGGGGGCCGTTGGCGAGGACGAGGGTGTCCCGGACGCCTTTGCCGAACCTGGATCCGGGCCGGATCAAGAGGTCGCTGACCATCAGGCTTCGGCAACCGCCGATGCGTCGCTCTGAGCTGTTGGACCCCGCATTTGGGTGAACGCCGTTCCCTCCGGTAATCTGACGTGTCGATCTACGTCTTGTGTGACGTGGGTCGAGCCGTACACAACGGAATCGACGACAGACCTCCATCATCGGAAGCCATGAACCGCCTGAACCCGCGCCTGCCCCTGGTGTTTGACACCTCGGAGCTCAGCCGACGCCCAGGCTCCATGCTCGAGATGGCGCGGACCGTCCCGGCTCCGGACGACCTCGGTGACATCGACGTGATTGCCATACCTCCGGGCCAGCCCATCGAGCTGGAACTGCGGTTGGAGTCGGTCATGGAGGGTGTTCTCGTGACTGGCTCGGCACATGCCACGGCAACCGGTGTCTGCGTGCGATGCCTGGACCCGATGACCCGCCATGTGGGGGGGCATTTCCAGGAGCTGTTCGCTTACGCCGATCGTGCGACTCACCACCATGAGGTGGTGGCTGAGGACGAAGACGACGACGACGTGTACGAGCTTGTGGGCGACCTGTTCGACCTCGAGCCCGTGCTCAGGGACTCCATGGTTCCGGCCATGCCGTTCCAACCCGTGTGCCGGAGCGACTGTCCGGGCCTGTGTTCCGAGTGTGGGATGCACCTGGCTGAAGATCCGGCGCACCACCACGACCAGCTTGACCCACGATGGGCGGCGTTGCAGAGCATCGCGATGCCTGACGTCACATCACCGCCATCGACATCACAGCGAAGCAACCTAGAGAAAAGGAACTGACGTGGCTGTCCCGAAGCGGAAGACGTCGCGGTCCAACACCCGTTCGCGCCGTGCGAACTGGAAAACGACCGCGACCACGCTGACCTCGTGCCCGCAGTGCTCTGCCCCCAAGCAGCCGCACGTCGCGTGCCCCTCCTGTGGCACCTACGCCGGACGCCACTATGGCGTTGCGGAGCGTAGCGAGCACCAGAGCTGATCCGGCAGCACCCCCGCGTGAGCTCTTCTCCCCCCGCTGGCGGGGACAGCGCGTCGGAGCGGCCCGTCGATCGCCTGGCCGCCCACCTGTTCGAGGTGGTCGACGAGGTGATCGACGAGCCGCTGCTTGTGCGCGCCCTGATACACCGTTCGTATGCCTACGAGCACGGAGGACTGCCCAACAACGAGCGCCTGGAGTTTCTCGGCGACTCGGTCCTGGGTCTGGTGGTCACCGACAGCTTGTATGCCGCCCATCCGGACCTCGCCGAGGGCCAGCTGGCCAAGCTGCGCGCCGCAGTCGTCAACATGCGCGCGCTGGCCGAGGTGGCCCGCGAGATGAGCCTGGGTGACTACATCTTCCTGGGCAGGGGCGAGGAGAGCACCGGCGGCCGTGACAAGGCCTCGATCCTGGCCGACACCATGGAGGCCGTCATCGCCGCCGTCTACCTCTCCGGCGGTATGCCGGCTGCAACGACTTTCGTCCACCGCCTTCTCGACCCGCTGATGGAGCTCTCTGCCAGCCTGGGCGCAGGGCTGGACTGGAAGACGAGCCTGCAGGAGCTGAGCGCCTCGGGTTCGCTGGGGGGTCCGGAGTATCGCGTCACCGAAGAAGGCCCGGACCACCAGAAGAGCTTCCACGCCGCGGTGAAAGTCGGTCTGGAGCTGATGGGATCCGGGTCCGGAAGCAGCAAGAAGGAAGCCGAGCAGATGGCGGCCGAGGTCGCCTGGACCGAGCTGAACCGCAGGGCGAAGGCGGTCCTGTCCGGCGCCGTTGCGCCGCTGCACGCGGGTACCGGTGACGCTGGGCTCGCTCCAGAGCCCGAGCACGGTTCCGGCCCCGGGAATGATGCGCCTGACCGGGCCGCGCCGGTCGGGGCAGAGCGCGTCGACCGTCAGGATGCCTGAGCTTCCAGAGGTCGAGGTCGTTCGTCGTGGACTCGAGGACCACGTTGTCGGCCGCCGCATCGAGAAGGCCCTGTTCACCGGGGGGCGTGTCGCCCGACGTCATCTTCCCGGCCCGGTCGATCTGGCAGATCGCCTGTGCGGAAACCTGGTTCACGCTGCCAAACGCCGGGGAAAGTACCTCTGGCTCGTGCTCGAGGCAACCGACGGTCATCGGCAGGGCCTCGTCATCCACCTTGGTATGAGTGGCCAGCTTCTTGTCGAGGCGCAGGCCGCGCCTCGTGAGACCCACCTGCATGCCACGCTCGACTTCGCCGATGCGGGACCCCAGCTGCGTTTCGTCGACCAGCGGACCTTTGGAGGAATGGCTCTTGCCGATCTGGTCCCGGACGTCTGGTTGGCCGGGGCCCCGACAACAGATGTCGCTGACGCGGATCTCCGTCTTCTGGACGTCCCGGTGGAGCCGCGCACGTGGGGTGTCCCCGAGAGCATCACCCACATCGCGCCCGACCCTCTCGAGCCGGCCTTCGACCAGGCGAAGGTCATCGCGCGGCTGAAGGCGCGACATACGGCGATCAAGCGGTGCCTGCTGGATCAGGGGCTCGTGTCGGGCATCGGCAACATCTATGCCGACGAGGCGTTGTGGCGGGCGCGGGTCCACGGCGAGCGGGAGGCGGCTGCTCTGTCGAAGCCGGCCCTGGGACGGCTGATCGAGCAGGCCCGCGTGGTGATGCGCGAGGCGCTGGGGCAGGGTGGCACGAGCTTCGACGCGTTGTACGTCGACGTCTTTGGTGCGAGCGGCTTCTTCGACCGGTCCCTGGATGTCTACGGCCGTGAAGGCCAACCCTGCAGGCGGTGCGGCGCGCTCATCCGGCGCGAGGCATTCATGAACCGCTCGTCATACTCCTGCCCCGGGTGCCAGCCGAGGCCTCGAACGGCCCGCCAGGCGTCAGCGTCCGGAACGGCCCGCCAGACCTCAGCGTCCGGAACGGCCCGCCAGCCCTCAGCGTCCGGAACGGTCGGCTAGTCCTCAGCGGGGTAGCGAACGCCGAGGTCGGCCCGCGCCCGGTCAATCATCTCGAGGATGGCGATGGTGTCAGCGTGTGGAGCCACCGGGCTCTCGAGCAGCCCGTTGCGAAGACAACGCTCGACCTCCTCGATCTGAGGGCCGTATCCCGTCTCATCGCGTTTCACCCGCGGCTCACATCCCTCGTTCGTGGTGACCACCAGCCGCTCCGGGTTGAGGAACCACGGTTCGACCGAGAGGGAGCCGATCGTTCCGGCGATCGTGGCCAGCCCGGGAGTCCGTCCAGTCATGGCGCAACGCAGCTGGGCGCTCGCGCCCGAGGCGTAGCCCCACTGGATCGCCACACTGGCATCGGAGCCCGTGGGGGAGAGCGTGCCGAACACCTGCTGGGTGTCCGGGCGCCCGAGGAAGAGCCAGGCGAAGTGCATCGGGTAGACACCGAGGTCGAGCAGGGCTCCTCCTCCGTTGGCCAGGTCATAGAGGCGGTGACCAGGGTCGAAGTCGACCCCGACGGAGAAGTCGGCATGGACGGACACCACGTCGCCGATGACGCCGCTCGCGACGATCTCCTTCGCCTTGAGGATCAGTGGGTTGGCGCGCATCCACACGGCTTCCATGGCGAAGACTCCCTTGTCCCGGGCCGCGGTCAGCACCTCACGGGCGTGGGCCGCGTTGAGGGCCAAAGGTTTCTCCACCAGCACGGGTTTGCCGGCGCCGATCGCCATCAGCGCCTGCTCGCGGTGGAACGGGTGGGTGGTGGCGATGTAGACGATGTCGACGTCGGGATCCTCGATCACCGCGCGGTAGCTGCCGTGGCTGTGGGTGGCTCCGAAGCGCGCTGCGAAGGTCGCCGCGCGGTCGGCGTCACGTGCCGCGACGGCATACAGCGTGTTGTTGCCGTGATGGAGGTCCGCAGCCATCGATGCGGCAATGCCGCCGGCGCCCAGGAATCCCCAGCGGATCGGAGCGCCAGCCACGATGTTGGACATGTCTGGAGCCTACGTCCCGGCGCCGGTGCTCCCGCATGGTCTGGCTCGTAGGCTCGGCCGCATGCAACGTGCCACGATCTTTGTCCGGGGCCGGGTCCAGGGTGTCGGGTTCCGGTGGTGGACTCGCGCGCGGGCCCTCGAGCTGGGTCTGATCGGATTCGCCCGCAACATGGACGACGGCCGGGTCGAGATCTGCGCGCAGGGGCCGCCGGAGGCGATCGAGCGGCTTTGCGAGCTGATCGGGGAGCAGCCGTCAACCACTCGTCGCCCAGGTCACGTGCAGGCGTCTGTCGTCCAGAAAGGTGGTCTCCGGCAGGACCTGTCCGGGTTCCAGGAGTGGTGACCGAATTTTTGGCGTTGACCTGCCGCGACGCGGGTGAGATTCTATGAGTACACCCCCGGTCGGTCTGTGCATCGGAGGCGGCTGTAATTTGGTGTCCATTCGCCCTTCGCACGCGCGAAGGATCTCCTCGGAGTTGGTATGGCGAAAGCGCTACTGGGTCAACGGGTGTATTTCAATGATCGTCTCGTGCTGGAGAGCGCAAGGCTGAGGTCGCGGGTGCGCGATCTCGAGTGCCTGATCGAGGATCTGAAGCTCGACAATGATCGGCTGCGTGCCGACCTGCCTTCAGAGATCGAGCCGACCCCCCAACCCGCCTACTGAGCGCGCTGCTGGCTGAGCACCCTGCCGGCTGAGCGCCTTGCTCAGGTAGCACGAAGAAATTTGAGTAGCACGACAAGGCACGAGCCTGCGCGATGAGTGCGGCCGGGGGACGACTCGCCATTCGCTGAGGCTTGCGCTCCCCGTGGGTGCCGCTCCTCGCCGGTACAGTGAGGCCGTCCACCGCCGCCCCAGAGGAGCCCATCGCTCGTGTATGTCAAGAGCCTGACCCTGCGGGGTTTCAAGTCGTTCGCCTCGGCCACCTCGCTGCGGCTTGAACCGGGCATCACCTGCATCGTTGGCCCGAACGGCTCCGGCAAGTCAAACGTCGCTGACGCCCTCGCCTGGGTGATGGGCGAGCAGGGCGCCAAGAGCCTGCGGGGCGGCAAGATGGAGGACGTCATCTTCGCCGGCACCTCGTTGCGTGCTCCTCTGGGGCGCGCCGAGGTCTCGTTGACCATCGACAACACTGACGGCGCGCTGCCGATCGACTACACCGAGGTCACGATCGCCCGGACGATGTTTCGCAACGGCGGCTCCGAGTACGCCATCAACGGCACGGGCTGCCGGCTGCTCGACGTCCAGGAGCTGCTCTCCGACTCCGGAATCGGCCGCGAGATGCATGTCATCGTCGGCCAGGGCCAGCTCGAGGCGATTCTGCGCGCCACCCCTGAGGAACGGCGCGGTTTCATCGAGGAGGCTGCCGGAGTTCTGAAGCACCGCAAGCGCAAGGAGCGAGCGCTGCGCAAGATGGAGACGATGGAGGCCAACCTCGTCCGGGTCAACGACCTGACAGGTGAGATCCGCCGCCAGCTCGGACCTCTGGGTCGCCAGGCCAAGGCCGCGCTCAGGGCGGCCACCATCCAGGCGGAGGCGCGGGATGCGCGGCTCCGCCTGCTCGCCGACGACCTGTCCCAGCTGACCACCACCTTGGAGCAGGAGGTTGCCGACGAGACCGCCCTCATCGCCCGGCGCAGCGAGGCTGAGGCAGCCCTGACCGCCGTCCGATCGCGTCTGGCCGCCCTCGAGCTCGAGGCGCAGGAGTCGGCGCCGCTGCTGGCTCGCGCGCAGGAGCGCTGGTTCGCGCTGTCGTCGCTGCGTGAGCGCCTGACCGCAACAGGTTCGCTGGCTGCTGAGCGAGTCCGACTCCTGTCCGAGGATGAGATCGAGAACGCCGGCAACAGCGCCCGCGACCCCGAGCTGCTGCGCGCCCAGGCAGACGCGGTGCGCCGCCAGGAGCAGGCACTGATCGTCGAGTCCGGACAGGCCAAGGAGGCACTGGACGCGGCTGTTACCCACCGCACCGAGATCGAGATCGCGTATGCGGCCGAGACCACCCGGCTCACCCGTCTCGTTCGTGCCGCTGCAGATCGCCGCGAGGGGCTGGCCAAGCTGGCAGGCCAGGTGGGCGCACGGCGAAGCCGGATCGAGGCTGGTGAGGCGGAGATCGGCCGCCTCCAGCAGTCCGTCGAGCAGAGCGGGGCCCGTGCGGCTCGGGCCGAGGAGGAGTTTGCGACCCTGGAAGGATCGGTCGCCGCGGACGAAGAGGGCGAGGCAGGTCTGGACACCGCGTACGAGCACGCCGCGGCCTCGCTGGCGCAGGCCGAGGCTGAGGTGCTTCAGTGGCGCCAGGCAGAGCGAGACGCCGACAGCGACCGCTCCAGCTGTAAGGCCCGGCTCGAGGCGCTCCAGCTCAGCTTGCGGCGTAAAGATGGCGCGGCCGCGCTGCTCGCGGCGGGAGAGACGACTCACGGGCTGATCGGTTCTATCTCAGCTCTTCTGCAGATCAGGTCGGGACATCAGAGCGGTGTTGCTGCTGCTCTCGGGTGGGCAGCAGATGCGCTGGCCGTTGACTCGGCGGAGGGGGCCCAACGCGCTATCGCCTCGTTGCGCGAGCGGGACGCCGGGCGGGCAGGCCTGCTCGTGGCGGCCACTGCTTCCACGACCAAGGCGGCCAGCCGGCCAGGACTGGCAGGACTGGCAGGGCGGGCTGTCTGGGCCACAGACGTGGTCACCTGCCCTGACAGTGTGCGGCCGGCCGTCGAGCAGCTGCTGAACCATGTTGCTCTGGTGGAGGATCCCGCGACTGCCATGGATCTGGTCTCCCGCGGCCAGGGGATAACAGCGGTCACCCGTGACGGCGACGTCTTCGCCCCGGGCTTTGTCCGGGGCGGAAGTGCGTCTGCGCCCAGCCTGATCGAGATTCAGGCCGCCGTCGACGAGACCCAGGACACGGTCCAGGAAGCCACCCGGCGCGGCGAGCGGGCCAAGTTCGCCCTCGCGGCCACGAACGAGCGCGTGGCGATCGCCCAAGGCTCGATGGAGGAAGCGCTCGAGCGTCTGCACCAGTCCGACGCCAGGATGGCTGCGGTCGCCGAGCGGCTGGGGCAGCTCGGCGGAACGGTCCGCGCGGGGCGGGCCGAGGCTGAGCGCATCGAACGCGCTATCGCAGCGGCCGAGACGGCCCTGGGCAGCGATCGAGCTGAGCATCTCGCCCTCAGCGAGCGGCTCGAGGCAGCCAGCGCCGAACCGGGCGAGCATGAGCCCACCAACGAGGAACGCGACCGTCTGGAGACCCGCGCCACCCAAGCCCGAGCAGCCGAGACCGAGCTACGCCTGACCCTGCGCACCCGTGAGGAACGGGCCCGCGCCATGTTGGCGCGAGCCGAGTCCCTGGAGGCAGCCTCGCGCGCCGAGCTTGCTGCCCGCGAGCGAGCCGCGGCGCGTCGGGAGCGTCGTCAGCGGGAGGCCACCGTGGCGGACGCGGTCCGCAGCGGTGCCGCATACGCCACTGCATGGGTGACTCGCGCCCTCGCACAGGGGACCACAGAGCGGGCCGACGCCGAGCAGGGGCGCACGGAACGTGAGTCCGAGCTGACGGTCGTGCGACGCGAGATCATTGCGATGGGCGACGAGCTGGGCGACCTCACCAATCTGGTGCATCGTGACGAGGTGGCCCGCACCCAGCAGCGGCTGCGCATCGAGGCGTTGCAGACCAAGGCTCTCGAAGAGCACGGCATCGACCCGTTAGTACTGGTCGAGGACTTCGGCCCGCATCAGATGGTTCCGGTGATCACCGACATCGATGCGGACTCCGAGGACTCTGACCCTGTCGGCGACGAGGTGACCAGCGTTCCCTACGTGCGCGAGGTTCAGGCGAAACGTCTTCGCTCGGCTGAGCGCAAGCTCTCAACACTTGGCCGGGTCAACCCCCTGGCGTTGGAGGAGTATGCCGCGCTGGAGGAGCGCCACAAGTTCCTGACCGAGCAGCTCGAGGACCTCAAGAGCTCCAAGCGCGATCTCCTGGACATCGTGCGCGAGGTCGACGAGCGCGTCGAGAAGGTCTTCACGGAGGCGTACTGGGACACGGCGGCCGAGTTCGAGGGTGTGTTCGGGCGGCTGTTCCCCGGAGGTGAGGGTCGACTGATCCTCACCGATCCCGACAACATGCTCACCAGCGGGATCGAGATCGAGGCGCGCCCTCCGGGCAAGAAGATCAAGCGGCTCTCCCTGCTGTCCGGTGGCGAGCGATCGCTGGTGGCCGTCGGACTGCTGGTGGCGATCTTCAAGGCACGGCCCAGTCCGTTCTACATCCTGGACGAGGTCGAGGCGTCCCTCGACGATGCCAACCTGGGCCGGTTGATCACCTTGTTCGAGGAGCTCCGGGCGTCCAGCCAGCTGATTGTCATCACCCACCAGAAGCGCACGATGGAGATCGCCGATGCCCTCTATGGCGTCACGATGCGCGGCGACGGTGTCAGCACCGTTGTCTCCCAACGCATCAGGGACCTCCAGCGAACCTGAGACCCTGGCCCCTGACCTGATCCGGGCCCCGCACCGGTCCCAAACTGGGGCGGACTGTTGATCATGGATGCGTTCCTGGGGCACGATGGGTCCATGCTGGTCCTTGTACTTGGAATGCTTTTCAGCGTCGGCCTCGGGGTGGCCACGCTGTTCTTCGTCGCCGTTCCGGCGCGCCGCGAAGGCCGTGACGTGCTCACTGCCAAGGGGGAAGACGTGGTGTCCCTGGTTCGCGAGAAGACCGGCGACGCCTTGGAGACGGCGCGAGAGAAGACCGGCGAGGCATTTGACGCCGCACGCGAAAAGGTGTCCGACGTCACCAGCCCCAACCAGGACTGAGCCCGCCACCGGACCTGCTGAAGGCCGTATCCGTTCGGGAAGCCGGGGTGAACCAGTGGGCGCAGGGCTGACAGATGCTGGTCTCGAGCACCGGCACGCTGTCGCCGAAGCTCATGTCGGTGACAGCCTCGTCCCCGGCCGGGACGGCGGTCTCGGTACGTCGTGGCTGGTCGACCCCACCTGCGACCTCGCCGTCACCGTGCTCACGCAGCGCATGTCCGACACCGCGCAAGCCCCCCAGGTCCACCTCGACATCCAGACCGCGGCATACGCGGCACTCGGCTGAGCGCGGATCTGGGACAATCGCCAACTGTGACCCAAATCCAGGTAGTCATCGCGCTCGCGGTCGTCATCGCCCTCGCAGGGATCGTGCTCTTCGTCGGGCTGCTACGTGGCCGCGCTGGCCGGCGTGGCAAGAGCGGGACCCTCCCGGAGCAGCAGCCTCCAACGCGGGGGTTTGCAGGCTCCGAGTCTGACCGGCAGGAGGCCTCGGCCGGTTCGGAGGGCGGCCCGCCCGTCGGCACCGTTGAACCTGATCTCTTCGAAGCGAGCGCTACTGCACCGTCGATCGAGCGGCCGGAGTCGGCCACCGGCCGCCTGCAACGCCTTCGGGCACGGTTGGCGCGCTCCAACACCGTCCTGGGCAAGGGGCTGTTGTCCTTGCTGTCCAGCGGGGGACTGGATGAGCGGGCCTGGGAGGACGTCGAGGACACCCTGCTCAGCTCGGACCTGGGTGTCGAGGCCACCCAGGAGCTGGTCGACTCGCTACGGGCCAGGGTCACCATCGAAGGGACGCGCGACGAGGAGACGGTCCGCGGCTGGTTGCGTGAGGATCTGCTCAGGCTCGTTGATCGTTCGATGGACCGCTCGATCGCCTCATCGCGCGCGGAGGGCAGGCCTGCCGTGGTCATGGTGGTCGGAGTCAACGGAACGGGTAAGACCACCACGGTCGGCAAGCTGGCGCGCGTCTTCGTGGCGCAGGACAAGGATGTCGTGCTCGGCGCCGCAGACACCTTCCGCGCCGCTGCGGCCGATCAGCTGCAGACCTGGGGCGAACGCGTGGGGGTGCCAACCGTCCGTTCCGACCGAGAGGGCGCAGACCCTGCCTCGGTGGCCTTCGACGCGGTCAAGGCCGCGATCGAGATGGAGGCCGACGTCGTCCTGATCGACACCGCAGGCCGGCTGCACAACAAGGTCGGGCTCATGGATGAGCTCAGCAAGGTCAAGCGTGTCGTGGAGAAGCAGAGCCCGATCGACGAGGTTCTGCTGGTGCTCGACGCCACGACCGGGCAGAACGGTCTGCGTCAGGCCGAGGTCTTCGGTGAGGTCGTCAATGTCACCGGAATCGTCCTGACCAAGCTCGACGGAACGGCCAAGGGCGGCATCGTCGTGGCGGTCCAGCGCAAGCTCGGGGTACCCGTCAAGCTGGTCGGTCTTGGCGAGGGCCCGGATGACCTGGCGCCGTTCGACCCTGAGGCCTTCGTCGACGCGCTCATCTCCTGACTCGTGGAAGATGCGGAGAGGGAGGAGATCCTTCACGGGGGCAACACCAATGTCGTCGTGCGGGTTGGAGACACAGTCCGTCGCCAGAGCGGCCACTGGACTCCGGCTGTTCACGCCCTGCTCAGGTACCTGGAGCTGGTCGGCTTCGGCGATGCCCCCAAAGTCCTGTCCACGGATTACGAGGGTCGCGAGGTCCTGCTCTTCGTCGACGGCGAGGTCGGGCTTCTCGATCCCGATCACCCGCTGCCTCCATGGTTTCGCACGACCGAGGCCTGTACGGCGATCGGGGACTGGCTGCGCCGGTTCCACGAGGCTCAGTACGGGTTCAGACCCGACCCTGCCCTGCCCTGGCGGATGGCTCCGGGGCGTCTGCTGAGACAGGGGGAGGTCGTGGTTCACCACGACGCCGCGCCCTACAACACGATCCAGCGGCCCTTCGGCGGCCTGACCGTTATCGACTGGGACTTCTGTCGGCCCGGCGACCCGATCGAGGACCTGGCCTTTGCCGCGTGGCAGTGGGTTCCTCTGTGGGCCGACAAGGCAGCCGTGGCAAAGGGGCACGGGGGAGCCATGACGGCGCTCGAGGCGGGCAAGAAGCTGGCCGCGCTCGCCGATGGTTACCACGCCTCCATAGACCAGCGCTGGACCCTGGTGGACGCGTGCGTGGCTCAGATGACCAAGCACGCCGACGACGTCGAGGCAATGGCGGTGACGGACCCGGCGTTCGCACGGCTGGTCGACCTGGGCGTCTCGCGTGACGCCCGGCTCGACGCGGAGTGGGTAAGGGACAACGAGGGTGTGCTCAGCGCTGCTGTCCGTGACCGTTGACGGGCAGTAGCAGTCTGCCGAGTTACCTGATGCTTACCCAGGAGAGCCATTTCTAACACGGCTGTAACAAACGGCAGCACGATCGGTAACCCGTTCCCGTCAGAGTCTCCTCATGACAATAGACACCGGCGATACCGCCTGGGTCCTCGCAAGTGCCGCTCTGGTGCTGCTGATGACACCTGGCCTGGCCCTCTTCTACGGCGGAATGGTCAGGGCGAAGAGTGCCCTGAACATGATGATGATGAGCTTCGGAGCGATGGCGACGATTGGCGTCACCTGGGTGCTCTGGGGCTACAGCGAGTCGTT
>Ga0066789_10001007_pt1 | contig 11979 bp, 14 predicted proteins | sample OrgsoiDNA2013049_FD_70960 | JGI IMG/M metagenome (GOLD analysis project Ga0066789, IMG submission 70960) | Permafrost soil microbial communities from the Arctic, to analyse light accelerated degradation of dissolved organic matter (DOM) -... | ecosystem: Environmental > Terrestrial > Soil >...
CCCTGGTCGCGGCCATAGGATGTCAGAAGGCCGCCACCCGACGGGTCGACGTGACAGGAGACACATCTCCCATTCCCGTAGCGAATCATCCAAGTGTACGCGTCTGCGCGACGCGCGGCGCCCACTACCGTCAGCACAATGATCGCGGCCAAGCAGGTTCGCCAGCCGCTGGTTTTCAGGCGCAAAGGAATCTCCTCCGAAAGGGTCAGCTCAGGTGCCCCGAGAATGTCAGCAGCAGGGAGTGCTCCGCAACATTCTCCGACGGTGACCTGGCGCACGAAGGTCGTCACATCCGAAAGATTCCCTACTAGGGCGTCTATTCTCGGAAGGAAACCGGCGCCCGATCGTCTTCAGCAAGTGGTCTCCTCGCGCGCGGTCTCGCTTCACCCCGCGGTTCCGGGAAGGGATCGGGTGCCAGATCGTCCTCTGCGATCGGTCTGCCCGCGCGCCGTCTCTTGTCGTATCTCGATCCCCCGAAGGGATCGAGTGCCAGGTCGTCTTCTGCGAACGGTCTGCTCGTGCGCAGCCTCGCCTCGCGTCTCGGTCCGGCGAAAGGATCCGGCCTACGGGATACCTCCAGATGCCACAATACTGTTCGGGTAGTGCGCCACATCGAAAGACCAGACCTCGATGTAAGGCGCCGGCGCCATCGCCTGAAGAAGCGCATAGTAGCTCGTCGGCGATGATGGATCGTCGTTGGTGGCGAACGTGGCCCCCGGTTGCATGGTTTGCCAGCCGAGCGGTGTCCCGAAGGTGCGCGCAAGGTTTTCCGCCTCGGGCAAGAGGTAACCGCTCGGCGCGTACCCCACCGAACCCGCCATGTCGGCTTGAATTTGCAAACGCCCAGGGAACATCGTTGCCAATCCGCTGACCAGCGACTTGGCATAGGCCCCCTGGGTAGCATTCACCCACGATGGAAAATCGGGCAGCGTGGGCGGGAAGAGGCTCGCGCACATCATCTTGTCCGGGAAGGCAGCACCCCACGCGCTTACTACGTTCAACCAGGCGCTGCGCACGTCAGATCCCGAGACGTACCCCAGGCTCTGATAGCGAGCCTCGGTCGTGTCGTCGACGACGGGGCACAGGGTCGGGTCCGAAGGCGCGGGCGTGCTCGCCGGCATGCGCAGCTCTTCGTCGAACGCCGACAGTCCTGGGAGATGGACGAGCGTCAGCATCGCGTACGTTCCTGCTGCGGTCAGGTGACTTGCGATGGCCCCGGCCGCCGCGCTCCAGAGGGCTTGGACTTGCGTGTTCCAGATGAGAGGCACGGCTGATGTGACACACTTCGAATCGACCGCCTGCCAGGTGTGGAAGGTCGCCGCGCAACCAGGGCAGTCCGCATCGAAGCCCGCTGGCAAGGGGGCTTGAAAGCCGACGACGAGTGCGAGCGAGAACGGCTTGCCGTTCGCGTCCGCGACGAGCGCGTCGAGGTACGTCCAGTCCCAAACGAACGAAAGCCCGTCGGTGGGATACGCCGGCAAGATCTGTGCGAGCGGCACGTAGAGCGCCAGACCGGCGATCTGCGATGGCGAGGGGATCGCCCCGGATGCGAACGGTGCCGTGAAGGCGCCATTCCCGTAGCCGTAGTTGGACATCATGTAGATGCCGTGGGCCCCGCCAGTGCCTCCGCCCGAGTCGATCGCCGCTCCTCCCGACCCGGCTCCTGAATCTTCCCCTTGCTGCGTTCCATCCAGCCCCGCATCACGGATCTCGGAGCTTGCCCGTGTTCCGCAGGAAAGTGTCGCCGCGAACAGGACTGCAAGCAGCGCCTTTCCAATGAAAGTCTTCTTCATGACCAATACCACTACACAGTTCTGCCCGGCACGGCCCCTAGTAGGGCCCGGGGATCGGGGAGGATGTGTTGACGGAAGGGGTGTGATGGTGAAGAACGCGTCCGACGTGAGACAAGGCCACAGCCGCCTCAAGGCTACCGGAAACTCAGCGCCGATTCTGCGGTGACTTCGCCCGGGCCGGCCGCCAGACTGGCATCGTGCTGGCTGCTTGCTTCAACGAGCACCGCCCGCATATGGCGCTCGACCGAGACGCGCCGATTCCGCGGGCTGTCGAACCGCCGAACGCCGGTCGGGTCGTCGCTCTCCCGCGGGTTGCCGGCCTTCACCATCGCGACGCCCGGGCGCATGACCTCACGTGAGGCATTATTTGTTACCAAAGGAGGTATCGTCAGCTATCGGACACCTTCACCGCCGTTCTCGCGGCCCGGACGGGCGGTTGCGGGGCGATCGCCCCGAGCACGCCGTTTGCGTTTAGCAGTCGTCGTGATCGCGTCAACGATCTTGTTCGGTTTGATTCTCGCCGCGCCGCTGGGTGCCGCCGTGGATGCGGAGAACCCCCGTCCGCCTGCCGCCGAGCCGCCCGAGGAAACCAACGGATCGTTTCCTGCCCGACCGCAGGGGCCGCCCGCGCCGGATCCGTCCCTGCCGGATCGCGTGCGGCACACCGCGATCTACTACCTGAACGGGTTCGCGACGCCCGTCGGCGTCGTGGGGCTTGAGGGCGTCGAGCGGGTCGGTCGGTGGTTCGAGCTCACCGGCGGATTGGGAATGGGCTTCGGAGCGGCCGGATCGGAGCCTCACACCGGGCTCGGTCATGCCCTGCAGTGGGCCGCGATGCCGCGCCTGAGGCTGGGTGATGACCATGGCGGGTTCACCATCGGCGCTGGGATCTCCGGGGGGAACTACGCCGACTTCCCCATTTTCTGCGGCGAGAACCCCTGCACGACCAACCCGTATCCGGTCAGCTACTTTCTTTGGAGCAACTTCGAGATCGGTGGCGAGCACTGGTGGTCCGGCGGGTTCGCGATGCGCTACTTCATTGGCTACGCGCACGCCTGGTGCGTGAGCAACCCGTGCGTCAGCGCGCTGACGAACCTTCCGTATTTCGGCTACGGCATCGGCTACGCGTTCTAAGCGAGCACGTCTGGCGTTCCCACGTCTCCAGCGTGGACGATGCGATCCGACCCCTGGAGCGCAATCACAGCCTCCGGTCGCAGCAACCCGTGGGTATCCGAGATGACGCCGACGATCAATGGCGAGGCTCGGGACGATACGCCATGATCGAACTGACGGAACCTTTCACGGGCAGATCCCGCGCACGCGTTCGATGCTATTTCTTCTTCGACGCCACCTGCTTGGCGGTCACCGCAGCCTGCTTCACGCGGCTCTCCTGGTCGACCTTGCTCTGTTTGTGACCGGCGTGCTTGCGCATCGACTTCGGAGATTTGTCACCTGTGGTCACTCAACCATGCACGGCGACCCGCCACAGCAACATGCATCTGGAGTCCGCAGCCCGCCGCGCGATCGTGCGCGTAGATCTTCCAGGCAGAGATCGCAGTGCACGGTCGCGTCAGGCGTGCGCCAGTACGGCTGGGCGGCGCATCGCGGACGGGGTGAATGAATGGGTCGGAGTGGCGGTTCGGCAAAGAGGCGGGGGAAGCGGCCATGTGGAACTACGAGCGCAGGACGGTCGAATGGATGTTGCGGGGGGCCGAGACGGTCGTCGTCTTTCTGGCGATGTCGTGTGCCCTTTTCAGGGCGGCGACGCGCTGGAGGCGACCGATCCTGCAGTCCAAGCGTCTGCGACGTGGGGCGCAGTTCGGAGACGTGCCTCCCGTCGCGACGAGCACGGGTCATTGGCTCGATTCGGATGATCCGGACGGGGGCGCCGTCCCCGAGCGAACCCGCCGACGACGCCATATCGACTAGCCAGATCACCCGCGTCCGCCTGCCTCCCGGGCTGCTTGAGGAACGACGAATAGCTGGTACCGGCTCTGTTTCGGTGACGACGGCCGAGGTTGGGGGCCATCACATCGGGTGTCGAGAGCCACACGGACGCCGAGCGCGGAGACTTCCGAGCATCGTCAAAGTGGTGCCTGCGTTCTCACCATCTTCGCGCCGAGCTGTGGTTCGTGTAGGTTCGGTCGATGACGTGCGTGGGGATGTCCGGCGCGCACACGTGCCGGCGGGTCGTCTATCGGTGCCGGCACTGCGACGCCACCGGGTGTCGCAACGGCAAATGTTCGAGCAACACCTTCCGCTATGGCCGATGTCTGCGCTGCGGCCAGGCCGGCAAGAGTCAGGTCAGGCCCGGCGACTGAACTCGGTGTCGTCTTTGTGCGCGCCAGCATCGAGCTTCGGCTCTTTGCGTTAGGGGCTTCCGCATCTCATCTTCCTCGGGCGTGACCCTCGGACCGGGTAGCCGAGCAACGAGGGTCTTCGACGAAGTTCCTGGGTCGTTTCACGCGGATGACCATGGTAGCCAGCACCGGCGCTCGGCTCACACCGAACAGTGATCGATCGCACCGATTACGTCGCCACTGACGATCCGCCGATGCGGTTGTAACTTTATCCGGCTTCCGGTGTCAGGGAATCTACCGTGGCGAATAGGCATTCCGTCGTACGGCCACTGTTCGCGCTTCTGGCGTTGGGCGTTAGCTGCTCCGGGGGGAAGGTCGCCACTACGACCACCCCGCCGCCGGGGTCCGACGCCGGCGTGCCGGACGCCGGGGCCGACAGCGGAGTGCTGGCCTTTCAGGCCGATTCGCCGACGGTCTACGTCGCGAAGGTGAAGAACCTCCTGGTCGGGTTACCGCCGACCGACGCCGAGGTGATGGCCGTCGCTGCGGATCCCACGCAGCTCAAGACGCTGGTGCAGGGCTGGATGCAGCTCCCGCAATACAGCCAGAAGATGGAGCGCTTCTTCGAGCTGGCCTTTCAACAGACGCAGGTCACGGTGGCCGACTACGCCGACCAGGCCTATCCCCGACAGATCGCCGTCAACACGTCGCTCACCCCACTGCTGCTACAGAACCTACAGGAGAGCTTCGCGCGCACCATGCTCGAGCTCATCGCCGAAGGCGAGCCGCTGACGGTGGCCATGACGACGCCCAAGTTCATGATGACCACCGCGCTCAAGGAGCTGTACGCGTTCCTGGACGCTTGGGAGGTCGACGACAGCGGCACCGTCACCGATCGCTTCAAAAAGGCCAACACCGGCTTGCAGATCACCGTCGAGACGGCGCAAGGCCCGATCCCGCTGGCCCAGACGCTGGATCCGACCAACACCAATTACATGCACTGGTACGATCCCGACGCGGCCACCGAGGATTCGACCATCGCAGGGTGCGCGATGGATCCGATCGTCTATCCGGCCAACGGCTTCACGCTGCACTGGTTGCTCTACGGGACGCTCGACAACCGCACTCTGGCGGATGGGACCAAGTGTCCACAGTCCGGGGGTACCGCGTCGGCGCCGCAGCTGACCACGGCCGACTTCGCCGACTGGACGATGGTGACCATCCACCCATCCGCCACCGGGCAGGCGACCGCGCTCTTCTACGACCTGCCGACGTTGCGCTCGGCGACCGATCTGGCGCTCACCATTCCGCGGATTGGTTTTTTCAGCACGCCTGCCTTCTTCGCCAACTGGCAGACCAACCTCAGCAATCAGATGCGCGTTACCTTGAACCAGGCCCTGATCGTGGCGCTGGGATCGTCGGTCGACGGCACCGACTCCACCGCCACGCCGGGCAACCCGCCGCCAGGCCTGGACGTGGCGCACGCCACGGCTGGGTGCTACGGCTGCCACCAGAACCTGGATCCTCTGCGGTCGATCTTCTCGGCCAACTACTCGTGGAACTATCACGACCAGCTCGACACCACGCTGACGGCGCAGCCTGGGATCTTCGCCTTTCGAAACGTGATTCAACCGGTGTCGAGCATGGGCGACTTCGGCAACGTGCTGGCCACGCACCCGCTATTCCCGACCGCCTGGGTGCAAAAGCTCTGTTACTACGCGAACTCCTCGCCCTGCGCGCCCGACGATCCGGAGTTCCAGCGGATCGTCGGGGTGTTCCAGAGTTCGAGCTTCTCGTGGAGCGCGCTGGTGGCCGAGATCTTCTCGTCGCCGATCACCACCAACGCCAGCGCGACCCGGACCGGCACCCTGAACGGCGAGGTGGTGGCGGTTTCGCGGCGCGACCATCTGTGTGCGGCGCTAAACAACCGACTCGGGCTCACCGACGTGTGCGGCTTGGAGGCGACCACCAAGAAGCAGCTCATGCAGCCGGTGCCCGAGATCGTCTCGGGTCTGCCGTCCGACGGCTACGGCCGCGGGTCCACCATCCCGGTTCTGCCCAACCAACCGACGCTGTTCTATCGGGCCGCGACCGAGAACATCTGCGAGGCCATCGCCGTTCAGGTGATCGACGTCGCGAGCGCCAAGCAGGCCGCCGGGACGAAGTATTGGTCGAGCGCCGATCCGAACGGCGCGATCGCCGACTTCGTCTCGATCGTCATGGGGTTGGTTCCGTCCGATCCGCGGGCGGCGCCCGCCACCAGCCTGCTGCAAGCGCACTTCTCGGGGGCGATGCAGCAGGGTGCCACCGCCACCGCCGCGCTGCAGTCGACCTTCGTTGCGGCCTGCTTGGCCCCCTCCGCGGTTTCGGTCGGAATGTGAGGAGACCCAGATGATCACACGCCGTCAGGGACTCATGTCGATGCTTTTCGGGAGCGGGATGGTCGGGCTGCGGGCGTTGGCGACCGGGCTGCCCGCCTCATTCCTGCTCAACCCGCGGCGGGCCTTCGCGGCCAATCAGACGCCGATGTGCGGCTCGAATGCCAAGGCCCAATACATCATCTTCAACACCTCGGGGAACGGCGATCCGATCAACGCGAGCGTGCCGGGCACGTACGGCGATCCCAACATCATCCACAGCCAGGACCCGAAGATGGCGCCAACCGCGCTGACCATCCAGGGGCAGAGCACCACCGCCGCCGCTCCCTGGGCCGCACTGCCCCAAGCCGTGCTCGATCGGACCTGCTTTTGGCACCTGATGACGAACACGCCGGTCCACCCCAAAGAGCCCGACGTCCTCAAGCTGATGGGAACCACCGCCGCGGGCGAGATGTTGCCCTCGCTGCTGGCGAAACAACTGGCGCCCTGCCTGGGCACCATCCAGTCGCAGCCGATCAGCCTGGGCGCGACCAGCCCCTCGGAGGGAATTTCGTACAATGGAGCGCCGCTGCCGATAATCCCGCCGCTGGCGCTCAAGGCCACGCTGACCAGCGCGGCGGGCCCGCTCACTAACCTGCAGCCACTGCGCGATCAAACGCTCAACCAGCTCTACGACCTGTACAAAAACGGCGCCAGCCCGGCCCAGCAGGCCTATGTCGACTCGCTGGTCACGTCGCAAACGCAGGTCCGCAACATCAACCAGAGCCTGCTCGACATGCTGAGCTCCATCGCCGACAGCACCGCCAACTCCCAGGTGCTGGCGGCGGTCACGCTGATCCAAATGAAGGTCACACCCGTGATCGCGATCCACATCCCGTTCGGCGGTGACAACCACACCGACGTGGGCCTGGCGGCGGAGACCGCGCAAACGGTCTCCGGCGTCGCGACCATCGCGACGCTCATGCAACAGCTCGCCACCGCGGGGCTGTCGGATCAGGTGTCTCTCGTGTCGCTCAACGTCTTCGGGCGGACGATTGGCCCAGGTAACACCAATGGCCGCCAGCACAACCAGAACCACCAAGTCTCAATCACGATCGGCAAACCGTTCAAAGGCGGCATCATCGGGGGCGTGGCGCCCCTGAAGGGGGACTATGGCGCGGTGGCGATCGACTCGAAGACCGGGCTGGCTTCCGCCAACGGCGACGTTACACCGATCGCATCGCTGGCTTCGTATGGCCAGACGGTCCTGGCCTCGGTCGGCGTCAACCCGGCGATCATTTCTTCGGACATCAGCGCGGGCACGGTGATCGCGGGCGCGCTGGCCTAACCGCCCGTGGTGAAAGTCGATGCGCAACGGGCTGAGCAGGCTAAGAAGCGCGACACGCCGAAAGGCGTTTCATCACGGTGCCCGATCCGACGATAAGGTCTTCCCGCTGGAATGCTGCACCGGTGTAAGATCCATTCATGAGAGCCTTGCCGATCGCTTGCGACTCGGCCGCCTTCGGTTCCTCGGAGGCGTTCGCAGCGCACATGGCAGACGGACGGCGGCTTCTTTTATTAGCCACGGAACGTCGTGAGCTGGATGACGGCTGGGCACTGCGGCTACCCGGCGGCGACGAGAATCTGTTGGCGTGCGCGCATTGGATCCTCGGCGAGCGCCGTTGTTGCCCGTTCCTGACGTTCGCAATGGAGTGCCGACCTGAGGGCGAGTTCTGGATGCGTATCACCGGACCCGAAGGCACGAAGGAGATGCTCCGCGCCGAGCTGGAATGAGCCGTCAGCCTGCGGTGGAGTCGGCGCCCAACGAGCTGAGCAGCCGAAAAAGATCGACAGACCGCGTGCAGCGGCTGCGTCACGGATGGCACGGCACCCCGTACCCTAGCGACCCCAGCGGGATTCGAACGGACGCAAAACTACGCCGAGGTGGGCCGGAACACGATCAAGCGGATCTTGAGGGAGCGGAGGATCGAGCCCGCACCGCTGCGTCGGCGCCGATACTCGTGGGCGACGTTCATCAAGGCGCACCTGAGCGGGATGGCTGCAGCGGACTTCTTCACGGTGGAGGTGCTGAGCGTGCTCGGCCTGGTCCGGTACCATGTGCTCTTCGTGATCGACTTGGCGACGCGGAAGGTGGAGATCGCGGGCATATCTCGGTGCCCGGACGGACTGTGGATTGATCAGGTGGCGCGGAACCTAATCGACGCCGGTGACGGCTTCCTGCTGGCGAAGCGGTACCTGATACTCGACCGTGATCCGCTGTACACGAAGGAGTTTCGAGGGATGTTGCGGCGGGGCAGGGTGAAAGTGATCCGACTGCCGCCGAGCAGCCCAAATCTGAACGCCTATGCGGAACGGTTCGTGCTTTCGATCCGCACAGAATGCCACGATCGGATCGTACCAATGAGCGAGGCGCACGTGCGGCGTTCGATTTCTGAGTAGCTGCGCCATTATCACGCTGAGCGGAACCATCAAGGACTCGGGAACGTTCTGATCGAGGGCGCGCCGAGCCCGGAGAACACAAACGGCCGGGTCGAAAGGCGGGAGCGGCTCGGTGGGCTCCTCAACTTCTACACGCGAGCGGCGGCGTGAATGACCTCGGCGCCGTTTCGGCACACGACGGGGTCGATTGGGAATCGGGGACCTACTCCGTCGTCCGCTTCACCCTGCGGCCGGCGGGCACCGGCACCACGCTCGTGCTGGATCAGGACGCATACCCGGCGGGCGCCTCTCCCCTCTATCCGTCGTGGCACGAGCACCTGGCCACCAACTGGCCCGTGTTCTACTTCGGCCCCCTCAAGAAGTACCTCTCCGCCTGACCGCCCTGATGCGTCGGGGCCCTACGAGACCCAGATGATGATGGGCGAAGGTCCGACGATCGTGAAGCAGTTGGCCCCCGGCTGCGACCAGCCACAACGAACGAGACAAGCTGGCCGGTCTACAGTCGCATCGCTCCAGGTTCCTGGCTGATGGCGCGAGACATCCACAAGGGTCGCACCCACCTCAACTTCTCCGAGTGGAGCAGCGTCGACCAGGAAGAGCGACAGGACGATCTGCAGACCTGTTGGGAGCAGGTGGAGTCCGGAGAGATGCCGCCCTGGTTCTATATCTTCCCCGCAGCGAAGCTGTCGGAAGGCGACAAGGCGCGCCTCAAGAGCTACTTCCTTCGCAATTCCACAACTCAGGAATCGGCTCGACCAGCACGCCTTTCAGAAGTGAAATAGAACTGCTCGCCGCGCGCGGCGGTGTCCGTCGCAGACGGGCTTACTTCCCGCGTGGGGCCGAAATACCGAAGCAGATCTCGTCTGCGCGGCTCTCGGAAGGAAAGCCGTGGCCATCAGCCCTGGCAACGAAGACGTTACTCAACGATGAGCATGCCCGTGGAGATGCAGCCGGCGATGGCCGAAGGTGACGACGCCGACGACCAAGACGACGAGTGCCGCCAACAGGGCGACATTTGTCACTGGTCCTAGTCCTGGCACCCCCGCGACACCCACGACCATTGCTGAAATCGCAAGCATCAAGAGCCCAAATCCCCAGTAGAGCATAGTGCTACCCTCCCCTTCTTGGATGCCCATCGGTGAATCGCGACCGCGAAAACCGATGTCACCCTATTTGTAACCATACGTTGCTGGCTATTGATCAGCTAGAACTAGTTCTTCGGCCCAGGCGTTATGCCTCCGCGATCGCGATCTCTAGTCGTCGTTTTGCATGAGAAACCGGATTTTGAATCCGCGGACTCGAACGGCAACCGGCATTCCGTCCTTCTCTCCTGGGCTGAAGCGACACTCTTTGATCGCGGCAATGGCAGCCTCGGTCAGTCCGTGACCAAGGCTGCTCACCACCCGGATGTCGCGGGTCCGGCCCGTCTCGCTGACGGTCAGGTCGAGAATCACCGTTCCCTCGATAGCGGCGCGTTTGGCCTCTTCAGTGTACTTGCCGACGCACCTCCCCTGGGGGAGCGGCATGGCCGTGACCTGATAGGCGGGTACGGGAGCCATCGCGCCCTTGTCGCCGCCGCCGCCGTGCTCGAGCCCGTCCTCGCTCGCTCCCACTGGGCCGTTGCTGTTGCCGACGCGCATCGACGGTCCGCTGCCGGCCTGCGAGGTGGACGCCATCGTCACTCCGAAGACGGGGCCGGCCGGGCCGGTATTTGCGGGCGATGGGCGCTCGGGCGGCGGCGCCTCGTTCTGGGGAAGACTGGCCGCGGGTAACGCCGCCGCATGCACCCGGGTGCGAATGTGGGTCACCTGCTTCGGCGCAGCAGGTTGTGGCGCCACCGCCGGCTCCGGGGGTGGCTCGAGGCTGGTGGGAGGCGAAACCACCCGCAGCGAGATGACCCGCTTCGCCGTGTCCGTCCGCCGTGGCAGACGGCCGAGACCGTTGGCGAGCGCGAGGTGGCCCACGATGGAAAGGCCCGCGCAGATGAAGAGTCGCGGGTCTCGAATCATGGGCTGCCGGGCGCCGTCATCGCGGTGGGATCGATCTGGATCGCGAATGAGGCCACGCCAAGCGATTTCACGACGTCCAGCACCCAGACGACTCGACCATGCGAGACCGACTTATCGCCCGAGATGATGGCCTGGGTCTTGGGATCCTTCGAAACGGCCGCCTGCACGGCCTCGCGCAGCGCGACGGCGGTCGTCGGCTTGCCGTTGAGGTAAAGGGTTCCGTCGCGGGTCAGGGTGATGGCCAGCGTCGTCGGGTTCAGCGACGTGCTCTGACTGGCCCGCGGCAACTCCACCTCGATCGCCTGCTTGGCGATCAGGTTTGCGGTCAGCATGAAGATGATCAGCAGGACGAGCATGATGTCGACCAACGGGGTCACGTTGATCTCGGCGATGATGCCGCGCTTGCCGGCGGAAGCCATCAGGCCTTCTCCGCCGCCGGGGCGCCCCCGCGCGCGGGCGTAGCCTTGAGAAGGGCCAGGATCTCGTGCGCCAAGACCTCGGAGGCCGAAGCTGCGCGCTCGACCTGCCGGGTGAAGATGTTGTAGGCCGCCACCGCGGGCAATGCGACCAGAAGTCCGACGCCGGTGGCGACCAGCGCCTCGGCGATGCCGGACATGACGGCCTGGGTCCCCTGCAGCGAGTTCCCGGCCAGATCGTGAAATGACCGGATGATGCCGAGGACCGTGCCGAACAGGCCGATGAACGGCGCGTTGTTACCTAGCGTCCCGAGGAACGCCAGCCGGCGCTCGTAGCGGGACCGCTCCTGCTCGATCGCGCCCGCCTTTCGCTCCTCGACCGCCGCGACTCCGTCGTCGGCGTGACTCAGGCAAGCCCGCGCCACCGCCGCCTCCATCGAGCGCGCGTCGGTCAGCTTCGCCAGCGCGGCGGCCGCCCCATCCTTGCCGAGCGCGGCCAGCGCGGCGGCCAGACGCTCCTTGGGCGGACGCTCCTGCACGTAGAACCAGATTCGATCCAACATGATCGTCACGGCAGCCAGGCTGAGACCTAAAAGGAGGTAAAGGATCCAGCTCGATCCCGCTCGCAGCATGAGGTCGAGCAG
>Ga0066789_10001008_pt1 | contig 11979 bp, 13 predicted proteins | sample OrgsoiDNA2013049_FD_70960 | JGI IMG/M metagenome (GOLD analysis project Ga0066789, IMG submission 70960) | Permafrost soil microbial communities from the Arctic, to analyse light accelerated degradation of dissolved organic matter (DOM) -... | ecosystem: Environmental > Terrestrial > Soil >...
TGGTGTTCGCGAGCGAGATCACCGACCTTCGCAGCCGCAACCGGATCGCGCGTTCTTAGCTTGGCAAAGACCAGGTCTTCCTGGGGATGGTGATACACTTCCGGGTAGACTTCGAAATAGCTGATAACCGAGCGAATAACCTCGTAGTCGGGGCGGTCTCCCCGGTCGAAAAACTCAAGTTCCCGCTCAAGGATGGCAAGCAGCTTCTCAATATTGCGATGCTCTTGGGATAGGCGCTCAATGATCATGGCAGCGCTCCACACAGTGAACCACAACAAATTAACCCTGACGCGGTATCAGCTTTTGCGACAGATCAAATCTGGGTCGGAATAAGGTGCGGCGATTTCACTTTTCGGACCTGCCGATATGAGACTGCGGCGAAAGGGAAATGGCCGCTTTGCCGATGGATTTTCGAATCGCAGCTTCCTGAGGGCTGGTTGGGCGCGGAATGTTCCGCTATTCATCGACTACGAGGTTTCGTAGGCGACGGAAAAATCTAGGTAGCGCTCAGACATGCAGCACAGAGATCCCTATGAAATTCTGTGAGTCTGGCCTACGGCTTCGGCGGAAGAGATTCAAAAAGCCTATCGCAAACTTGCGAAAAAGGCTCCATCCCGACCTCAATCCCGGCAATACCGAAGCCGAAGAGAAATTCAAGGAGATCGCGTCCGCCTATGGCTTGGTCGGGGACGCTGAAAATCGCGAGGCGTTCGATAATCGTGAGATTGACGCCGGGGGCGCCGAGCGGCCACGCAGAGCTATTACAAAGACTACGCATCCTCGGAGCGCGATCATCGTTATGCTGACAATTCCGGCTTCGCGGATTTCATGGATTCGGAAGACGGCTTCGCCGAGCTATTGAGGCGCAGCGCGCAGGCGCAGGCCAACCGGCGCGGGCATGATCTCGAATTCAGGCTCTTGATCGAATTCGTCGACTCAATTGCCGGCGCGAACAAGCGGCTGACACTGCCCGACGGCGGTACGCTCGACGTTACCATCCGCCTTGTATCATTGAGGGACGGGTTCTGCGATTGCGCGGCAAAGGTGCGCGCGTGAAGAAACGGTCGGACTTGATTTCGACCTCGATGAGAGCATCTCCGAAGCCACCCTTGCCCGAGGGCGATGACATCTATCTGGAACTACCCGTTACCCTCACGGAGGCCGTTCTTGGGGCCCGGATAAGGGTTCCTACGCCGACCGGTGCGGTAACAAGGCCGTACCGAAGGGGTCAACTTGCGGCTGAGGGGCAAGGGTGCGCCCAAGCGTGCCGGTGGTCATGGCGATCAGTTCGTAAAGCTGAAAGTCATGCTCCCGAGGGAGGCGGGCCCGGAACTGGAGGCATTCGTGTCGGGCTGGGAAAATGGAAAGACGTACAACCCCGCGAGGAGGTGGCGACATGACGTCACGACGCTTCGCGAATTGACTACTGCAGCGTGAGTCGCCAACAATCGGCTGAATGCCTCGGTCACGAAATGCCGAAACGCGGGATATGGTTCGGGCTACCGCGCATATCGGTCCGATCTGATCCACCAACGTTTGCCATCCATGATATTTCCTGAACCCGACGGACAGCATGCTGCACTCTCTCCAGATGACCGCGCTGGGGTCATGACCTGACATGGCAGGCTCGGTTATTCGATCACCTCGTCGGCGCGAACAAGCACCGGCGGGATCTCGAGGTTGAGTGATTTGGCTATTTTTAGGTTGATGACTAACTCATACCGTCGGGGCGCCTGAATCGGAAGGTCGCACTAGAACTGAGAACGGCTAAAGGCTTCGCATGTTTCACTCATCGGCTGTTGCCCGATGATGCCTTGAAAGTTACCGCTCGCGAAACGGAAAAAGAAGATAGTCCGATTGCGAACTGACCGATACGTATTCTCCTGATGCCATCGACATCGCACCGGCAACGAGCCCCGAAACACCTGCGATCGGGGAGAAACTCAATGGAGTTCAGACAATTGCCTTCCCCTCCACCGACCAAGCCTGAAACGCAACAGGAGGTATTGGAATTCCTGCGCGGGCTGCAGACGTTTCGCCGCAGAGACGATAAGCCTTTCGACGAGCAAGCAATCAAGGAATACCTCAATCAGCATTCTCTCGGTTCGCTGCAAGGGATCGCGCGCCGGATCATGATGGACATCCTGAAATCCCCAACGGCGGACCCTCCGCGGGCTGCGCCGGTGAAGGGTGAACGCAAGAAGAAGCAACCGGCGCTAAAGCCGGCGGCGGTCAAAAAGAAGAAGGCGGTCAGCCGGGGGCGGCCGAAGAAGAAGGTTTCCCGAAAGAAATAGTTCTGCAAGACGATCATGGCGGACAAGGCTTCAGCGGCAGCGCGACCCGGCTCGGACGAATTCCAGCAACGTCGAGGTACGGACGGCATTGCGCCGATGGATCGACTCGGCGTTTTGGCGCGATTTTTCATGGCCGTCGCCGAATCCGCTGAGCGTCTCAACTTGCGTTACGCGAAGCTCGGGAATCCCTGCGTATATGACAATTCCGAGTTCGCCTGGGTAGCCGGGATCGAAAGCGAGTGGCGGCTTATCCGGGACGAGCTTGATCGTATCCTCCCGCGAACCGATGAATTACCCAATGTCCAGGAGATTACCCTGGATGCGACTTCCATTACCAAGGACGCTGGTTGGAAGGTTTTTCTGCTGGTGGCCTATGGCATCAAATCGAAACCCAACATTGCGCTTTGCCCAGAGACCTGGAGGATTGTTCAAAAAATACCTGGGTTGAAGACCGCGATGTTCTCGGTATTTCGGCCGGGCAAGCGTTTGCCGCCGCATCGCGGTCCTTACAACGGGGTGCTGAGGCTTCATCTCGGGCTGTTGGTACCCGAACACGAAGCCAATCTGGGAATTCGGATCGGGCCTGAAGTGCGCGGCTGGAAGGAAGGAAGCGTTCTTATTTTCGATGACGCCTACGAACACGAAGCCTGGAACGAAACCGGCCGGCCTCGTGTGGTGCTGTTCGTTGATTTCGAAAAGCCGCTCCGCTTTCCGGTCAATATACTCAACCATGTACTGCTCAAGCTAGCGGTGCTGACACCTTATCTTCGCGAAGGAAGCGACAATCTGCGGCGCTGGGAGCGGCGATTTCATTCCAAAAAGGATTCCCCAGCATAGTATTATGCTAGCCGGCGTAACGCGCATCCGCTCCGAAGTATCTGACATAGCGGGCACGGATTTCCGATACCGGCATAATGATCAGCACGTCGGTTGTACCAAGCTTCTCATCGAACACCGCTCCGTCTCCTACGAAGGCTCCGACGCGGAGGTAGCCCTTGATCAGCGGTGGCAATTCATCCCATGCAGCCTTGACGTTTATCTCCTCTTTCGAGATCCGATTCATTTCCACACGCCCGAAGGGACGCGCGTCACAGCACCAAGCCTCGGGCGCGCGGGCGAAGTGATGCAGAAACGATAGCGGTCGCGACAAGCGCGCAGCATCGGTGCCTTCAAAGCTGGCACAGCCTATCATTACGTCGATATGCTGGTCTTGAACGTATCTCCACACACCGTGCCACAACAATTCAATCGTTCGTTTCGCCCGGTACGGAGGGAGCACGCATGAACGTCCAAGCTCAAGAAACCGCAATCCGGCATGTCGCCTGAGCAGGCTGGTGATATCGAACTCTTCCGCGCTGTAGAAACCCCCGTGCTTTTCCGCCACATCCTGTCGAAGCAAACGGTAGGTGCCAACGACCAGCGATCGTCCGATCAATGACCGTGCGGAATGGTCTACAACCATCAAGTGATCGCATATGCCATCGAAGGAATCCTTGTCGCGCCGCGTGAACCTGGTGACGATGTCGGCGACGGCTTGACGATGTTCATAGAACACCTTGTATCGAAGTTTCTGCAGGCGTTTCACTTCGCGCTTGTCGCGCGTGAGGCTAACCTCGAGTTTTCCGATCGCGCCAAGTCTCAAAGGCCCAGATTTTTGTCTCGATGTGCTAGGCTCTGTGGCGCCGAAATGTCGGCCCAACCAATCAGGCGCCAAACCGATATTTTGCGGCTTGCATCCTTCGGGGGAAGTCGGTTTGAGATCGGCCAGCCTGTCGATCTGCATCAAGTATCCCTTGCATCCGAAAGTGATATTTTCCACGCCGTTCCGGCGTATTGCAATAGCAAGTCTGCACAGACCTTCCATCTTTGCAGGTTGTCGCGTCAGTACGGAGCGCAAATCGGCTCAATAGACGAAGTCGCGCTTCAAGTTCCTGTGACGGTCTATGTCGGCTTTCCGCGAAGGGGCCAGGGAATCGACGGAAGTGCAGGTACGGTCAGTGCCGTTTGCGTATTTACAGTCGACGACGGAGGAACTAGGTCCGTGTGTGAATGCACCGGGCCGGGTGCCGGAAAATGCGAGTGTGGTCCCATCGTCGTGTAGACCGGGAAAACGCCGCTTCCACCGGCCGTTCTGACCTCGCCGGTCCGTGCTTCCATATAGAAAACTTCGAGGTTCTTGAGCGAATAGGCAGGTTCTGACGTAATGAGTGAACCGGAGACGAATCAACAAAACGATTTTCTCTTAACATCTGATCGAGCGGAGCTTCGCCAACACCGTGACTGCTGGTCATGCCATCACGCTCATCGATGATAAGGCCAGACAGCGATCCCTCTTCGTCAAGGACGGCTTGGAGTAACGAACGCTGGTCGATAATGGCTCTTGCGCGCTCGAAAAGAGCTCGGTCTATGATTGAGGGGAAGACACCATCCGCTCCAACCCGCGTGTCGGGGTGATTGACGATGCGCCGTTGCTTTAATTTGTAGGATACGCGGTTAAAGATGATATTGCCGATGTGATACGCACCCTGCGGCCGACATCTGGTTATATTGGCCCAGCATTCAGACCTGCTGAACACCGTTCTGTCGATCGCCGACCGCCAGGATTTGCTTCTGGCCGGAAGGGTAGAGGACCTTAGGCGAAAGGTTTTCGAGCCGGCGGCCATCGTCGGGGAGCCTCGTGCTCGTGATCCCGGTACCTAAGCTCCTCCGTGCGGCCTTACCCGTCCGGTCAATCAGGGGACTCGGTACGGGCTTGGCGGGGCCGCCGAATGATCGTGGTGCACTCGTTGAGGTTGCTGTCGGCTGGCCGCCGGGCGAGGAAGGCTTTGGGGCCGGTACAACCACCGAGACCGGGTATCGGGCGGGCCCCCTTTAGGCTGGTGCAAGCGACCTCCGCCGGCGGCCTTTTCCGAAGAACCTCCCACAAGTCCGCCTGGATTCCCGAGGCTACTCTGGGTTACGCGGAGAAGGTTCGATCCCAGTTCCTCTCTCTCCGCCAATTCAAAACTGCGAACGCCGCCAATAGCCGATTTTACACCTGAAATGGCGGCGAGCGCTCTGAGCAAATTATTCTTCGATCCCATGATGCGGACCTTGCGGTCCGCAACCTTGGCGCAGAAGCAGATGCCGGTAAGTAGGGTGGGCGACGATGCGAGCCGGCGTGACCTTCGGATTTGCGCGATCGCAGATGCGCCTGCACCGCATCGAATGTTTCGCGGTCTGGCCATTCCTGCCGAGGACGCGGCGCGCCTGCGTCGTTCGGGGTCGAAAATCTGGATCAAGCCTGCGCTGTCATTCAATAGAAAGCGCGTGTTTTAATTTTCAAGGCTTGGTTGGACCGCCCGCCTGCCATTGAAGAAACCGATGCAACAAACTTTCACGGTCTTCCGCCTTGCCTGTTGTAGTCGGGGCACTTCGAACCGTTGCCGGGGCGGGAAGCTCGCGGACGCGCGTGGCAACTGGGGAAGAGGGCGTCGCGGCCACCGTGGCGGGCGGCGCAGCGACAGGTGAAGAGGGCGCTGCCACTGGCGGCGACCAAGGCGCTGCGACAGGCGGAGCTGCCGCCGGGGAAGCTGGCGCAGCCGCAGGGGGGAAGGCAGTAGCTGCGGGCGAGGTGGGAGTTGTAGGGGCGAGGTTGCGATTGAGCCACTCCTGCGCCGGCTGGACGCGCGCCCAGCCCGTTACAGTCGCCCGCAAAGCAACTTCGCGCCACTTGGGATGGAAGGGCGGCTGTTGCAATTGCGCGACATGGGAAAACAGCTTGTCGACCAGATTCGACAGCCGCCGATAGCGGTCGTCCGCAGCCGGACGCCAATTGTACGACGCCAGGATCGCCTCGGCGGCAATGGTGTCGATCCGCTCGCCGGCGGCGATCAGCTGGGGATAGTCATCGGATGTCAGCTCCGTCGGCAGGTAGTCCTCCTGCAACTCCTTCGTATATTCGATGGGAACGAGGTGCAGGTTGGTGTCGGTCAATTGCGATAACCACGGCAGCGGCTTGCCCTCGACCGCGATCATCGCGTCAATCTGACCTTTGCGCAGCATCTCCAAGGCGACCCGCGGTTCGACATAGATGAGATGCGGCTTGATCCCCAACCGCTCGAACACCGAGATCGATGTTACGAAGGTCCCGCCGTCCGGCAGGTCGACCGCGACCGACTTGCCATCGAGATCCTGCACGGTGCGGATGCGCTTGTCCGCGACAATGTGCATTTCCTCGTTATAGAGTTTGGTCACATAGCCGAGCTGATTGTGGATGTTGCTGGCGAAACCCTTGCGCTCCAGATATGCCAGCGTGTCCTTGCGCACGATGCCGACGTCGACGCCCCTGAGGAACAGGATGTCGGCAACCGCCTGCACCGATCCTCGTCCCACGATGGGCAGCAGACGGAACTTGGCACCGTCGTCGAGTACCGTAGCAAGGTCTGCGCCCATCTGAACGTAGGTGCCGCCGAAGGTACCGGTCATCATGGTGACGGTGTTGGCGTTCTGCTGTCCGGCGGTCTGCTTTGTAGTAGTTCCGTAATTGAAGATCGCCTTGAAACCATCGCTCACGGCGCCGGGATCGACGCCGCTGCGTGCCTGTCCGATGTGCTCCCATCGCGTGCCGGAGAATTTCCGCATCAGCATTTGCTCGAGCGGCGCGTAATCGGCGGCGCTGGTATTGATCGAGATGCCGGGCAGCAACATCGGAAGCTGCAGGCCCTTGAGCGAAGTGGCCTGCTTCATCACATTGTCACGCGACAGATCGTCGCCGCATCTCTTGAGCACCTCGACCATCGCCTCGGCGATCAGATAGCCGTAGATGGTGAGGCTGTTGGTCCTGACGCCGTCCGGCAGATAGCGCTCGGTGAAGGCTGTGAAGTCGCGAAGTGCGGGCAGGCTGGCCGCCGCTGGATTATCCACTTGCAAGAGATAGCCGGCCGACAGCAGCCCTTCGGCGTTTTCCAGACCCGCCGGTTGCAGCACGGTGGAAACCGACTCGGCCACAGACGTAATGATATGTGCCGGCTTCCATCCGAGTTCCGCGGTGCGCCGGATCGCCTGGATGGCGAATTTCGGAGTGGTTACGTCGTAGAAGATGTCGGCGCCCGAGGCCTTGAGTTTCGCGATCTGCGGGAGCACGGTCGTGTCGCCGACCTTGTAGGCGGCCTCGGCCACCACCGGAATTTTGCCGCCCAGGCCATCCTTCAGGCCCTTGACGTAGTCCCTTCCGAACTCGTCATCCTGATAAAGGATCGCGATCCTGCCCTGGGAATAATTCTCCAGCAAATACTGCGCATGAATATGCGCTTCGGTCTGATAGTTCGGCTGGAAGCCCATCGACCAAGGAAACTCGCGCGGCTGGTCCCACATCGAGGCGCCGGACGCGACGAACAGTTGAGGGACTTTGTTTGCGTTCAAATAAGATCGGACCGCCGCGCTCGTGGCCGTGCCCACACCTGCAAAAATCAGCAGGGCCCGGTCTTCCTCGACCAGCTTGCGCGTCAACTCGACGGTCTTCGCCGGATTGTAGGAATCGTCATAGGAGATGAAATTGATCTTGCGTCCGTTGACGCCGCCCTCGGCATTTATCTTGGTGAAGTATGCTGCGATGGTCTTGGCGATAAGGCCATAGGCAGCGGCCGGCCCCGTATACGGCGTCGTATTGCCGATCCTGATCTCCATAGCGTCCTGGCCCGCGGAAGTCTGCGCCACGGCCGGACCGGTGATCCAACCAGTGGCCGATAGAATCGCGAATGCAAGCAAGGCATATGTCGGAACCGTCGGTACGACGCGGGCAGGTGCGGGGGACTGGAGCCGGCGTGTCCACAACCTGTTTTTTTTGGCTGCCCCGCAATGGAGTATACGATGCACTATGGCCTCCCTGTCCTCGGCGATGAGGTTTCTCGTCAGGCCACTGAAATATTCGTCAGGCCAATGAGATTATGTTCGTCAGGCAATGACAACCAATTATTTTCTTTGCGCATCGCTTTATCGCCGCGTCATGAGACCACAATGTGGCACCCGATATCGCGTACGACGATGTTGTCACGTGACTCCGTCATGTCGCAGATATCCAATTACCGTTTGGACGGTTTGGATGCCTACCAACAGATTGGTTCGCATCATCGTGCAATCCAAAGATGCCGCGTGAGTGCGATCGAAGCCTCCAACGACGGATCTCTGCAAGAACGCGTGCACTAGAGTCGCGCCTTCAACGAACGAGGCGAGAGCGGGATTCGAAAAATCCTGAAGCCTGCGATTTCGGGAAACCACTCTGCCGCTTCCGCAGATACCAGAGTCAGGACTGCAGCCGGCACCTCCCCACCGATCAATCGATCGATCGCCTTTGTTTGCCCCTCGCTCAGCTGGACTCCAACCGCTCCGGCTGCCGCGATCGCGGTCCGAACGCTATCGTTCGGCGCGGATGGCCGGTCATCTATTGCAATGTTCCTGTTGGCTAGATCGGATACCGATTTGATTTCCGGGCGCGTCATGACCAGGGCAACCAGAAGATCAATGTTGTTTGGCGACGCCGACGAGGTTTTTTCGGTCGTATTTTTCGCTTGCTGTTCCGGCGCTGGCGCCGCAGCGCCGGCTGTCACGTGCTCAGCGAGCGCCGTAGCGGCCGCGACCTGCTGCAATATTGTTCGGGCGCTGGAATTGGCAGCGGCACCGCTTGTTGGATGCGAATCTGTGATCGTTGCCGGCGTCGTAGCGGATTTGGCAGCGGCGCCATCTGAAGGATCCAATCGTGCCTCTGATGAAAGCGGCGATAGCGGTATCCGGAAAACCTTGAAGCCTGCGATGTCGGGAAACCACTCCGCCGCTTGCGGAGATACCACAGCAAGAATGGCAGCCGGCACCTCTCCGCCGATCACCCGATCGATAGCCTTCGTTTGATCCCCACTCAGTTGGACTTCCGTCGCCCCCGCTGCCGCGATCGCGGTGCGGAGCCTGCCGCCAGACGCAGATTGCCTGTCATCCATCGCAATGTTCTTGTTGGTCAGATCGGTCACCGACTTTATCTCCGGGCGGGCCATCAGAAGAGCAACCCGTTCCGTTGACGGGGCCGCCGTGGCCGTCGTCACGTGCTCGGCGAGGGCTGTAGCGGCCGCCACCTGCTCCTGTATCGATCTGGCATTCGAACCGGCAGCGGCGTTACCCGCGGGCTCCACTGGCGCCTTCAAAGGACGGGGCGAGAGCGGTATCCGGAAAACCTTGAAGCCTGCGATTTCGGCAGACCACTCCGCCGCCTCCGGATACATCAACGTCAGAACCGCAGCCGGTACTTCTCCGCCGATCAGCCGATTGATCGCCTTGGTTCGACCCTCGCTCAGTTGGACTTCGCTCGCGCCCGCGGCCGCAATCGCGGTCTGGACGCCGGCGCTGGATGCAGACTGCCTGTCATCTATCGCAATGCTCTTATTGGTCAGATCGGATACCGACTTGATATCGGGGCTGGCGATTACCATGGCAACCAGATGGTCCGAATTGTCTGCAGAGCCGGCTGCGGTCTTTTCGGCACCGCCGGGCAACGTGGTTTCCGCGCGAAGGGATCGGTCGGGATCGTTCGCCGCGGGTTGCGAACGCGGGATCGCCGTAGCACCCGTTACCTGCTTCCCGATCGTGCTGGAACCGGCAACAAGAGCGTCGCCAGATCCGGGAGGCGAGCCCGCCATGTTTGCTCGCGCCATATCAGGATCGGCAGCAGCATTACTCACGATTGCTGGCTTCGACCCGTTTCCGCGTTCCCCCGTCACGCGACGTGCTTTCGGCGAACGCTGCGAGGACGCAGGCTCCGCAGATATCGAGGACGTTTTTCGGGACCAAGCCAAATAGGACTGGCAAAGGCTGCCGCACGGCAGCCCGTCGATATAAACGACGCCCGGCGAATGCGGCGGCTCAGCTTGCGAAGTTCCCGCAGAACCCAGGAACAACATGCAGGTCAGTATTACCCATCTCTTCAGCATGACTACTCCAATTGACCGCTGATGTTCGAGGCGGCCGATGATTCGATGGTGGCCGGTACGAAGGAAATTTTACAGCTCTTGTTGGGTTTAGGGCCGGAGATAGCTCCAGCCCTTTTCCTGCAATTCCATCAACCGAACGACGCCCGACGGAACGACGACGGCGTCGGAGAGTACAGTGACCGGGTGGCCCTCCTTTTTCTCCATGCCTTCCCTGGTGTTGTTGCACGCGGAAAACTGAACCTTGCCGGGAAATGCAGCATCCTTCAAAGCCTTGATGCGGTCCCGCACTGGCGATGTATCGGCGCGCAGCATGTGCAGGCCCGGGCCATAGGTGACGACATCCAAATTTACGTCCTCACCCTTCGCCCGATAATATTCGATGACGTTCGCGGCGTTATTCAGCGCAAGGTTCATGACCGCTGGATCATTCTGATCGACTTGAATGACAAGACGATGGGGTTTTGTGAAACGATGCGTTTTCGCGTCAACTGCCGAAGCTGCAGGAGCCGCAGAAGCTGCCGACAGCAAGGACACCGAGGCAATAGCGACGAATGCCGCCTGCCGAAACCATCCCCGCATCCTTAACTCCTCCAAAGTCATATACTTATTTTAAATCGAGCCGGAGCAACATCGCGAGAGTCAGCAGACTGGTTCAACGCTTCTCCACGGTTACCTTGTTTGCTACCGGCGCCCATTTACACGCCGCCGCAATTTTTTCTCGGACGGCATCCAGTCCGGAGAGTTGGAACGTCGCTTCGTGGCCGGGACCCGGTCCATCGAGCACGCTGATTTTCAATCGCGCGCCTTCCGGCAGCGACCGCAAAAGTTCGACTGGATCGTCCCTGTAACTCGCGGTCTTTCCATCCGCAGACGCAGTCCAAGGTCGTCTGACGACCAACTGATCGTTGATCTGATAATCGACTTGAACTTGGCCGGCGCGCGACGCGCGCCATGTCCCCTCCGTGCGAACCAGCAATTCGGTGCGTTGTCCATGACATCGAATAGCGAACGTGCTCGGCGCATGTTCGACGCTGAACGGCAGGCGGATCGCCGCTGCAATCAGAGGCGTGTAATCCACCGGCGAGGTCGTTTGACTCACGATCCAGTTGGCATCCGGCAGCTTTGGCGGGAGCTGCACGGATTTGGCAGGTGGGTTTGGCGACACGGATGTCGCGGGTTTGTTCGGCAGGACGGTTGCCATGGACAATTCTGCCGAAGCCGCAGCAGGTCCGGAAGGCATTCCCGACGCGCCGGTGGTCTTGCCCGATGCCATGGATCCGGCGTGGGTTTCCGGCGGAATGTGCTCAAGACATTCAAGCTGTGCCGTGCGTGCCTTCTGAAGGCAATCGAAATGCTGAACCGCATCACCTGCCGGGTTAGAGCAAATCGCGTCAGCGCCGCGAGCTAATTGAAAGCAAGCTTTCAAGCCCGCGACTGTCTCGTTCGCTGGTTGAGCGCAAACAGCCCCGCCAGCAGCGGACAGAACGGTGGCGATCAGCAGGGCCCGCATCATGGATGCTCGCTTTGCTTGGTGGGGCTCGTGCGATCAAGCCACTCCTGAGCGGCCTGAAAGCGCTCCAGACCGGGAACGCGTGTCGCCAGACTGACGTTCTTCCATTTTGGGTCGAAGCCCGGCGCCTGCAGTTTGTCCGTCCGGCTGAAAAGTTCGTTGACAAAGTGCGCAACACGAAGATAGCGCATCGAGCCGGGACGCCAGTTGAACGCAGCGA
>Ga0066789_10001009_pt1 | contig 11968 bp, 10 predicted proteins | sample OrgsoiDNA2013049_FD_70960 | JGI IMG/M metagenome (GOLD analysis project Ga0066789, IMG submission 70960) | Permafrost soil microbial communities from the Arctic, to analyse light accelerated degradation of dissolved organic matter (DOM) -... | ecosystem: Environmental > Terrestrial > Soil >...
AACAACGCCGCGAGGATCCCGAGCAGTGCGGCGATCGCGAGGTCGCGCCCGCGTATATCGCCGAGCGGACCGACGCCGATGCCGAGCGACAGCGCCGCAAAGCCATGGGTGACAAAATAGCCCGCGACCGCGGCGACCCCGACCGGCGTCAGGCTGGCCGGCGTATAGCCCCCGATCACAAGCTCGAAGGCATAGAAGGCGCCGGCGAGCGGCGCCCCGAACGCGCCCGCGATCGCAGCCGCAGCGCCGCAGCCGACCATGATGCGCTGATCGGCGCGGCGCAGGTGAAATCCACGGCCCAAGGAGGCGGCAATACCGCTGGTAAGCTGGGTATATCCGGCTTCTAGTCCGACCGAAGCGCCGACGCCGCTGGACCAGACCGTCTGCAATGCCACGATGACGCTGCCGCGAAACGACATCCGCCCGCCATGCAGGGCATTGGCCTCGATCGGATCGATCTCCCGCGCCGGCCGCCAGCGCGAAAGCCACAGGAAGGCCACCCCCAGCAGCAAACCGCCCAGGCTCGGAACCAATAGCGCGCGCAGCGGCTCGATGCTGGGCTGGCTTGATAGCCGTTCCCGGATCGAAATATCGAACAGCAGCGCGTGAAGCCCGGCGACCGCGATACTCATCGCAACCACCACCAATCCGCCGATGGTTCCAATCAGCGCCGCCAGCACGACCAGGCTGGTTTCATGAGCGCGAACAAACGCGCGCAGCCGGCGCGGCGCCTCAAGATAACGTGACGTCGTGACCATTCCCGCTGCGCCCGTACGCGGCCGAAACCTGCCGCCAGCCCCCGGTTTAGCGGCCTTTACGCCGATCATGCAATGCAGTCGCAACAGGCTTCAGCGGCGGATAAGCCTCTCAACGCTCTTCACAATCCCGTCACGCTGCCTGTAGTATGTCAACTCATGCTGCTTCGCAGCTAAAACGGGGGTCAGGAGCGTTACTTGAACGCACATGTCTCGCAAGGCGGTTGGCCGGTGCTGGTGCTGAATGCGGACTTCCGGCCGCTCAGTTATTATCCGCTGTCTCTTTGGTCGTGGCAGGACGCGATCAAGGCGGTGTTCCTCGACCGCGTCAATATCGTTGAGCACTACGATCGCGCGGTGCGCAGCCCCTCGTTCGAGATTCAGCTGCCGAGCGTGGTGTCGCTGAAGTCCTTCGTCAAGCCGACCACGCATCCCGCCTTCACCCGGTTCAACGTGTTCCTGCGCGACCGCTTCGCCTGCCAGTATTGTTCGGCCAACGACGACCTCACCTTCGATCACATCATCCCGCGCAGCAAGGGCGGCCAGACCACCTGGGAGAACGTGGTCGCGGCATGTTCGCCGTGCAATCTGCGCAAGGGAAACCTGACGCCTCAACAGGCGCGAATGTTTCCGCGGCAACTGCCGTTCGCGCCCACGGTGCACCAGCTGCACCGCAACGGCCGGCTGTTCCCGCCAAACTACCTGCACGACAGCTGGCTGGACTATCTTTATTGGGACACCGAGCTGGATCCGTAGCCGACGCATTCACCGATACGCAACGCCAGCCAACAGTCCGACACGGACCGCCCTCAATCACGACGCCAGCGCGGTCCGGATCATCCGCGCGAGATCGGAGCCGAGATAGGGCTTCGGCAGCAGCAGCACGCCGGCGTCGAGCCGGCCATGATGCACAATGGCGTTTTCGGTGTAGCCCGACGTGTAAAGGACCTTGAGCCCCGGGCGTCGCGTCTGCGCCTCGATCGCGAGCTGACGGCCGTTCATGGTCCCGGGCATGATCACGTCGGTGAACAAGAGATCGATGCGTTCAGGGCCACTGATGATCGCCAGCGCCTCGGCGGCATTGCCGGCGGCCAGCGTGTCGTAACCGAGACGGCCGATCTGCGTCACCACGTATTCGCGGACCAGCGTGTCGTCCTCGACGATCAGGATGGATTCGTCGCCGCCTTCGAGTTCGCAGATGCCGGCGTCGGCGGGCGGAGCGTCCGCGAGTTCGGCGGCCTGCGGCAAATAAAGCTTCACGGTGGTGCCGTGACCCTCTTCGCTGTAGATCCTGATATGTCCATTCGACTGTTTGACGAAGCCGTAGACCATGCTGAGACCGAGCCCCGATCCCTTTCCGACGTCCTTGGTGGTGTAGAACGGTTCAAACACCTTTTCGAGCAGGCTGGCGGGGATCCCCGGGCCGGAGTCGCTCACGGCGATCAGGATGTAGCTGCCCGGATTAACCTCGCTGTTCATGCCGGCGTAGTTTTCGTCGAGCACGACATTCCTGGTTTCCAGCGTCAGCTTGCCGCCGTTCGGCATGGCGTCCCGCGCATTCAAGGCGAGGTTCAGGATCGCGGTCGAGAGCTGACTGGGATCAATCAGGGCCGGCGCGGAATCGTGCGCCAGCATCGATTCGATCTCGATGTGCTCGCCGAGGGTCGGTCGCAGCAACCGCGCGGCTTCGATGACCAGGGCGTTGACGTCGACGCTGCGCGGCTGCAGCGGCTGACGGCGGGCAAAGGCCAGCAGATGCTGGGTGAGGTCGGCGCCCCGCGCTGCCGCGGCGCCGATCATGTTGGTGATCTGGGCGAGATACGGATTGTCCTTGACCGCCTCGCCAAGGATTTCGATGGTTCCGGTGATCACGGTGAGGATGTTGTTGAAGTCGTGGGCGACGCCGCCGGTGAGCTGACCGATGGCTTCCATCTTCTGCGCCTGCCGGACCTGCGACTCGGTGGCCTCGATCTCCCGAAAGCGCTGGACCATGGCCTCGGCGCTGCGGCGCAGCCTGACTTCCTCCGCGAGCGCCGCATAGGCTTGCTGAAGTTGAATGCGGGTCTGCATCACCAGGAACCGCGGCAGCATCAGCAGCAGTCCCGCGACGATCCCGACCGAGATCAGCGCCAGCACGCCTTTGGTCAGGCCCTCGATGCCGTAGGCCGGGACCCACAGAGTGAGGATCGACAGCAGACGGCTCACCCCGCACACCGTAACGAAGACCGCGAATGCCCAGAACACGCTGCGGAAGATGAACATCATATCGCGGCCGCGCCGCCACGCGAACAGCGCCAGAGCGAACGCGGTGACAAAGAAGGCGCCGGCAAGCAGGGCGTCGGAAATGGCGTTCAGCCAGATCAATTCCGGCTTCCACAGCAGGCACGCACCGTGCGGGACGAGCGTAGACATGTCCATAGGATCTCCAATAGGGATCAACACTGGCCTTACCGCGATCCCATCCGTTCGCCGGGGCGACGGCTCAAATCATTCAGATTTCCGCGAGCCGCGCAAGCACAGCGCCGCCGCCAAAGCAGAACGTCGACAAGCTCGACGCGGATCCGCTTGCGCTTCACCTTCCGGCATGGGCATAACCGCCGCGATCCCGGAATGCTGCAATTGCAACAGAGCACGCGCGTCGAGGATAAGGTGTTAACGCGCCCGGGTGTCGGATAGGGTGCGCGCGATCAACAGGGGAATGACATGAACTTGTCCGGTATTTTTGCGCGAATAGTCGCGCTGATCGGCGCCGCCGCGCTGCTATGGCGCCGGTCGCAGGGCGCCGCACCTAAGCCGGCCTGGGGCAGCGCTCCGGTGGTACCCGTGGCGAAGCCGCAGGGCAGCATCCCGACGCTCAAGATGCCGACGGCCCGGGGGTGGACCGACGGGCAGATTCCGGTGGCGGCGCCGGGGCTGAAGGTCAATGCGTTTGCAACCGGCCTGAAACATCCGCGCTGGATAAACGTGCTGCCCAACGGCGACGTCCTCGTTGCCGAGTCGAATCAGGTCGCCGGACCGACCAGGAGCGTGTTCAGCTATGCGATGCAAGCGACGATGCGGCGTGCGGCCGCCCTGGGCGTCAGCGCGAACCGCATCACCTTGTTGCGCGACGGGAATCGCGACGGCATCGCCGAAACGCGCGAAATTTTCATGGAGGGACTGAACCAGCCGTTCGGCATGGCGCTCGTGGGCGACACGTTCTATGTCGGCAACACCGACGGCGTGGTGGCCTTCCCGTATGCGGCGGGCGCGGACCGCATCACCGCGATGGGTAAGAAACTCACCGCCTTCAAGCCTGGCGGGCATTGGACGCGGAGCCTGTTGCCGAGCCCCGATGGAGAGAGGCTCTTTGTCGGGGTCGGCTCGCTCAGCAATATCGCCGAGAGCGGCATGGAAGTAGAGCAAGGCCGGGCCGCCATCTACGAGCTTGATTTGGCGAGCGGCTTGAGCCGCATCTTTGCCGGGGGACTGCGCAACCCGGTGGGCCTCGCATGGGAGCCAGGCAGCGGCGTGCTCTGGACGGTGGTCAACGAGCGCGACGGCCTCGGCGACGAGACCCCTCCCGACTATCTGACCTCGGTCCGCGACGGGGGTTTCTATGGCTGGCCCTATTGCTACTGGGGCCGGACGGTGGACGATCGGGTGCCGCAGGATCCGGCCGCGGTCGCAAAAGCCATCACGCCGGACTACGCGCTGGGCGGGCACACCGCGTCGCTCGGTCTATGCTGGTTGCCGGCCGGCACGCTTCCGGGCTTTCCGGACGGCATGGCCATCGGGCAGCATGGCTCCTGGAATCGCAGCACGCTGAGTGGCTACAAGGTCGTCTTCGTGCCGTTCGCGAACGGGCGCCCGGCCGGACCGCCGCGGGATATTCTGTCGGGGTTCCTCGCACCGGACGAGCGCGAGTCCTATGGACGACCGGTAGGCGTCGCACTCGGCGCCGACGGCTCCGTTCTGGTGGCGGACGATGTCGGCGATGTGATCTGGCGCGTAACGGGCGAGCGGCAGGGCTGAGCGGGCCCGCGACAGCCTGGCAAGACCGGTCATGACAGCGCCAGTAATGCGGGCCAATCATAGCGAGGCCTTCGGAGGGATCGGTCGTAGGCGGAAGCGGTTATGCCCATCGCGTCGCGGCGAGTTGCCGATCGGACCATTTTTTTAAGGTCGCCCATTTCGGCCGAGCCCTCGATCGTCGCGATCGTCCCGTCGCGCGAGATCAGGAGGGTGCGGGGGGATGTCGCGATCGCGCCATGGTCTTTCATGAATTGTCCGAGCAGCGGCAGTTCGACCTTGCAGCGCCCGCACGTCACGCCCCGGAAATGCAGCGGCGTTACCGAGAAGCGGCGCGGCGATATGGACGCCGCGTTCGACTTCAGTCACAACTTCGCTGTCAGCGGATCGTGGCGACGCGTTTTGCTCGTTCGCTGCACAACAACGGCTTGAAAAAAGCCGCGTGACGGGAGGACTGCATGCTGATTCCGATGGGCGACGTGCCGCGCTGGTATGCCGAGCGCAAGCCAAAGGACGCGATCGCGATCAGTCATGGAGACGACACCCTGACCTGGCAGCAGCTTGAGGGTGGCGCCAATCGCCGCGCCCGCGCCTTTGCCGCCAAAGGCGTAAAGCCGGGCGACTTCGTCGCCATCGGCCTGCCCAACGGCAATACCTTCTTCGAAACGACCTTTGCAGTGTGGAAACTCGGCGCCACTCCAACGTCGCTGTCGTGGCGGCTGCCGCGCGGCGAAGCTGCCGCGGTGCTCGAGATTCTCAAACCCGCGCTGGTGGTCGGCGGCGAGACCGATTGGAATGCGCCCAATTCGCTGCCGGCCGATTTCATGCCGGAAGGCCTATCCGACGAACCGATTAACGGCCCGGTGGCGCGGTACTGGAAGGCGATGACCTCCGGCGGCTCAACCGGGCGGCCCAAGGTGATCCTCGATCATGGGCCCGCCGTGGTCGAAACAGCAGCGGAACAAATGCTCGGCATCCCGCGCGACGTGTCGCTGCTCAATCCCGGACCACTCTATCACAACGCTCCGTTCATCCTGTCGCATATGGGATTGTTCGCGGGCGGACGCGTGACGGGAATGGTGAAATTCGATGCCGAGGAGGCGCTGCGCCTGATCGCCGCGCATCGGGTGCAATGGGTCAACTTCGTGCCGACCATGATGCATCGGATCTGGTCGCTGCCGGAAGCGGTGCGCAACGCCTATGATTTGTCGAGCCTGAAGATCGTGTTTCACATGGCCGCCCCAATGCCGCCATGGCTGAAGGAAAAATGGATCGAGTGGCTTGGGCCCGAGAAAATCTACGAACTCTACGGCGGCACCGAACGGCAGGGCGCTACCGTGATTTCCGGTGTCGAATGGCTCGCTCACAAAGGCTCGGTCGGCAAAATCGGCGAATCTTCGAGCTTGCGGATTATCGGCGAGGACGGCAACGACGTCGCGCCGGGCGAGACCGGTGAAATCTATTTCCTTCCCGGCGACGGCGCCGGCAGCACCTATCACTATCTCGGCGCCGAGCCGAAGCGCCGTCCCGACGGCTGGGAATCGCTTGGCGACATCGGCCGGCTCGACGCCGACGGTTACCTCTATCTCGGCGATCGCCTTGCCGACATGATCCTGCGCGGCGGCGCGAACATCTATCCGGCGGAGGTCGAGGCCGCGGTCATGGCGCATCCGCACGTGCGCTCCTGCGTCGCCGTCGGCCTGCCCGATCCTGAATTCGGACAACGCGTCCACGCCATTATCGAACTCGCCGAGGCTGCCGATGCGCAAACGGTGATCGACGGCATGGCCGGTTTCCTGGCCGACCAGCTCAGCCGATACAAGCATCCGGAAAGTTTTGAGATCGTCAGCGTCGGCCCGCGCGACGATGCCGGCAAGGTCCGCCGCACCCTGCTGCGCGACCAGCGCGCGGCGTGGCTGAAAGAAGGCCGCGCATTCCGGATCTTGCCATCACGCATATCAATAAAGGCGACTTGATCGAAGGTGGTCATGGCAGGCGGTCGATCGGACCAGCTCGCGATGTACTCCTTGGCGATCGAAAGCTACGAGCCGGGATTAAACTACATTCTCGGTCTCGACAGGGCGTCTTTGCTTACGAACAGAAGGCGCCGACGAAAGGCCGTCGGGCTCTCGGCGACCAGCACCCCTTTGAGGGATTGCAGACCGCCGGCGAAGAACGGTTCACGAAGCCCATTGCCATGGGTCTCGCTCCACTCTGGTATCCGCAATCCGTAAACCCGCGCGAGGTGCTCAGCGACTGCTGCTACATAGGCATCATGCACCGCATCGACGGCAGCCGGTCGTTCTTCGATCGCCTGCTGACGTGAACCCGGGTTCACATAAAATGAATCGAGAAACTCCCGAAGCGACGGGTCGAACTTCTGTTCTCCGGTCTTGACGCGACGGATGACCTCTTCCAGCGTCCCCGGTTTTCTTCCGAACAGACTCATGGCGTCCCCCGCGGAGCAGGAGCCTGATTACCGTTATCGACGTCGAGGTTTGAAAAAATCTCCTCGAGGCCCAGCCGTGTTTTAGGTTGGAGCACGTTTTGCGGGTAAAATTTCTCGACCAGCGTCAGGGCATCCTGGCTGTTGTTGATGCCAATTGCGCGGGCGAGAAGCTTGATGTCGTCAATATCCGAATTCGTTTCAATACCCCCGACGCGCATGGCCCGGCATTTCATCGCAAACAGGTATTCCGGTTTTGCCGAGTATACGCGCAGGCCTGGCAGATCCTCCGATGGATAGGTCTTGAACAGAGCCTTCACATCGCGGTCAGCGTCTCTGCTGCTAAGCCACCCCTTCACGCCGTCATTCAACCAGTTTTCGTCCCACTTGAACTCCTCGGCCATCTCTGCCGCCAGACCTCTGATGAAATCCTTGTTTCCTTCGAATACCGCGTCGACATCACCGGTATTGATCTGTCTGTTCAAGGTGAGCAGAAGGGCCGATCCGCCGTAAATGACGATTTCGACGGTACGGCCGGCCGCAAAAGCTCTGCGGCCAAGTTCGGCCAGCGCGTATTCCAAAGTTTCACGGTCGAAATTTTTGTCACCGCTCATGGTCATTTCTTCCGCAACCCATAAAACATACGCTTGTAACATGAAAGCTGCCAGCGAACTGGTCTCATAAGTTACGGTTCCGGGGTGCTCGCCAGCAGGTTGGAACACAAAATAATTGAACTTTTCATCTTAATACAGCATGGTTTGCGAGGTCTTGGATTCCTCTTGAGGTTCTAATACCCTGCACGCCAGGAGACCCTCCATGCCCTCTTTGACTGAATGGAAAGTGCCGCTGACGTCGCAGCCCCGCGCCGGCGACTACAGTTTCGATCTCGATCGCGTGCTTTCCTCGGTGGTCGGGCTGCATTCGATCATTCCGTCCGACGCCTTCAGCGCGGATACCCTGGGCACCGAGCGCGCCGGCAACGGCGTCTTGATCGACAACGGGCTGGTACTGACCATCGGCTATCTGATCACCGAGGCCGAAGCGGTCTGGCTGCATCTCGGCGACGGCCGCGTGGTGGAAGGCCACGCGCTCGGCTTCGATTCCGTGAGCGGCTTTGGCCTGGTGCAGGCGCTTGGCCGGATCGATCTCGACCCGCTGCCGCTTGGCTCTTCCGCCGATGTCAAAATCGGCGACCGCGTGGTGGTCGGCGGCGCCGGCGGACGCACGCGCTCGGTCGCCAGCCACATCGCCGCCAAGCAGGAGTTCGCCGGTTACTGGGAGTATCTGCTGGACGAAGCGATCTTCACCCATCCCGCGCATCCCAATTGGGGTGGCACCGCGTTGATCTCGAACAAGGGCGAATTGATCGGCATCGGCTCGCTGCAGCTCGAGCGCGAGCGCGAGGGCAAGGCCGAGCACGTCAACATGATCGTGCCGATCGATCTGCTCAAGCCGGTGCTCGACGACCTGCGAAAATTCGGCCGCGTCAACAAGCCGGCGCGGCCCTGGCTCGGGATGTACTCGACCGAGATCGAGAACAAGCTGGTGGTGGTCGGCATCTCCGCAAAGGGACCGGCGGCGCGCGCCGAACTCAAGGCCGGCGATGTGATCATGGCCGTCAAGGGCGAAAAGATTTCAAACCAGGCGCAGTTTTATCGAAAGCTCTGGTCGCTCGGCCCGGCCGGCGTCGACGTGCCGCTCACGGTCTACCACGAAGGCGTCACCTTCGACGTGGTGTTGACCTCGACCGACCGGACGAAGTTGCTCAAGGCGCCGCGGCTGCATTGAAGGCGGAGCGAGGGCGCGATGAGCGAGGCCGTGGTGGACGACATCGTGGCCGTGTTGCCGCCCTTGCTGCAATCGCTCGAAGCGCTCGGCTTCATCGCGCGCCATCTGAACCCGCCGGCGTTCGACGCTGTCATGGAAGCCGCCGGTACGCCGGATCAGGCGTTGCAGGCGGTTTGTCGGCGGCTGGCTGATTGGCCGGAAGAATTCGCGCATTTGCGCACGCCGCTTGAGACCGCAAGCGAAGCGGCGATCACGGCGTTCGAGGGATTGCGCGCGGTCCAGCATGGCCATGGCGACCTGATCGCCGTGTTTCGCGCGCTACGCCACGCCCCGCGCGCGCAGGAGGCGCTGTATCCCCTGGCCGCGAGATTGCCGCCGGTGAGCGAGTTCTTCGTCGATCCTCCCTTGCGCGAGGACGCCGGTCTGCTGGCGCGGCTCGCAGAGCCTCCCCAAGAAAACACCGGTATCGTTCACGACCACAACGAACCCGGCAGCCGCGGCGGCTTTTCGCTCTACGTGCCGGAATACTACACGTCCGACCGCGCCTGGCCGCTGGTGATGGCGCTGCATGGCGGTAGCGGCAATGGCCGCGGCTTTCTGTGGAGCTGGCTGCGCGACGCGCGCAGCCATGGCGCCATCCTCATCGCACCCACGGCCACGGGCAGCACTTCAAACAAGAGTACCTGGGCCCTGATGGGGGACGATACCGACACGCCGAACCTCGCCCGCATTCTCGCCTCGGTGCAGGCACGCTGGAACATCGATCCAAAGAGAGTGCTGTTGACCGGGATGAGCGACGGCGGCACGTTCTGCTATGTCACCGGCCTGCAGAGCGCTTCGCCCTTCACCCATCTGGCGCCGGTTGCCGCCACCTTTCATCCGCTGATGGCGGAGATGGCCGATGCCCGGAGATTGCGGGAACTGCCCATCCATATCGTGCATGGCAGGCTCGACTGGATGTTTCCGGTGCAGGTCGCACGGCAGACGCGAGAGTTGCTCACGGCGGCCGGTGCCGACGTCACCTACCGGGAGCTCGACGACCTCAGCCATGCCTATCCGCGCGAGATGAACGCGGTGATCCTGAGTTGGCTGCGCGGCAGGTAATCGACAGGTCGGCGGCGCGTTGCGCGCGGCTGACAAAGGCTTCAGCCGTTGGCCCTTGGCTTGAGAAGGTCGGACAATCCGACACGATGCAGCATCTCCTTGCGGACGCGGTCGATGACGGCGAACGCAACGTCAGCGCCATCCTCGGTCGGGTCGATATGGACGCGGAACGGCCGCTTGCCGAACGGCGCATCGACGACCCCAACGATCGCATCGGCCACGGATGATGCGGCTGCCTTCGGCGGCACCATCGCGGCGAACGCTTGCTGGATTTGCTCGCCAAAGCCTGCATAGGGACCCGCCTCATATTCCGCGACACGCGCCTGATCGGCCGGCGAACCCGAATGCGCGAAATGATTGGTGCCCCCGGTAAATGCACCCGGGACGATGATGGAGGTTTCGATTCCCCGCCGCGTGAGTTCGCGCGCATAGACCACTGCCATCGCATCCATGCCGGCTTTGGCTGCGAAATATGGCGCGAGATATGCAGGGGTGCCGCCTGCCGAGCTGCTGCCGGATACCCAGACCGGCAATCCCTTTCCTCGCTTGCGCAGGTGCGGCAGCGCCGCGCGATTGACGCGTTCAGACCATGCCGCCATTGGCGCGCAGCACCTGGCCGTTGATCCAGCTTCCGTCGGGACCGACCAGGAAGGCCACCGCGGAGGCAATGTCCGTGGGGGTGCCGAGGCGCTCCAGCGGATTCATCTTGGCGAAACGATCGATCAGCTCCGGCGACTTCCCGACCAGGAACAGATCGGTCGCGGTTGGTCCCGGCGCGACAGCGTTGACGGTGATGGAGCGGCCGCGCAGCTCCTTGGACAGGATCGCCGTCATGGTCTCGATCGCCGCCTTGGTAGCGGCATAAACGCCATAGGTCTCGAGTTTGGCCCCGACCACGCTGGTGGAGAAGTTGACGATCCGCCCGCCGTCGCGCAGCCGTTTCGCAGCTTCACGCAGCGTGTTGAACGTACCCTTGAGATTGACCGAGACCTGTTGGTCGAACAGCGCGTCGTCGCTGTCGGCGAGCTTTGCAAGCTTCATGATGCCGGCATTGTTGATGACCACGTCGACCCCGCCGAACGCGGCTTCCGCCGCGTCGAACATGCCGCGCACCGCCTTGGGGTCACTGACATCGGCCTTGGCGGTCAGTGCCCGGCCGCGCTTGCCTTCGATCTTCCCGGCCAGAGCCTCGGCGGATTTGGCGTCGCCGGAATAATTGATGATGACGGTGAAGCCATCGCCGGCGAGGCGCTCTGCCACCGCGGCGCCAATGCCCCGCGAGGCCCCCGTTACGATGGCTACTTTATTGGTTTTGTTGGTCATTTGAGTCTCCTCATTGTCTCGCGGTGTTTCCGCTTCCGATGACCGAAAGCTAGATCCTTTCATTTTCCGGATAATCAGGCATTATCTGGCATCACAATCCGAGATAACCGAATAATCAGATGGACCGATTCGATGCGATGCGGGTGTTCACGCGGGTCGCGGAGCGGCGCAGCTTCACGCTGGCGGCGGAAGATCTCGGCTTGCCACGCTCGACCGTGACGGATGCCGTCAAACAGCTTGAGGCGCGTCTTGGCGTGCGGCTGCTGGCGCGGACCACGCGGCAGGTCAGGCCGACGCTTGACGGCGAGGCCTATTACCAGCGCTGCCTGTCGCTGATCGCCGATCTCGAGGAGGCCGAAACCGCCTTCGGCGGCGCCAAACCGAAGGGCCTGCTGCGCGTGGACGTTCACGGCACGCTGGCGCGTCATTTTGTGATGCCGTGCCTGCCGGAATTCCTCGCCGAATATCCCGGCATCGAACTCTACATGAGCGAGGGCGATCGGCTGGTCGATCTGATCCGCGAAGGAATCGATTGCGTGCT
>Ga0066789_10001010_pt1 | contig 11956 bp, 7 predicted proteins | sample OrgsoiDNA2013049_FD_70960 | JGI IMG/M metagenome (GOLD analysis project Ga0066789, IMG submission 70960) | Permafrost soil microbial communities from the Arctic, to analyse light accelerated degradation of dissolved organic matter (DOM) -... | ecosystem: Environmental > Terrestrial > Soil >...
GGCAGCCGATTGGTGTTCGTGATCGGAATCAGCAAGCGGCCGGACCGCGAGATCAACTATGGAGCGGGGAACGATGTGAGTGAGGAATCCATCGCCGACGGCAAAATCCCTCTCAAAATACGCTGGTATAACGACAGCTATGTCGAGATTCCGGTGCGCGCCCGGGCCGGGGACTAGGGCTCCCGGCCCTGACGTCGGCCGTTGCGGTCACTCCAGGACATCGCGAATCTTCTTCGCCAATTCCGCCCGCCGATACGGCTTTCCCAGCAGTTGTACGCCAGGGTCCAGCCGTCCGTGATGCACGATGGCATTTTCTGCGTATCCCGACGTGTACAGCACCCTCAGGGTGGGGCGCAACTTGGAGGCTTCGTCCGAGAGCTGGCGGCCGCTCATTCCGCCGGGCATGACGACGTCCGTGAACAGGAGGTCGATGGCTCGTGGACCGCGGATGAACTCCAGTGCTTGCGGGCCGTCGGCGGCTTCGATCACTTGGTATCCCAGCGACGTCAGCTGATCGCGCGCCAGGCGGCGCACCATATCATCGTCCTCCACCAGCAGAATGGTCTCCGTTCCGCGCGAGATGTCCATGTGTCGCTTGTGCTCCGTAACCGTAGCCACTTTCTCGTTCGCGCGCGGCAGATACATCTTGACGGTCGTGCCCTGAGCGACCTCCGAGTAGATGTCCACGTGGCCCCCGGACTGCCGGATGAAGCCGTACACCATCGCCAGGCCGAGTCCCGTGCCCTTGCCCATCTCCTTGGTGGTGTAAAAGGGTTCGAATACTCGTCCCAAGTCCTTCGGTGCAATGCCGACGCCCGTGTCCGACACCGATAGCTGAACGTATTGCCCCGGCTGAACGTCGACGTGCCGATCCGCGTAGTCCTGACTGATCCATGAATTCGCAGTCTCGATCGTCAAGCGTCCGCCGTCCGGCATGGCATCGCGTGCATTGATGGTGAGATTGAGCAGCGCGCTTTCGAGCTGCCCCGGATCCACCTGCGCGTTCCACAAGCCCGCACCTCGGACGAACTCGATCTCGACGTTCTCCCCCAGTGTGCGGCGCTGCAGGTTGTCCAGGCTGAGCACCAGCTGATTGACGTCGACCGCGGCCGGCTGCAGCGACTGGCGGCGGGCAAAGGCGAGAAGACGCCGCGTCAGCTCGGCTCCCCGCTCCGCGGCGCTTCCGATCATCTCGGCAATCAGGCGTTGCTGCGGGTTGGCGACCATCTCACTCGTCAACATTTCTGCGCCGCCCTGGATGATCGTCAACAGATTATTGAAGTCGTGCGCTACGCCGCCCGTCAATTGGCCGACGGATTCGAGCCGCTGCGACCGGCGCAATTGCTCTTCGAGCGTCTGACGCGCGCTGATGTCCTCGATGACGCCGATGAATTTACGCGGGTCGCCCTGCGGCGAACGCAGAACCGAGAGCGTGAGCCGGACCCAGACAACTTGGTTGTCCCGGGTGAGGTAGCGCTTTTCCAAGGTTGTGCTGGTGGCCCCGGCAAGCAGTTTCGCGACGGCCTGGGTATCGCCTTCCCGATCATCCGGGTGAGTCGCATCGATTGCGCTCGCGAATTCGAGAAGGTAGTCGGCATCGCAACCCAAAATTTCGCAGAAGCGCCGATTCACCTGCTCAAAGCGGTGATCCAGGGAGATGACGCAAATTCCGACCGCAGCCTGCTCGTAGATGGCCCTGAGTCGTTCTTCGCTCTCGCGCAGGGCCGCCTCGGTTGCCTGGCGCTGCTGTTCCTTTTCGAGATATTCCACTGCAAAGGAGATGTTGGCGGCAAGTTCATCCAGAAGGCGAATCTCCTCGGCGTCGAAGAAATTCGGAACGTCGGTGTAATGGGCGAATCCGCCGAATGTCTTGCCGTTGAACTTCAAGGGGAATACGCCCACCGATTTGAATCCGCGCTTCAGCGCCCGGTCGCGCCAGGGTGCAAAGGTCGGATCGTTTTCGATGTCATTGCACACCACCGAACGGCCTTCCCGCATCGAAACGCCGAACGGACCGCCGCCATACGGTCCAACCGTCCCTGAGACGCGGATATCCTTGTGATAGTCCTGCATGTTCCCGGCTTGAGCGATCATTCGAGCTTCGCCGGTATCCGGGTCGAGCAATCCGATGCTTGCGGCGTGCATCTTGCCGGTGTCCACGGCTATCCGGCAGGCCGTGTCAAACAAGTGCTGTTGGTCGGGAATCCGGGCCAACACCGCGTTCAACGCACTCAGCAGCGCATACACGCGATTCAGGCGGAGAATCCTCTCCTCGGCGTGCTTGCGGTCGGTGATGTCCATGTACATGCCGAAACGCCGTCCGATGCTGCCATCCGCGTCGAGATGCGCGTTGCCGCGCACCATCATCCAGCGCACCTCGCCATCCGGCCGGAGAATCCTGAATTCCGATTCCACGTCCAACAGTCCGCCCGAGGAGACGACGCGCGAGTAGTCGGCGCTCAGCCTGGACCGGTCTTCGGGAAGGACAAAACTATAAAAATGTTCGCGAGTTCCGCGAAACTCACCGGGCGCGATGCCGAACAAGGCGCAGGCTGCATCCGACCAGTCCATCCGCTCGTCCCCGATATCCAAGCTCCAGGAACCCATGTGACCCATTCGCTGCGCATTCGAGAGAAGTATCGCCTGATCGCGATAGCGCTCCTGCGTCTGTTTCAGCTTCTCCGCGGCGAGCCGCTGTTCCGTGACGTCGCGAAAGACGAGGACCGCCCCGCTTACGACGCCGGTTTCGTCGCGAATCGGAGAGCAGATATATTCGACCGGGAAGCTGCTCCCGTCCTTGCGAAAGAAGATCTCGTCCTTTACCTGACGCGTCCGGCCGTCGCGCAACGTTTGGCGGATCTGGCATTGTTCGACCGGATATTCCGATCCGTCCGCTCGATGATGATGCGTGGTCGCATGCGCCGCACGGCCGATCATCTCGCGATCTGTCCAGCCGAACATGGCAATCGAGGCGGGATTCTCGAAAGTTATCCGTCCCGCGCGGTCGATTCCATGGATGCCTTCACCAATCGAGTGCAGCAAGAGCTCGTTCTGATGCTGTGACACCCGCAGCGCGGCGGCCGAATGAAACGAATCGAGCGCGAATGAAATATCCGCCGCCACCGAGATCAAGAGCTGCACCTCGTCCGGTAGAAAATAGCTGAGTTCACGGGAGTAAAGCGCAAGGGCTCCAATGAGCATTCCATTGCGCGAGATCGGAAACGAAGCCGCAGATCGGTAGCCGCGGCGCTGTGCGGATGCCCGCCAAGGGAGCATTCGCGGATCATTGCCAATGTCGTTGCAAAATTGGTGCTGGCCGGTCGTTATCGAAGTTCCGATCGGTCCCTGGCCCAGCTCACCATCGCAAACCACGATCGACACCTCGGAGAAATAACCATGTTCGGCGCCGAAATGCGCAAGCGGCTTCACCTGTCCGGTCGCCACATCGAACGTCACCACGGCTGCCATCACGAAGTGCGCTTGCTCCACGGCGACGCGACATACGGCAGGGAACAAATCCGATTCGTTCGCCGCTCGAACAATGGCTTCATTGGTGCGGCTCAGCACTTGGTAGAGCCGGTTTAGCCGGTGGAGCTTCATTTCGGCCTGCCGACGGTCGGTGACGTCGCGAAGCGTCGCGATCCATGCCGGGCGACCTTCCCACTCGGTCGGTGCAACCAGTACCTCGGCGAGAGCCGCTCCCCCGTCCGGACGCAGAATTTCGATCTCTTGGGTTTTGCCGCTGTCGACGGAATAGCCGAAGGGTGCGCCGATCAATGTGGCGGCCGGCCGGCCGAGCAATGCTTCCGTGGCGGCGTTGACGAACTGGATTTCACCGCCTCGATCGAGCACCAGCACCGCTTCTGGTTGGTTTGCGATCAAATCCCTGAAACGCGCTTCGCTGGCGCGCAGCGAGCGGATCAGTTCCCGCTGCCGCAAGATACCGCGCACGCGCGCCAGCAATTCGTGGTTCGATATCGGACGAACGATATAGCCGTCAGCGTCCAGATCGGCTGAGTGCTCCAGGGCCGCTCCAAATAGGGAGCTCAACAGCACCACGGATACGCCGTTCAATGCCGGGTCCGCCTTGATCCTGCGCAGCACCTCGGTGCCAGGAACATCCGGCAGTACGAAATCGAGCAATACGAGGTGCGGACGGCAACTGGCCACGAGCCGTTCGCCCTCCCGGCCGCTGGTCGCCGTGGTCACCTCATATCCCGCCTGAGCCAGCACCCGCGTCATTTCCTTGAGCGCTTTGGGATTGGTATCGACGATGACGATTTTGGCGTTGGACATACGGCGCTACTCGAGGTCGAATCGCGGTGTCGCCGGACAGGGACCTGGCGAACTCCACTCCGGGGTGATCTTGGACACGCCCCCGCTCCTTGTCGACTGGATTGTACGGAAACTGTAGCGGTTGCCCTCATAACTGCAGGTGGCTTCACAGTCCTTAGGTCCCACCGATCGAATCCCCGCCGCGCCGGGGCCACGATAGGCTAGGGTCGCCATGGTTCTGTACTGCATTTTGCCTTGGTTGCGTATTGGGTTCGGCCTGCTCATCGTGGGTGCAATTGCCCGTCAATTGACCGTGCAAGTTCAACTTAGCTTCAGTGTCGTCAATTTTTTCAGTTACTTCACGAACCTCGCCAATGCTTTTGCGGCCGGGGTGCTCATTCTGGGGGGGTGCCACTCGATCACGGGGTGGGAAGCCCTTCGACCGGGTGAAACGGCGCGCGCGGCAGCCGTGGCATATATGGCTGTCGTCGGCATCGTGTTTGGACTCTTGCTTCGCAACGTGGATTTGGGCTCGCTGCGGCCGTGGGTCAACCTCGTGCTGCACAGCCTGGCGCCCTGTGTCGTGGTCATCGATTGGCTGGCCACACCCCCCAGCAAGAGGCTCGATTCCCGTGTTCTGATGCGATTGACCATATTTCCGGCGGTATACCTGGTTTATGTGCTGGTTCGAGGCAGCCAAGTCGGATGGTACCCATATCCCTTCCTCGATCCCACCCGGCCGGGCGGCTACCCAAGCGTCATCGGCTATGCCGTGGGAATTGCAGTCACATGGGTGGTCGTCGCGTTGACGACCATTAAAGTGGGAAACATGCGTAGGTCAAGTACATTAAACCCCTAAGTGCTTACGAACCCTCGATCGCTCACTATGAGGCATCAGCCCGCATGACCGTCGGAAGGGGGCGCTTGATGAGAAAAACGATGAATCTCCTGGTGAGTGCCCTGCTGCAACTCCTGTTTTTTGGCGCATTCAGTCTATTCATGGTCCTGAATGAACCGGCCCACTCAGCGGTCGTCGTCGCACTCTTCGCCGCGGGCGAATTGGGCGGCACCAGCGTCCTTTGCTCGGCCATCGTCAAGCGCCTACGGCAAGGCTCTTTCCCAGATTGGGTGAAGGAAGTGATCGTGGGCTATGTCCTGAGCCACATCTGTATCCTCAACGCCTTGCACCTGGGACCTTTCAGCGGTCATGGTCCGCGCATGCCGGCCCAGAACACACTCGATTGGATGGAACTCATGCTGCGAGTGGGTCTTGGTACGGTGCTCATTTTGACGGCCGGCGTATTGTCCAAAACCGCAGTCCGAAGATATGCCGAACCTCATATTCGGAAACTCATCGCCGCGGTCTAATCGGAACAGCTGACACCTGCCGGCGGCCCCGTGGGTGCAACCATACGATTACTGCTCGAATCGAGTTTGCGGAACGCGAGGTATTGAATCGCGGGCGGCAGAGTCGGGGACAGGGTGAAAAACACGCCGACCGTGCCGCGCTCACAGCTGAGATTGAATTGGCCGCGCAACCAGTTTTCCGGCATGACGGGACCCGGGCCGGTACATTGACCCACCTCCTGTTTGATGTTCTCGATCTCGGCACGGCGTTGCGCCGGCGGTGCGTCGAGCAAGAGATTCATGGCAGCAATGCTTTTCGCTTTGGAGTCATCCCACCCCGTCCAAAGATCCAGAATGCGATCCCGAAACTGCACCAGCATCGGAGAGGCGGGTAGTTCGCGCTTTTGCAATCCACCGGACTTCAGGAGCTCATCCCACGCACGGCTGATGGGTTTGGACGGCCCTGAGTAGGTCAGGTTGGCCATGGCAAAGATACCGACGCCGTAGTCCGGCAACCAAGCCATGTAGGAGCCGAAACCCGGAAGCCCGCCGCCGTGTCCGACGATGCGCTCGAATCGACAATCGGCGCTGATGCGCAGGCCGTACCCATAGCCGCTGGCGGTTGCTTCGAGTTTGCCATCGGTGCGTCGCACGCTCAGATTCGACGAGTTCCACAGGTGGCTCATCTCGCGCAGCGAACTTCGCCGCACCGGGCCGGCCTCGGGCTCGTCGCGCGGCGGCCAGGCGGACAAATGAAACGCGATGTAATTGCCGAGATCGGCCGCTGTCGTCAGCAGGCCGCCGGCCGAACTGAAGGCGCCCTGCGGCAACGGAGGTTCATCGAGATAGGACCCGTCCGGCTGCAATCGGTACCCCACGGCGCGCCGATCCGCGGGCACCCGGGAGAATTCGAACGTGGAGGACGGCATGTGAAGTTTGGTGAGAATCTCGCGCTCCACATAGGATTCGTAAGGGACGCCGGATGCCTTGGCGACGATTCGACCCAGCAGGCCGAACGCGTAATTCGAATACTCGTAGCGCGTTCCCGGCGCCGTGGAGAACGGAATTCCGCGGAGCAGCCACTGCGTGAGATCCGTTTCACTGGCTGCCAACTGCTGGTCGCCCCAGGGATTGTCCTCGGGCAGTCCCGCGCCGTGGCTCAAGAGCTGGCGGATTCGCAAAGGTGCGCTATCGCGCGTGGGCAATCGCAGGCTTGCAAGCTCGGGGAGCCATTTGGAGACGGGGTCTTCGAGGGAGAGTTTCCCTGCATCCCGGAGTTTGAGTATGGCGAGAGCCGTAAAGCTTTTCGTCATCGAGGCGATTCGAAATACGGTCGTGTCGCCGGCCGGGACTTTGGATAGGCGATCCTGGACGCCTGAGGCAGCGAGGTGCGCCAAGCGTTGATCGACTACGACGCCCCAGACCATTCCAGGAATCTTCTCCTCCTCCGCATACCGTCGAAAAATCTCGTCGATCGGCGCAAATGCGGCTTCGATTTTCCGCACGCGGTCGGGGTCCGTAAAGCGCGCCGGTGGGTAGACATTCCCCGCGGGCGCCGTCGCAGCGAGCGCCGTCGCGGCAAGCGCCGCCGCAGCCGCGAACGGTGCTGCAACGGCCATGATGCGCTTGGATAAGATCCGCATTGGTGGCCGAGACTTTAACGGTAAAATTCGGAGGCGTCTATTGTTCGCTTACGGAGGATTCGTTTGCGGCGGCGATGATCGCGGAGCATCCTTCAACGTCGGACTGAGCCGCGCCATACTGCAGATTCCGACGAGTATTGCGAGGCCGGCGGCGATCAGCGCGGGGACTTTGTTGCTGCCGATTCCAAACGACAACAGCGCCGCCAGCAACGTGGCGCCCAAGGTCTGACCGGTCAGTCGCGTCGTAGAAATCAGTCCGCCGGCGGACGCGGCCCGCTCATGCGGCGCCGAGTGCACGATCAAGCGCGCATTCGGCGCGAGGAACAACCCGAACCCGATCCCGCACAGCGCCATTCGCCAAATCAGATCGAAATGCGAGACATGCTCGGACAGGAATGCCAGCGACAGCAACGCCGCGGCCGCGATCGCCATCCCGACGCCGCCCAGAAGCCCGGCCGGAAAACGATCGGAGAGCATGCCCGCCAGCGGCGCGAATATCAACATGGCCAATGGCCAGGGCGTGATGACGGCACCGACCTCGCCTGGTGAGAACCCATAGTGCTGCTGCAGGCGAAACGGCAGCGACAGTATCAAGGTCATCGATGCGATGAACGCGGTGAGCCCGCCGATGGTTGAGAGGGCGAGCACCGGCTTTGCCAGAAGATCGACGGGCAGAATGGGCATTTTCGAGTCCAGTTCGCGCCGCACGAAGACATAGGCGATCACGACACCGGCCGCGATGACGGCCGCCGAAACGATGGGCGAGTGGCCATGCACCACACTCTCCAAGCCCGAAATGATGAGGCCGAAGGTCAGCGCACAGAGTACCGCGCCGAGGATGTCGTAAGGCTCTTTGTGAGGCTCGGGGGCGGGCAGCGCCTGCCGGCCCAGCACCAGCGATAGCAGGGCCAGGGGCGCTGCCGCGGCAAATATCCACGGCCATGTCGCCATCGAGAGCACCAGGCCGCCCAGCGTCGGTGCGAGGGCGTTGCCGCTCGAGACCACGACGGTGTTAATTCCCAAGCCACGGCCGAGCTGTCGCGCCGGATAGATGGCCCGGATCAGCGCACTCGATACGCTCAGGGAAGCCGCGGCGCCGAGCGCCTGCAGGGCCCGCGCCACCAGCAGCAGCGGAAGGCTCCTTGCAAAAAAGCAGAGGATGGTCGACAGCAGGAACAGGAATTGACCGTATTGGTAGAGACGACGCAGTCCGATGCGGTTGCCGAGCGCCGAGCACGGCAGCAGGGTCATCACCAGAACGAGTTGATACACCGTGACGACCAGCACCGCCGCGGATGGGGCAACGCCCAGATCGTGCGCAAGGGTCGGCAGTGCAACGGTCACGATCGAACTGTCGATCACCGCAAGCGCCGTTCCCAAGGCCACCGCGACGATTGCCAGATAGCGGCGGGGAGTCGGCAAACCTTCTCCGCGCTTGAGAAGAGGTGAACGGGTTACCGAATCCATGAGGTCAGTATAGCGCCCGGGTCTAGAGCCTCGTGAGCGCGACGCCTGCCGCCGCGCCCAGGGTGACGATCAGGATCGGCGGGGCGCGCCACACGGTCAACAGAGCGAAGCCGATGAGCGCCACGCCCATATCTGCCGCTGTGTTGACCGAACTCGTCCATATCGGATGGTAGAGCGCGGCGCCGAGCAGACCCACCACAGCGGCGTTGACGCCCCGCATGAGGGCCTGTGCGTCTGCCTGCCTCCGGAATTGATCCCAGAAGGGAAGCGTCCCCAGCAGGATGAGCATCCCCGGAAGGAAAATTCCGGCGAGGCCGAGCAGAGCGCCGGCCACACGATGGGATGCGGGGGATGCGACTGCGCCGAGATAGGATGCGAAGGTGAATAGCGGACCCGGAACCGCCTGCGCGGCGCCGTAGCCCGCGAGAAAGACGTCATCGTTGACCCATCCGGACGCCACGAAGGCCTCGCGCAGCAATGGCAGCACCACATGGCCGCCGCCGAATACCAACGCCCCCGATCGATAGAAGGCATTGAACAGCGCCGCCGGGGGCCACCCGCGAAGCAGGGGCAGGCCGATGAGCAACGACACGAATAGGGCCAGCGAAGCGGTCCCCACTGCGCGCGATACTGGAGGGGCAAGCCGCGATGCGGGCGCGACCTCGGCCGTCGCTACGGGTGTGGGTGTCCTGCAAAGCAATATTCCAGCGAGACCCCCGCACAGCAGGACGGCGACCTGCATCATCGACGAGAGGCTCACCGACACGGCGACCGCAGCCACGATGGCGATGGCAGCGCGCTGCCGGTCCGGGCACAGCGTGCGTGCCATACCCCACACGGCTTGCGCAACGACGGCGACTGCCACCAGTTTCAGGCCGTGCACTAATCCGGTCGCAACCGATGCGGCGGAGCTTCCCTGCAACGCGGCATCGGCTCCAAAGGCCAGGAGCGTGAGTAGCATGGCGGACGGCAACGTGAATCCGGCCCAGGCCGCGAGGCCGCCGAGATAGCCGGCTCTCATCAAACCGATGGAGAATCCGAGCTGGCTGCTGGCCGGCCCGGGCAAGAATTGGCAAAGCCCCACCAGATCCGAAAACACGGCATCATCGAGCCATTGGCGCCGTACCACGAACTCCTCCCTGAAGTAGCCGATATGTGCCACCGGTCCGCCGAATGAGATGAGGCCCAGCTTCAGGAAGGCACGCAGGACCTCAGGAGCGCGGGCGGCTGCGGGTTGTTCTGGATTCATGGCGCCGAATGATGGCAGATTGCAACGCTACCGCGAACCTACCGACGCTACGGCCGGCAGCCCGCTCAAGCGGCGGCGGGCGTCGTCGACACCTCCACGGATTTCGACGCCGCATCGACGGTCTTGAGCACGACGGGGCGCCGCCATACGTGGGCCACGTACTCGAGCACCTTCCTCGCGCAATCCGTATCCAGGCCGCGCCGGTCGATGTCGCTGTGGTGCTCGAGCACCAGGGTGCCGTTGCTGCGGACTTCGGCCACCGATACCCGCGGGGCGCCGAAATTGTATTTGTTCTTGAGGATGGCCTCGCGTAATTCGTCGATGTCCTCGGAAAGAACCTTGACGGGGCCATTCGCCTGTTTCCGATACCGGAACAGCCCCATCTCTGCGGCGCGTTCGCGGGTGAGGTGATTTCTCAGAAAGCTGAAGTCATCGTCCTCCCGCATGATTTGCCGCGCGGTGTCGATTCCACCCTCTTTGATGATTTCTTCCCAGAGGGTGAAACCTAGGTGGTATGGATTGACTGCCAGCGCGATCTGTTCGTCCGCAGCCACGGGACGGACCACATCCGAATGGCACTTGACGGCATCCAGGTACGTATCCTGCGCGATGAAATCCGCTTCGCGCAGCAGCCGCGCATGCCAGTACGATGCCCAGCCTTCGTTCATGGTCTGCGTGGCGAACACCGGGTAGAAATAGAACGATTCGGCGCGCACTGCCAAAAAGATGTCTCGTTCCCAGCTCTCCATGTCGGGTGCGTACGTGGCGATGAACCACAGCAGATCCTTCTCCGGATGCGGCGGCAGCGGGGCGCGGATTCTGCGCGCGTGCGGAGCCGCCTTGTCGTCGCCGTCCAGGGACGCAAAGCGCACCCGGAATGCATCATCGGACGCCGGGGGAGGGGGCGGCGCGTATTCCGGATAGGGTTCGCGCCGCAGGCCGCAATCGAGATCGATATATTGTTCCAGGGACAGTGCGGCATCGAGCACTCGCTCCACGGCATTGAAGCCGTGGGCCTCGATGTCCCGTTCGATCTGCCGCGCATGGCTGGCGGCGTGCTCGATGATGTGTTCGCTGACTTGCTCCTGCGAGCGTTGAAACAACAGGTTGTTCTTGGAGAAATCGGCGTGACCCAGCACGTGCGCCGCCACCAGGATGTTGTCGGCCAGGCCGTTGCTCGACGCGACATAGGCGCGGCCCGGGTTCCCCGGAAAGACCACTTCGAACAGGCGTGAATAGCCCATATGCCGCTGCAGGAGCTGATAGATGTAGCGCGCACCGAAGGACCAGTGCGGCATCCGCACCGGCAGGCCGTAGACCGCGATCTCGGTCATGAAACTGTCGGGTACGGCTTCGAAAATGACCGGGGACCAGCTAAGCCCATGTTCGCGGGCGAGATCTTCGAGACGCGGCAAATGACTTTGCCAGTCGGGCTTCACGGCTCACTTCCCGGCCCGGCACCGGTCGCAGTGGACTGCGATTCAAGCGTGAAGAAGTGGCGCACGGCGGCGACGACGTCGTCGGAATCCTTGATCGAGCATCGGCCTCCGCAGGAGGGGCTACGCCCAAGTTCGTCGAACAGCCGGGCCGTCTCGCTTTGAGTGCTGCGCAGCCCCGACGTTATCTCCGCGTAGCCTGAGTAGCGCGCCACCTTGGCGATGCTCTCGAGCGCCGCGCGCGCCGGCTCTCGATCGTCCATGGCGTTGTCGCCGTCCGACGCATAGAACAGATAGAGGTTGCAGGTCGCGGGGTCGAAGCGCGATTGCAGGATCTCGTGCACCTTGCGCAATCCCGCCGACGCGACCGTGCCGCCGCTGCCGGCCACTTTGAAGAAATCGGATTCGCCGAACTCCCAGGCGTCGGTGGTATGGGCCACGAACACGATGTCGAGCGAACGGTATTCACGCCGCAGACCGGCGGCCACCCAGAAGAAAAATGTCTTTGCCAGCTGGCGATCCGCATCCGTCATGCTGGC
>Ga0066789_10001012_pt1 | contig 11952 bp, 11 predicted proteins | sample OrgsoiDNA2013049_FD_70960 | JGI IMG/M metagenome (GOLD analysis project Ga0066789, IMG submission 70960) | Permafrost soil microbial communities from the Arctic, to analyse light accelerated degradation of dissolved organic matter (DOM) -... | ecosystem: Environmental > Terrestrial > Soil >...
CAGCCGACCGACCATCGCCATCGAGCGCGCCGCCGAGATTTCCGGGAACGGGATGATCGCCAGGAACAGCTTCATCCACTCGACCCAGCGCGGCTCGACGTTGCGGAACATGTCGCCGCGTAACGCCGCATCCAACGCGCCGTATACGCGGTTGTCCTTTTCCTCCTGCATCGGGAAATAAGACCGCAGAACCTGCTTCATCGGGTCGCGCGGCGTCTTCGAGATCTTGTAATCAGTCGGGAAGGTCATGGCCTCCTGCACGTAGCTTGGCGTCCAGCCAAGGTCCGCGACACGGCTTGCCGCTTCGGCAATGCTTATGCCTTTCTGGGCCGTAATTTTATTCAGCGTTAGGCTTGCAGACATATCTATCTCCTTTGAACGTTGCGTTAGCTTCAGCATTCTCGCTTTGGTCGCGGGGTCAAAACCCCTGGTCTCTTGAGCGCATTCTTGAAATCCATGGCTTCGAAAACAAACTTTGAGTCCGGTAAATGTACTTTGATTCGCGAAATCGACGTTTCAGTTCAGTCCGGCTTGACGGTGCTAACCGTCTCGCCACCTCCGTTGGCTCGGTTGACGAGTGGCTTGCCTTCCGCGACGAATTTCGCCGCAAGGACGAAGCTCCCGATTGCGAAATCCTTGCCGTGCCGGGCAATCATGGCCTCGGCGATTTCGGCTATCTGAACGAAGAACGCGTCTTTCGACCGGTCTTCCTCGCTCAACTCCGATTGCTGAGGCTGCGCACGTTCTTGTCGATTTTGCGCAACATTTACCGCCGCTTTGATCCCGCTCTTGCTCATCACGCATGCCCCGAACGTTGGTGTTCCTCGGACGAAGGACCGCTTTCGAATTCCAGCAGCGACGCATTGAGCCATTCACGCTGGGCTACCAGGCGCTGATGCTCCTCCCGCAGCGCCTGCAGGCGCGCGGTCACTCTTTCCAGTTCGACTTGCGCTTCGGCCCCGGCCCCCGGCCGCGCCACATCGCGCGCGGCGCATTCGAATTCGATCTCGGCGCCGCCGCGAGCGCTCTCGTTCTTCAGTTGCATTTCATTGTTGCGGATCATCCCCTCGATCAGTTTGTGCCGGGCAATCATCCGCTCGCGGGCGCGCTGCAGTTCGGCAGCTTCCTCGGCGGTGATCTGTGGTCCGCGCCCGCTGGCGTTTGTCACTCGCATTACTCGCGTTCGATATTCCGGACTGAAGCTGAGCATCTTGCGGCACATTTCCTACGGGATCAGAACGGCGCGCCCGTGGATGTGCCCATGATGCAGATCGTGAAGCGCATCGTTGGCCTGGCTCAGCTTGTATTCCCTGGTGTGGAGGTTGACGCGACCGCGATCCGCGAGCGCCATCAGTTCGACCAGTTCAGCGTAAGTGCCGACCAGATTGCCGACGATGGTCTTTTCCGTCGTGATCATGTCGATGGTCGGAAGCTCGATCTTGCCGCCATAACCGACGATGTAGTAGTAGCCGCCGTTCGCGGTCATCGACAGACCTTTGGCGATCGCGTCGCCTTCGCCGACAAAATCGATCACGGCTTCGGCGCCGCGCCCGCCGGTCAGCGCCAACACGGCTTCGACTTCGTTGCCGTCGGCTTTCACGAGATGGTGCGCACCGCACTCCTTGGCGAGACCGAGAGACTTGTCGGCGCGGTCGATCACAATGATCTCCGCCGCACAAAGCGCCCCGAGAACCTGGATGCCAATATGCCCAAGTCCGCCGGCGCCGATCACCGCGACATATTCGCCGGGCAGCAGATGGCGGGATGCTTTCTTGGCGGCGCGATAGGCTGTCAGCCCGGCGTCGGTGTATGGCGCGACATCTTTCGGCGCCAGCGACTTGGGCAACTTGATGAGGGAGCGCTGGCCCGTCAGCAGATATTGCGCGTAACCGCCGTTGGCGTTGATGCCGGGAAACGAACTATCCAGTGCGTGCATGTCGTCGCCGCGCCGGCATGCGAGACAATGCCCGCTGGTCACCAGCGGATGGCAAATGACGCTGTCGCCGACTTTTACGCCCTCGACGCCGGGTCCGATCGCCTCGACCCAGCCGGCATTTTCGTGACCCATGATGTAGGGAAGCTTCACGTCGACCTTGCTGCGCCAAATGCCTTCGACGATATGCAGATCCGTGCGGCAGACGCCGGCGCCGCCGATGCGCACGACCACGTCCATCGGGCGCGAAATCTTCGGGTCTGTCACATCCTCGTATTTGACAAACTCTTTCGCCGTCAGTTTTTCATCAAAGGCATGGAGCACCGCGGCTTTCATTTATTTGTTTCTCCCTTGGTGGTTTTTTTATTTTGTGGCCATGGCGTCAGGGCCGTCTCACCAAGTAGGTGAGCAAGGGCTGTGCCAAGCTCATAACAAGCTGATATTTTTGATGTTCTCTGCATTTCGGCGCGTTGGTCCCGCTCCGCATCGGACCAGACTTGGCGGCGTTTCTGTTCCGAGACGGAACACTTCGAAGAGGATCGCAACGCATAACGAGCAATTTGGATTTCCGAGTAATTGATCTATGATCGGCTAAAGCGCGGGCGCGCGAACAAGACCCGGGCAACGATCAAGAGGAAATTGCCGAACATCCGTTCAGGGAGAACCGATGATGCTGCCTGCGAGCCGGCGCGTCGAGAATGCATGGATGACGCTTGAGCAGCGCGGGGCGCCGCCGGCCGAGCTTCTGTCAGCCGACATTTACGATAGCTGGATGCGCTGCATATCGTTCGGCCTCGACACGCTGCGGCCGCCTTCGCCCCAATTTGTCAGCCCCGCAATCCTGCGCCAGGAACAACAGCGTTGCTCGCTGGTCCGTGGCCTCGCACTTGCCGAGATGCACACCCTGCATCAGCAGATCGCAGGCTCCAACTTCATGATTGCGTTTGCGAACGCGGATGGATTGCTGCTCGACATTATATCCGACCCGAGCTTCAGCGACGCTTCGAACGCAGCGAGCATTCGACCCGGCACTGTTTGGACGGAAAGTATTTGCGGTACCAATGGCCTCGGCACCGCGGCGCATCTCAAGCGCGCGATCGTCGTTCACGGGCGCGAGCACTTTTTTTCGCGCTACAACAATCTCACCTGCGTCGCGGCGCCGATCTTCGCGCCCGATGGCGAACTGACCGGAATATTGGACGCATCGTCGGATTGCATGTCCAGGCAGGCTCACACCCAGGCGCTCGTCGCCATGGCGGCGACCCAAATCGAGAATGGGCTGTTTCGCGAACATCATCGCGGCAATATCCTGATCGCGTTCCACAATCGCGGCGAATATTTGCACACGTTGAGCGCGGGCCTGCTGGCCGTCGATAATGAGGGAAGAATACTCGCGGCGAACAGGGCCGCGGGCATCTTGTTGCATGGTTTGCCGGCCTCGCCGGGCCGTCGCTTCGGCGACATCTTTCGCACGAAATTCAGTACATTTGTCGATGAGGGCCGGCGCAAGGAACGGCAGCGCCTTGAAGACGACGTCGGAAGCCAGTTTGTCTCGACAATCGAGAACACTCGCCAGTTCCCGATGATTCAGGGAGTTGCCAGACCACGTCCGCCGGCACCGAAAGCAGTCGCCACGCTATTTGTATCCGCCGATCCGACGATCGCGGGAGTTGTGCGACAGGTTGAGAGCGCCGCGGCACGCAAGATGCCGATCCTGATCCGCGGCGAGACCGGTACCGGCAAGGAACAACTCGCCCGCCATGCCCATGCCGCCAGCGCACGGGCCGGCGCGTTCGTCCCCGTCAATTGCGCGGCGCTTCCCGATAGCCTGATCGAAGCGGAGTTGTTCGGCTATGCCGAGGGCGCGTTCACCGGGGCCAAAAAAGGCGGCGCCGCGGGATTATTCAAGGAGGCAGATGGCGGTACCCTGTTCCTCGACGAGATCGGCGACATGCCGGTGACGCTGCAAGCCGTCCTGCTGCGCTTCCTGGACGACTGGACTGTGCGGCCGGTCGGCGGCGCCAAACGCCAAATCGATGTCCTGCTCGTGTCTGCCACCAACGCCGATCTCGACGAATCAATTGCAAGGGGCCGCTTCCGATCCGACCTGCTGTTTCGCCTGAACACGCTGGAGGTGACATTACCGCCCTTGCGTGAACGCTCCGATTTCGCCGAGATTGCACGTCATCTGATCGAGAAGATCGATCCCTCCGCGGACCTGACGGAAAGCGCAATCGATCGATTAGCCGAGTTGAATTGGGACGGCAATATTCGAGAATTGCGCAACGTGCTCTCAAGACTGTCCCTGGCCGAGCGCGGAAACCTGATCGATGGGATGGCAGTCGAATCCATTATTGGACATTCATCGAGCGAGCGGCTTCCTGGCAGGGCGTCGGGCAACAGCGGGCCCAAGCACGATCTGCATGAGATCCAGCGCGCCCATGTGCTGGCCGCCTATGCGGAAACCGGCAACAACATCAGCAAGACCGCGCGCCGGCTGGGCGTGTCGCGCAATACGATCTATCGCGCCCTTCGTGACAGGCAGAGCTGACCATCGCCCGGGACAATGGGAGCTTTGGGTGAAAGCGCCGCGACCCGTTTTTCACGGAAGGTGCTGCACGCGAGAATTCCGATCTCACGTTCAATGGGAGGGTCAGCATGTTTGAGCCGGAAAACAGTCTCGAAGCCCTGATGCAGGCCGCCGGCAGGGATCCCGGTGTCGCTCCTGCATTCTATCAGGCGCTGCTTGAAACCGAGATTTACGTTCTGACGCCCGAGGCGCCGATGAAGCCTGGCCGCCGCCGCTCGCTCAAATTTCAGGAAACCATCAACATTGCCACAGTCGAATACCAGGGTATGAAATGGCATCCAGCCTTTACGTCCAAGAAACGCATATCCGACTATGTAAAGGAGCCTGAGACCTGCCTTGGTGCCGCCGCGCGCAATCTGTTCGAAATGTTGCCTAACTCCAACTTCTGGCTCAATCCACTATCCGAATGCCAGAAGCCGCTGCCCGCCTCCGAAATCGCTCTTCTGATGAATGGCAGGATTTTTGAAACATTAAAGAGGCCGAGATAGAAGTCCCGTCCGGCGCTGGACGCAGTCCTAGCCAGAAACCTCCTTGCCGACGCTGAGGCTCTTTTCAACCACAGGCAGTCCTCTGATTTGCTGATGCCACCGGCGATGACCGCGGTCGGCGGCTCGCGTGCGCCCGGCATGGGACCGCGCCTCGCGGGCGCATCGCAAAATCGCGGACCGATGCGACCCCGACCCGCATGAGCGTTACAATTTATGCTGGATGCGCCGGCCGGAGTGTTGATGCGGATCAAATGTCAGTGCGCAAGATTTGTTAGATTGGCATTTGATCTGAACAGGCGAAGGAACGTCTATTGCGTTACGAATCGATAGGCCTGCAGTAGAGCACTGCAGGAAGGTCGTTGTCGAAGAGTTATACGGCGATCGCCTTGGTTCGCGCTGAAGCGCGGGTACCGCACACACCGAAACATCCAACCTGACCAGCAGAAGAAATGAAGGAACCGTTGAAGGGACTTTCGAGCGCCGAGGCGCGCCACATCCTCGGCCAAGTTGGTCCGAATGCGACACCTGACGTCGCGATTGATCCGATGCGGCTGGTGCTTGCAAATTCCTGGCGCCGGTTTCGGTCTTGCTCGAGATCGCGATCGCCCTTCAATTGGTGTTGGGCGAATATATCGAGGCTTCGATCATTGGGGCTCTTCTCGTATTCAATACGGCAATCGGCTTCTTTCACGAAAGCCGGGCGCAGTCGACCATCGCGGCGCTGAAATCGCGGCTTGCGCTGAATGCATCGGTCCTGCGTGACGGCGCGTGGATAATTGTGCCGGCTGCCGAGTTGGTTCCTGGAGATATCGTCAAGCTTTCGCTGGGCACGGTGGTCGCCGCCGATGTCCTAATACGCGAGGGTTCGGTCTTGCTCGATCAATCCATGCTCACCGGCGAGTCCCTGCCGGTCGAAGCCGGGCCGGGTACGGAAACATATGCAGGCGCCCTGATCCGGCGCGGCGAAGCGATGGCCGAAGTGCTCACCACCGGGGTGCGCACCAAATTCGGACGTACGGCGGAACTGGTCCGTACCGCCTACGTCGTCAGCACGCAGCAAAAGGCGGTGTTTCGGGTCGTGCGCAATCTTGCCGGCTTTAACGGCGCAGTCACTGTGCTGCTGATGGTCTACGCACACCAAATCGGCATGCCGCTGTCCGAAGCCATCCCCCTGGTGCTTATATCGGTTCTCGCCTCGGTGCCGGTCGCGTTGCCTGCGACATTTACACTTGCAACGGCCATTGGAGCGCAAGCCCTTACACGCGTCGGCGTGCTGCCAACCCGCCTATCCGCGGTCGACGAAGCAGCGAGCCTGGACGTCCTGTGCATGGACAAAACCGGCACATTGACGCGCAACGAACTCACTGTCGCTGCCATACATGCCATGCCCGGCTTCGACGAAGACCGCGTGCTGACGCTTGCGGCGCTTGCCAGCGCCGAGGGAGGCCAGGACCCCGTCGACGCCGCGGTACGGGCCGCCGCGGCCTTGCTCAAAACGAACAGCGACCTTCCAAGAGTCACCAGGTTCGTGCCGTTCGATCCGGCTACCAAGATGTCGGAAGCAGTCGTGGTCGATCGCGATGACAACGCGCTTCGCATCGTCAAAGGCGCTTTTTCGGTCGTTCACGGGCTTTCGCAGCCCTCGCCGCAAGCGGAACTGGCTGCCACTGAACTGGAAAAGCTTGGCCACCGGGTTCTCGGCGTCGCGATCGGAACCGACGGGGCCATGCGTGTTGCCGGATTGGTGGCGCTAAGCGATCCGCCGCGCAGCGATTCAAAGGCAATGATCGCCCAGTTGCGTGCGCTCGGGGTTCATACCGTCATGGTGACAGGAGATGCGGCCACGACGGCCGCCTTCGTCGCACAAGCGGTCGGACTCACCGGCGCCGTTTGCCCGGCCGGACGGATTCCCGATTCCGTTGGACCGGACGATTTTTCGGTTTTTGCGGGCGTCCTTCCGGAAGACAAGTTTCGCCTGGTCAAAGCGTTTCAGAATTCCGGTCACACCGTAGGCATGTGCGGGGATGGCGCCAACGACGCACCGGCGCTGCGTCAGGCGCAAACCGGCATCGCAGTGTCGACCGCTACCGACGTCGCCAAGTCGGCGGCGGGCATTGTTTTGACTGCGCCCGGGCTTGCAGGGATCGTTGCGTCGGTTCGGGAGGGGCGCATCACATTCCAGCGCATCCTGACTTACGCCCTGCGATCCATCGTTCACAAATCCCGGCAGGTGCTGTTTCTTGGATACGGCCTGATCTTGACCAAGCACGCGATCTTGACGCCGATGCTGATGGCATTTCGATGATCACAGGCGATTTTCTGGCCATGTCGTCGACCACCGATAACGTCCGCCCCTCGTCGATGCCAAATTCCTGGCGGATCGACACCCTTACCATTGTCGGCATCGCCCTGGGACTCTTCGATCTCGCATTCTGCGTCGGCCTCTTGACCCTTGGTTCGCTTGTGATGCACCTCGACATCGACACGCTACGCACAATGACGATCGTCACGCTCGCATTCAACGGTCAGGCTGTCTTCTATGTGGTCCGCGAGCGCAGACGTCTGTGGTCCTCGCGGCCGAGCCTGCTGGTGGTCGTGTCGAGTATTCTGGATATCCTGATCATCGGCACGTTGGCGCTTGCCGGAATATTGATGACGCCTCTTGCGCCGTCGATCGTCGCCGGCATTTTTGCGGCGGCCATCGTCCTCGCCCTCGTTATGGACCAGGTAAAAATCTGGCTTTTTGCCCGCTTTAAAATGGCATAGGCCGCAATCAATTCATGCGTTCCGCCTTCCGCAGGTGGCGCAGGCGCAGGCTCGCCAGGCAGGCGATGACCGCCGGCACGACGAAGCTCGCCGGCACCCAGAACGCCACCTGCATCATGATGTCATCGGCGACTCCGGCGGAGAAGCCACTGGCATTTGCGACCACGCCCGCGAGCGCCGCGCCCAGGGCAAACCCGGTCTGCTGCACGGTCGGGACCGAGGAGGCTGCGACGACCTCATCACCCGCTTTTGCGCTGCTCATGATCTGGTGGGCGACAAACGGCCAACATTGGCCGATGCCCATCCCCAGCACGACAATGGCCGGGACCAAGGCCAGGGTCGCCGCAGAGCTTGGGAGCAGCAAGGCGATGGCCATCAGGCTGACGCCCATCATTGCCGGTCCGGTCGACATCAGGCGGTCCGGCCATACCCCAGATGCGCCGGCAGTGACGAGGGAAGCGATCGTCCATCCCAGTGAGCCGCTCGCGACCGTGAAGCCGGCCGCCAGCGGATCCAGGCCGTGCAGGTGCTGCAGGAAGATGGGCACGTAGATCTGCAACGGGCTGAAAGTGATGCAAAGCAGCAGCGCCAGCCACAACCCCATGCCGGCTGGCGTGTACAATGAAAACGCATCGCTCGGCAGCAGCCGCGCCGCGGCGAGGCGATCAAGCCGCAGCATCGCCACCAGCGCGCCAATCGCAAAGACGATCAGGCCGGCTTTGGCAAGCGGTGAATCGACAATCGACGCTGAAGACATTGCGGCAATGGCAAAGCAGATCAACCCGACACGTCCAGCGGGCACGCCTGCAGCGGGCGTCCGGCGTTCCGACGTTCTCGGCGGCAGGATGACAAAGGCGCTCACGGCCAATATGCCGGCGACGGTCGCGGTCGCGACGAATGCGCTGCGCCAATTGCCGAAGCGGGCGAACATTCCGCCGACCAGCGGCCCCAGCAGGACGGACATGCTCCAGCTCGTTGACATCAATGCAATCGTCCGCGACCAGACCGCTTCCGGGAAAGTCGCTCGCACCGCCACATAGGCTGCGGCTGCCTCCAAACCGCCACCGAACCCCTGGACCAGGCGGCCGGCGACGATCCAGCCCATGGTCGTTGCGAGCGAGCAAAGCAACGCCCCAAGACCGAATACCGTTACCCCCGCGCAATAGGCCGCCCGGGCGCCAACCGCAGCCGCGAGCCTGCCGGCACAGCTCGCGGCGACGATGGATGACGCGAGAAAGGCAGTCGTCGGCCAACTCAACATGGCGACGCCACCCAGTTCACCGACGATGGACGGCAGCACGGTCGTCAGCATCAGCACGTTCATCGATTGCAGCAGCACGCCGCCCAGCAGGACGGCGAGCGTCGGTATCCATTCCCGCCTGAGAAGCGATCGCCATCCCGCCCGCACCGGGTCCTGCCGCATGCCTGTTGCCTCCCTGCCGGGGCTCGGGCGCCGGGTTGCCAGCGATCGACCGCCGGGTTGTTTTAGATAGCATTTGCTTTCTAAATCAAAGCCATCCTCTGAACATCTCAGCCGCTGGACGCCACCGCCCTTCATCCGGGCGGTGGCGCGGCCAGCACGCGATCGACCATCTGGCCCGAAAGCCCCAGATAATTGGCGGGATCGCAATGATGGCGAATCGACTCCACGCTGCCGAGCGCATCGATAATCTGGGGCATGTCAGCCAGGATATCGGCGAGTTGGCCGCCGCCCTCGATCGCCTTGCGGCATGCTTCGTAAACGACGTCGTGGGCGTGCTGACGCCCTAGCTTGGGAGCCACCGCCATCATCACGGCTTCGGCAACGATGAGGCCATGCGTCAGATCGAGATTTTCCCGCATCCGCCGCTCGTGAACGACGAGCCCGGCGAGCATGAATTTCGCGTTAGCCAGCGAGGATGTGGTCAGGAGAAAACTTTCCGGCAACGAGACCCATTCGAGATGCCACGGGCCCGTTGCACGCTCGAAATCGTGGATCATGCCGTCGAGCATGGTGGCGACGTGCTGGCGGACGGCCTTTGCCGCAGCAAGCATCAATTCGCTGGATATCGGATTGCGCTTCTGCGGCATCGTCGAGGACGCGCCTCTGCCAGGCACAAACGGTTCGGACACTTCGCCGAATTCGGTCGCAGACATCATCATGATATCGGTCGCGATCTTGCCGAGCGTTCCGGTGATAAGCCCCAGCAAGGTCACGGCCTCGGCTATTCCATCGCGCGCAACATGCCAGGTCATCGACGGCTGGCGAAGGCCGAGTTCCTCGCAGAAGAACTTCTGCATCTCCAGACCCCCTTCCCCGATTGACGCAAGGGTGCCCGCTGCGCCGGCGAACTCGCCGACAAGGATCCGTGGCAGTGCCTGCCTGACCCGCTCGATATGCCGATCGATCGAAGACAACCAGACGGCGGCCTTGTAGCCAAAGGTGATGGGGAGCGCCTGCTGGAGATGGGTCCGGCCCGCCATCGGCGTGTCGCGGTACTTGCGCGCCAGGCCTGCGAGACAATCGCGCACCTCCCTGAGATCGCGGACGACGATTTCCAGCGCGGATCGAATTTGGAGCACATTGGCGGTGTCCATGATGTCCTGCGTCGTGGCGCCCCAATGCACGTAGCGCCCCGCCTCACCGGCAGCTTCCGCAAGCTGATGGACAAGCGGCAGTATAGGGTAACCGACGATCTCGGTCTCGCGCCGTAATTTGTCGAAGTCGATGACGATGGCTTGCACGGCTGCATGGATGGCCTCCGCCGCGGATTGTGGGACGACGCCGGCGCGGGCCTGCGCCCGGGCCAGCGCGGCCTCGGTTTCCAGATATCGCCCGACCAGCGCTTCATCGCTGAATACCGCGCGCATTTCAGCGGTGCCGAACATGTCGCGAAATAATGCGGAATCGAACACAGTGCTGGGCAAGGGCAGCCTCCCGTTTGAGTTTCAAATTAAAATGGATAAGCATTCGGGATGAATAGCAAGAAGGCGATTGTGCATCCCGGCGCGCCCGGCCTCGACAAGGGGCTCGATCTGATCGAAGCGCTCGCAGCGGAGTCCGGCGGCCTCGCCCGCGTCGCGCGAGGGCTTTGTTAGCTGCGCGGCAGGCCGCCTGCCGGGGACCGAGGATCGCGCATCGGCACCGGCTTTCAGTAATACAGTATCAATTTTACGATTGTGATGTAGTCTTGATACCGTGCACGCCGATTCTCGACTGCACAGGTTGATTGAACCGACTTTATATTTGAGAGGGTAACATGGCCAAAAAAGCAAAGAAGGCGAAAAAGACCGCGAAGAAAAAGACCGCCAAAAAGAAGAAGTAAATCCGGCGAAGCAGGCATTCCGCGGCTTGGTGAGCGTCTCCGGGCGGTACGGCAGACCGCCGGAACGGAGCAGACCAGCGGAAGTCTTGCCGCGAGAAGGCTTGTCACGCGAAGTCTTGCCACCAAAAGTCTTGCCACCAGAAGTCCTGCCGCCAAAATGATCAGACCGGACCTTTATGCAGATGGCGGCTGCATAAAGGTCCGGTTTTTTGTTGAGATTGTTCCGGATCCCGCTCACGCTCCTTAGGTTCGCAATCGGTGGCGCTGGTGAAAATGCGGACAGGGCCCGGTCGACCGGATCCGTCACAGACCCGAAGGATGGCACGCCGATGGAAGATGCAGGAGCCGTGGCCGCTCCAAGGCCGATCGCGGAGATTGCGAGCTATCACGCCCACATCTATTATGATCCGGCTGCCACGCGATCCACCGCCGAGCAACTACGCGCCTGGATCGGCGAGCGCTTCCCGGTGCAGCTCGGCCGCTGGCATGATGTACGGGTCGGCCCTCACGACGCGGCGATGTTCCAGGTCGCCTTTGCCAACGATGTCTTTGCGACATTGGTGCCGTGGCTCATGCTCAACCATGGTGGCCTGAGTATCCTCATTCATCCCAACACGGCAAATCCGCGCCGGGACCACGTCGTCGATCCCTTTTGGATCGGAACGCGCCTCGCAGTCCACGACGAGAAGCTTCCAGGCGAAAGCGAACCGGAGGGAGCGCCGCTGCCAAATACCACGCCGCATATTTCCCCCTAGGAGCCTGTCCGAATAGTGTCTGTTCAACTCTGAGCGAGTCTGGTTCAACCTTGGGCCGATGAGCAAGTATTTTCGTCCCTGGAATATCGATCAGACGCTGCTGCTGCCGCCCAAT
>Ga0066789_10001013_pt1 | contig 11952 bp, 10 predicted proteins | sample OrgsoiDNA2013049_FD_70960 | JGI IMG/M metagenome (GOLD analysis project Ga0066789, IMG submission 70960) | Permafrost soil microbial communities from the Arctic, to analyse light accelerated degradation of dissolved organic matter (DOM) -... | ecosystem: Environmental > Terrestrial > Soil >...
CAGAACTCATGTCTGCCTGATTTGGATCCGCCACTGATACTTTGAATTCAGATATCCTGGTCAGGTTATCCCAAGTAGCACCCGATGCACCTGGTACCGGTGTTCCGGGTCTCGGAGGCGCTGTATAAAAAAGATAAAATTTCCCGTCTGATTTAAAATCAGGAGAGAAAGCCAGACCCAGCAACCCTCTTTCGTCGTATTGAGGACTTAGCGTAACCATCTTACTGGATATATCAATAAAAGGTGTGGTTAATTTTTTGCCATCGGCACCAATGATCCAGATTTGTCCCAATTCATCCACAACAAATAACCTGTGGGAACTGTCCGGCGGTTCTGCCAGCGCCACGGGTGAGATCAGACCATCAACAACGAGTTGGAGTCCCGGCGTTTTTGCAGGACCCGAGGGTGTACTACTATTTTTGCTACATGCAGCCAGAATAAAGAGCGGGATAGCGATAAACAGCATCCGCTTCCCTGTGATAATAATTTTCATTCAAATAAATTAAAAGGTTCGTTAATTTAAAATTGCGAATACGCATTATTGATGCATTTATTGGAATGAAAACGGAAACTATCTATAGAAAACGAGATAATAAATCAGCGGGTTGCGTATCATTGTCGTTATATATCCGGATCATGTATTCATGATCCGGATTCAGCGGTAACAGTTAGTTAACGTGGCAAAATCAAGAAATCAGCGGCATCTTTCTAAATTCGTTGGGCGTTGCCGTTCAAATCAACTGATAAGTGATATATCACCTAAATTTATCAGCTATGCAAATGCCCGAACTGAAGGCAGAAATAGCCGCCTTAGAAATCCAGACACGTCACTTAGAAAAAATGTTAGATCAGTCTTTTAGAAGTAATGAGGTACTTGCCAAGACGAAAGTTATCTATCATGATTTGAAAATTGCCTCCGAAAAATTAGAAAAGCTAAGACAAATGAATGATGGGTAAAGAAAAGAAAAGCGGCCATCCATGCACTCGTAAAAATAACTGTTGAATTTGTCGAGTCGTATATTTTATAAGAGATATTATTTGCTTCACCTGCAGGCAGGCAGGGTCAACCGTCAACCGTCATCCCAAGTCACTCTGAGCGAAGGCTGGTTGCCGGGTTCGACAGGCCGGCTTTGATCGCGTGAAAACTAACGGTCCTGATTCAGAAATGTATAAGTAAATGGAGTCGATGGATTAATGGTATTCCATGATTTTTCCAGACCGGATAAAACAGGAGCCCAGTTTTTGGTCTGAATATTCACGATCGCATAATTGTATTTGTTGGCGAAAAAATTGGTCGGCGAAAAAGCCAGAGGCTTGATCTGAGTGTATAAGCTTTCGAAATTGAAATCCTTCAGCACCCCAACCAGAGCGCGGCTGTCAGCTAACGATACAGGACTGGTTTAAAAATGAACAATTTGTAATTCGGAAATGGGCATAAAGATGATGGAATTAGGAAAGACCAAATTGGGTTAGCGAAAGCTGTTCATTGACGTAAATGGAGAGCCGGAATCAGTAAGGTAAATCAGCTTCTTTAACCTGTATGGTTTGTGCACTAAAGTATCCCAGGGCGTTGTTGGAAATATTACTCACCGGATTGGCGGGCGTGACGGACTGGGAGTTATTGCCTTTAGCCTGACCCAGCGTGTTGAAATATTGCCATACCGGATTATCGACACAATGCATTTCAACCCTGACTTTATCGCCCGGGTTGATGGTGCTGTCGTTAAAAAGCTGGACATGGATGTACTTTCCGTCCGACAGCCGGTCGCTAAAAACGAAGGTCCGGTCTACTTGCTGACCATTCACGAATTCGGTGTATGTATAATAATTGGCGATGCCGGCCGGGTCCTGGTAATTGGCTACGGCGTTCGTGCGGGTTTTTCCGAAAATCGAAGAACTGTAAAAACTAACAGAATCAAGTGTAATGGGTAAGGGCATGGTCGATGAAGCCGTATAGTTTTGGCCATTGGATGAAACGAATAACTGGTACTGATGACCCGGTACACCCTGCGCCAGATTTTTTGTTGTATAGGTTCCGGGCACACCTTCAATTAACGAATCAGTATAACCCGCCGTAGCATCCGTAATCTGCACGGTGGCACCGCTAACAGGAGGAAAAAAATTCGGATCGCTGAAATTAACGGTTTGGGTCAGCTTCACCTGATAGGGCGGCGGCCCGTCATTGACATTTCCCTCGATCACGATATCCGGAGTAGCACTGTTCAGATTCACATTGATCACTTTGGTGCAGGAAACCAGCAGCATCATAGAAAAAAAGAAATGATATCGTATAACGGTTTTCATCCTCAGAATTTAAAATTGTAAGTAACCGAAGGAACCCAGCGGAACAAAGAAGTTTGCAGGGCCTGTGTTTTCGTCGGATCATCCGGATTATCGCGGAAGGTAATGGCATATGCATTTTCCCTGCCATACACATTATACAGGGAGAAAACCCAGCTGCTTTGCCATTTTTTATGTTTCTTCCCTTCCAGGGTGGCTGCAAAATCCAAACGGTTATAGTCCGGCATACGGTAGGCATTTCTCTCGGTATAGTAAAACGTGGTCTCGCCATTTACGGCATATTTCCCGCTGGGAAAGGTGGCCGGCGTACCGGTATTATAAACAAAGTTTGCGGAAAGCGTCCATTTTTTATTGAGCTGGTACACACCTACAAGCGCGAGATTATTTGGCTGATCCTGTTTGGCCGGATACCAGTCGTTCTGGTTGATGCCGTTGATTTGTATTTCTGTTTTTGACAGGGTATAGCTGATCCATCCGGTGAACCGGCCCATTTTCTTTTTCAGAAAAAGTTCCAGGCCGTAAGCTCTTCCTTTGCCGAATAACAACTGCGATTCCACATTGGCATTGGCCCGGAGTTCAGCACCATTCTTATAGTCAATCTGGTTATGCATGGTCTTATAATATATTTCGGTTGAAAATTCATAATTGTTGTCCTGGAAATTGCGGTAGTAACCCAGGGATACCTGGTCAGCGATTTCAGGTTGCACATTGGGGCTGCTCGGTATCCAGAGATCAGTCGGATTGGAGGTCGCCGAATTGGACAGCAGATGAAGATTTTGCACATTCCTTGTATAGGAGGCTTTTACAGAATTATTCTCCGACATTTGAAAACTCACAGAAAAGCGGGGTTCAATATTGAAATAACTGCTGACCACCTGCCCGCTTCCATAGGTTTTGGTTTGCGTGATATCTCCCGCACTGTCATAAGTATTAAAAGTTCCCGGACCGGTTACGATAAAAGAAGAAAAACGCAACCCGTAATTGAATCGTATTTTGTCTGAAGCCGCATATTCATGCCCGATATAAGCGGCATTTTCAAAAGAATAATTTTTCTGAATGGTCAGGGGATTGAAGCTTGATCCGGGTGAGGCATTTATGATTGCGGGGCTGATGGTATGATGGGTCACCTGGAATCCGAAATTGATTTTATTGTTGCTGTTCACATAGTACTGAAAGTCCTGCTTCACGGACGCATCTTCGATTTTGGATTGTATGAGCAGGTCGTTTCCGTTGCTCGTGATGCTGATATTGTAATTATAGTTACTGTAGATGAGTGAGGTATTCGAAAACAGGCGGCTGTTGAAAATATGGTTCCATCGGGCGGTCGCTGTGCTGTTTCCGTAATCGATACCGAATTGCCCGTTGATGCCGAATACATCTTTTCCAAAATAACCGGAAAGGTATACGCGATTATTCTGATTGAATGTATAATTGGCTTTCAGATTCAGATCATAGAAATACAAACTGTTCTTGTTAATGGTGGAATCCCGGGAGAGCTTGAGAAATATATCTGCATAGGTTCTTCTGCCGCTCACAATAAAAGAACCCCTGTCTTTTACGATAGGACCCTCCACTGTAAGACGGGAAGCGATCAGGCCCAGACCGCCGCTTACATGATAGTCTTTATTATTTCCATCATTCATCCTGATGTCAACCACAGATGAAAGACGGCCACCGTATTCAGCCGGCATTGCACCCTTGTATAAGGTCAGGTCTTTAATCGCATCGGAATTAAAGGCCGAAAAAAAACCCAGCAGATGCGAAGGATTATACACTGTGGCTTCATCGAGCAGGATAAGGTTCTGATCTGCGGCGCCGCCGCGAACATAAAAACCGCTGTTCCCCTCTCCTGCTGCCTTCACACCAGGCAGGAGCTGGATGGTTTTCAGCACATCTTTTTCACCGAATATAACCGGCACATTTTTTATGTCGGCCACGGATAATTTCTGCACACCGGTAAGTGGTCGGACTACATTTTCGTTTCGCTTTTTTGAACTGACGACCACCGTTTCCAATTCAGTCTCCTTTTGAATCATCTCTACGGCCACTGTCCTGTTCGCGTCCAAGACAATCTGCAATGTATCCTGACGGTATCCGGAGAAACTGGTGATCAGGGTATAATGACCTTCCGGTGCGGATATGGAATAAAATCCGTAACTATTGCTAATGGTTCCGTGTCTCGGTAATTCCATTAAATAGATGGTGGCACCAATTAAAACTTCACCTGATTTTTTTTCCTTTATCGTGCCGCTGATGGTGTAACGTGTTTGTGCCCGGGCAGAAAGGATGGATAGAGAGAATAATAACAGAAAGGGTACGGTCAAAACTCTGGGCATCAAAAACAGTTAAATTTATAGTGGGTTTACGCGTAGAACGTATTGAGATCCAAACTTATAACCTTTAACCCGGGGCATTGCACCGGAGAAAAAAATTGTAATAAAATTAACTTGGATCTTCCCGATCCCTAAAGTGAGACTATTCCACTCCTTTAACGAGGGTTGGTATAATATATATTGATTTGGAAGCGGTGATAAATAAAATACGTCTGTTTTTTCCACCAAAGCAGATATTCGAAGTCCACGCTTCAGGAATATCGATATGCCCGATTGATTTACCCTCCGGATTATATACTGAAACACCCCTGCCAGTAAGATAAATATCGCCCTTTTCATCAATGGTCATTCCATCTGAAGCCTCATTGGCAAACTCCTGCTTATTTTTTAGCGTTCCATCCTTATTGATTTCGTACCGGTAGGTTTTCCATTTACCCATATCTGCAACATAGAGCCATTTTCCATCGGGTGTGCCTACAATACCATTGGGCTTCACCGTGCCGCCGTCCACCGTGATCAACTCATTTTTATGGGGCGGTAAATAATATACGCTCTCGCCTCCCAGTGCGGAGTCCGCATTTTTCCTCGTCCAGTAATCACGCTGATAATACGGATCCGTAATATATATTCCACCTGAAGGATCAATCCAAAGATCATTCGGACCATTCAGGCGATGCCCGTGATAATTTTTTACAAGAACCCTGATCCTGCCTTTTGGATTTATAGACCACAATTGATCATTCTCATCAGCACAGCTGATTAAATTTCCTTTTGAATTAAAATACATTCCATTTGACCTGCCCGCTTTTTCCATAAAAACGGAAAGTCTTCCCAGGGTATCATATTTCCAGATTCTATTGTTGGGCTGGTCGGTAAAAAAAATATTCCCTTCCTTATCCACAGCCGGACCTTCAGTAAAGCTAAATCCGCTATCTATCAATTCGGGTTTAACTCCCGGTTTAAGAATTCCGTTTTTTACAAGGCCCGGGGAATCCACAGGCTGACCCGACACCCTGTTCATCAGGGAAAAAAACACAATTAAGGCTAAGATTAATCGAATCATATCCCGCATAATAGTTGGGGTGACTAATGAAGTTAAGCCAAACACTAATCATTCAACCTGGTATCTGTAAACCACCCTGCCGATGTTTCCGTTTTGATCAATGCCTTCAACAATTACTTTGTAGGTCCCCGCATTGTTGGAATTATAATAATCTAACATCGCAGGACCAGCATGATCGGTTTTTATTTCCGGATTCCAATAGATGGTTGAGCGTAGTTCCGGTTTTGTCGAATTTCCATCAGCATAATCATATTTTGGGGAATAAAATGTCCTTGCCTTGTAAAATCCCATCGGAGTTATCGGCAGGACGCCGATTGATGCAAAGTCTCTGGCTTCGCTGCCGTCTTTGGTGGTGATCACCAATACCCCGTTGGCGCCGTCAACACCATAAATACTTTCGCTGGCATACATCAGCACTTCGACTGAAGCGACCTGGGATGTTGTGAGATCGTTTATATTAAAATTCGGACCCATTGTGATTTCTGTGCCATCAAGTACCAGTAACATGGGATGCACGTTAAAACCGATATTCGCCTGCAGGTATGGAATCCCACCGATAAAATTAACCCCACGTAATCTTCCATTTAAACTCGTTGATAATTGCCCTCCTATCTGTCCAATCTCATCAGCATGCATCACCTGGTCCGCATGACCAGCACCGGCCAGACTTTGTGTCCGGTATTGCTTTGCCCCTACTACCGTCACGGGTTTTAGCATCTTTGTGCCGGGATGATCTTTAACCCATTCTTCATGGAATTTTTCAGTTTTTCCCTGGTAAAAAAACAAGCTGGAATCTTCCCTGATTTGAAGTGCAGGTGGCTGATTAGCAACAACGGGAGGGACGGGTTTCGTGTTAAAATAAGTGATCCGGGTATTGTTGCCTCCCTTCATGTTCACTGCACTTAAGACAAGACGGGCCGTATCAATAAAAATAAGATTTGAAAACCGGAATAAGCCCTTAGTATCAGATTTGCTGCTTAACAAAGGCCCGCCATTCGATGGAATGAGCGTAATGGTTCCATTGGATATGGGCTTGTCTGACAGGTTAGTTATTTTCCCGTTGATGTCAAGTCCTTTTTCAGGTTGAAAAGCTAAAACTGCAGAATCCCTGCCCAATATCTGTTTCCATTCAAAATGGCGATAACCTTGCGTGAGCATGAGCAGATCCAGATTCTTCCTGGCCTCCTCGCTGGTATCCTTAAAATAATAATTGGGTTGTTCTACATATCCTTTAAGGTCGGAGGTCAGCAGCAGATCGGCCAAAATATTCCTTTCATTTTTTTCCTCCCCGGCCATTAGCGTTTCGTCAATGATGGTCATGGAAAAATGTCCATTGACAGATGCATCTGTGGAGCTTTTTGCGTTCAGTTGCAGGTCCACTTTCTCTTTTTTCTTATAAACGGTTTGATTGGTATGAATTTGCAACCTGAGCTGGTCGTCGTTTTGTATAAACACCAAACGTTCACAAAGGGGTTCTCCATTCTGGGAAAACAAACTAATCCTGGAAACACCTGTCTGCAGAATCTTCCTTTCTATATTCAGTGTAAGGATTGGAACATCCAGTTTGTAGGAATAGGTGATGGCTTTCCCACCGGAATAAATAACCAATAAAAACTCTTTGTCCTGGTTCGCCTGGAAATATATGGTATTGGTCGTGATCCTGATCGACAGGGTGGACGCGGAATCATCGATCACGGATAAAGATATTCCGGATGATTCCGCTCCGGGCAGATCAACAAAACTTTGGGTTCCATCGTCAAAGCTGAGCGTGGCTTTATAAACATTACCCTTTTCAGGAATAAAAACAAAATATCCCATACCCAGATGTAATGATTCGAATGAGCATACGGGTTTGTCAGCCTTGTCCAGGATGAGACCTTGTACATTTGTACCCAATCCGTTTGTTCCGGTCGCTTTAAAAGCCACCCTTGCTCTGACCCCTTCTACCAGGGTTCCCCCTTCGGGGAAAAACTGAACGTCTGTTTTATTTTTTATCCCATGCCCCGTCTGTTTTATCAGGCTGTGCGGATTATTCCTTTTCATGATTGACCCGACCGGGATGGGCTGATCAAAAAAATCGATCCCTCCTCTATTTTGCATCCACTGAGTATAGGCCCTGATGCGGTAGTTTCCTGTGGGCAGGGAATCAGGCAAAGCAAAGTCGCCCCAACAGACCCCGCTATCGAGTCGCAGCTTGATCGATTGATCAATCCTGTTTTCGGTGTTGATTAAATCGACATGTAATACCCCGCTTGACATGGAGAGTTTATGATGCCCGCCCTGCGTCACATAAGCTTTAAAATAAATAGTATCGCCTGCAGCGTAATAGGGTTTGTCAAATTGTAGATAGGCCTTCTCCGGATCATAGGTGGAAATATAGTTTTTCAGCTTGTCTACAATACTCAAATCTCCATTGGTTGACTGGGCAAATACTCCGAAATGAAAGTAAAATGATAAAGTGAGGACTAAGAGGAATCTTTTCATGGGTTGCCAATCGTGTGCAGCGGCGTTGAATGATTTAATTTATAACTATTTAGCCCGATTTTCTAATTTACTTAAAATCTGAATTATCCCAACCTGTCCTAAGCGAAAACCGCTAGTTCAAATTTGTTTTTAAAAAATCGGCAATTTCCTTGGTACCCATATCCCTGCCCAGGATCCTGCCTTTGTTGTCCAATAAAAAATTCCAAGGAGCCAGAAAAATGTGCAGATCATTCATTGTTTCCTTAGTCGTACGATACTGAACCCAGTTCAAAGAGTCCGACTGAATGATGTGTTTCCAAAAGGCGATGTCCGCGGCGGAAGTATCGCTGGAAATTCCAATCATCGCAAAGCCTTTATCCTGGAACTTTTTCACCATCTGAACATATTCCGGAAACTGCCCAATGCAGGGACCACAATGACTAAACCAGAAATCTATTAAAATATACTTCGGATTTTTATTTAAATAGTTTAATGCGCCTGATTTTCCGTCCAGACTGTATATTTCAATTTTCGGAAAGGTTTTACCCAGACCAGTTAATGCCAAATGCTCTAAATCCTTATTCAATGAAATTCCGGTATTGGAAACCTGAAGATTAGTGGACAATCTATTGAAAGCCGAATCAATCATCTGATCGTATCCATATATCAGGTCATGTGAGATCATCCACATCGCCACCCATGAATTCGGATGTCTTCCGGCATACTGACACAAATACCTTTTTTTCAGACTATCCTGTATTGTATAGTTGGTGAACGTATCGATCGCCAGAAATGCGGAAGAACGGTACTGATCCATATACTCTTTCATCGTTGTATTATCTATCGCAGGAATATCCCTTAGTGAATGCATATCACAAACGATGGACTGAGTACCGGTATCGATAAAAAACCTGCCGGAAATATACACATGAATTCCGCCTGTATCCAGTAAAAGCATGACTTCATAGGGGTGTTCTATTTTCCCTCTAATTAAAAATTTCCCATGAACAATCGGAACAGCAGTAAAATTGAAGTCTTTGGGATAATCGCCTGCATTACCGACCTCAGCCAACCGAATGGTTCCGCTATCAGTATTGACAGTTCCTGAAAGTCTGAATGAATCCCTTTTCTGTCCATTGCATAAACAATGACAAAAGACCAGCGCGACAAGAATCCATGTTTTCAAATAAATCCGTTTCGGTTTTAATACACTTCAAACCTACAACATTACAATGTATGGGTTAAGTTGGATAATTCCTGAACAAAAAAGATGAATTAACTTTTGCTTTAGTTGTTTGTTCCACGATGTTATTTCTTCAAATTAATCATCTTAGTCAACTGGCCACTGGGTGTGGTTGCAATAATGCTGAACGTTGCAGTGGTCGGGGTAATTTGACTTGTCGTATACGTATCGTTAAAACCCGGAGAGGGCGTGCACCTAACCTGGTTATTAGCCAATACTTCGTAAGGCATTGTATCGAGAAGCGCGCCTTCTCTGACATACATATTTCCGTCTGTTCTAAAATCGAAATAGTCCGAAGGCTGACCGATATAATTGGAATGATAAGAAGGAAAGGTATCCGTACCAACAAAACGCGTGGAATCATTAACTATGGCCCATTTGCCCGTGATGCCGGGTGTATTGTTTGAAGATTTACTGCAGGACATAGTTCCTCCCAAAACCAGGATCATGAGCATAATATTGAATCGATTCATTTTCAGGGTTTTTGGCTCTGACAAGTATTTTCTGATCAGCGTTGCAGTTAAAATTAATATATTCCAATAAAGACTAATCCATCTTCCATTCAGGTCTTATATAATGACAGGTATATCCATAAGGATGTTTTTGAAGATAATTTTGGTGTTCCTCTTCAGCATTCCAGAAATCCGAGGCCGGAACAACTTCCGTCACGATGGGTCCGGGCCATTTATGTGAGGCTGTCATTTCCCCGATTAATTTTTTTGCGGTTTCTTTCTGCTCCTCATTCAGATAGAATATCGCCGATCGATAAGACGTTCCCCTGTCGTTCCCCTGCCGGTTTTTTGTTGTCGGATCATGAATCTGAAAGAAAAATTCCAGGAGGCTTCCATATGTCAGTTTTTCCGGATCAAATACAATTTCAATAGCTTCGGCATGAGTACCATGATTCCGGTAAGTGGCATTTTTCACATCCCCTCCGCTATATCCCACCACCGTGGAGATCACACCAGGAAGTTCCCGGATAAGTTCCTCCACGCCCCAAAAACATCCTCCGGCCAATATTGCTTTTTCTGATTCCATAATTGTTGATTTTAAAGAAGATTTGTCCTGATCATTTTTTTAACATAATTAATCATATAGATTCCATAACAACTCGTCGCTATGGCGACGCCGATACCGTTGTCCAGGTTGCCAGCCAGTAGTCAATTTTTCTTTTAAATATCCGGCCCAGTGGATAAAAATGCAGTCCGACCACCCCTGCGATCACCGGAATGATCAGATCCGTGTGTCCGAGATTATTCACCCCGTTCACGCCGAGAAATATGAATAACCCCGCCGCGCCAAAAATGATTCCAAACCACATGCCTATTTTCTTGCCTTCAGCCGCGTCTTCCGGCGATTGAATCGCCGGATATGTTCTGGCGATCCTGAAAAACCGGATCCCCTGGATGAGAAATACGATCATACATAACAAAAATACGAGCAGCAGCCATTGGTAAGGACTGCCCGATAAACCGGCACCATAGGCAATGCCAGTCCATATTCCGGTAAATACCGTCATCATAAAAAGTCCCGTGTCTACGCTGCGTATCGCGATAGCAGGTAGATTGGTTGTGTTTGTAGTCAAAACGGTTTTATTTTCATGAAGGTAGAAATTCCTGCGGACAGATGGAGGGAGTTCAGCAGCTTAAAGGTTAGCTTTGGTGACTGCCAGGATTTCACCACTATTTTGATTCTGGACCAGTGCCACCACTTCCCAATGTTGAGTATCGAAACCTTTTGGAAGTGCAACTGCAGCGTTCCCTTCTCCGGTTACATTTAATTGACCGCTTTCTAATTTTCTGACGATTTGAATATGAGATAACAAACGCCCTGCATTTTCACCGCGTTCCACTTTCGTTTGCGCTGCTTTTTGAATGATGGCGATTAACACACGACTGTCATGTGCGGCGTGAATAACCTGGTATTTTACTTTCAACTGACCAACTTCGGGATAAGCCTGGATGGTCAGGGTTGTCACCGGATCAGTAGCCAGCTGTTCCGAGATCGCCTGGCGAACAGCGAATTCTTCAGATCCGACAAATTGTAGTTTCCCATTTATAATAACCTGGGGCGTAAAAATGGGCGAAAAATTAAGCCAGTGCCCATACTGTACCTGCCTTTCTGAAAAATCAGCGCTGCTATACATATCCTTCCAGCCCAGCCGGTCCCAGTAATCAACATGATAGGTGAGTACATAGACAGGTTTCCCTTCAGTTTCACGTTGTATTTTACCCAAAAGTTCATCAGCCGGTGGACAACTCGAACATCCTTCAGATGTAAACAGTTCCAAAACAGCAAAACCCTTACCCTTATTTTCCCCAACAGCTTTTTTGGCACCCATCTTATTCAAGGTGATCACAGAACCCGAAAACTTAAATGAGGACTGAGTTTCAGCGAATACCAAAAGGCTTATAGACAATATGAGGAGATAAGAAGTTTTCATTTTTTTATTTTTACAACGGTACAAATCTATTTATTTAAAAAACCGGTTAAAGTCAGATTTATTACATATCAAAAGAAAGTCTTCTATTATCATTGCAACCCCTTCA
>Ga0066789_10001014_pt1 | contig 11949 bp, 7 predicted proteins | sample OrgsoiDNA2013049_FD_70960 | JGI IMG/M metagenome (GOLD analysis project Ga0066789, IMG submission 70960) | Permafrost soil microbial communities from the Arctic, to analyse light accelerated degradation of dissolved organic matter (DOM) -... | ecosystem: Environmental > Terrestrial > Soil >...
GGTTCCATGGTGGGCGATACTGGTATCGAACCAGTGACCCCTGCCGTGTGAAGGCAGTGCTCTACCTCTGAGCTAACCGCCCGCGCGCGAACCCAGACAGGAGCGAGTATTTAAGCACGGGGTGAAAGGCAGGGTCAAACCTGACAGGAATGTTGTCCATGTGTGTCATGGACAAAAATTGCACCAGTATGGTGCCGAACGCCACCCGCAGGGGCGTCCAAGCGCGTTCCGGAGCAACCCGTTTTTCGATAAGCTTATAGTCCCAAAAGCAAATTTGTTTTTGGCTCAAGTCTTGCTAAAACGCCATATATCTTCAATTCTCCCCTCGTGTCCCGTATCAATTACGATGAAATGCGCGGCGCCGACGCCGCCGTCAGACCCCATTACCAGGGTTTTGCCGACTGGTTACAGCGCACGCCCGCCGCAAAGATCGCGCAAAAGCGCGATGAAGCCGAGCGCGCGTTTCATCGCGTGGGCATCACTTTTGCTGTTTATGGCGAAGACGCCGGCACGGAACGCCTGATCCCGTTCGACATCGTTCCCCGCATCATTCCGGCGGCCGAATGGCGCACGCTCGAGCAAGGCCTGAAGCAGCGGGTGCGGGCGCTCAACCTTTTTCTGCACGACATCTATCACGACCACGCCATCCTGAAGGCGGGCGTTCTGCCCGAAGACAGGGTCCTCGGCAATACACAGTATCGGCGCGAGATGCAGGGCATGGACGTACCTGGCGGCATCTACGCGCACATCGCGGGTGTCGACGTGGTCCGTGCCGGCGAGGGCGAGTACTACGTGCTCGAAGACAACCTGCGCGTGCCGTCGGGCGTCTCGTACATGCTCGAGAACCGCAAAATGATGATGCGGCTGTTCCCGGAGTTGTTCGCCACGCAGGCGATCAAGCCGGTCGAGCACTATCCGGACCTGCTGCTGGAGAACCTGCGTGGCGTCGCGCCGGCGGGTGAGGAGCAGCCCGAGGTGGCGGTGCTCACCCCGGGTGCCTACAATTCGGCGTATTTCGAGCACGCTTTCCTCGCCCAGCAGATGGGCGTGGAGCTGGTCGAAGGCCAGGACCTGTTCGTCCAGAACGACGCCGTTTACATGCGCACCACGCGCGGCCCGCAGCGGGTGCACGTACTGTATCGCCGCGTCGACGACGACTATCTCGACCCGTCGGCTTTCCGATCCGACTCGATGATCGGCGTGCCAGGATTGTTTGCGGCGTATCGCGCCGGCAAGGTGACGCTTGCCAACGCCATCGGCACCGGCGTTGCCGACGACAAATCGATCTATCCGTTCGTCCCGGACATGATCCGCTTCTATCTCACGGAGGAGCCGATCCTGAACAATGTACCGACATGGCAGTTGCGCAAGCCGGACGAACTTTCCTACTGCATTGAGCATCTGCACGAGCTCGTCGTCAAGGAAGTACACGGCGCCGGCGGCTATGGGATGCTGGTCGGTCCTGCCTCGACGGTCGCCGAACGCGAAGCGTTCCGCGCCAGAATCCTCGCGCAGCCCGACAAGTACATCGCGCAGCCCACGCTGTCGCTGTCGACCTGCCCGACATTTACCGAGTCGGGCCTGGCGCCGAGGCACATCGACCTGCGGCCTTATGTCCTGTCGGGCAAGACGGTGAACCTGGTCCCTGGCGGGCTGACCCGGGTGGCGCTGCGCGAAGGATCGCTCGTCGTGAACTCGTCGCAAGGTGGCGGCACCAAGGACACCTGGGTCATGGCGCACTAAGATGCTCTGCCGCACCGCCAACGAACTCTACTGGATGGGACGCCACATCGAGCGGGCTGAGAATGTCGCGCGCCTGCTCGACGTCACGAACCGGATGTCGCTGCTGCCCTATGAATTGGTCGAGCCGGGGCTCGCCTGGGCGGAGCCGTGGGCGGTCCCGCTGGTTACCTCCGGGCTCGCAACGGAGTTCTATCAGCGCTTCAAGCAGTTATCGGCCGAGAACGTGCTGCGTTTCATGATTCTCGATTCGGCAACGCCGTCGTCGATTCTCTGCTGCTTGCGCGCGGCGCGCGAGTCGGCGCGCTCGGTGCGCGGCGCGATCACGTCGGAAATGTACGAGGATCTGAACTCGTCCTGGCTCGAAATGCGCGTCCAGGATTACGATCGCATCCAGGCACAAGGTATCTCCGAGTTTCTCGAGTGGGTCAAGATGCGCTCGCATCTGTTCCGCGGCGTCACCTTCGGCACCATGCTGCGCGACGAGGCGTATCACTTCATCCGGCTGGGTACGCACATCGAGCGCGCCGACAATACTGCGCGCATTCTCGACGTCAAATACCACACGCTGTTGCCGTCGGCCGCGGATGTGGGCGGCGCCGTGGACTATTATCAATGGAGTGCGCTGTTGCGCTCGCTGTCGGGGTTCGAGTCGTACCGAAAAATCTACAGCGACGTGATCACCCCGCGCCGGGTCGCCGAGCTGTTGATCCTGCGCGAGGACATGCCGCGCTCGCTGCATTCGTGCATGAATTTCATCCACGAGACGCTCGAAGTGCTTTGCGATTCCAGCTCCAAGGAGGTCGAGCGCGCCGCCGGCGAGCTGCATGCCGGGCTGCACTATGGCCGGACCGACGACATCATCGAACTCGGGCTGCACGAATACCTGATGGAGTTCCTCGACCGCATCTCGGCGTTGGGCGGCGAAATCAATCGCCACTTCCTCGTTCCTGCGTGATAGTTGCCGCATTCCGGTAGAATCACGCACTTCCCACGAATTACTTGCGCAAATTGCATTCATGACCTACTGCGTCGCCATGTCACTCGATGCCGGGATGATCTTTGCATCCGACTCGCGTACCAATGCCGGTGTCGACCAAGTCGGCAGGTTTTCCAAAATGCGCGTGTTTTCGCGCGAAGGCGACCGGGTTATCGTCACGCTGTCGTCGGGTAACCTGTCGATCACGCAGAATGCGCTGAATACCCTCGACCAGCGCGCACGCGCGGGCGATGCGCAGCTCAACCTCTGGAATGCGATGTCCCTGTTCGACGTCGCGCGCCTCGTCGGCGATGCGCTGCGCGAGGTGAAGACCCGCGACGGCCCCTATCTGTTGCAGAACAATATCGATTCGAATGCCAATTTCATTGTCGGCGGACAGTTGAGAGGCGAGCCGCCGCGCCTGTTCGAGGTCTACAGCGAAGGCAATTTCATCGAAGCCACCCCTGACACCTGCTACTTCCAGATCGGGGAGAGCAAGTACGGCAAGCCGGTAATCGATCGCGTCATCCAGCGTTCGACGGGGCTGCTCGAGGCGACCAAATGCACGATCGTCTCTTTCGATTCGACGATGCGCTCGAACATTTCGGTTGGGCTTCCCATCGACCTGGCCATCTACGAAACCGACAGCCTCAAGCTCAAGATGCAACGACGGATAGAGGAGTCCGACCCGTACTTTCAGATGGTCCACACCCAATGGGGTGAGGGGTTGCGCACAGTGTTTGCGCAACTGCCCAACCCCAAGTGGACCTAGCGGGTGAGCCCGTCGGACTAGTATGGCCATACGTGTAGCGCTGCAACACCGCACGTCCTATCACTTTGACCGCATGGTCAATGTGTCGCCGCACGAAATCCGCCTGCGGCCGGCGCCGCATTGCCGCACGCCGATTCTAGGCTACTCCCTGAGCGTCAAGCCGCCGAATCACTTCCTCAACTGGCAGCAGGATCCGTACGGGAATTGGGTGGCGCGGCTGGTATTCCCCGAGCGCACCGACAAGCTCGAGATCGCCGTCGACCTGATCGCCGACATGACGGTGATCAATCCGTTCGACTTTTTCGTCGAACCGTATGCCGAGCACTATCCGTTTGCGTACGCGCCTGCGCTGGCGAAAGAACTCAAGCCGTTCCTGGAGACCGCCGACCTCGGTCCCCGGCTCTCGGAATGGCTGCAGAAGTTTCGCGCGACCATCAAGCCGGAAGAGAGCACGGTACTGATGCTGGTGCGCCTCAACCAGCAGCTGCAGCAGGAGATCCGGTATCTGGTGCGGATGGAGCCCGGCGTGCAGACGCCCGAACAGACGCTCGGCAGCGCATGCGGGTCCTGTCGCGATACCGGTTGGCTCCTGGTGCAGATTTTCCGGCATCTCGGCTTGCCCGCGCGTTTCGCGTCGGGCTATCTGATCCAGCTCGTTGCCGACGTCAAGCCGCTCGAAGGCCCCGCGGGTCCGACCAGCGATTTCACCGACCTTCACGCGTGGGCGGAGGTGTACCTGCCGGGCGCGGGATGGATCGGCTTCGATCCCACTTCGGGGCTCCTCGCAGGCGAGGGCCATATTCCGCTCGCGTGCACCGCGGACCCAGGCAATGCAGCACCCGTCGTCGGGTACACCGATGTGGCCCAGACCGAATTCAAGGTCGTCATGACGGTGACGCGCATCCACGAGGATCCGCGCGTCACCCGGCCGTACACCGAGGCCCAGTGGGCCGCGATCGACGCGCTCGGCGAACGGATCGACGCCGATCTGGCGAAGCACGACGTGCGTCTCACACAGGGCGGGGAACCGACATTCGTGTCGATCGACGACATGGACGGCGCGGAATGGAACACCGCAGCGCTTGGCGCGAAGAAGCGTGAACTCGGCGAAGCATTGCTGCAGCGTCTGAAGGGCCGCTTCGCCAAGGGCGGCTTTGTTCACGACGGCCAGGGTAAATGGTACCCGGGCGAAGTGCTGCCGCGCTGGGCGGTCGGCGTCTACTGGCGCATCGACGGCGAGCCCCTGTGGCGCGACGAAACGCTGATCGCCAATACGCGAACCAAGGGCAGCACGAAGATCGATTCCGCGCGCGACTTCACGTCGCGGCTGGCGGAAAGACTCGGCCTTCCGTCAAGCATGGCGTTGACGGTGTATGAGGACGTTCCGCGGCTGCTCAAGGACGAAATCGCCTTGCCTGAGAATGTCGATCCGCTCAAGGCAAATCTCTCGCTCCCCAGCGAGCGTGCGCGTTTGGCGAAGCTGTTGCTCGCGGGCCTCGACCAGCCTGCGGGATTCGTCCTGCCGCTCAAGGCGGCGGCCGTTCGCGCCGACGATAATGCCAGTGGCGTTTGGGAGTCGAGCCCGTGGCCGCTTCGGCGTGAACGGTTGTACGCGGTGGGTGGCGATTCACCACTCGGTTTTCGCTTGCCGTTGTCGTCGCTGCCGGATGTGCTCCCGGCCGAAGTCGAAGTCGAACATCCGGTCGATCCGTTCGCGCCCCGGGGTGCGATGCCGACGGGCGACGCACTCAAACTCGCGGCGGCAAAGGTGCGCGGCAGCAAACCGCGCGAGGTGGTCAAGACCGCGCTTGCGGTCCAGGTCCGCAATGGGCACCTGTACGTTTTCATGCCGCCGCTGCAGCGCGTCGAGGCCTACGCGGCATTGCTGGCAGCGATCGAGGACACCGCGCGCGCCGTCGGTGTGCCGGTCGCCATCGAAGGGTATACGCCGCCGCGCGACCCGCGCATCCAAGTGCTCAACGTCACGCCCGATCCGGGCGTAATCGAAGTCAACATTCAGCCGGCCGCCTCGTGGCGCGACTTGATGGCGACGATGTCGACGCTCTACGAAGAAGCACGGCAGACGCGCCTCGGCACGGAAAAATTCATGCTCGACGGTCGCCATACCGGCACCGGTGGCGGCAATCACGTCACGCTTGGCGGGGCGACGCCCGCCGACAGCCCGCTGCTGCGCCGGCCCGACCTTCTGCGCAGCCTGGTGACGTATTGGCAGAACCACCCGTCGCTGTCGTACCTTTTCTCCGGGACGTTCATCGGACCGACGAGCCAGGCGCCCCGCGTGGACGAGGCACGCGACGATCGCCTGTACGAACTCGAGATTGCCTTCCAGCAGTTGTCGCGCAAGCACGGCAGCGGCAAGACCGAAGCGCCGCCCTGGTTGACGGACAGGTTGCTGCGTCACCTGTTGACCGACCTGACGGGCAATACGCATCGCTCCGAGTTTTCCATCGACAAGCTCTATTCACCGGACACGGCTACAGGCCGCCTTGGACTACTGGAGTTTCGCGCCTTCGAAATGCCGCCGCATGCGCGGATGAGCGCGGTGCAGATGCTCCTGCTGCGCACGCTGGTCGCGCGCTTCTGGCAGCAGCCGTATGAGGGCAAGCTGATCCGCTGGGGCACCGCGCTGCACGACCGCTGGCTACTCCCGCATTTCGTCGCTGCCGACATCCACGACGTGGCCGACGAACTCGCGGCGTTCGGGTACGCCTTCGCGGGTGAGTGGTTCGCACCATTCATCGAGTTTCGCTTTCCGCGCTTCGGCACGATCACCTGCGATGGCGTCACGATCGAGCTGCGGCAGGCCATCGAACCGTGGCACGTGCTGGGTGAGGAGGTGAGCGGCACCGGCACGTCGCGCTACGTCGATTCGTCGGTCGAGCGTCTGCAAGTCAAGGTCGACGGCATGATCGAAGGACGTCATGCGGTCACCTGCAACGGCCGCACGTTGCCGCTGACGCCCAGCGGAGTCCCCGGTGAATACGTCGCCGGCCTGCGCTTTCGCGCGTGGAGTCCGCCGTCCGCGCTGCATCCGAGCATCGGCGTGCACGCACCGCTGACCTTCGATCTGGTCGACACCTGGGCGGGGCGCGCGCTCGGCGGCTGCACTTACCATGTCGTTCATCCCGGCGGCCGCAATTACGATACGTTCCCGGTGAATGCGAACGAAGCGGAAGCGCGCCGCGTCGCGCGATTCTGGTCGCACGGGCACACGCCCGGGCCGATGGCGATCGCGCTGGAACCGGTCAACCCGGCGACGCCGACCACGCTCGATTTGCGCTGGCAGCCGTAGCCGGCGTTCCTGTTTTCCGATGGCCGAGATCCGTACCCGTTTCGCACCGAGCCCCACTGGTTTTCTGCACCTGGGCAACATCCGCTCGGCACTGTATCCGTGGGCCTTCGCGCGCAAGCGAGGGGGCGTGTTCATCCTGCGTATCGAGGACACCGATGTCGAGCGCTCGACACCCGAAGCGGTGCGGGCGATCCTCGACAGCATGCAATGGCTGGGACTCGACTACGACGAGGGCCCGTATTACCAGATGCAACGCATGCCGCGCTATGGCGATGTGATGGCGGGCATGCTCGAAGCCGGTACGGCGTACTACGGCTACGAGTCGGCGGCGGAACTCGATGCGATGCGCGCGGCGCAACAGGCGCGCGGCGAAAAGCCGAAGTACGACGGCCGCTGGCGCCCTGAGCCCGGCAAGGCGTTGCCACGGCCACCCGCAGGTGTTGCGCCGGTCGTCCGCTTTCGCAATCCGATCGACGGCGCCGTCGCCTGGGACGACGCGGTGAAAGGTCGCATCGAAATCGCCAACGACGAGCTCGACGATCTGGTCATCGCCCGCTCGGACGGAACACCTACGTACAACTTTTGCGTCGTTGTCGACGATCTCGACATGCGCATCACGCACGTGATCCGCGGCGACGATCACGTCAACAATACCCCGCGACAGATCAACATGATCCGCGCGCTGGCGGGAATCGTGCCTATCTATGCGCATTTGCCGACGGTATTGACGCCGGAGGGGGAGAAGCTGTCCAAACGGCACGGCGCGAAGGGCGTCATGCAATATCGCGACGACGGTTATTTACCCGATGCGGTCGTCAACTACCTCGCGCGGCTGGGCTGGGCGCATGGCGATGACGAAGTGTTTACGCGGGAGCAATTCGTCGCCTGGTTCGAGTTGCACGGGTTGTCGTCGTCACCCGGGCGCTTCGATCCGGAGAAGCTCCAATGGGTCAATCACGAGCACATCAAACGCCTGCCCGACGCCGAACTCGGCGCGCTGTTGCGCCCGTTTCTGGTGCGCGCAGGACTCGATCCTGCGTCGGGTCCGGATCCGGCGAGCGTCGCCGACTTGCTGCGCGATCGTGCCGCAACGCTGACGGAGATGGCAGACGCCGCGCACTATTTCTACACCGCGGTCCACGCGACGCCGGAACGCCTTGCCGAGCACGTCAACGACGGCAACCGCACCGCGCTCGTGGAATTGCAGCAGGAATTCGCCACGTTGCCTTGGGAACGCGAAGCCATTGCCGCTGCGCTCAAGGCCACCGCGGCGAAACACAAGCTGAAAGCGGGCCAGGTGATGATGCCCCTGCGCGTGCTCGTTGCCGGTACGCCGGCGACACCGGCCATCGATGCCGTGCTCACCCTCATCGGGCGCGACGCGGTACGCACACGAATTGCCGCGGGGTTGGGGTTGTAGATCGCAGGCGATTTGTGCGCCGCAGCCTGTTCCGGTAGACTAGCAATTTCCGGAACTTGTCGCCCATGACCAAGTTCGTGTTTGTGACTGGCGGCGTCGTTTCCTCCCTGGGGAAGGGCATCGCCGCCGCTTCTCTCGCCGCAATCCTCGCCTCCCGCGGCATCCGCGTCACCAATCTCAAACTGGACCCGTATATCAACGTCGATCCTGGAACGATGAGTCCGTTCCAGCACGGCGAAGTGTTCGTCACCGAGGACGGGGCGGAGACCGACCTCGACCTCGGGCATTACGAGCGCTTCACCGACGTGAAGATGGGCAAGCGCAACAACTTCACGACGGGCCAGATCTACGAAAGCGTCATTCGCCGCGAACGCCGCGGGGACTACCTGGGCGGCACCGTGCAGGTGATCCCGCACATCACCGACGAAATCAAGGCGTGGATCATCGCGGGTGCGGGCGATGCCGAGGTCGCCGTCGTGGAGGTGGGCGGCACGGTCGGCGACATCGAATCGCTGCCGTTCCTGGAAGCGATTCGCCAGATGGGGATCACCCAGGGCCGCGACAACGTCTGCTACATCCACCTGACGCTATTGCCCTATATCGCTGCGGCGGGCGAGATGAAGACCAAGCCTACACAGCACTCGGTCAAGGAACTGCGCGAGATCGGTATTCAGCCCGACGTTGTGCTTTGCCGCGCGGACCGGCCCGTGCCCGACAGCGATCGGCGCAAGATTTCGCTGTTCACCAACGTTGCGCCCGAGGCGGTGATTCCTGCGCTCGATACCGATTCGATCTACAAGATTCCGGCCGCGTTGCACGCGGAAGGATTGGACGAAATCGTTTGCCGCAAGCTGTCGCTGAGCCCCAAGCCTGCCGACCTGACCAACTGGCGCGAATTGGTCGATGCGCTGGTCCATCCGGAACACGAAGTGAACATCGCCATGGTCGGCAAGTACGTCGATCTGACGGAGTCGTACAAGTCCTTGTCCGAAGCGTTGACGCACGCCGGCATCCATACGCGCAGCAAGGTGCAGATTCACTACGTCGATTCGGAGGCGGTCGAGCGTGACGGCGTCGCGTGTCTCGACGGCATGGATGCGATCCTGGTGCCGGGCGGTTTTGGCAAACGCGGCGTCGAGGGCAAGATCAGCGCGATCAGGCACGCCCGCGAAAACGGCATTCCGTATCTCGGCATCTGTCTCGGCATGCAGCTCGCCGTCATCGAGTACGCCCGCCACAAGGCGGGCTTGGCCGGCGCCAACAGCACGGAATTCGAGCCGCAGACGCCGCATCCGGTCGTGGCGCTGATCAGCGAATGGCAAAACCGCGACGGCACGATCGAGCGACGCGATCGTTCGTCCGATCTCGGCGGCACCATGCGCCTGGGCGCGCAGGCGTGCGACGTGGTCGCCGGATCGCTCGCCCACCGGATCTACGGCACCACGACGGTCTCCGAGCGCCATCGCCATCGCTACGAGGTCAACAATCACTATCTGCCACGGATCGAAGCTGTTGGGCTCGCCGTGGGTGCGTGGGCGAAAAGTGCCGCCGCCGGCGATCTATGCGAGATGATCGAGCTGGCCGACCACCCGTGGTTCTTTGGCTGTCAGTATCACCCCGAATTCACGTCGAATCCGCGTCGCGGCCATCCTTTGTTCATCGCCTTCGTCAACGCCGCGCTCGAGCGGCACCGCGTCGTTCGCGGCGATCCGGTGCGGGCGCGCCCGCAGCTCGTCGCCTGATCGTCGTATCTTGACCATGAACCTGTGCGGATTCGAGGCCGGACTGGACCGGCCTCTGTTTCTGATCGCCGGGCCGTGCGTGGTGGAATCCGAGCAATTGCAGATCGACGTCGCGGGTCAGCTGAAGGAAATGTGCGCGGGACTCGGCGTGCCATTCATATTCAAGTCTTCGTACGACAAGGCAAATCGCAGCTCGTCCAAGTCATACCGTGGTCCGGGCATGGCCGAAGGACTGCGCATCCTCGGCGAAGTGAAGCGCCAGATTCGCGTGCCGGTGCTCACCGACGTACACGCTGAAGAGGAAATTGCCGAGGTCGCCGCTGTCGTCGACGTGCTGCAGACGCCGGCCTTCCTTTGCCGGCAGACCAATTTCATTCGCGCGGTCGCGGCGGCGGGCAAGCCGGTCAACATCAAGAAGGGTCAGTTTCTCGCCCCTGAGGACATGGCCAATGTCGTCGCCAAGGCGCGCGAAGCCAGCGGCCGCGACAACATCCTGGTATGCGAGCGCGGCGCGTCGTTCGGCTATCACAACCTCGTCTCCGACATGCGCTCGCTGGCGATCATGCGCGCGACAGGCTGCCCAGTCGTCTTCGATGCGACGCATTCGGTGCAGCTGCCGGGGGGCCAGGGGACGACCTCGGGTGGTCAGCGCGAATTCGTTCCGGTGCTCGCGCGCGCGGCAGTCGCGGCGGGGGTGGCGGGCGTGTTCATGGAAACGCATCCCGATCCCGCCAACGCGCTGTCCGATGGGCCGAACGCGTGGCCGCTCGATCGCATGCGCGAACTGCTGACGACGTTGGTCGAACTCGATGCGACCGTCAAACAAGCCGGCTTTCCGGAATCCGCCTTCATGGAAGCCTGACATGCGCATTGACGCTTCCAAATTGTCCATCCAACCTTCGAGTTCAAGACCATGAGCGCAATCGTCGACGTCATCGCCCGCGAGATCCTCGATTCGCGCGGCAACCCAACCATCGAAGCGGACATCGTCCTCGAATCCGGCATCAGCGGCCGCGCAGCGGTGCCTTCAGGCGCATCGACCGGCTCGCGGGAAGCGATCGAATTGCGCGATGGCGATGCTGCGCGCTACGGCGGCAAGGGCGTGCTGAAGGCCGTCGAGAACGTCAACACGGAAATCTGCGAAGCGATCATCGGACTCGATGCCTCGGAGCAGGCGTTCGTCGACAAGACGATGATCGACCTCGACGGCACCGACAACAAGTCGCGGTTGGGTGCCAACGCCATTCTCGCCGTATCCTGCGCGATGGCGAAAGCCGCGGCGGAAGAGTCCACGCTGCCGCTCTACCGTTATCTCGGAGGCTCCGGCGAGATGGCGCTGCCGGTACCGCTGATGAACGTGATCAATGGCGGCGCGCATGCCAACAACAGCGTCGACATGCAGGAATTCATGCTGGTGCCGATCGGCGCGCCGAGTTTTCGCGAAGCGCTTCGCTACGGCGCCGAAGTTTTTCACATGCTGAAGAAACTCATCGACGCGAAGGGGATGGCGACAACCGTCGGCGACGAAGGCGGATTTGCGCCGAACCTGCCGTCGAACGAGGCGGCGCTGCAGTTGCTGCTCGAAGCCATCGACAAGGCCGGGTATACGGCCGGCACCGACATCGCGCTGGCGCTCGACTGCGCTGCGTCCGAGTATTACAAGGACGGCATCTACGACCTCGAATCCGAAGGCGCGAAGCTCACCCGTTCGCAAATGGTCGACTACCTTGCGGCGTGGGTGGACAAGTACCCGATCATTTCGATCGAGGACGGCATGGCGGAAGGCGACTGGGACGGATGGAAGCTGCTCACCGACAAACTCGGCCGCAAAGTTCAAATCGTCGGCGACGATCTGTTCGTCACCAACACCAAGATTCTGAAGCAGGGCATCGCGAAGGGCGTGGCCAACTCCATCCTGATCAAGATCAACCAGATCGGCACGCTGAGCGAAACGTTCGCCGCAATCAGCATGGCCACGCGCGC
>Ga0066789_10001015_pt1 | contig 11945 bp, 11 predicted proteins | sample OrgsoiDNA2013049_FD_70960 | JGI IMG/M metagenome (GOLD analysis project Ga0066789, IMG submission 70960) | Permafrost soil microbial communities from the Arctic, to analyse light accelerated degradation of dissolved organic matter (DOM) -... | ecosystem: Environmental > Terrestrial > Soil >...
CCCACGAGCCTAGGTGATCTTTTCCCCCACCGATTTCGCCTGGGTAAACAAATTCAAATAATCCGGCCCCCCGGCTTTCGAATCCGTCCCTGACATGTTGAACCCGCCAAACGGATGCACGCCGACCATGGCTCCCGTGCACTTGCGATTAATGTAGAGGTTGCCGACGTGGAACTCGCGTTTGGCCAGCGCAATCTTCTCCCGCGTGCCGGAATAGACCGCGCCGGTGAGCCCGAATTCGGTGTCGTTGGCGATGTCAATTCCGTGCTCGAAGTTCTGTGACTTGATCACCGCCAGCACCGGGCCGAAGATTTCCTCCTGCTCCAGTTTAGACTTCGGCTGAATGTCCGCAATGACGGTCGGCTGGACGAAGTAGCCTTCGCCGCCAACTCGCTCGCCCCCGGTAATGAGGCGGCCTTCGCGTTTGCCAATTTCGATATAATTAAGGATGGATTTCATCGACCCTTCGTTGATGACCGCGCCCATGTTGGCATTGTCGGCGGGGTCGCCGATGGTGATGCGCTCGACCCGGTCTTTTAACCGCTCCAGAAACTTGTCGTAAATGCGGGCGTCAACAATGGCTCGCGAACACGCCGAGCACTTCTGTCCCTGAAATCCGAAAGCAGAGGACGCGACGCCTTCAACCGCAGCGTCGAGATCGGCGTCGGCGTCCACGACGATTGCATCTTTCCCGCCCATTTCAAGGATTGTGCGCTTGATCCAAATCTGTCCGGGAGCACGATCAGCGGCGACTTTGTTGATTCGCAGACCAACCTCGCGCGATCCGGTGAAAGCGATATAGCGCGTTTTGGGATGCGCGACGACCGCGTCTCCAAAGCTGGCGCCGGCGCCGGGGCAGAAATTCACCACACCTTCGGGCATTCCGGCTTCTTCGAGCAGTTCAACAAATTTCGCCGCTATGGTCGGCGAATCGCTCGAAGGTTTCAGGATGACGGTGTTTCCGCACACGATAGAAGCCAGCGTCATGCCGGCCATAATGGCGCAGGGAAAATTCCACGGTGGAATCACCGCGCCGACTCCGAGCGGGATGTAAAAGAGCTGGTCATGCTCGCCCGGCAATTGCACTGGAGCGGTAGCATGCGAAAGCCGCTGGGCTTCGCGAGCATAGTAGTCGCAAAAATCGATGGTCTCGCCGATGTCAGCGTCGGCCTCAGCCCAATTCTTGCTTACCTCAAACACCAGCCACGCCATCAGTTCAAACTTGCGCTCGCGCATGAGATCGACGGCGCGGAACAGCAGGGAAATCCGTTCGTCAAACGACGTCCGGCTCCAGCTCTCGAACGCGGACAGCGCCGCGTCCATTGCCGGCGCAACGTGTTCTTTGCCGGCTTTCTGATGGATTCCCACCACCTGCGATGGATGCGCGGGATTCAGCGAGAGAATCTTGTCCGCAGTGCGAATGCGGCGGCCGCCGATCACCAGATCATACTCGCGGCCCAATCGTCCGCGAACCTGGGCGAGAGCGGCGCGCATCTCGCGCGCCGTCTCAGGGTTGGTGAAATCCAAAGCTGGCTCATTGCGAAACGGGCCGGAGCGAGGACGTGTGTGCGGGCGAACTGGAGCTTCAAGGGTAGCCATGATTAGACCTCGAGTAGAACTCAGAATGAGTCTGGCAGGAGTCTGCCCAAACCCATTTTACACCCGCGGTAGGTGCACGCGGGCCGGGGCTTGCCAAATAAAAGCGAATATCGGATAATAATAATTATCCAATGATAAGTAATAGCGACTTCCGCGCGCTCTGCCGCCAGCACAGCCTGGCTGCTACCCATCAGCGACGGGTGATCTATGAGACGGTGATGTCGCTGCACGGGCATCCCAGCCCCGAGCTGATCTACGAGGGAGTGAGGAAGAAAATCCCCACGATTTCGCTGGCCACGGTTTACAAGAATGTGCGCACGTTTCTGGATAGCGGAATGCTGCGCGAAGTCAGCTTTCATCACGGTTCTTTGCGGGTCGAACCTAATGAGCACGAGCATCATCATCTGGTCTGTGTGCGCTGCAAACAAATTACCGACCTGGATGCCGAGAGTTTCGGCCCAGTGCGGGTGAAAGAGCGCCTCCCGCGCGGATTTCAGATGACCCGAATCACCATTGATGTTCTCGGCGTTTGCGCGGCATGCGCTGCCAAAGAGATTTCAAGACCGAGTTCGAAACAGGGTTCGAAATTAAGTTCGAAACGAAGTTCATTTCAAATCAAACGGAGATAAACCATCATGTTAGGTATTGGAGATAGATTCCCGGCCTTTGCAATGGATGCCACGGTGGGCATTGAAAAAGACCCCAAAACTGCCTTCAAAAAAATTACCGACCTCGATTACGCTGGCAAGTGGAAGCTTTATTTCTTCTGGCCGAAGGACTTTACTTTTGTCTGCCCGACCGAAATTGCCGGCTTCGGCAAACTGAATAAACAGTTCCAAGAGCGGGACACACAGATTCTGGGCGGCAGCACCGACTCGGAATGGGTACACCACGCCTGGCGCAACAATCATCCGGACTTAAAGAACCTTCCTTTCCCGATGCTCGCGGATATTAAGCGCGAGCTTTGCCAGGAGCTTGGGATTCTCGATCCGGAATCGGGCGTAGCACAGCGCGCGACCTTTATCGTGGACCCGAACGGCGTCATTCAATTTGTGTATGTCACCGCAGGTGCGGTGGGCCGGAGTCCCGAAGAAGTTTTGCGAGTGCTGGACGCGTTGCAGTCGGATGAACTCTGTCCCTGCAACTGGCAAAAGGGGGATCCCACGCTGAAGATCGCGTAAGAAGCCCACGTGTAGGGGCCGGCGCCCTCACCTGCCCTTCCTGAGAGCGAGGACTCGGACAGAATGGCGAGCAAGGCTCGCCCACCCGGACGAGGGCTTGCGGGTCTACGCGATTTCAGTCCGGTGTGCTCGGTTTAGGATAGGAGCATTGTGAATCTCGACGAATTACTCGAAACGATTCCGCCGTATGCGCGGGACTTGAAACTTAACTTCTCATCCTTAAAACAGCAAACAGATCTGAACGAGCAGCAGATCTGGGGCACCATCGTTGCAGCTGCGATGGCGTCGCGGAACTCTGACTTCACACAGGCGGCGCTGGCGGAAGCGGCGCATCATCTTTCCGGCCCTGCGCTGGACGCTGCGAAAGGCGCGGCGGCGGTGATGGGCATGAATAATGTCTATTACCGTTTCCTGCATCTGGCGTCGAATCCGAACTATAAGACCATGCCGGCGAGGCTGCGGATGAACGTCATTCGCACCCATGGAATTAATCCGGTGGACTTCGAGTTGTGGTGCGCGGCGGTTTCGGCGATCAACGGATGCAGCGCATGCGTTGATTCCCACGAGAAAGTCATCCGCGAAAAAGGGCTGAGCGAGGAAGCGGTTCTGGCCGCGATTCGCCTGGCAGCGGTGATTCACGGGCTGGCGACTGTGCTCGATGCCGAAAAGGTGGCATCAGCTCAACCCGTGAGCGCCTGAAAATGCTAGCCTGACCCATGCGAGTCACCATCTTCGGCGCCACCGGCATGTTGGGCAAGGCGCTCATGCGCCAATGGAAGGATGAAGCAGATCAAGTTACCGGTCTCGGCAGTTCGCGGGCCGACATTCGGGACTTCGCCCAAGTCGAGCGCGCCATCCAGCAGTCGAAACCTGACTGCGTCGTACTCGCCGCCGCCTACACCGACGTGGATGGCTGCGAGCTGAATCCGACTCTCGCCTCCGCCGTGAATACTTCCGGCGCGGTCAATGTGGCGCGGGCCGCAGCAGCCGCGGACGCAAGGCTGCTTTTCGTCAGCACCGACTACGTGTTCGACGGGAACAACTCCACTCCGTACGAAACCGGCGACGCTCGCAGTCCGATCAATGCCTACGGCCGGAGCAAAGCTGAGGCCGAAGAGAAGATCCTAAGCATTCTGGCGGAGGTATGCATCGTTCGCACCTCATGGCTTTTCGGTCCGGGAGGAAAGTGTTTTCCCGACACCATCCTGAAACTTGCCGCAACTCTTCCCGAAACCGAAGTGGTCACGGTCGTCCATGATCAGCGCGGATGTCCCACTTACACGCTCGACCTCGCCGGTGCCATCATTGCACTTTGTAAGTCGGGGGCGCGAGGGATAGTTCATTGCACCAACCGTGGTGAATGTTCTTGGTATGACTTCGCCGTTGAGATCATGCAGCAAGCCGGACTGAAAACTGTCGTCCGCCCGACTACCAGCGACAAGTTTGTGCGCCCGGCGCCGAGACCCAAGTACTCGGTGCTTTCTTCCTCCAGCCTGTCCCAGCGCGGGATCGAGATGCGGACATGGCAAGAAACGCTCTCCGGCTACCTGCTGGAGCGCGGCAAGACCACGTGACGAACCTGCGTCCTGTCTGCTGATGGGCGTGACGAAAAATCCCGGACAAGATAGCATTTGCCGGGGCGAGAAATCGTTCGCCGGAAATTCAGCCCCCGTGAAAACGGAGGAGTCATGCCTCTGACCTGGGTTGACTGGGCGGTCATCATCGGCTACCTGCTGGTGAACCTCGCCGGTAAACTGATCTTCAGGCAGTGGGGATGGGGTGCGCTGCTACTAGCAGTGGCGGGATCGCCGGCTACCTCATTTTCTGGGACCTTTCGCGGCGTGGCTGGAAGACGCTTTCCGGGGCAGGGTTCCGGCGGCCGCTCCGATTACCGCAGGCCGCTAACCCCCAAGGCATTGGCGGAAAACGGTTTATCCCAACCCGAGAAAACTATTCGCGTCCGGCCAGGTTACTTTAGTACATCCCGTCCTACGGTACATCTGTGGGATGATTGATCGTGCTCAAGCGAGCTGTCAGGCGCCTCGTCGCGCCCCTGATTTTGGTGTGCGTTCTTGCGGGCTGTAGCCATGCCCCGCAGGAGCGGACGCTATCCGTGTCTGAGGTCATCAAGGCGGACAGCGACGCCGCACAGCGCGGCCGGCAGGTGAGCACGACCGGCGTTGTCACGTATTGCGACCCGGACTGGCGGGTGTTGTTCGTCGAAGACCAGGGTTCCGCCCTCTATATCAGAGTCCCTCAAGGAGCAGTGGCGCAGTCCGGCGATCGAGTGCAAATTACCGGAGACATCGCCCCTCTGTCGACCGGGCTCGACCACGCCACGATTTCGGTTCTAAGCAAGAACAATGCGCTGCCACCCCCTCTGCGGGTGAATGACTACTCAGCTCTACCCGACTCACTGTCGTCTTTTGTGGCAGTTGAGGGTACGGTGCGATGGACGGGTGTAAGAGAGGGTCGCCCCGCGATCCAGCTCTCTTCCGGCGGGAAGCCTTTGCTGGCTTACCTGCGCCGGGCGCTGATCGACGATCTGCCGACACTGGGGTCAAAGGTGACCGTCGCAGGGGTTGACAGTGCGAACGTGGACAGCAACGGCCGGGTTCGTGGCAGCAAGCTGTTCATTCCCTCGCCACAGTACATCAAAGTTCTCCAGCCCGGCCCGGCCGATCCGTTTTCATTGCCCCTTAAGAGCCTGGCGGAGCTGAATCAATCTCCCGCCGGGACGCTGGTACACGTTTCGGGAAAGATTTCGGAGGGGAAACCGGGACTCGCCATCACCAACGGAACGCTGACTGTGCCACTGAGCCTTCGTGGCTTTTTTCAGGGAGCGACCGCCGATGTTGTCGGTTTCTGGACCGGGGAGAGTCTCGACGACGCCTTGGCCCGGCCACCGCAGGATAGTGCTGATCGCAAGGTTACCGGCAGCCCGGCGTTGACTGGCGACATCGTGCACCTCTCCCAACTTAAGCGTCTGAGCGAAGCCGAAGCCTCTTCGCACCGGCGGGTCACCGTCCGCGCGGTGGTGACTTACTTTGATCCTGACTGGCGCTTGCTCTTTGTGCAGGATGAAACCGCGGCCGCTTTCGTGAGCCTCGGTGACCTGGAGCTGCAGCTGCGGCCGGGCGATTTGATCGACATTTCCGGCGTCAGCAGTCTGGGCGATTTCGCCCCTGTGATTGTTGACCCCAAGGTAGGCTTCGTCGGCCGGGCGCCGCTTCCCACACCCTTCAAAGCCGACCTGCTGGACGGGAACCTGCCTGCAGCGGACTCGAAGTGGTGTACCTTCCACGGGGTTGTGCACACCGCTCAGGAGCAGGGCCCGCACACCAACCTGAAGGTGGGAGCAGGCCAAACCGAGGTCACGGTTCAACTCCCCATGCTGATTCATGGCGAAGATCTCGTGGACCAGGAAATTTCCGTGACCGGCGTGTTCGGAGTGCTGTTCAACGACCGCCGGCAGGCAGTTGGGCACCAGATTCTTGTGCCGTCACCCGAGTTTCTGACCGTGGTGGACCCCGGAGGAAAACGCAACGCTCCGGCAACCATTGCGTCGCTGCGGCGATACACGCTTGATGCCGACGAGCGCCACAGCGTGACCCTCAAGGGCACGGTGGTGATGAAGAGCGCGGCAGACACAATTTTCATTCAGGACAACTCGGCCGGTATTAAAGTCCGCGCTACCGGAGCGCTGAGCGTTGCGGACGGAGACCGAGTCTCGGTTCGGGGATTTATCACCGAGGGCGACTATTCTCCGGCGCTGGAAGACGCAGTGGTCACGCAGGAATCGGTCGGTGATCTTCCCAAACCGGCTCAGGTCTCGGCGAAAGCCGCGCTGGAGGGCGCGAACGACTCCAGCTACGTCACCATGCGGGGGACGCTGACCGCAATTCACTCTGATCCCAGCAGCACGATTCTGGTGCTCAACGACAAGGGAACGTTTTTCAACGCTACGGGCCCGCCCAGCAGCGAACTGACTTCGCTGCGCATTGGAAGTGAAGTCGAGGTCCGTGGAGTTTGCCAGGTTCTGGTTGACCGGTTTCCTTTCCTGATTCGTGAGTTTACGTTGGCGTTCGATTCGCCGGACTCGGTCGAAGTGCTCAAGACGGGACCCTGGTGGGATTCGCGCAAGATTGCCTGGGCGCTGGTGCTGATCGTGGTGCTGGCAGCAGCTTCGTCACTCTGGGCAACCCTGTTACAGCGGCAAGTGGAAATCCAGACTCACGAGTTGCAGGAATCGCTCCAATCCAAGCGCAAGGCGCGCGAATTCGACATTGCTCGCAACGAAGTTCTCGAATCCATCGCGCGCAATGCTCCGCTGACGGAGAGCATGAAGCGCCTGGCCGATGCTATCCAGGAACAGATTGCGGATTCCATCTGCGCCATCGTCATGCCGCCGGATGGGCGGTCATTTTTGAACGGCAAGCCTACGCCGGTGCTGGTTGCTCCCGGCGTGCCGGAACAGGTGCAACCCGCGCTGCTGCCGGTGCTTGCTTCCGTCCTAGTGCCGGCTGAGGAGAGCAGCGATCGAATACGCGGCGATCAACCCAGCGATCTAAAGACGGATCGCGATCTGATGGCGAGCCTGTTGCAGGTTTTGCGCAGCGCTGGTTTGCCGATCCACGAGGGGCAGTCCACGCTGGTTTTTTCCGGGAGTGGGTCGGCCGTCGGGTTGCTGATTATTTTCTTCAGGAACCCGGCGCCGACGGAAGCCGAGAGCTCCCGGCAAACCATCCTGCAGTCCGCCTCGCGCCTGGTCGCGCTGGCCCGCGATCACTGGCACATGCAAGAGAGACTGCTTCACGACGCACGTCATGACGCTCTGACCGGGCTGCCCAATCGTTCCGTGGTCGAGGACCGTTTGGAACAGGCGTTGGCCCGTGCCGCCCGCAGGCAAAAATTCTTTGCCGTGCTTTGCATTGATCTCGACGGGTTCAAAGTCATCAACGACAGCCTCGGACATCACGCCGGAGATGAACTGCTGCGCGCGGTTTCCACCCGGCTGCGGTTGCGGGTGCGTCATTCCGATACCGTGGCGCGAATCGGGGGCGACGAGTTCCTTGCGATCGTCGAGGACTGCTCCGGAGACGCCGCTGCGCAGGCGGTGGCAGAATCCTTGATCGCGGCTTTGCAGGATCCGGTCATGATCGAAGGCCAGACCCTCGCCATTTCCGGAAGCATTGGAATCGCCATGTATCCCGCCGATGGCAAGAACGCAGCCTCGCTCAAGCGCAATGCCGATCAGGCCATGTACCGCGCCAAGAGCCAGGGCGGCAATCGCATTTGTTTCTGGTCAGCCGAGCCGGCCAGGGCGGGAAAAGCGGCGCAGACTTCTTCCTCCAGCTCTGACTAGCTCCCCGTGGAGCTACCAACGCCAAGAAATCCTGATGTTCCTAGTCTGATAACAGCTGCCGGCTAAGAAACAACTTGTGCCAATCCCAAGAAGCTTACGATTACTAGTTCGATTTTCCGTTGGAGAAAATAGATTTGCTTGACGAAATCCAAACCGTCACGGGGGGAGACGATGAAGTCGACCGAAGGAGTTTCGCAGCGAACCATTGCGCGACTACCCTGTAGCTTTTCGTTTCATATCATCTGTCTGTTGTCATTTTTTGCTATAGGGGTGCCCGGCAATTTTGCCGAAGCTCAGAATGCCCTTGTGCTGGTGGGATCCGGATCGAGCGTCCCGGCGCCGCTTTACAACCGATGGGCGCAGGAATATGGCAAGCGCAACCCTAACATTACGTTGCGCTACCTTCCGACCGGCACCAGCGAAGGGATCAAGGCGATGTCTCACGCCGCAGGTGACTTTGCCGCCGGGGAAGTCAAGTTTACAGAGGAGGAACGGAAAGGGAGTGGTTTGGTTGAACTGCCGGTCGTGCTCATCGGGATCGTGCCCATCTACAACCTTCCCGATGTCCACCAGGAGATTCGGCTTTCGGGAGAAGTATTAGCGGATATCTTCCTCGGCGACGTGAAGACGTGGAATGCGGCACCGATCGCGAAGCTCAATCCAGGGACCGATTTGCCGAATCTCCCCATCCAAGTGATCAACCGCCCTGCAGGAAAGGGGTCCAACTACGTCTTCACCGACTTTCTTTCCAAAGTGAGCCCCAAGTTTCGCGCCCAGGTTGGAGTCACCCCGTCACCGAAGTGGCCGGTTGGAGAACCTGCGGAACGGAGTTCCGATATGGCCGACAAGGTGAAGAGCAGGCCCGGCGCCCCCGGCTATGTGGAGTATCAATAGCTGTAAGAAGTGATATTCAACAAGCTGCCGTGCTGAATTCTGCGGGTAAGTTTGTGAGAGGTTCGACGGAAAGCATTGCTGCGGCGTGCAAGGCGGTAGAAGCGCCGCGATGGAGTGGCTTCTCCGCTTCGCTGACCAATGCCCCAGGAGCCGATTCTTTTCCCATTACCAGTTTCAGCTGGATTTACCTTCGAACTCCGTCGTCTGATGCGACTCGACAGCCGCGCTAGGCGTTCTGTTGAACTGGATCTACAGCGATGGCCAGCAGTTTGCGGTCCAGGAAGGATATACCGACCTGCCAGCTCCGTTGCTGGAAACGGTGAGAGAGAGAATCAAAGGACTGAAGTAACGCTCAGTGGCCAGGAAGCATGCCGGTGCCTCAATCTCAGTTCCTGGGACGGATGACCATGTCGAAGTCACTTTCCATGCGCCGATACCAGGTGTCATCGTCGGCGGCATTCAGGGACACCCAATCTTCATCGGTCATGGACTTCCGCCAATCGAGAAATGGCAGAGCGTCAGGTCCAACCGGATGCCGCAATTGCCAGGTTCCGCTCTCGATGATCGATTGAATCTTCTCCGCTACCAGTGACGGCGACGCCGGGTTCTTCAGCGACGCTGCAAACATGTGGGCAAAACGCCGCTGCTGTGAATAGGGTGAGCCGTTCCCCGGATCTTCGATTCGTCTGGCCATCGGGGTGTCGATAATTCCGGGTTCGACCACGGCGACCCGGACGTTGAACGTCTTCATCTCCTGGGCCAGCGCCTCGCTGAGCGCCTCCAGAGCAAACTTGGACGCGGTGTAAGGGGCCAACGGCGAACAGGAAACATGCCCAGCGACCGAGGCCACGTTGATGATGCATCCACTCTTGCGTTGGCGCATCTGTGGCGCCAGCGCCTGGATGCAGCGTATGACACCGAAATAGTTGGTCTCCATCACCGCGCGAAAATCCGAGAGGGGAAGTTCCTCGATCGATCCGCTGCGCTCCACGCCAGCGTTATTGATCAGCACATCGATGTGACCCGCGTCCTTTTGGATATTCGCAATCGCGGTTTTTACCGAACTGTCCGAGTCAACATCCATTACTGAAATCTTGATGGGCAGCTTCTCCTGCGCGGTTCTTTCCGCGAGCTCCGGAGATCGTGACGGGTTGCGCATGGTGGCATACACGTTGTAGCCAGCCCGCCCCAGGGTGAGCGCGGTCGCCAAGCCAATCCCAGTGCTGGTTCCGGTGATGAGGACAGACGACATCGTGTGCTCCCTTTGTTTGTGGTGGTTAGTGCCAGGCAGGAGTGTATACCATCGTTCACGGGTTGCTGGCGTGAGTGCTGAAAGTGAGTCAGCCCATTATCCTCAGACAAGCGACGTGTAAACTGGTGAACAATTTCCACGACTGAGACGATCACATCGCTCAACTAGAGGCTTTGCGCAGGATGGACGACGCGACGGAACTGGCGCGAGTCGCCGAACGACGATTGCATCCCCCGCTGAGCGATCCAAACTATCTGGTTCTCCGTTCGCGAAGAATCATCTTTGAGCGATGGTTCTGTCAGATTAATAACGGAGCCACGGTCCTGGATATTGGCGGCCGTTACCAACCGTATCGTCCGCTGCTGGGAAATCGCGTAAGGAAGTACGTCGCAATCGATTTGCGGCAGACTCCGCTGGTCAGCGTGATCGCAGATGGCCAACGACTCCCCTTTACATCCGACACGTTTGACCTGGTAATTGCCACTCAGGTATTGGAATATCTTCCGGAGCCTCGCCAGGCGGCGAATGAAGTTCTCAGAGTCCTGAAGCCAGGAGGAGCGTTTTGCCTGAGCGTGGCCGCCTTTGCTCCTCGCTTCGGGGACGAAGAGTACTGGCGCTTTACCCCGACCGGTTTGCGTTCCATTCTGTCAGGGTTCGGAACAATTGAGATTGTTCCCGAGCTCTCCAGCGTCGGAGGCCTGCTGCGGTCTCTCAATCTGGCTGCTGCTTCGTTCGCCAGCAAGAATCGCGCGATCTTGAAGCTGTATGAAGTAACTGCGTGCCCCGCGATGAACCTTGTCGGCCTCGCTGGTGAACGCCTGAAACTCGCCGCCAGCGATCAATTCGCACCCAACTTCAGCGTCCGTGCGGTACGATGCTGAAAACCGGGCCAAGGAGTAGGTAGCCGTGACCAAGCGTCAACCCATCAACCGTCAACTTATCGATCGTCAATGCGTCAGTCATAAACGCGTGAGTCATAAGCCCGGAATTCACACTCAACTCAGCCGAGCCGCAGTCCAAATCTTTGCCGCCAGTGATCGCACGAACCAGATTCTTGTCGAGCATCTTGACCCTGCCGCCTGGAGGGCCAAACCGCCCGGCAAGGCCCGCACCCGCCCCATCGCCGCGATCTTCACCCACATGCACAATGTCCGCTGCAAGTGGGTGCGGCTTACCGCTCCACACCTGAAGGTCCCAAGACTGCTTAGCCGCGGGCACTGCGCGCCGCAGCAGGCCCGCGCCGGATTGGCCGAAAGCGCCACTCGCTGCGAGGAGATGCTGGCGGAAGCGCTCGGCGGCGGTGGGGGCCGCGTCAAGAAGTTTCGCAGAGACGGATGGGGTCGGCCCTGGCCGGCTGGCCCGGAAATGCTGTGCTACATGCTTTCTCACGAAGCCCACCATCGCGGGCAGGTGTGTATGCTCGCGCATCAACTCGGATTTCCGTTGCCGATCCAGGTGAAGGCCGGTATCTGGAATTGGGAAAAGCTGTGGAAAGAGTGCGGGTCTTCGACTACGCCGGACTGAATAGGAGCTCGCGCTATCGCGCCTGTTCATGTTGCATTCCGCGCATTACAAAGACGTCGGCGTCCGGATTGCATCTTTTCGGAGCTGAATACCCACCCCGCCTATCCTCTGTCTACGCTTCGCTGTGTCC
>Ga0066789_10001017_pt1 | contig 11937 bp, 10 predicted proteins | sample OrgsoiDNA2013049_FD_70960 | JGI IMG/M metagenome (GOLD analysis project Ga0066789, IMG submission 70960) | Permafrost soil microbial communities from the Arctic, to analyse light accelerated degradation of dissolved organic matter (DOM) -... | ecosystem: Environmental > Terrestrial > Soil >...
AAAACTGCTGATCACGATCGGGAAGTCGACCCCGACATCGCGAGGGAAGCTGCTCCTCCTAACCGTCAGTGAGTTCGGCGGTCCACGCGAGAACACCACCAGCTACAACGTGCTCGCCGGTTGGTGGAATCGCAGTGACGCGATCATTCCGCGCGACTTGCTGTTCTCGAAGAAGGACACTCCACAATCGGTCGAGCAGACCGGCAATACCCAAATGATCACCTCGCAGGAGGCCGCAAAGATCGCTGCTCTGCGCTACCTCGGCTTCACGCTCGTACCCGGAGTCGATGTCGCGGCCGTGAATGTCACGGAGTTGAAGAAGACACTTCTTGTTGATGACGTCATCGTGGGCCTCGACGGTACGCCGGTGTCGACCGCTGATCAGTTGCATGCATTGACGGCGAAGCACAAGGTTGGCGACCATGTCGTCCTCCAGGTGAAGCGTGGGAGCGCCTCGATCGATGTGCCGACGACGATGCAGCCGCCTCCGTCCGGTTCGACGGGTTCGGCGTCGATCGGGATCAGCGTTGTCGACAGCTTCGTCAAGCCGTTCACGATCGGCATTGATCTCGCGCACGTGGTCGGGCCGAGCGCCGGCACCGGCTTCGCTCTCGGCATCGTCGACAAACTCACCGACGGCAACTTGACGAGTGGGCACACGGTAGCCGTCACCGGCACGATCGACGCCGACGGCAAGGTGGGCGCGATCGGCGGGGTCGTGCAAAAGATGGCCGGTGCCCGACGGTCTGGCGCCACGCTATTTCTCGTCCCGAAGGACAACTGTTCCGAGGCGCTCACCGCAATTCCGCATGGACTGACGGTGGCGCCGATCAGCACGCTTTCGAGTGCAGTCTCGGTGCTCAAACAGTTCGCCGCGGGCGACGCCAATCTGCCGACCTGCACGGAGTCGTGACCGCCCGGTCTTAGGGCTGAAGTGCTTACTCGACCAACGTCGAGGCGAGTGCGTCGGCAAGGAGCGGCACGAGGTCGGCACCGGTCAGCACGTCGTCCGATTCATCGGTCGTGCTTCGCACGCGCAAGGTTGCCGTGCGGGCACCACTTCGAAGGACGCCGACCAGCATGCGTACTTCGCGACGCAACGGATGTGTGGACGCCCACGCCACCGCGTCGGCGTCGGCGGGAAAATCGGCTTCGACCGATGGCGGCAGCGTCAGCACCTCTTGCGCCAGCGCGCAGCCGGCCACGTCAGCCGGCCAGCCGATGCTCGCCAGCCACTCGTCGAGCGGCGTGTCGGCCGGAAGCGACTCCTGCTCGACCGCCGTCAACGCATCGAGACCCGGCTCGGGCTGCAGGCCCAGCGTGTGCGCGAGTGCCGGCTCGGACGCGACCAGGTCAGCGGTCCGGACCAGCGCATAGAGCCGGGTCGGCTGATCCCAGCCGTGCTGCGACAGGTGCCGGTCGACCTCGGCGACGGCTTCGAGAAGGGCGGACGGCGTCGCGGCCGACGGCTGCTGCATGGTCACCATCCTGCCGGACGCCGTAGGAGTGCGGTCGCGGGTGGGCGATGACATCACGGCGGGCGGCGGTTCGGTAGGTTGACACCACGGCATCGAGCACGACCGGTCGTCTGAGTAGCGAGGTTCGTGTGACGTTCCCCCGCCCCGAGCGGCGCCCGTATGGTGCGGGCAACGGTCGACCGCGACCGCCCATTCCTCGACCAGAGTTTCCGAAGTGGGGCAAGCCGGTCGCCATTGTGGTGGGCATCCTGATCGTGCTCGCCATCGTGGTTGGCATCTTCATCTCGATCGATACCGAACACCTCTGGTTCGATTCGGTGGGCTACAGCAACGTCTTCACGACCCGACTGGTGACCCGCATCTGGCTGTTCTTCGGTTTCGGTGTGTTCGCTGCGGCGTTGTGCTTCGGCAACGTCTATCTCGCCTACCGACTGCGGCCCGCGTTTCGCGCATCTTCGCTCGAGCAACTCGTGCTGGATCGCTACCGCACGGTGGTGGAGCCTCGCCGCAAGTGGCTCTTCGCCACGGTCGCGGTGATCTTCGGCCTGATCTTCGGTTCGGCCGCCTCCGGCCGTTGGCAGACCTGGCTGCTCTGGAGCAACGCGACCTCGTTCGGCCATAAGGATCCGCAGTTCCACAAGGACGTCTCGTACTTCGCCTTCATCTATCCGTTCCAGCGATTCGTGCTCGGCTACGTCATGGCGCTCGTCGTGATTTGCACCCTGCTCACGTTCGGTGCGCACTATCTGTTCGGCGGCATCGCTTTCCGGACTCCGGGCGAGCGCGTGACGCGAAGCGCGCGCACGCACCTTGCGTTGTTGCTCTTCGTGTTCGTGATTTGCAAGGCGATCGCCTACTACCTCGACAGATTCGGCCTCGCGTTCTCGAGTCGCGGCTTCGTCAATGGCGCATCGTTCACCGACGTCCATGCCGTTCTGCCGGCCAAGGCGATCCTGGCGATCATCGCGCTGTTTTGCGCCGCGCTGTTCATCGCGTCGATCTTTCGCCCTGGCTGGTTGCTGCCGGGCGTCTCGTTCGGCTTGTTGGTGTTGTCGGCTGTCATCATCGGTGGCATCTACCCGACCATCGTTCAGTACGCGCAGGTGCGGCCGAGTGAGCAGGACAAAGAAGCTCCGTACATCTCTCGCAACATTGCCGAGACGCGGTTCGCTTACGACCTGAACAACTTCAAGTACACGCAGTACGACCCGACCACCTCGGCCAGCCAAGATGCCCTGACCAACAGCACCGCCGTGGGCGCCGGCGTTCGGTTGCTCGACAACTCGGTGCTGGCGCCGACCTACAACCAGCTTCAGCAGTTTCGCAACTTCTACAACGTGTCGAAGCTCGACGTCGACCGTTACGTCATCAAGGGCCAAGAGCAAGACGCGATTGTCGCGATGCGCGAGCTCAACTTGAGCAACCTGCCACCTGGCCAAAAGTCGTGGATCAACCAACACCTCGTGTACACCCACGGGTTCGGCTTCGTCGCCGCACCGGGTTCAGCGGCTGACTCAGACGGGCGGCCAGCGTTCATCGAGCAGAACATCCCGCCGTCCGGGGGATTGGGCACGTACCAACCGCGCATCTACTTCGGCGAGGGCGAGAAGCAGTTCTCCGTGGTCGGCGCACCTACTGGAGCAACGCCGCGCGAGTACGACTTCCCGACCAACGGCGACGTGGGCCAGCAGTCGACCACGTACACGGGCGGCGGCGGCATTGCGATCGGCTCGACGTTCAGGCAGCTCGAATACGCGCTGCGTTTCGGCGACAAGAACTTGTTGCTCTCTGACGGCATCAACGGCAAGTCGCGCATCTTGTACGACCGCGATCCGCGCACTCGCGTTGCCAAGGTTGCGCCGTACCTCACGGTCGACGGCGATCCGTATTCGGCAATCGTCGACAACAAGCTGGTGTGGATTGTCGATGGGTACACCACGAGCGACGGATTTCCCTACGCAGAAAGGGAGAATCTCGGCTCGATCACCAAAGACGCGACGACGTCGGCGACCACCGCTGCGCAGAAGAGCGCGCAGATCAACTACGTACGCAACTCGGTGAAGGCAACGGTCGACGCGTATACCGGAGCCGTCACTTTGTATGCGTGGGACCCCACCGACCCGGTGTTGGCGACGTGGATGAAGGTGTTTCCGGGCACGGTCAAGCCGAAGTCGGCGATGGACGCTCAGTTGCTCGCGCACGTGCGCTACCCCGAAGACATGTTCAAGGTGCAGCGCAACCTGTTGGCCAAGTACCACGTGTCTGACCCGGTCGTGTTCTACCGCGGTGACGAATTCTGGCAAGTTCCGACCGACCCGATCGTGACCGCTGCGACGCCGACGACGCAGGCCACGTCGACCCAAGGTGTGCCGGCGCCGACGACCTCGTCGGCGCCCGATCAGCCGCCGTACTACCTGACGCTGACGATGCCCGGTCAGCCGAAGCCCACCTTCTCGCTCACCAGCACGTTGGTGTTTCGCAAACGCAGCAACCTGGCGGCGTTCATGGCCGTCGACAGCGACCCCGGGCCCGATTACGGCACGATCCGCGTGCTACAGGTCTCAGGCAGTGCGCTGGTGAACGGTCCGGGTCAGGTGCAAAACCAGTTCGAGTCAGACGCCACGGTGCAGCAGCAGCTTGCGTTGCTGCGCAACAAGGGCGGCGCCGCCACCGTCAACTACGGAAACCTGCTCACGTTGCCGGTGGCTGGTGGCCTGCTCTATGTCGAACCGGTGTATGTGGCTGCGTCTGGTGGCGAGGCATACCCCCTGCTCCAGAAGGTCCTGGTCTCGTTCGGCAATCGCATCGGCTTTGAAAATACCTACGCTGGTGCGATCAATGCGCTCCTGCACAGCACGGCAACGACGCCAACCACAGGCACAGGTGGTACGTCGCCACCGGCATCTGGATCGCCGAGCCCATCGGCGTCCGGCCCTGCGTCGACCTCACCTTCACCCACGTCTTCGCCGCCATCGACACCGGCATCCGCTTCGTTGAGCCAGGCGATAGCCGACGCGCAGCGCGCGTACGACGCCGGGCAGACAGCGTTGAAGAACGGCGATTTCGCGGCCTATGGCATCGCGCAGCAGCAACTAGCGGCGGCGTTGACGAGGGCTGCGGCTGCGGCGTCCGGTAGCCCACCGACACCGACGGCTTCACCCGGTGGGGGGTCTGGGTCGGCGGCAGCGAGCCCGTCGCCTACCCCGAGCGCGTCTGGATAGCCGAATCTCTTAGATTTGTGAGGTGCTGGTGGCTGCCGTAAGCTGACAGGACCCAACGCGGGGTGGAGCAGCTCGGTAGCTCGCTGGGCTCATAACCCAGAGGTCACAGGTTCAAATCCTGTCCCCGCTACGAACGCAAGTGCAGGTCAGAGGCATGATCACCGATTCCGGTGGTCGTGCCTCTGTCGTTTTCCACATCACCTTGATGGGGGAAGGTCATGAACGACTACCCGGCGATGATCGCCACGGTCAACCAGGTCGAGCCCGTCCCGCGACGAATCCGCGGCTACTTGGCCGGCGAGAAGGTCGTCGACACGGTGCGGGCGCTCTACGTGTGGGAGTGGTCCAACTATCCCCAGTACTACATTCCGGTCGCGGACGTACGAAAGGACGTCCTCGTTGACGAGCAGCACCTCCTGCAGACGAGGCGCGGCGCAGTTCAGCTCCACGGACTGCAGGTCGGAGACACCCATCACAAGGGAGCGGCGCGGGTCGTCGTCAACTCGCCGGTCGACGGCCTCAACGGGACAGTCCGCTTCGAGTGGGCCGCGCTGGACAGCTGGTTCGAGGAGGACGAGCAGGTCTTCGTCCATCCCCGGAATCCGTACGTACGCGTCGACGCGCTGCGTTCGACCCGGCCCGTCCGTGTCGAACTGGACGGAGTGGTGCTCGCCGAGTCCGGTTCGCCGGTGATGGTGTTCGAAACTGGGCTCCCGACTCGCTACTACGTGGCCCGCACAGAGGTGGACTTCTCGCACCTCGTGCCCACCGGCACTGTCACTGAGTGTCCGTACAAAGGGGTCACGAGCGGGTACTGGTCCGTGCGGACCGCCGACGCCGTCCACCCTGATCTCGGCTGGTCGTACGACTTCCCGACCCGCCAGCTGACACCGATAGCGGGCATGATCGCGTTCTACAACGAGAAGGTCGACATAGTCCTTGACGGGCAGCGCCTTGTCCGGCCGAAGACGCACTTCTTCTCGTGAGGGCGGGGCTCCTCATGAGGGTTTGCCCGTGTCAAGGTCGCGGAGCCTTGTATTGCAGGCGGAATACCCATACGTTGCCGACATCTTGCGCGTCCGGGTCCGCCGTACCGAGCGCTCCCTCGCGGCTCGACGTACGCAACCGCTTCGCGGCCTTCGCGCTGCGTGCCCGATGCATCGTTATCGAGGGAGAGCAATGACTATCCCGAGCGCGCAGGCGTCTTCGTATCCCGTCAGCTTCGCCGTCGATTACCCGGATCGACCGCTCAACCGCTTGACGACGGCACTGCGGATCTTCGCCGCTATCCCGATCCTCCTGGTGCTTGAGAGTGTGTCCGGCGGGAACTTCTCGACATCCAACGGTCACGTCGTTACGTACGGCGCCGGTGCGACGCTGTTCCTTGGTCCGCTGCTCATGATCCTTTTCCGGCGCAAGTATCCGCGCTGGTGGTTCGACTGGAATCTCGAATTGCAGCGTTTCGGCAACCGCGTCGTCGTGTTCCTCGCGTTGATGGATGACCGCTACCCGTCGACCGACGACCATCAGTCGGTCCATCTCGACTACGACTATCCGGATGCGAGTCGAGACCTCAACCGCTGGCTTCCGCTGGTGAAGTGGCTACTGGCGATTCCGCATTTCGTTGTGCTGTTCTTCCTCTGGATCGCCGCGATACTGGCAGTCGTCGGCGCCTGGTTCGCGATCCTGTTCACGGGGCGGTACCCGAGATCGTTGTTCGCGTTCGTCGAAGGCGTCCTGCGGTGGACTCAGCGTGTCGTCGCGTACGCATTCCTCCTCGTCACGGACGTATACCCGCCGTTCACGTTGTCCGCCTGATGCCCGCGGAGGGGTTTGATCCTCCCCGCCGAGCTCTAGACCACCCGCGCAACCAAAGGAACTCCGATGCGGAACATCAGCGCCACGGTCGATCTTGACGCCCCACCTGACCGTGTGTGGGCAGTGCTCACTGACACCGCGAAATACTCGACCTGGAACCCCTTCATCACGAAGCTCGGCGGCACGCTGGCGGTCGGGCAGAAGCTAGATATTCGGATCGTCCCGCCGGGCGGCAAGCCGATGAGCTTCCGCCCCACCGTCACTGACCTCCAACCAGCGCACCGACTTGCGTGGCTCGGACACCTCGGCTTCCCCGGCTTGTTCGACGGTGCGCACACCTTCACTCTGACTCCAATAGCCAACGGGCGTACACAACTTGTTCAGACCGAGAACTTCAGCGGTGTTCTCGTCTGGATATCCCGCGGGCTCCTCGCAAAGACCGCAGCTGGGTTCGAGGCCATGCACGACGCGCTCAGCAAACGAGTAAGCGAATCCCACTGACCCGCTAGGTACGAAGGTCTAGGTCGCGGTTGGCGACGTCAGTCGTCAGCACGATGGTCCGCGACGGCGCCGCCACCACAGGCCGGCCCCACCGACGCCAGCTGCGGCCATGACTGCGACGACGATCCATCCGTTCATCAGTGCACCGACGCCTGCGGCTAGTCCGCCGGTGAGGAGCAGCGGCAACGTGCACGCTATGACCGACGCCAACGTCGCGAGCGACGTCGCTCGCGCCGAATGATTCGTCGGCGTCCGCGGATGTTGGGGCATCTCCTGCGTTAGGTCGGCGCCTGCGGCCAGACGAACTGCTCGAGCAGGCGCTCGACGGCATGCTCGAAGCAGGAGTGCTCGATGCAGCAGATCGCGACGTCGCCGCAACGACTGCCTGGGCCGCCGTGCATGGGTTGTCGGGGTTACTTCTTGGCCCACTCGCCGGCCAGCCACCTGAAGCGCGTGAATCGCTGATTGACGCTTTCCTCGACCTGGTCGGCCGGGGCCTGATCACCCGCAGAACCACGAACCAGGAGAACGCTTGAACACACCAACAGGGGTACCTTCACCCAGGGCGGTGAAGGTACCCCTGTTGGTTATGCGCCTTACAGAATTGCTAGCCCTAGCGACGCTATGCGCTGTGGCGGGTAACGACGTGCGCGATTCCAACAATGACCGCGAGAATCAGGCCGAGCCACAGCACATGCGCGGCGAATCCGAGGCCGCCGAATACGAGCAGCAAGACGATCGCGAAGATAAGCAACACGGCAACCTCCAGCTAGACGCGCAACCGGTTCTCGGTCGCTAGCTGTCGTTATGCCCATTATCCGCTGCGAAAAAACGTCCTCGACATCCGTACGAAATGGCCGGCCGTGGCAGCGCGCGCTAGCTCTGCGAAGCCGTCTGCCACAGCGTCGACGTCCAGGTAGCGCCGGTCCACGCCGCGCCGGTCCACCGTGCGCCGGTCCACGTGGCGCCGGTCCAGGCTGCACCGGTCCAACGCGCTCCGGTCCATGTCGCCCCGGTCCAACGTGCGCCGGTCCATGACCCGGTGGTCCAGGCCGCGCCGGTCCAGGCCGCACCGGCCGGCGTCGTCGAGGCGCCCGCACTGATGTACGTCGTGTTGACGTTGCCGTTCGATGCTGAGGCGAACGACTGTGTACCCGTTTCGGTGGCGGCGTTGAAGGTCCAACCCATGTTCAGTTCGCCTTGACCGCCCTGCGTCGGGTTGAACATCCAGGTGGCGTGCACCTTGAGCGTCGCTTTTGCCTGGTCAGGGGTGAGATTGGGCCGCTGCGACAGCAGCAGCGCGACGGCACCGGACGTGATGGCGGCTGACTCCGAGGTGCCGCTGCCTCGCATCAACTGCGCGTTCACTGAACCGGCGCCCGTGCCGTACTGCTGGTCGATCTGCGAGCCTGGGTCGCGCAGGCTGACGACGTGCGTGCCCACCGTGGCGAAGTCGGGATTGCGAACGCCGTCGCCCTTGTTCGTGAAGCTCGCAATCACGTCGTCGCCGTTGTTCTGGGCTGACTTCGTGTCGACAGCCGCGACCGCAATGACGTAGGGGTCATACGCCGGACTGAGAAGGCCTACGGTGTTGTCGTTGCCAGCCGCCGTCACGACGACGATGCCCGACTTCCAGGCCGCTTCCGCAGCAGCGGCGAGCGGGTCGTTCGTGTATGCGGCGCCTGTACGGACGCCGAGTGACAAGTTGAGCACCCGGATGTTCAGGCCGGAGTCGTTGCGGTGGCTAACCACCCAGCCGATCCCCGCGATGATCGCCGACTGGTTTGTTGCGCCCTGCGCGTCGGCCACCTTCACGCTGACGATGTGTGCGTCGGGGGCGGTGCCGAGGAACGAGCTGCCTTGGGCGTTGTAGGGCGCGGTAAGGCCGTTGTCCTTGCCCGCGATGAGCCCGGCCATGAATGTGCCGTGACCGAACGTGTCTAGGCCGCGAACCTCGGTGAAGTAGCCGGTGGGAGTGAAGTCGGGGCCGTAGATGACCTTGCCCGGTGTGGCGAGACCATTCACCGGTGCAACGCCTGAGTCGATCAGCGCAACCCCGATGTTCTGTCCGGTGAATCCAGCGTTCCAGTAGGTGGGGCTGCCGATGTCGGTCGCTACGCCATCTGGCGAACCGATGTCGGTCTGCGGGTTGTAGGACGATCCGGCGAGTTGCGCTGGTGCGTCGGGAGTTGCGGTCCGGACGCCGGGAGCGTGCGCCAGCTGCGCGACCGCGTCAGCCGGCACCGTCGCGGCGAAGCCGTTGATGATGTCGAGATCGATGCCGACCGTGCCGCCAAGCGCACGCACCGAAGATTTCGCTTGCGCGACGTCATGCCCTGAAGCCTGCACGATGATGTGCGTGCCGGGGCCGGATCCCTGAGCGGTCGCCGCGGCCGCCGAGGCGCCGCCCGCGGTTACCGCTGAGGATGCCGCCACGAACAGCGCGGTCAGTGCCGTGGGTAGGCTGTACCGCAAGCCGAAGCGAGTGCGCATGACGTGTTCCCCCGAATGACGATCAACAGATGAGGCAGGCAGCGATGCCGCCGAAGATGCGTCTGGGCAGCCCGCGTCTCGTGTTACCAAAGTTAGCGACGGCCCCCGGTTGTGTCTGTCCACTAAACGGTTCGGGCACTTGGTCGCGGCGGAGCAGCGCGCTTTAGGCCATCCGCCGCGCCTGTTCCAGGATTGACCAGCACCTAGCGGCGAAATATGTTGAGCTGCCCAACAAATCGCGAGGAGATCCCGTGCCAGCGCCCGACTATGCCCCTGTGCAACTTCACCACACCGCTGTCGAGCATGCAGTCGGTGCGCGCTGACACTCATCGCGGGGGCTGATTCATCGACCCAGTCGTGCAAGGTCGTGATCCGTGATGCCCAGACGGGCGCACTGATCCGCGAGGGTCGCGCGCCGCACCCCGACGGCACCGAAGTTGATCCCGCCGCATGGGCAACGGCATTGACCGCGGCCATCGACCAGGCCGGGGGCCTCGCCGACGTCGACGCGATATCAGTGGCCGCTCAGCAGCACGGCATGGTGTGCCTCGACGCGGACGGCGACGTCGTCCGCCCTGCTTTGCTTTGGAACGACACACGGTCAGGGCCGGACGCCGCGGCGTTGGTGTCGGAGCTAGGCGAAGGCGACGTTGCAACAGGCGCGCACGCGTGGGCGTCCGCGGTCGGGTCCGTTCCGGTCGCTGCGTTCACCGTGACCAAGCTGCGCTGGCTGGCCACGCACGAGCCCGACGCTGCCGCCCGTACCGCCGCCGTCTGCTTGCCGCATGACTGGCTGACCTGGCGACTCGCCGGCGGCGCCGACATTCGGCAGCTGACGACGGACCGAAGCGATGCGAGCGGCACCGGCTACTGGTCAGGGTCGACGGCGGCCTATCGCACTGACCTCCTTGAGCTCGCGTTCGGCAGCACGCCGTTGCTCCCGCGCGTACTCGGCCCGGCCGAATCGGCTGGCAAGGCCGGCGACGCTCTCGTGGACGCCGGAGCTTTGCTAGGCCCCGGAGCCGGTGACGTCTTGCTGGGTGCAGGCGCTGGTGACAATGCAGCCGCCGCACTCGGTCTTGGTGCTCGGCCCGGCGACGTGATCGTTTCGATCGGCACGTCAGGCACCGTGTTTGGAGTCGGTACCGCTGCATCTGCCGATGCGTCAGGTGTCGTCGCGGGCTTTGCCGACGCGACCGGACATTTCTTGCCGCTGGTGTGCACCTTGAATGCCGCGCGGGTCTTCGATGTGACGGCGACGATGCTGGGGGTCGACGCGGCGACATTGGCCGAACTCGCGCTCTCTGCGCCGCCCGGCGCCGACGGACTGGTCGTCGTGCCGTATCTCGAGGGTGAGCGCACCCCGAACCGCCCCGACGCGACCGGGGCAATCCATGGCTGGCGCATTCAGAACTCGACGGCGGCACATCTTGCTCGCGCCGCTTTTGAAGGCGTGCTGTGTGGGTTGGCTGACGGACTCGATGCCCTCATCGCTGAGGGCTTCGTCGTCGAGCGCATCGTGCTCATCGGCGGAGCCGCTCGATCACCTGCGATGCGCAGCATCGCGCCGGCGGTGCTCGGTCGGCCGGTGACCGTGCCTTCGCCCGGTGAGTACGTCGCCGACGGAGCCGCGCGGCAGGCCGCGTGGATGCTCTCGGGCGCTGCCGAGCCGCCGGCCTGGGAACGTGCGGACACCGTCACGTACGAGGCTGAGTTCGCGCCGGCGATCCGTGCGCGCTACGCCGAGGTGAGAGATCTCACCGTCGGCGGCCCGTACGCCTGACGTTCACCCATTTGGCACTCGGGCGCTCGGCTCGCTGCCGCGTCAATCGCGACGCGTAGCCGATGGGCCAACGCGGCCGCGCTCCCGACATTGAAGAGGAGGACGTGCGCTAACCCAGCGCCGTCGCATCGAGGAGCGCACATGCCCAACACCCGCGCCGACGAGGACGCCGCCGATACGGCCTGGCGTCGATGGATGTCCGCATGCAAGACGTTGTCGGCTGCCGAGCACGAGGGTCTGCCGACGGCGCTACTCCAGGAACTGGCCGACGACGTGATCGAGACGAGATTCGCCCTCGACCTCATCGCGGTCGCCGCCCACTAGCTCCGCAGCCGCCACTAGCTCCTCAGGACGCGGCCTGCGCAGTAGCCGGTGCGATCGCGCACGCGCAGCCGACGTCACTGCAGTCGACCGCCATGTGATGGGCCTCGGTCGTCACCACGCACAGCGCGTTCATGCACTCTGCGCCGCCAGCGTGATGGACGATCAGCGAATCGTGGCAGTGCTCGAGCTCGTCGTTGCACCAGCGACACCGCACGACGGTGAGCTCGGCGGCGATCATCCACGCGTTGCCCGCGGGCGCGATCTCGCGTTCGAACTGCGGACCGGCGTGCCGCGGCATGTAGCTGCCGCCCGTGAGGCT
>Ga0066789_10001019_pt1 | contig 11916 bp, 13 predicted proteins | sample OrgsoiDNA2013049_FD_70960 | JGI IMG/M metagenome (GOLD analysis project Ga0066789, IMG submission 70960) | Permafrost soil microbial communities from the Arctic, to analyse light accelerated degradation of dissolved organic matter (DOM) -... | ecosystem: Environmental > Terrestrial > Soil >...
ACGCGACGGGAAGAGGACTTCCACGGCCCGGCGCCACGGCCGTCGCCCGCTGCTCTTCCGAGAGATGATCCGTCGTAGGTGGAAAAGGGGGCGCTGGCGGCAAGGGCGGTATCTCGGGAACCGGTGGCGTCGCAGGAGCCGGCGGAGCCGGCGCATCGGCCGGGCATCTTTGCGGTCCGACCACTTCCTGCACGAACTGCACGAACGGCGCATGCTGCGGCACTGGATGTTGCGCGGCGGGCGAGTGGTGCGACACGAGCGGAGCGGCGCCGACGTGCCGATGCAACGCGGGCGCGGCCTGCGGCACCGGTGAGTATTGCTCCTCTCCGATCAGTGGCGGCCCCACCTGCGGCCTACGCTGCTGTGGCGGCGACGCGGGAACGTGCCCGGTCTCGCGCCGGATGTACAAGCGGGGCATCGAACGGCTCGATGACGATGCGCTCGGCCGGATCTACGACGAGCTCCGAAAGATCCAGCTCACGACCTACCAGTACAAGAGCGATTCTGCTGCGTCGCGTCGCAGGCTCGGGTTCATCATCGACGACACCAAGACGCCGTATCCGATCAATGCAGATGGGACGTCCGTGAACCTGTACGGCTACGTGAGCATGGCGGTGGCGGCGATCCAGACTCAGAGCCGAGAGATCGAGGCGCTTCGCGCGGAAGTCGAGCAGCTGCGGCGAGAGCACTCGAAGCGCCGTCCGGTTCCCGCCGGGCCGGGTCGATGAAGGGTCGTCAGAGTCGAGAAGCTCGGGGCTCGCAACAGATCGCTCGAAGAGTAGGTCTCATCGTTTCGCGCTCGTTTGCCGGGCTCGCATCCAAGACAGTCCACGAGGGAGAGATGATGCCGTCGACAAGAACCAGTGTGCTGTCCCCGATCACCCTCCTGAGTGCGGTCGTCTTCGTGGCGACCTTTTCTGTATCCGCGTGCAGCAACTCCTCTTCGAGCGGTGACGGAGGGGCAACCGGCGGTTCGACGGGAACCGGTGGCGCGACGTCCGGTACGGGCGGCGGTCGCGGGGGCGAAACGGGCGCAGGCGGCTCGAGCGGTGGAGCGACGGGCACCGGCGGGCAGAGCGGAGCAACGGGAACCGGGGGCAAGGGTGGAACGACGGGAACCGGTGGGCACGGTGGCGCGACCGGGGGAACGACCGGCCATGGTGGTGGGGGCGGCGGCGGACACGGAGGCGGAGGTGCCGCGGGAGGTGGGGGTGGTCAGGGTGCTACCGGAGGCGCGGGTGGAGAGGGTGGCGGCAACGCGTGCATCCCCGTCGGCCAGCCTTGCTCCGGGACCGACCGATGCTGCGCACCCGCGGTGATCTGCGCGGGCACGTGCATGACGGGGGTCAGCGATCGGAACAGGAAGCGCGACTTCGCGCCGGTAAACGATGACGAAGTTCTGAAGGCTGTCGACGCTCTCCCGATCACCAGCTGGAGCTACAAGGACGACGGCACGAAAGCTCGCCACATCGGCCCGATGGCGCAGGACTTCATGTCGACGTTCCACGTCGGATCGAACGACAAGACGATCCTGCAGGTGGACGGTGACGGGGTTTCGCTGGCCGCAATCAAGGCGCTGAGTCAGCGAGTCAAAGAGCTCGAGGCTCGCAACAGATCGCTCGAGCATCAGGTTTCGGCGCTTCGCGCGGGGTTGCCGCGCTCGCATCGGGGCGGCGAGACTCGTCGCCCATCGGGAGCGCCGTGACCCGCACCGCATCCTGCCTTGGCCTTCTAAGCCCGGCACCGTCTGTTCCTACCCCGCCGGGAACGTCACGGACCGGCCCTGTGCCTGCGCGAGCGGCGGGAGTGGTCTGACCTGGCACTGCGGGAACGGTTGAGCAAAGAGAGCACCGCTGACAATCCGCGAAAGGGATCGATGATGACGTTGACTAGAACCAGAGGGACGTTTCCGATCAGTCTGCTGAGCGCGGTCGTCATTGTGGCGACCTTTTCTGTACTCGCTTGCAGCAACTCCCTTTCGGGTGGCGACGGAGGGGCGACGGGCGGCGTGACGGGAACCGGTGGCGCGACGTCCGGCACGGGAGGCGGGCGCGGAGGCGAGACGGGCGCGGGTGGCTCGAGCGGTGGAGCGACGGGTACCGGCGGACAGAGCGGAGCGACGGGCACCGCGGGCAAGGGTGGTACAACGGGAGCCGCCGGTCACGGTGGCGCGACCGGGGGAACTACGGGCCATGCTGGTGCGGCCGGCGGCGGTCGAGGCGGCACCGGCGCTGCCGGCCAGGGAGGGACTGTTTGTGGCACCGGTGCGCCGTGCACCGGCGGACGAGTCTGCGTGCATCCGAACTGTGGGGGCGGCATTGCGGTCTGCGAGAACCTCCCCGACGGCGGGCAGTGCCCCGCGGGGTGGACGTATTCAAGTTTCTGCGCGACAGGTGTCGGGCCTGGGTGCACTCCTCCGCCGTGTACGCCTCCGCCACCTTACTGCGTCGACCTGCCAGCGGCGTGCTCGGGGAACCCCACCTGCAGTTGCCTGCCCACGAACGTCTGCACGCAGAACGGCGGGTCCGGTAGTTGTCAGTTCGCTAACAGCGGCGAGGTCACGTGCGCGTCAGCCTGAACGAGCGCGCCACGAGAGTCGATAATATCGAACAGGCAGGAGGAGCCGATGGCGATGCAGAGACCCTCGTTTTTCAGGTGCCGATCAGGCGCGACAGCGCCGCTTGCTCTCGCGATCGGTTTCGCCCTCTCGCTCCTTCAGGCGCCCGGTTGCTCGAGCTCCGGCGCCACCAGTGACGGATCGGCCGAAGGGGGGCACGGTGGCGCCGGCGGCCCGGGCAACGGCGGCACGACGGGCGAATCCGGTCATTCGGGAACGGGCGGCGCGGCTGGAGCGGGATCCGGTGGCACTGCCGGGGGCCGTGCCACCGGTGGATCGGGTGGCGTCGGTGGCCGAGGAGAAGGCGGAACATCGGGCGGTGGATCGGGTGGTGTGGGTGGCAAAGCAGCTGGCGGTACGTCGGGCGCCGGTTCGGGAGGCTCCGGCGGAAGGGGTTCCGGTGGTGCGTCCGGTGGCGCCGGTGGCGCCCAGACTTACAGCTGCGGCTCGGACACCTGCACCGTCGGTCAGTCCTTCTGCTACGCGTTCACGCCGGGCACCGCCGGATCCACCGGCCGCTCTTGCCAGGCGACGCCCTCCGCGTGCGAGTCGTCGCCGACGTCTTGTGCATGCCTCTGCGCTCCCTCCTCGAATCCGGCGATCGGCTGCGTTCCGGTCGGCATGAGCGACGGATATTTCTGCTCCTGCGGCGACGCGAACGGCGTCGTCAACGTGAGTTGCGCGGGATCGTGAGACTGTCTGACGACTAGGGACAGGTCGAGAAGCTAGCGACGCATGTCCCATTCACGCAGTTGTCGCTCGGACAAGCGGCGCTGCCATCCGAGCAGAGCTGGCACGGAGCGCCGATCCCGGGACAATCGGCGTCCGTCTTACACGTCACCCCCGGAGTGACCGTCGGGCAGCAGTTGCAGCTGCACGGAGGACATGTTTGGCCTGCGGGGCACGCCGCGCATGCGCAGCCACAGCCACCGCCGATCGAGCCACCGTCGGAGGACCCCTTCATCTGAATGCAGGTCCCCGACGGGCAAGACGCGGAGTTGCATGCGATGCCGAGTGCCGCCCATCCACAAGCGTCGGTCGTGTCAGCCACGCAGCTGGCGGAGTCCGTGTGAACGGCGCAAGGATCGGAAGGCGGCAGAGGAGACGTGCCACAACTGCAGGGGGTGCAGGCGGTGCCTGCCGAGCAGGCCGGGCATGCACAAACCACTGCTGTCCCCGTGTTGGAGCTGGATGCGACACCGGTTCCCGACGCCGTAGTTGCGGTTCCCGACGGAACAGTTGTGGTGGTCGTCGCTCCGGCGCTGCAGCCGCAGCTGCATGCCGGACACGCGACTCCCGCCGGGCACGCCGGACAGTTGCACGTGCAGGTTCCGGGGCTGCCGCCACCTCCGCTACCGCTGCCGCACGTTCCGCCCGTGCCACCGCCGCCCGAGCCTCCGGTTCCGCCGCCGCAATCGCACTGACATGCGGGACACGCGGCTCCAGGTGGACACTCCGGGCAGCCACAGGTGCACGTTCCGCCGCCACCAGTCCCGCCACCCGCGTCAACCGTCGGTGGGGGCGGAGGGCAATCGCACTTGACCGGAGGACACGAGCCGTTCGCGGGGCAGACGAGAGGCTGGACACAGAGACAGGTGTTGCTCGAGGTACCGCGAGCGAAGCAGTATCCACCGCCGCCACAGTTTTGACCCACAGGGCACAGCGCCGGAGCGCTCGCCGTCGGGACGGCAATCGCGGACCAGGCGCATCGATCGTCGGCGGTGCAGTTGGCCTGAGCGGTGAGACTCGCGCACGGATCTGCGGTGACACACGCACCCGCGGGGCAAGTCGCGCCAGCGGGGCACCCGACATCGATCCACGAGCAGGAGGACTTGGCGTCGCCCTGACAGGACGCCGCCGTCGTGTGCGTCGAGCAGGGATCGCTCACGGCGATCGCCGGAATCAGATTCGACGAGTTGGTCGGCGGCGTGGAGAGCGACGACTGACACGAGAGCACGCCGAGCAGCGACGCCCAAAGCAAGGTTCTCTGCATGGAAGTCCTCCGAGCCTATGACTGAGCAAGGCACGGGCCAATAGGGAGTCACGGTTGAGACCGACCTTCCTGGGTCTCGCTGGATCTCGCCCTCAAAATTCTGATTGCGCCGACCCTTCCTCCAGCGAAATTCGTTTCAGTGGCGATCGACGTGTCGTCGGTGCGCTTTACACTGTTGGAGGAAAAGCCGACGATCATGCGGCTGGTTCGCGAGTTGCTCCTGTATCTGCCCATGCGACACAAGACCGCTGCGCTCTTGATGGGACTCGTCCTCGGCCTCGCCGACGGCTGCGGGTCCGCAACAGTTTCGAGCGACGGTGGGGGCGCCGGCGGCGCGACCGGCCGTGCCGGAAGCGTCGGTGCTGGGAGCGGGGGTGCCGCTGGGGCCGTGGGGAGTGGCGGCGCGGGTGGAGCTTCTCCCTGCCAGGCAGTTCTCGCGCTGGATCGATCATGTGCGACCGCCACCGACTGCTTCGCAGCCGAACATCAGACGAACTGCTGCGGGCAGCGCACGTTCTTCGGGATGAACACCTCGGCGCAGACGCAGTATCAGAGCCGGGAGTCTAAGTGTGAGGCGGCATATCCGGCCTGCGGCTGCGCGGAGGGACGGCCGACGACCGACGACGGTTCGAAGATTCAGTTCAGCGCCACGCCGGGGGTCGCGTGTGTGCGGGGAGTCTGCACCACCTACGCAGCCGAGTGCGGGAAGCCGTGCGGCTCGGGGACGACCTGCTTCAGTTGCTCGAACCGCAGCACGACCTTCGCGGCCTGCACGACGATGTGCGCAGTCGGCACCGACTGCACGGATCCCACCCTGCCGATGTGCCAGTTCGGCTCCTCCGGCAACACATCGGGCATGTTCTGCACGGCGAGTAGCGTCGCGTGCGACACGAAGTGAGCATGAGTCGCTCGAATGCGCTCGCGATGCTCGGCGCGCTTGCTGTCATCGCCGGTTCGGGCGCCTGCGGCGGCGCGACGACAGGTGGGGATGGCGCGGCGGGTGCTGGTGGAGAGCGACCGGGCGGACAGGCCGGCGCGGCTGGCGGAGGCGGCTCCGCCGGACAGTCAGGTGGAGGTGGCGGATCATTCGACGCCGGCAGTTGCCGATCTCAAGGACAAACGTGCTCAGACACGCAGCCGTGCTGCGGCGCGCTCATTTGCACGGGCATCTCCACCCCAGGCGTCGGCCAGTCGCATGACGCCGCAATGGATGCGACCGTGGGTGTGCTGGACGCCAGCGCTGATGCCGGTGCGCGCGATTGCTCTGGGGTCGGGCCCCTCGTCCTATCTGATCCGAAGGTGATCTCCGGAACGGTCGCCGGCGGTCAGACCGTCACGATGCAGATCACGCTGACTGACACCGATCCGAACGGCTACGTCTCCTATCCTGGCGCATTCCTGAGCTCGTCGACTCCCGGAGTCACGTTCGCCGCGTCTGAAGCCGGGCCGCCTGGCGCATATATCGACGGCACAATGAGCAAGCCGATCACCTTCTACGTCAAGCTGTCCGCGTCGATTTCTTCGGGGACCGACGTTCAAATCAGCGCGCGTGGGTACGGGTCGGCCGGGCCCGCAACGAACTGCAACGGGTTCGTGCTTTCTTTCTCGCTCACGACAAGTTGAGAGGTTCGGATGCGCTCTGACAGGCGAGCGCGTCGCTGGTGCCGAGCTGACAGGGATTCCTAGACGCGGCTGAGGGTGTAATCTGATGAGCCTATTGGGGGACTAACTAATGAGGGCATCGACTATTCGGTTTCAGCTCGCCGGCCTCGCCTTGGTCGCGGTCGCGTTCTGCGCTTGCGGCGGCGGCAACGGCGGCGGTGTCGACGGAGCGGCCGGCGGGGCGACGGGTAGTGGAGGCAAAGGCGGGTCCGGCGGCGCTACTGGAACCGGCGGCGCGGCGGGGGTTGGAGGACGCGGTGGAACCGGAGATGGTGGCTCAACTGGGCTTGGCGGTACCGGAGGGATCGGTGGTGCCGGTCTCGGCGGCCGCGGCGGCTCGGGCATCGCGGGCATGGGCGGATCAGGCGTGGGCGGCTCGGGAGCGGCCGGTCACGGAGGATCTGGGGGCAAGGGAGGATCTGGAAGCGGCGGCACGGGAACGGGCGCAGGGGGAACCGCCGGAGGCGGTCATGGTGGGGCAGGCGGTAGCGCCGGCTCGGGAGGGACCGGCGGTGGCGTCGGTGGTGCTGCTGGAACCGCCGGATCGCAGCTGCAGGATTGCACCGGTCTGATCTGCGGGTCGAATCAGCAGATCGTAAACGTGCGGAGCCCCGCGCTGGGCACCACCCAGTGCGCGTGCCTACCCGTTCCGAGCGCGGGCCAGTGTTCCGACTGCACTTGTGGAGAGCCGCTGTGCGCCCAGTACGGCGGACACTGCTCAGGATTCACGGTCGGGATCGGGCTTCAGTGCTCCCAGAACGGCTGACCAAACGCCTTCGCGTCGACCCCTGCGCCGTAAGCCTTCCACGAGCGGCGTAGGCAGAGGAGTTGCGGGACGTAGGTCGCCGTGATCGGCGGGCGCCTCACCAGAAGTGGCCGAGCCGGAGACCACCCGTGATGGCGGCCGCCTCACGAGGAAGCCAAATTCCGTCACGTAGCACTCCAAACTCGAGGTCGATACCGAAGAGGTTGGAACCGAACCGTTCCTCCCACGCGAGCTCGAGAGCGGCCTGCTCGTGGCTAGGGCCAAGCAAGACGGACAGTCCCTGCAGTCGGACGCCGACATCCACGTCGTCGAGGCCCCAACGAACGATCGCATAGCGAGCGTAGACACCGGCTTCGGAGACCCATAGCACGCTCGAGAGCGCCACCCCGAGCTTCAACCGATCCAACGGGTAAACACATAGGTCGACACCCAGGCCGCCACGGGCCCGCAAGACGGCTGCCAGCGCAAGGTGCGGCGTCAGGGGTTCGGTAGGAACGGGTCTGGGCCGTGCGATTCGAGGCTGCTCTTGATCTTCCGCCTGAAGCCCCGGCGTAGGCGCGGCAATCCGTGGCGCCTCCTGCTCTTCCGCCCGACGCCCCAGGGCAGATGGCGCAATTTGAGGCTCCTCCTGAGCTTCCGCCGGACGCCACGGCGTAGGCGCGGCGACTCGCGGCTCGTCCTGTTCTTCCGTCCGACTCCCCGGTGTAGGCAGAACGACCTGCGGTTCCTCTTGATCTTGCGCCGGACGCTCCAGGGTTGCCTCGTTGGTCGCCGCGTCGGCCGTCACTCCGATGCAGGTGATGAGACCGACCAAAGCGAGTGATCGCCGCACGCTTGTCGGCGGAGCAAATGACATACCAAATGGGGACCCCGGCCTTCCGGACGGTCTACATCGCCCCGCTGTCCAAGGTTCGACACCCCGACGCCGAAGCGCCCAATTGTGGACCGGTCAGCATCCCAGCCTCGAGCGGGCCATGCGGCCCAAGGGTTCTTTCGCGAGCGGCGTAGGCAGAGGAGTAGCGGGACTTTAGGTCGCCGTAGCAGGCGGGTCCTGTGTGAGGCTGGAAGTGATCGGGCCAAGGCGCCGGATCTCGATCGCGTTCGGCGCGATCGAAGTACCCTCCGATCCCCAAGAGTCGTCAGCCTTTCCAAACAAAACCCGCAGCGTCGCTAATGATCGGCGCGGCGCGCTTTTGGATGATCGGTTCCGGTCGCGCGGATGGCCGAGCTCAATGGCGGGTTTACAACCCGGCCGCTCACCTCAAACAGCTCGCCAGTCTTCCGCACAAGACCGCCTCCCCCTCGGACATGATCGAGGGGACGCCCAACACAAACACGAAGGAAGCAGCAGAGAGGGCCGAAAGGGACCACATCATCCGGCTTGAGGAAGCGATCCGGAATCCGCCCAAGGAGGTGCCACCGATCTTCGCCAAGTTCGCCGAAACGTTCATGACGACCTACGCGAAGACCAACAACAAGATCAGCGAGCAGACTGCGAAGAGATCGATCCTCACCCACCATCTTCTCCCTGCGCTTGGAGCCAAGCGCCTGGACAAGATCACGGGCGAGGATGTGGAGAACCTGAAGGCCAGCCTCATCGGGAGGGGGAAGACCGCGAAGCGGGTGAACAACATCCTCAACGTCTTGAGCAAGATCCTCCGGTACGCCGACGAGATCGACCTGATCGAGCGGGCACCGAAGATCAAGACGCTGAAGGTGGCTCCGCAGAAGTTCGACTTCTTCTCGCCGGAGGAGTTCGAGCGGTTGGTCGCCAGCTCGGCGCAGGAGCCGGACTGGCATGCGGCGGTGTTGGTGGCGGGAGAGGCCGGGCTTCGGATGGGCGAGATCTTGGCGCTGGAATGGGGAGACATCGATCTCAAGGCGGGGACGCTGACCGTGATGCGGAACGACTGGCGAGGGCAGATCGGATCACCGAAGAGCGGAAAGGATCGCGAGATCCCTCTGACCACTCGTGCGGCGGCCGGTCTGAAGGCGATCCGTCACCTGAAGTCGCGGCTGGTCTTCTGCCACGACGACGGATCGAGGTGGACACTGACAACGATGCGCACGGGTATCGCGCGACAGGAGAAGAGGGTAGGGCTACGGCGGACCGGCTGGCACGTGCTCCGGCATTCGTTCTGTTCGCATCTCGCCGGGCGCGGCGTCGCCGCCGTCGTGATCAAGAAGCTGGCTGGTCACTCGTCGATCGCTGTGACCAACCGCTACATGCATGAGAGTGAAGGGGACCTGCGAGAAGCGATCAGCCGCCTGGGTGGCGACAGGCTGGCGACAACCGCATAAGTTGTATCCTAAGTAGTTGAAAGTTCTGGGGTGAGTGACGGGGATTGAACCCGCAACCCTCGGTGCCACAGACCGATGCTCTACCAATTGAGCTACACCCACCAGGTGTTCAATATTCAGTTTTTCGATTCATCTTCTTGATGCGTCGCCGCGGTGTCTTGCGGCGGCGCGCCCGGCAGGAGTCGAACCTGCGACCCTCGGCTTAGAAGGCCGATGCTCTATCCAGTTGAGCTACGGGCGCATGCTTATGCCTGGGGAGTTTACCCGTCAAGCCAGATTCCTTCGACGGCCTATTCGACCTCTTGCAGCTCTCGCGCCGAAAGGCCCAAAAGATAGAGTATGGCGTCGAGGCCGGCGCCCGAGATGCTGGTGTCGGCCCGCTCCCGGAGCTTGGCCTTGGCGTGAAAGGCGATCCCCAGGCCGGCGCGCTCCAGCATGAGCGCGTCGTTGGCGCCGTCGCCGACCGCGATCACCTGGTCGAGGAGCACCCCCTCGGCCTGGGCGATCGTCTCCAGGAGCTCCGCCTTGCGCTGGGCGTTGACGATCGGCCCGACGACCCGGCCGGTCAGCTTGCCCCCCACGATCTCCAGGTTGTTCGAGTAGGCGTAGTCGAGCTCGAGCCGGCGCTTGAGGGCCTCGGCGGCGCGCGAGAAGCCGCCGCTGATGACCGCGATCTTGTAGCCGAGGCGCTTCAAGACACGGACCATCCTCTCGGCGCCCTCGGTCAGTGGGAGATCGGAGGCGATCTGATCGAGCACCTTCACGTCGAGCCCCGCCAGAAGCGCGACGCGCTGTCGCAGCGACTCGTCGTAGTCCATCTCCCCTTGCATGGCGCGTTCGGTGATGCGCGAGACCTCGGGGCCGACGCCGGCGGCGCGCGCCAGCTCGTCGATCACCTCGATCCGGATCAGCGTCGAATCCATGTCCAGCACGATGAGGCGCTTCGAGCGCCGGAAGAGGCTCTCCGGCTGCAGCGAGACGTCGAAGCCGGTGGCGGTCGCCACGTGGAGCAGGGCACGCTTCAGGACCTCGCTGTCCTTGTCGGGCGGCAGCAGCGCGTGGATCTCCACCGAGGCCAGCGTGTTTTCCGACAGCCGACCGATCTTTTCGATGTTGGCCCCCTCGGCGGCCAGCGCCGTGGCGATCGCGTGCAGGTGCGGCGCCCCCAGCGTCGGCCCGATCGCGGTGATGACGTAGCGCCGACCCTCGGGCGGAGGTTCCGGAGCGGCCTTGTCGGCGGGGACCGGCTTGAAGTCGAGCTCCATCTCCAGCTGCTTGGCCGCGAAGAGCAGCTCCTTCAGCACGTCGCGCGTCTCGGGGACGCCGATCAGCAGACAGAGGGTGAGCTGCCCCTGGACCACCACCTGCTCGATGTCGTGCAGGGTTGCCCCCTGCTGCGACAGGATGCCGGTCAGGGTGGCGGTGACGCCGGTGCGGTCGGGGCCGGTGACGGTGACGAGGACGCGATCGGATGCCAAAGCGGCGGCAGCATAGCAGGATATACTTCCGCGCATGTCCCCTCCGGACGACAGCGACAAAGTCGAGAAGACCGACGCCGAGTGGCGCGCGGCGCTGAGCCCCCAGGAGTACGAGGTGCTGCGACGAAAAGGGACGGAGCGCGCCTTCTCGGGGGCCTACTGGGACGCCCACGGCGACGCCGAGTATCTGTGCGCCGGCTGCGGCGCCGAGCTTTTTTCCTCAAAGGCCAAGTTCGACTCGGGGACCGGCTGGCCCAGCTTCATCGCGCCGACCCTCGCCGAGGCCGTCGCCACCGAGACCGATCGCGCCCACGGGATGATGCGCACCGAGGTCACCTGCCGGCGTTGCGGCGGCCACCTCGGCCACCTGTTCGACGACGGGCCCGCCCCGACCGGCCAGCGTTACTGCATCAACTCGATCTCGCTCAGGGCCAACCCGAGCAAGCCAGAGGACAAGCCGGAGAAGTAGCCGGATCGGCGGTGGCCTGGCGGTGGCTCAGGCCCCCGCGACTGCCGCGGCGTCCACGAACAGCGTCGGGTCGGCGACGAACTGCTGGTGGCAGGCCTCCGAGCAGAAGAAGTAGACGGTCCCGTGGTGATCGACCGCCGCGGCAGCGTCGGCGCGCTTCAGCTCCCGGCCGCAGACCGGGTCGACCGCGGAAGCCATTTCGATCTCCTCCCGGTCGCCGAAGGCGATGCGGCCATTGTCCAACGAATCCGTCACGCGGGTCATGGCCGCCAAACTGATCACGCGACGGACGATGTCCACTGGTCCCGGGCCGTCCACGGCCTATATTCCATGCATGAGCCACGAGGGGTATCACGAGTCGGCCGACCTCCTACCCGAGGCGACCAAGGACTTTCACCGCGCCATCGAATCTCTGATCGAGGAGCTGGAGGCGGTCGACTGGTACCAGCAGCGCGCCGACGCCACCAAGGAAGAGTCGCTGCGGGCGGTGCTGCTTCACAACCGCAACGAGGAGCTCGAACACGCCATGATGACGCTGGAATGGTTGCGCCGCCGCGACGCCAAGATCGACGAAACCGCCCGGATGTTCCTGTTCGCCGAGGGAGAGATCACCGAGATCGAGGCGGCCAA
>Ga0066789_10001020_pt1 | contig 11910 bp, 8 predicted proteins | sample OrgsoiDNA2013049_FD_70960 | JGI IMG/M metagenome (GOLD analysis project Ga0066789, IMG submission 70960) | Permafrost soil microbial communities from the Arctic, to analyse light accelerated degradation of dissolved organic matter (DOM) -... | ecosystem: Environmental > Terrestrial > Soil >...
CGATGCTTTCCCCATGCAGCGAAATATCCAGGCCTTCGCGTTCTTGCTCCTCGGTGACGCGCAATCCGATGGTCTTATCGATCACCTTCAAGATCACGAAACTCGCGGCAAATCCATAGACCACGGTCACGGCAACGCCTTGCAGCTGAATGAGCACGGAGCCGTCCGAACCGCTGATCTCCTTGCTGGCGAATACGCCGGTGAGCAGCGCTCCGACAATGCCGCCGATCCCATGCACGCCGAAGGCGTCGAGCGAGTCGTCGTAGCCCAGCACGTGCTTCAAAGACGTTGCTGCGATGAAGCATACGACCCCGGCGACGATGCCGATGATCACGGCCGGAGTCGGACCCACGAAGCCGGACGCCGGCGTGATCGCGACCAAGCCCGCCACCGCACCCGATGCGATACCCAACACGCTGGGCTTGCCCCGGCTGACCCATTCGGCAAACATCCAGCCGAGCGCCGCGGTCGCGGTGGCCATTTGCGTCACCAGCATCGCCATACCGGCTCGGCCATCGGCGGCACCCGCCGAGCCCGCGTTGAATCCGAACCAGCCCACCCACAGCAGGGAGGCGCCGATCAGCGTGAGAGTGAGGTTGTGAGGCGCCATCGCCTCTCTGCCGTAGCCGAGGCGTTTACCGAGTACCAAGCAGCTGGCAAGACCCGCGATGCCGGCATTGATGTGCACCACCGTGCCGCCGGCATAGTCGAGCACACCCGCTTTGTTGAGCCAGCCGGTCGGTTCCCACACCATGTGGGCGATCGGCGCGTACACCACCAGCGACCAGGCCGCCATGAACGCCAGCAGGGCGGAAAACTTCATCCTGTCGGCAAACGCGCCCGCAATCAACGCCGGAGTGATGACCGCAAACGTCAGTTGGAACATCGCATACACGGTTTCGGGTACGGTCAAATCCAAGTGCGACACCGACAGTTGATTGGTGGGGTCATGCATGAAGGTCATGCCGTTGAAAAACGCGCGGCTCGCGCCGCCCAAGAACGGGCTGCCGGGGGTGAATGCCCACGAGTAGCCGATCAACCACCACAGCAGGGTCACGACGCAAGTAATCGCAAACGTTTGCATCAACGTTGCCAGCACGTTTTTCTTGCGCACCATGCCGCCATAAAACAACGCGAGGCCCGGTACCGACATCATCAGGACCAAGGCGGTGGAGGTCAGCATCCAGGCGGTATCGCCGGCACTGATCTTGTCCACGCTCATCAAGACGGGCTCGGTCGGCGCGTCCGCCCACGCGCCGCGCATCGTCAACGTCACAGCGCCGAAAAATAGCAATCGAGACAGTTTACTCATCAAAGCAAATCCCCCTTGAAGTCTAAATAGCGCTTGCGTCGCGCTCGCCCGTCCGGATGCGTACCACCTGCGCAAGCTCGAATACGAAGATTTTTCCGTCTCCCACGTTTCCGGTCTGGGCTGATTTGGTGATCGCCTCGATCACTTGATCAACCAGCGGATCATCAACCGCGATTTCTATTTTCGCCTTCGGCACGAACTCGACCGCATATTCGGCGCCCCGATAGATCTCCGTATGCCCGCGCTGCCTGCCGAAGCCGCGAACCTCGGTCACCGTAACACCCTGGACGCCCACCTCACTGACGGCCCGCCGGACGTCGTCCAGCTTGAATGGCTTGATAATCGCGGTGATGAGCTTCATTGGCTTGACGTTTCCCCCCGCCCAATCGCTGGGTTGTTGATTTGTTGCAGGCGTTTACGGATCGGGTTGTGAAAGAAGCACCGGTTGTGCCACTCAGAAAGAATTGAACGCGATCAGCGGGTTAGCGCTTCGTATGTGGATACTCGCGGCGCGTTTGCACCGAATGAGGGCGTTGCCGTCCGAATCGTGCGTTCAAATGAAGCGCCCCGCTCACTTCAACGTCAATTCCAGGCGGACCATGCCGTCTTCAATTTTCGCCTTGTCGCTGACGGCCAGAAATACTCGCGCAGAATCAATTTGGGTGTCCGTCAGCAAGGCCCGCTGAACGGCCATCGCTCGTTGTTGCCCCAAGGCGGTGAGGTCACCGTCGGTGATTGCAATGTGCCGGTGCAATTCCTGGCTGAGAAAATCCGCCTGGGCCGCCGCGAGTTCGGGCTTCGTCTTGATGCCCGTGACGGCTTCCGGGAACTTAGGCTGACCGCCCACGTTCTTTGCGTAAAGTTGCGTCAATATCTCGAGTTGTGCCGCCGGATCCAGTTGCGCGAAGTCGGGCGCGGCCGCTTTCTTACCGCCCGCTTTATTCGACTGCGCCTCGCGAACTTGCGCCAAAAACCGCGCCTCGACCAATGCCGGTCGATCAAGTTCATCGACCCAGGCGATCGGCACTTCGATTTTGAGCTGCGGTCGCTCGTTCAATGCCTTGACCATGGCCTTAACCTTTTCCGCGGCGACGGCATCCAAGTCGGCCATACCCGGACGGAAATCGATGAACTGCAAATCCGGACCCCCGCCGAACAAGCGGCCGAGAAGCGCAAACGGCGCCGTGACGGCCTTCTCGATGATGCTGACGAACACTTTCCAGATGATGGGCGCCAGTCGAAATGACGGATCGTCGAGCGTGCCGGTCACGGGAATGTCCAGGTCGATGACGCCATTGCGGTCTTTGAGCAGCGCGACCGCCAATTTGATCGGTAGCGATACCGCGTCCTTGCTCGCCGTCTTATCGCCGAACTCCAGCTGTTCCACGGTGATGTGGTGCTGGGCATCGAGCTTGCGGCCGTTCACCTTGTAATGCAGCAGCGTGGTGAGCTTGCCCTTGGTGATGTTGTAGCCGGCGAACTTTCCTGAATACGGATTGAACGTACTAAGTTCCATGTTGCGGAAACTCATCTCCAAATCGGTGTACAGAGTCGCGCTCAGCACATTGACTTCCCCGGTAACGGCAACCGGCGAAAATGCATCCACCGCCCCATGTATATCCACTTTTGCCCGCGTATTTGGATTCGAAGACAGGCCGAGCACCGTTCCCTCGATGCTTTTAACGCCGGTGGCGAAATTCGGCTGCACGGTCAGGTCGGCAAAATTGGCCTGGCTCTCGTGTAGCACAATTTTCTTGATGGCCATCGGCATGGTCGCCTCCGCCGCGGCCGGGGCCGGATTTCCCGCATGCTGCGTTGCCGCAGGCTTGTTAGGGGCAGGCTTGGTCGGGGCGGGCTTGGTCGGGGCGGGCTCGGCATCTGTAGGGGCGGTAGCCGCGACCGGTTTGCCCCCGGGTTGCGCCGGCACGACTACCGTCGCACCGGGACCCGCCAACACCCGCTTCACATTCAAGCTGGTATCCGGTTCGATGATGATGCGGGCATACAGTTTGCGCGCCGTCACTTGTTCGATGTCGAGTCGGTCGGGGTTGTGCTGGAAGTTTATCCCCGACACATCCAAACGGTCCCAATTGATAAAGTCGTCGTGCAACGCGTTGTCGACCGTGTGCACGCCGGCAATGCTGATATTGGACGATATCTGCAGCGTGGGTTTATCTCCGCCGTAGCGTACTTTGGCGTCGCCGCTCAATCGCCCGGAGAGCAGGGTCATCGAGGTGCGCTGCGCCAGGTATGGCTGCACCGGCTTGAGGTCGACGCCGTCCACCTTCAGCGCCACATGGGCGGACAAGGGTTGCGGCGTGACCTCGCCGCTCGCGCTCAAAGAACCCGCATCATTGACGTGCGTATCGAGTCTCACGGTGACCGGCTTGGCGAGATCCAAACTCGCACCGCCGACGGTGAGGGAAAACGGCGCCAACAATACCTTGACCGGCGGCGATGCGCTGCGGTCCTCGGCCGAAATGTTGGCCTCCCGCATGGCGAATTCGCGTAATTCGAATTTCCACGGCGCAGCGGCCGCGGACGGCGCGGCAGCGGCCGGGGGCGAGGCCACAGCGCTCGCCGCGGATCCTGCCGGTGCCGCGGCGCCGCTCGACGCCGGTGGCTCCGAAAGCTTGAGCAAATTGAACGAACCGTCCGCTTCCAGCCAGGTCACGAGCTTCGCCCCCGTGAGTGTCAGCGAATCGGAGTGAGCCTGCCGTTGCAAAAGATCCACGGTGGTGCCGCTCAGCAGCAGCGACGGAACCGAAATCCAGTCGACGTCCGATGTCTTGGGCCGGACGGTAAGATCTTTGACGAGGATCCTCGACACTGTCGCCTTGAAATCGACGGCATCCCGCAAGGAGAACTTGTAGGTCGCATTGAGGTCGATGGTGCCGGTATTGACCGCGAAATTAAGGCGATCCTCGAGATATTCCCAAATCGTGTGCGCGTGCAGCCCATCGATCTGAAATTCGCCGTCCGATTCGATCGGTTGCACCGCTATGTGCCCGTGCCACTCCACTCGCTCGCCGAGCTTGCTGGATCCGGTGAAGGTAAAGCGGCCGCCGTCGCCTCCGGTGGTGAAGCGCACCAGCTCGAAGTTGATCGGATCCAGTCGCGCCGCGAAGGCGGACGGACGGCTGCGATCTTCGTACGTCACCACGCCGTTGCTGACTTTGAACGAACCGATCAGGAGCGCCGGCAGCGGCGCCTTTTTCTCCTGCGCCTTTGCCGGGGCGGCCTTGGGGCTCATTTCCAATAGATTGAGCCTTCCATCGTGCGCCACCACGGCGTTCACGGCGGGTGCATCGATGTCGATGTTGGCGAACGAATATGCGCGGTGCCAGATGGAGGACAGCTCGAATTCGACGAACAAGCGCCGAAAGCCGACCAATTTTTCACCGTTCGGTGCGGCCAACGAAAAGTCTCTGATCTCGAGCCGGAACAGAAACGGATTGACGCGGATCTCGCCGACCGTCGGCGTCACGCCCAGAGTCTTCGGGATGTCTTCGAGCAGCGCCGAGCGCAGCAGTCTCGGCGCGAGGACGAAACCAGCCAGCGCGTACAGCGCCACCAGCAACGTCACCACGGCCGCAATACGGAAGGCTTTTGTTTTTGTGAATTGCAGCACAGGGCTTCCCCGTCAACACGCCGGCCGTCTGAAGGATCCTGTCATAGCATTCCACGTGAGCGCGGTATGTCAGACAGGCTCCCATTCTAACGCTTGTTACGCTGAATCAGCCGCTTGCGCTTGCGCACTTGACGTGGTGTCAGGAGATTTCGCTTGCCCGCGAAAGGGTTCTCGTCGCCGCGGAACGCGACACGCACCGGCGTACCCATCAGGTCGAACGCCTTGCGGTACACATTGACCAGGAAGCGCCGGTAGGCGTCCGGCACATGATCGGTCTGATTGCCGTGGATCACGATCACGGGCGGGTTTCGGCCGCCCTGGTGGGCGTAGCGCAGCTTGATGCGGCGTCCGCTGACCAGCGGCGGCTGATGGCTTTCGATGGCTGCTTCGAGCACCCGGGTCAATTCCGGCGTGCTCATGTCGCGAGTGGCGGCGGCGTACACCTTGCGCACCGCGGCGAACAGTTCTCCCACACCGCTGCCATGCCGTGCCGAGATGAAATGCAGGGGCGCAAAATCGGCGAATTGCAGGCGTTGTTCGATTTGCTGCCGGATCAGGTCGCGCTGTTCCGTGGGAATGTTGTCCCATTTGTTGACGGCGAGCACCACGGCCCGGCCTTGCTCGATGACCGTGCCCAACAGGCTCGCGTCCTGTTCGGCGACATTGTCGTGCGCATCCATCACCACGACGACCACGTGAGCGGTTTCAATCGCCTGCAAAGTCTTGATGACGCTGAATTTCTCGACTGCCTCTTCGACGCGGGATCGGCGCCGCAGACCGGCAGTGTCGATCAATGTGTAGCGCTCGCCGTCGCGTTCGAACGGCACCAGCACGGCGTCGCGCGTGGTGCCGGGCTGGTCGAACGCCACCATGCGATTCTCACCGAGCAGGCGGTTGATCAATGTGCTCTTGCCGACATTCGGGCGGCCGATGACGGCCACTTTGATTCCGGTCATTTCAGGGCCGTCGTGCGGGTCGGGTGTCAACCCCGCGAGAGCCGCCTCGAGCAGCGAAATCACGCCCTGGTCGTGCGCGGCGGCGATCGGATGCGGCTCGCCCAATCCCAGCTGATGAAAATCGGCCACGGCGATGTCGTGGTCGAAGCCTTCGGTTTTGTTGACTGCCAGGAACAGCGGCTTGCCGCTGCGCCGAGCGAGTTGCGCCACGAATTGATCCCGTGGGGTAACGCCCGCACGGCCATCTACCATTACGATGAGCCGATCCGCCTCGCTGATCGCGCGTTCGGTTTGCGCGATCATCAGGCTTTCAATGACGTCGGCATTCTCGACCAGGCCGCCGGTGTCCACCACGATGCACGGGACATCTGTGCGCCGCGCGAATCCGTATTGGCGGTCGCGGGTGAGTCCCGGCAGATCGGCCACCAATGCGTCGCGGGTGCCCGTCATGGCATTGAACAAGGTCGATTTACCTACATTCGGCCGACCGATCAATGCGACTACCGGCAGCATGTTGACTACGGTGTCGGTGGGGGCGTCGCTGGGGTTGACGGATCCTCGGCAGGCTTGGGAGCCGCGGCCGGCATCACGGCATCCGCGGGGGTTTCGTGCACCGTTGCCGCGGCAGGCGCCGCGGGCGTCGGGGGCGTCGCGCGAAATGCGGCCAACTTGCCGCCATCAGTCAGTACAACGACCGTATCGCCGACCGCCACCGGTGAATTGGTTACACGCTCCTTGGCGATGCGCTCCCGGGCGACGAGTTCACCCGAAACCTTGTCAAGCCAATGAACATAGCCCTGGAAGTCGGCAACCGCGACCGCCGTGCTGGTCAATACCGGCGTGCTCAGGCGCCGGAGCTTCAATTTCTGCGTGCGCCATAGCTCGGAACCGTCACGCTGGCGCAGCGCAACCACGATGCCATCGGACTGTGTCACATAGAGATTGTCGGCATCGACCGCCAAGCCCCTATAGCTCGACATGTCGTGTGACCACCAGACCTGCCCCGAATCGAGTGCCAGCATCGCAGTGCGTCCCTGGAAGCCCGTGGCGAACACGTTGTCACCCACCGTGTGCACCGCCGAATCGATGTCGACCAGCCGATCGAGCTCCGTACGGCCGTGCGGCGAAGCCAGGGCCGTGTCCCAGACCGTGTCGCCGGAGTGCAGCGAGACTGCCATGACTTTGCCGTTGTCGAAGCCGCTGATCGCTATTTCCTTGGCGATGATCGGCGTCGCCGTGCCGCGCAGACTCAAGCGCGGCACCTGCTGTTCCACCGACCACAGTTCCTTGCCGGTGTGCGCATCGAGGCCATGGAGCCTGCCGTCAACCGACCGGATCACGACGACCTCGTCGCCGATCGCCGGAGCGGACAGCAGCTCCGAATTCAAGCGCGCGCGCCACAGCTCGCGCCCGGTGGCCCCGTCCATGGCCACGACGGCGCCCTTGCTGCTGCCTACCACCACCAGCCCCGCGCCCGCGCTGGGCCCGGCTGACAAGGGGATTTTCAGATTCTTGATCCAGATGTGGCGCCCGGTGTCGAGCGACGCGGCGAGCACCTCGCCCTTGTGCGAGGCTGCAAACACCACACCGTTGTCGACCGCGGGCCCCAACCCCAAGCGCAGCACCAATTGCTTCTTGCCGCCGCCGACGCCCTCGCCCCAGAGCTTCTTGACGGGGAGCGTCGCCGGAAAGTTGACCAAAACCGCGGGCGGCTCGACGTCTTTGTCTTTGCTGCAACCGGCCGCCATCAGCAGCGCCGCCAGACCCAAAAGAAGCAATAAGCGCATCAGCGTTTGGCCTTGGGTTGAGTGTCTGCGGAATTGGCTTTCGCCATCGGCGCCGGCACGGCGCCTATATCCTCAATCTTAAGTTCCAGCAACGCGCCATTGATACCGCTTGCCTCGGCGGCCCCGAGCGCTGCCTGGTACTCGGTGACCGCGTCGGGGATATCCTTCTTCGCCAAGTACGCGTCGCCGCGCACCTCGTGATAAGGGATCGCGAACGCGGCCGGCATGGGTTCAGCCAGCAACTTGATCGCTTCGTCTGCTTTGCCCTGGTCGGTCAGAATTCGCGCCAGGCGCAGGCGGGCGATCTGGCGAAGTTCCGTGTCCTTCGATCCGTTCATGACCTGAGTCAGGGGCGCGATGGCTTTGTCGAGCTGACCGTCGTCGACGTCGAGCCGCGCCAGCGTCAGTTGGGCCTGGTCCGCATAGGGCGAACTTGCGTAGTCCTTGATGAGTCCATCGGCAAGTTGCCGGGACTTGGGCTTGTCATTGGCCTGCAGCGCGGCAGTCATCGCGCTGAATTGGGCCGCAGCCTTCAACGCCCGCTCGTTCATGGTGCTCTGGTAATACCGAATCCCGAAAAACGCGGCTGCGCCGATCAGTACGCCGCCGACAATCCACGGCGCGTACTCCGTGAAAGCGTGCTTGACGGCTTCCAATTGTTCGTCATCGGTCAAATATTCTTCTGGCATGACTTCTCCGCTACCCGCACTTAAGACCCAACAAGACACCCAAGCGTTCACTGATTTGGCCGACGGGGCATTCCTCCTGCGCCGACTCCTGGCGCAAGGCCTTCACGGCAACCACGCCCCGCGCCGCTTCGTCCTCCCCCAGGAGAATTGCAAACTGCGCGCCGCTCTTGTCCGCACGCTTCAATTGTGTCTTGAAGCTCCCGCCGCCGAGATTGACTTGCAATGCGAGATCCGGCCAGGCATCGCGCAATTGCTCCGCCAGTTTGAAACCCGCGATCTCCGTCTGTTCCCCCGCCAACACCAAATAGACGTGCGGCCGGTCGCGTTGCCGGCCCAATCCCTGTTTCTCGAGGAGCATGACGATCCGCTCCTGCCCCATGGCCCAGCCGATCCCCGGCGTACCGGCACCCCCCAATTGGGCCACCAAGCCGTCGTAGCGTCCTCCGGCGCATATTGTGCTCTGCGAACCGAGCGCGTCCGTGGTCCACTCGAAAACGGTGCGGGTGTAGTAGTCGAGCCCGCGCACCAGATGCGGTTCGACATGATACTCGATGCCGGCGCTGCGCAGTTGAGCGCACACGGACTCGAAATGCGCCCGCGACTCCGCATCGAGGGAGTCGAGCAGCAGCGGCGCTCCGGCGATGAGGCGTTGCATGTCCGGATTCTTGCTGTCGAGTATTCGCAGCGGATTGCCCCTGAGCCGCCGTTTGCTGTCCTCATCCAGCGCCGCCTCGTGGGCGCCGAAATAGGTGGTGAGCTCATCGCGATACGCCGCGCGCGATGCCGGGGTTCCCAGCGAATTGACCAGCAGCTTCGTGCGCGTCACGCCGAGACGCCGCAGCAAGCGGGCGGACAGCAAAATGATTTCGGCATCGACATCCGGTCCCTCGAATCCGAATGCCTCTGCGTCGATTTGATGAAATTGGCGGTAGCGCCCCGCCTGCGGCCGTTCGCGCCGGAACATCGGACCCATGCACCACACCCGCAAGCGGCCCTCGCGCAGCATGCCGTTCGAGATGACTGCGCGCACGATGCCGGCGGTCGCTTCGGGGCGCAGCGTGATGTGATCCTCGCCCTGATCGACGAAGCTGAACATCTCCTTCTCGACGATATCGGTAAAGTCGCCGATCGAGCGCTTGAACAATTGTGTCTGCTCGATTACCGGAACACGGAATTCCTCATAGCCGTAAGCTCTGAAGTTCTCCCGGGTGACGCGCTCCAAATGCTGCCAGGCCGCCATTTGCGCGGGCAACACATCGTGTACGCCGCGCAGGGGCTCGATAATCTTGCTCAAGATCCGCTCCGATCAGCCGTTTGGGCGCGCGTCGCGCGATTGCACGCTGGGGGCGTTTGCGCCTTGCGGCGCGACGCCGGGCGGCGCCGCACCGGGCGCCGCTGCAGCGGGCGCCGCTGCGGCGTGAGAATCGCGCCGCAGAACACCGTCGGCCCCCGCTTCGAAGCGCGCCACATCGCCGGACACGAATTGCGGCCCGATCGCGACCGCCCGGTTGTTGATCTCGAGCTGCACACCGCTCGCGTAGCCCAAGTACACGCGCATGGGCGCGATACCGGCAACGGTCCTGACACTGTTGGCGCGGCCATTGCCCGCGAAGGCGCGCCGTCCCGCCGCATCATGCACATCCACCCACGAGTCCGCGGAAAAGCTCAAGCGAAGGCGTGCATGGCCCACCCCTGCCGCATTTTGTTCCGGCGCGCCCGCCTGCGCGGAGTTCGCCGCGGCTGCGGCCGGCGGTGTTGACGGCAATGACGGCGCGGACGTCGGTGACGGGCGCGACGCGGGAGCGGAGGCAGCGTCGGCTCCCGCCGAATTCGCTGCGCTGTCCGCGTCTGATGCGCTGGGTGTCGCCGCCCGGGGTTGGCTCTGCAATGCAGCCGTCCCGCGCTGGTGCCAGGGCTTCCACAAGAGCACGCCGAGGACCAGCAGTACGGCCGCGACCGAACCCACGATCTGCGGCAAGGGTAAATTGCTCACGGCCGGCGCATCATCGGTGCGCAGCCTCACGTTGGCCTGCTGCGCGGCCGGCGGCTTCGGCGCATGCACACGGGTTTCGTAACCGGCCATGATTTCGGCGGTGGGCAATCCCAAAAACGCCGCGTATCTCTTCAAATGACCCTTCGCGAAGACCGACGGACCCACGCGCTCGTAGTCTTCGGTTTCGAGCGCATCGATGATCCAGCCGTCGAGACGCAACTCATCGGCCACCTTTTGCGCACTTAATCCACGGCGCTCGCGCTCGGCCTTGAGCCGGGGACCCACGGGGGTGATGAGGTCGGTCATCGATCGACGCCGGCACGCATCATTTGCGCCTGTTCCGAATTGGGAAAATCAGTTTGCACGCGGCGCGCGTAGCCCGCGGCCGCAGTTTTATCGCCGAGCTTGCGCTCCGCGCGAAACCCGAGCCAGAGCACCTCCGACGTCGGCGGATTCACCGCCAGGTAGCGCTTCACCATATCGCGCGCCTGCGCAGCATCGCCGCGATTAAGTGCGATATTTCCGAGTTGCACCATGGCCTCGGGCAAATTCGGGTGAACGGCCAGGGCGCGATTGAAGTACCGCTCGGCATCAACCATGTCGCCCGCGCCGAGCACGCAAACACCGGCGTTCATCAGCGCCACTTCCGGCGTCTGATACAGCGGATTGCGCGCGACCTCGGCGAACAGCTTTTCGCCCGCGACGGCTTTGCCGGTCCGGCACAGGAATCCGGCGTAGGTGTTTTGAATATTTGGGTCGGTCTTTCCGAGTCGGTAGCCGGTGGAATAGGCGCGTTCGGCCTTCGACTTTTCATTCAGCCGTTCGTAGACCAGGCCCGCCGTCATTTGCACGTCCGGGTTGCCGGGATCCTCGCTGAGCGCCCGCTCCATGAAATCGCGCGAGTTCACCAGATTGCCGAGCTTCAAGTATTCGATTGCGAGCTGCATATTGGTGGCGGCCGTGACAGCAGGCGACGCCTTTTTGAACTGCGGTTCGGTCGAGCAGGCAGCCAACCCGAGGCCGGTAATGATCGCAAGCGGCAACACCATGCCGGGTCTCATCGAACTTCCGCCGGGGCCCGTACGAGAGGATTCAATTTCGCGCCGAGCCGCACCGATGTCCGGTCTGTGACCCGGCCCGCCAGTTGGCCGCAGGCGGCATCGATGTCATCGCCGCGCGTCCTGCGAATCGTGGCGATGACGCCGTGCTCATTGAGAATGTCGCGAAACTTGAGGATGGCCGCCGCGGGCGAGCGGCGGTAGCGCGTGCCGGGAAACATGTTGAACGGAATCAGATTGAGCTTGGCCGGCCTACCGGCGAGCAGTCGGGCAAGCTGCCGGGCGTGCTCGGGTTTGTCGTTCACGGCGTCGAGCATGACGTACTCGAAAGTCACGCTGCGGCCGTTTTGCGCATCGAGGTAGTGCCAACACGCCGCCAACAATTCGTCGATCGGATGTTTCCGATTGATGGGCACGAGATCGTTGCTCAATTCATCGTTCGGGGCATGCAGCGACACCGCCAGCGCGACATTGCAGTCTTCCG
>Ga0066789_10001022_pt1 | contig 11909 bp, 7 predicted proteins | sample OrgsoiDNA2013049_FD_70960 | JGI IMG/M metagenome (GOLD analysis project Ga0066789, IMG submission 70960) | Permafrost soil microbial communities from the Arctic, to analyse light accelerated degradation of dissolved organic matter (DOM) -... | ecosystem: Environmental > Terrestrial > Soil >...
GAGATCGACACCCATATGCCGCTGGCGGAAGGTTATTTCGTGAAAACAGGCGTTGCGGTCGGCAACCAGGTGGTCACCGAGTCGGCCGGATTGCTGCTCGCCCGTGAAATGAACCCCGGCACGGCGGCCGACTAGCCATGATGCGCGCACTGGTCGCACTCAGCGTGCGACGCTACGGGGCGATCAGCACGCTGACTCTGCTGGTGCTGGTGCTCGGCACTTGGTCGGCGCTGCGCTCGCCCCTCGACGTATTTCCGGAATTCGTGCCCTCGCAGGTCGAGATACAGACCGAGGCCCCGGGATTCGCGCCAAGCCAAGTCGAAGAACTGGTCACCAAGCCCATCGAAAACACCGTGAACGGCGCGGCGGGCTTGGCGACGATGCGATCCGAATCGATTCCCGGCCTTTCGGTGGTAACGATCACGTTTGCCGACGGGGTCGATGTGCACGTGGCACGCCAAGGCATTTCGGAACGCCTGGCGGAGATCGGCGATATTCTGCCGGAGGGGGTCGGCGCGCCGAAGCTCTCCCCCTTGGTCTCGAGCACCATGGATTTGCTAAAAATCGGACTCTTGTCCGACAAAGTCGATGCTTACACGCTGCGCGATACGGCCGACTGGGTGATCAAACCGCGGCTGCTGGCCGTGCCCGGCATAGCCCATGTCATCGTCTTTGGCGGCGATGTGAGGCAGATTCAAATTCTGCCCGACATGCCCAAGCTCGCGAGCTACGGGATCACCTTGAACGAAATAGCCGACGCCGCCCATGCGGCTCTGCCGCTGCGCGGCGCGGGTTTCATCGATCTTGCGGCGCAGCGGGTACTGATCCAATCCCCGACTCCGCAGCCGGACGTCGCCGCCATCGGTCAGGCGGTGGTCGCGGTGCGTAACGCCGTCCCCATCCGCCTGCGCGACCTGGCCGAGGTCAAGATTGCGCCGGCGCTTCGCTTCGGCGATGCGCTGATCATGGGAAAGCCCGGTGTGCTGATCTCACTCGCCAGCCAGTACGGCGCCAACACGCTCGCAACGACGCTCGCAATCGAGCGGGCGCTCGGCAATTTGGAACCCACGCTCAAGGCGCAGGGCATCACACTCTTTAAGAACCTGCACCGCCCCGCCAACTTCATCGAGCGCGCGCTTAAGAATCTGGAGCAATCGCTGGTCATCGCGGTAATCTTGATTCTCGCCGTCCTTTATTTATTTTTGCGGGACTTTCGGGCGGCGCTGATCGCCTTCACCGCCATACCGCTGTCGCTGCTCGCGGCCGTCGCGGTGCTCGATCGCATGGGACTCACGCTCAACACCATGACGCTCGGCGGATTCGCCGTCGCGCTCGGCGTGTTGGTCGACGACGCCATCATCGGCATCGAAAACATCCTGCGGCGCATGCGCGACAACGTTCGGCTGCCGGAGCCGAAGGCGCGGCTGGAGGTCATCCGCGAGGCCTCGCTCGAGGTGCGAGGGCCGGTCATTTACGCCACCGCGGTCGTCATCGCGGTATTCCTGCCGGAATTATTCACCTCGAGCGTGCAGGGGCGCTTCGTGGGCCCGCTCGCACTCGCCTTCATTTTTGCGGTCCTGGCTTCATTGTTGGTCGCGATGACCGCCACACCCGCGCTGTGCGCCCTGTTGCTGCGCCGGGGCGACGCGCCGCCGGAAGCACGCTGGTTGACGCGGCTCAAATCATGGCAGCGATCGGCGGTCCACGGCGTGGGCGGTCACATCAAATTGACCCTGGCGGTGCTGCTGGGGTTGGTGATCGCAGCCGTGTCCGCACTGCCGTTCATGGGCGGAACGTTCATGCCGGAGTTTCGCGAAGGGCATTTCGTGATGCAGGTGTCGAGCTCGATTCCCGGCACATCGCTCGAGCAAATGCTGAGTCTCGGGCGGCGCATCAGCGCTGAAGTGCTCGCGTTGCCCTATGTGCAAAGCATCGAGCAGCAGGTCGGACGCGCCGAATTGGGCGAAGACACTTGGGGTCCGCAACGCAGCGAATTTCACGTCGAATTGAAGCCCGGCGCCGGCGTCGATCAAGGCGCCGTGCAGATCGAGTTGCGCGGCATTCTCGAACAGTACCCGGGCACCCAGAGCGAAGTGGTTACCTTCTTGGGCGATCGCATCAGCGAAAGCATGAGTGGGGAAACCGCGCAGGTGGCGATCAAGGTGTTCGGCGATGATCTGGATGCCCTTGATGCGGCGGGCGATGCGATCATGACCGCCTTGGGCAAGAACAAAGGCATCGTCGATTTACAGTTCAAACGACAGACCGGGACTCCCACGATCGCGATTCGACTGATCCCTCAGGCGTTGGCGGCCGCCGGCCTCAAAGTGCAGGACGTACTCGACACCATCGGGACCGCTTATGCGGGCGCGAAGGTCGGCAAGACCTATCAGGGGACCCGAACCGTGGATGTGGCGGTCCTGCTGCCCGAAACCCTGCGCCACCAACCCGCGCAACTCGGGCGCCTCATGATCCAAGGCCCGATGGGCCCGGTGCCATTGTCACAAGTGGCCGAAGTCAAGTTGGCGGAGGAACGCTACAGCATCGAGCACGATGGCGGACAGCGTCGGGTGAGCGTGACCTTCAATGTCGCCGGTGGATCGCTGCAAAGCGTGGTCGCCGACGCACAACGCACCATCGCGCAATCGGTCGTGCTTCCGGCCGGTGTATTTCTCGAGTTCACCGGCGCCGCGGAGGCCGAGCGCCAGACGCGCAACGAACTTCTGATCTACTCCGGCCTCGCCCTCGCGCTCATCGTGATGATCCTGTTCGTCTCGTTTCACTGGCGCGTCAACGGCTGGCTGGTGCTCGCCAACCTGCCGTTCAGTCTGATCGGCAGCGTCTTGGCGATCGCCGTGACCGGCATCGGCATCTCCCTGGGCACCGTGGTGGGTCTCGTCACCGTGTTCGGCGTGAGCGCCCGCAATGCCATCCTACAGCTCGCGCATTACGAGCATCTGGTCGAGGTCGAGGGCGAGCCCTGGAGCTTGGATCTCGTGCTTCGCGGTGCGAACGAGCGGCTGGTCCCGATTTTGATGACCGCCGCGGTCACGGCGCTCGGGCTTGCACCGCTCGCTTTCGGCTTGCACCGCCCAGGGCAGGAAATCGAAGGGCCCATGGCCGTCACGGTCCTCGGCGGGCTGCTGTCCTCGACGCTGCTCAACCTGCTGGTGCTGCCCGCCCTCGCCCAGCGCTTCGTGTCCGGTCTCAGTGTTTCACCACAAGTGTAAACAAGCGCCCAATATCCACCAGCGTGCTGTTCGATAATCCTCGCCTCCGGATGCACAAATTCAACCGCTATTGCGCAGGGCAGTGGCAATGGCATTAATGGACAACTGTATGCCCTCGCGGACCCGGGAATCCTTCTCCCCGCCCCGGTGCCGCTTGATAAGCTCCAATTGCAGGAGGTTCAGCGGCTCTATGTAGGGAAGTCGCAGCCGTATCGACGCATCGAGGGCCGGGTGCTTTTCGAGCAAGCGCGACTGTCCCATGATGCTCAGCAAACTCTCCTGGGTGGCGATCCAGGTATCCCGCACGCGGCCGAACAAGGTATTGGCCAGATCCCGATCCTCTACCAAGGTGCTGTAGAGAGCGGCGATGCCCATATCGGACTTGGAAAGCACCATTTCCAAGTTATCCATGGTGGCGCGGAAAAACGGCCATGCGTCGAGCATCTCGCGCAGCAGAGCGGTATCGGGGAACGATCGAAGCGCCTGACCGACTCCATACCAGCCGGGCAGCATGACACGGGCCTGCGCCCAGCTGAACACCCACGGAATCGCCCGCAGATCTTCGATGCGACCGGAATTGGTGCGCGATGCGGGGCGCGAACCGATTTTGAGTTCCGAGATTTCGTCGATCGGCGTCATCTGGCGGAAGAATTGCGCAAAACCTGCGGTCTCGTAGACCAGGGAGCGGTAGGCACGAAAGGCCTCGCTCGAGAGAGAGTCCATCGCACCGGCAAATCGCCGTCGGTCCTCGTCGGATAAGGAGGCGCTTTCCAGAGACGCCAAGAGCGTGGCGGCCGTGAGGGATTCCAGGTTTGCTGCCGCGCTTTCACGGGTCCCGTATTTCGCCGCGATGATTTCCCCCTGTTCCGTGACGCGAATTCGCCCATGTACCGTGCCCGGAGGCTGGGCTCGAACCGCATCGAACGAGGAGCCGCCGCCGCGGCCCACCGCGCCCCCTCGGCCGTGAAATACCTGCATCACGGTACCCGATCCTTGGAAGACCTGCGCGAGCGCCGCGGTCGCCTGGTGCAGGTTCCAGACAGAGGTCAGATAGCCGCCATCCTTGTTCGAATCCGAGTAGCCCACCATGACCTCCTGAAAACCGTGGGCACTGGTGACCGCCGCCACCTCGGGCAGCTCGAGCCACGCGGTCATGACCTGCGAAGATTTCTCCAAATCGCCGATGGTCTCGAACAGTGGCACGGCCATGATCGCGGATCGAGCTGTACCGTGCCCCCGATAAAGTCCCGCCTCCTTGAGCAGGATATGGACCTCCAGCAAGTCCGACACACTCTCGCATTTCGATACGATATAAGTCGTCACGCAGTCGGGGCCGTAAAGCCCATGTGCTTCTGCGGCGGCTCGCACGACGGCCAACTCCGACAACGTTTCTTCGGAGTAGCGTGCGTACGGACTTGCCAGGAGCCGCTCGCTCGCCAGCTCGTGGCGCAGCAAAGTTACGCGTGCCTCCTCGCCCAACGATTGATAATTAGGACAGACTCCCGCCACACGGAACAAATCGCCGACCACACGCGCATGCACATCCGAGTTTTGCCTCAAGTCGAGCGTGGCCAAGTGAAAGCCGAACGTCTCGACCCCTCGAATCAGCCGGGTCAGCGCACCACCGTCGTTGAGCGCGACCTTGCTCGCGAGTTGCAGAGAGCGAGCCAGCGTCGTCAAATCTGCATGCAACGAGCGTGCGTCGGGGTACGCCTCGCCGGCCACCGACGCGGGCCTCGGCGCCGTTCGACCGGTCAATTTCTGATAAGTGGCGGCCAGGCGCGCATAAATTCCGGTGATGGCGCGACGATAGGGTTCATCGGCGCGCGCGGGATTGATGTCTCCGCCGCGGTTCGCAAGTTCGCAAACGGCATCGGAAACTTCAGCCAATTCATTCGAAATGGACAGCTCGGAGCCCAACGCGTTCACCTGCTCCATATAGTCCGCCAGCAGCCCCTGCGCCGCTCGGCTCAATGCCAAACGCAGCGAATCGGCGGTCACATGCGGATTTCCGTCGCGATCGCCCCCTATCCAGCTGCCCGGACGCAAGAAACTGACCGGACGCTGACCCAGCAGGCGCTCCCAGCGGGCATAGAGCACCGGCACCACCGGTAGAAAGATATCCCGCAGATAGGCAAGTGCCGTATCGACCTCATCGGTCACGTACAGACGCTCGCGCCGCAGCGCCCGCGTCTGCCATAGCAATGTGATCTGTCTCGAGATCCCCTCCTCGATCAACTCGCCTTCCGGCGTCTCAATGCGCCCGGCATCGCGCAATCGCATGAGCGCGGCGATGCGATTGCGATGATCGATCATGCTCTTGCGCATGACTTCCGTCGGGTGAGCGGTCAGAACGGGGACAATTAACGCCTTGTTCAACAACGCGGCGACCTGCTCGCTCGCCACCCCTTGCGATCGCAGCAAGGCAAGTACCGAGGCCAATGTGCCTTGCGCCTCGCCCGCCCCGCCTTGTCGATCTTCGGCGAGATTCGCGAGCATCGAAAACAGCATGAAGCTGCGGACGAAGGGCACAGTTTCATCGAGCGAGAGAGCTTCCAGACCGCCTGACAGAACGCGAGGGTTCGCGATGCCGCGGAACCGGTCAACGGAAGCGGCCCGAATCGCCTCAATGCGATGAAAGAGCGACTCTCCCCCGTGAATCCGGATTACATTGCCAAGAAGCTTTCCAAGGAATCGAACATCCGCATTCTGAGCGACCATCGGGGCAGGCTGATTCATGCGAGCCAGCGTACGGCGCGAAGCGGTTCTTGCGCAATGGCAAACGCAAGACGACAGGAATCTCGTCTCCGCGACCGACGAACCTAAGCGAGTTCGATCCCGTAGCGCGACAGCCAGTTGACAAGGGTGCATTTCTCGAGCCCTTGGAAGAGGACTACGGTTAGAGATGCCCGAAATGTGGCCACAGGAGCCAGCCTTTTTTCACTAACCCCCCGCGGCTCCTCCTGACGCTACCTGTACGCTAGCGCACAGACGAATGTCAGCACATGCTCCTATTGTGTTGCGTGAAGATTCGCTGTCGTAGCGTCTGTTTGGGACCGAATTGGTCCGAGCCGGATTTTCCACAGGCAATTTTCCAAGCCCAGATTTAACAAACAGTAGAGATAGAAGTTATGAAAACCAAGAGCTTATACGCCGCAACCGGCTTAACCATCATCGCCCTCTTCGCGAGTGCGGCTTCCATTGCCGCCAGCAAGGCGGAAATTGACGCGAGTGTAAGCACCGCGCTGACGAACTGGGAGGCGATCAGCCCGAACCATAAAGAATTGGAAAACAAGGCAGCCGGTATGTTGGTATTTCCACGTATCACCAAGGGCGGAGTCGGCATCGCCGGCGAATACGGTGAGGGGGTACTGCGAGTCAAGGACCAGACTACGGGTTACTACAGTCTCTCGTCCGCCTCGGTTGGCGTGACCCTTGGAGTAGCTAAACACAGCGAAATCATCCTGTTCATGACCCAAGCGGCGCTCGATAAATTCACGAACAGTAAAGGTTGGTCAATCGGAGCCGACACGGGTGTCGCCTTGGTTAAAACAGGCGCCGGTGGCAAGTATGACAGCGACACTATGAAGAAGCCCATCCTTGGCTTCGTATTTGGTGAGAAAGGCTTGATTGCCGATATATCTCTTGAGGGGTCGAAGATCAACTCGATCGACAAATAATCATCGGCATATAACGTCAGATATCGGTTGATCTCCCACCACCAAACTGCCGAGGCATTTTAGATGCCGGCGTTTGGTGGTTTAGTTTTGCGCTAATCAACGCTTCATGCACGCGTTTAACAGGGCTCATCAAGTCTTGGCTCGCTCCTGAAGCCAATCGAGACAGACCTGCACCGCCTCGCCAAAGGAGCTCGCCGCTTTGTCGGCGCTCGGTAGGGTCTCGATTGCGGACCCGGGCGGCAATTCCTTCACCGGTAGAAAGAGCGTGACCAGACACGCACCGGGGAAACGACGCCGTATGTGTTCAGCGGCAGTGTCGGCACGCTTTCGCGATTCGCCGGGAAGCGCGCTGACGAGATAGGCCATCGAGATGTTGCCCGGAGAAGCATCGGGCGGCGGCACTTGAACCAATTCGTCGAGCGACCGATGCCGCGCATCCAGTTTCTTGTCGCCGAGGATGCGAACCAAGAGTTCGGTGGCCAGGTCATCGAAAATCGATCCCAAGCTCACGCAGAGCACGGCCGACCCGAGCGGCACGATAACTGGATCCTGCCCCCGACCGGTCAACTGCTCGCGCTGCTGGCGCAGCTGCCGACCGGCGCTCATCTGATCGAGTACCGATATCGCGTCGCGGCGCCGCTTGAACCTGCGGCTCTCGCCGCCAATGGCTGAGATGACGGCAACGACGCTGTTGCGCACTTTCAACTGTTGCTCGCCGCTGATGACACCCCGTTCGAGATCGAGGGCAGCCAAACGCAGCGCCGGCATCAACACCGCGTCGCAATACGCGGCGAGAGAATTGTGCTTGAGAAACACGCGAGATCTGGCGATGAGTTCCTCGGAATCCGCGGACAGCGCACGCTGGTAAAATCGCTCCGGCATGGTGAGCGCATGGGTATCGCCCAGCAGGATATCGAAAAAGCTCAGTGCCTTGATGTGCCGACCCGCGACCACCAAACACAAGGTCAATGGAGTCGACACGATGAGCCCGACCGGACCCCACAGCCAACTCCAGAATATCGCCGCGATGACCACCGACAACGGGGACAGTCCGGTTGAATGACCAAACAATTGGGGTTCGACCAGCTGGCCGGCGATGAGCTCAATGCACAGGAATAGGCCCAATATCATGAAGGCCAACGTCCACCCGGGATCGACGGCTGCCGCAACCACCGTCGAGAACAGCGCGGCGATCCACACGCCGATGTAGGGGACGAAGCGCAAGGCGGCGGCGAGCGCCGCCCACAGCACCGCATGCGGCAGGCCGATGATTGCGAGGCCGATCCAGAGGGCGACACCGACTCCAAGATTGACTGCGAACTGAGAAACGAAGAATCGCGATAGGCGCTCGCCGGCGTCGTTGAGCGCCAGCGTAGACTCCCGCAGATCGGATCCGCCGGCGAAACGGATGAATCGGTCGCGCACGGCTTCCTTCTCGAGCAGCACGAACACCAGCACCACCAGGACGATACCCGTAGTTGAGAGCGGCCCCCACACGGTGGCCAACACTCTTTCAATGACCTGCAGGGGGCTGGCGGAAGGCTGGTGCAACTCCACGGGAATCGGTTCGACCGGCATCGGCCGGGCCGTCTCGTGTGGATTCGGCTGCCGCAAAGTCCGTGTGGAATTCTCCGCGGCCCAGTGCTCGGCGCCGGCGCCCATGATCCGCTGTGCGTGTCCGGTGAATGCGGTCAGGCGATCGCCGATCAACTCATTCAGCGTCTGAAGCTTGTTGTGAATCGTTTGCTCGTATTGCGGAAGACTGGTCGCTATCCGCGTCACTTGCACGCCCATCAGGGCCGCGGCTATTGAACACGACAGGACGAGCGTGAGCACGGCGGCGAGCACGGACGGGGTCGACCCAAACCCCAGCCGCCGCAGAACGCGCACCAAGGGCGACAGCAGCAGACTCAGGAGCAACGCGAGCGTGATGGGAATCAGCACATCTCGTGCGAAATACAGAATCGCGAGGATCGTACCCGTCGCCACGATGGCTCCGGCACGGTCGCGGAGGTAAGGCATTGATATTGGGCTGTTCATCATCCGCCGAGCGGGATGATTGCGGCCACCAGCACCGCTCCGACCGCGACCATCTTGAGCCCATCGCGCCATGGGTTGCCGTGCCCGTAGCGGCCGAAGATCCAGCCGCCCAAGTAGTGCGTGCCCAGCGCCAAGCCGTTGGAAACCTGAAGCCCGACCTTGACGTTGCTAAACATCATGAAGGGAATCACAAGCAACAAAGTCGACAAGATGACGATGATGGCCACGCCGACGGCGGCGAAGTAGCACTGATACAGTTTGGGCTATGTACGGCTGTCACGGCAATGACCCTCGTCAGCACCGAATTCAGCGAGGTTGGAACCAGTCCGGGCATCAGCTATCCCAACGTTGATCGGCACGATGCGCTTAAGTTATTGCACATGATACAGACCCATCAGACAGGGTGCTCTCACGATCGCCCTACGATACCGTGAAGCAAAACGAAATCGGGTGCGGAGTCGAGGCAAGGAGATAAGTTTTGCCTCGAATTCACTTAAAGTTTGTCTTGAAGTTAAAAATTGGTGGGCCGTGTAGGGATCGAACCTACGACCAATTGACTAACAGAAGTCATTTCGCAGGAGCGGTTATCCCTTTAACAACAATCACTTACCATCGTCTAGCATAGACTCCGAGGTTACGATGTACGCACCCCGCGAACCCAATGTCCGCATGAAACTTGAGGAACTGCCGGGTCGAACGTCACACTCTCTGCCCGGCGCCGGCGCAAGGATTTCCTACCGGGACTCCGGGAGTTCGGTCCTCAAGGAGATCGCCCTCGGCAATAAGGACCCCCCTGAAATCGCGGGCTCTGCACAGCCCTGCAGAACCGACGCGACTGGTGGGTACGCTGAGCGCCCGGACCAAGCCAGCTGTACAATCGCCACCATTCGGTAGATCGGCAGCTGTGTCGTTGGCTGCTGCTGAACCTCGATGGGCTGAGGTCCAATGACCAGACCATGTCGCAGGAGCTGATCGCCAACATGCTCGGCGTCCGCCGCGAGGGCGTCACCGAGGCGGCCGGTGCGTCGAAAACATATCCGAAGGAGATCATCATGTCGTCGCAGGACAAGTTCAGCGCTCAAAGACCAGATCTGGAGTCTAGGTCACTCGCGCAACAAATCACCAACCACGAAGTACGCCAGCCTTTAGGCAACCCGCCTGATTGCGTTCCGGTCGCTCCTACGGTCGAGGTAAACCTAGTCCGTCGTCAATTACTGATCGGAAGCGCTGTAGTGGGACTCGGCGGTATGGCAGCGGCGGCCATCCATGACGGCGAACTCGGCGGTTCACCGCAAACATTTCGGGGCGCTGTTCCATGGCAAGAAGGGACTGCGGACGTGCCGCCCGGTGTATCAGGATCCGAATACGCCTTCTTCACACCGCAGGAGGCCGCCTTCATTGAGGCCGCGGTGGGGCGCTTGATTCCCAACGATCCAGTCGGTCCCGGAGCTGTAGAGGCGAACGTCCCCTTCTTTCTGGACCGACAGTTGGCTGGGCGGTTCGGGCGCGGCGATCACTACTATCTGGGCGGCCCGTGGCCCAAGGGCACGCCGGAACAAGGCTATCAAACCCGGTTCAGCCCCTCCCAACTGTACCGCGCGGCCATGGCGGCGATCGACAAGCATGTTGGCGCGAATTTCGGTAGCGCTGGGTTCAGCAAGCTCGCGGCCGAAGATCAGGACAAGGTGTTGAAGGGGCTGGAGAGCGGAGAAATCAAACTCGATGACGGTGTCGACAGTAAAACCTTCTTCGCCATGCTTCTGCAGAACACCAAAGAGGGATATTTCTCCGACCCAATCTACGGCGGCAACAAAGACATGGGCGCCTGGAAAATGATTGGCTTTCCTGGCGCCCACTACGATTACAAAGAATGGGTGCCCCGCCACGGAGAACGCGTGCCCTACCCGACTGTGGGCCTCAAAGGCCGTCCCGGCTGGACCGAGACTTAGCCATGGCAACAACTCTTAAACCCGTCGATGCCGTACTGGTCGGCTTCGGGTGGACTGGCGCCATCATGGGCCAGGAACTTTGCGAAGCGGGCCTTAACGTGTTGGCGTTGGAGCGCGGACCGTGGCGCGATACCTCAACGGATTTCGCGACCGGTTTTGCGCAGGATGAGCTGCGCTACATGTGGCGACATCATTTGTTTCAAAACGTCGCCGACGATACTTTGACGATCCGCAACAATGTGAATCAAGAGGCGCTGCCCATGCGCCACCTGGGCGCATTTTTGCTGGGCACCGGAGTGGGCAGCGGCGGCGTGCACTGGAACGGTCAGATCTGGCGGTTCTTGCCCTCAGACTTTCAGACCAAGAGCCACAACCAACAGCGCTATGGCAAGAAAGCCGTATCGGACTACGATCTCACCGTTCAGGACTGGGGGACCACGTACGATGAACTGGAACCCTACTACGATCAATTCGACAAGTTGTGCGGCACGAGCGGCAAAGCTGGAAACCTAAAAGGGGCAATCCAGCCCGGCGGAAATCCCTTCGAAGGGCCTCGATCGAATGAATATCCGACGCCGCCGATGATCCAAACCTACGCGCCAACCCTGTTCGGCAAGGCGGCCGCCGAAATAGGGCGCCACCCTTTCCCGCATCCCACCGGTAATCTCTCCCAAGCCTATACCAACCCGCTGGGCGCCCAGATGGGTGCATGCACCTACTGCGGATTCTGCGAGAAATTCGGCTGCGGCAACTACTCCAAGGCAAGCCCGCAAACCACGATTCTTCCATCCCTGATGACAAAGGGAAACTTCACCTTAAAGACCGAATGCGAAGTGTTGCGAGTGGAGCTGTCGCCTGACCGCAAGCGAGCAACCGGCGTCATGTATGTGAACAGTGCGGGCGAGGAATTCTTCCAGCCCGCGGAAATGGTCATTTTGTCTGCCTACATATTGCAGAACGTGCGTCTGCTACTCCTATCCGGCATCGGCAAGCCCTACGACCCAAAGACT
>Ga0066789_10001023_pt1 | contig 11909 bp, 10 predicted proteins | sample OrgsoiDNA2013049_FD_70960 | JGI IMG/M metagenome (GOLD analysis project Ga0066789, IMG submission 70960) | Permafrost soil microbial communities from the Arctic, to analyse light accelerated degradation of dissolved organic matter (DOM) -... | ecosystem: Environmental > Terrestrial > Soil >...
GCCGTGTGCCACCGCGGGCGCGGGCGCGGGCGCGACGCCGTGCGCCGCCGCTACTGCGAGTCTCGAGTCGGCGGCGGCCGGGGCGATGCGTGATGGCGAACTCGGAACGCGCGCTATGGACGCGGCGGCTGACGCAGGCGCTGCACGCGGTGCGGGAGCCGCCGGCAGCGGCGGCTCACCCTGCATTCGCGGCAACGGAGAGCTTACTTCGTCGCTCGTCCCGGTGCCCACCAACAGGCCCTGCAAGTGTGTCTTAAGGGAGCCGAATGTCTGCGCACTGATTTTTCCGCGGCGGTAATATTGATCGGCTAGCCCCAGGAGTTCCCAGCCGGCGTCGGGCCCTTTGCGCACCAAATCGCCCACGCCACGGATAAACTGTGACTTGTCGCATGCGCCGCTCGCCAAAGCGTCGAGCCAATCCTTGGGGCTGCGAATGTTGCCGTTGTGACGGGATTGCTTGATTACCGGTTCGGTGACTGAATTCATGGGACAACTGTCGCAGATTCATAAACATAAGCAAGTTGAGCGGCGCCACTTCCTCGCAACGTTTCGCATGATGGTGCTCTATGTTTCTGATTTATAGAACAAAGCTCGTCGAGCCGTTTTCGATGCCTGCGGCCGCTAGTGGGCGGCATGCGCGTAATTTGCGGAAGTTTGCGGTGCCCGGCGTGCGCCGCAGTCGTCAACGATCGTCGTGGCTGCGGCGCTCGTGCGGGCTCCGGCAGCAGTACGCTGCAACGCCGACTCAGGTCGCGTGATAGCGTACGAAGAGTCCGATTGTCAATGCGACACCCAGCAGCACTATGCAGACTCGCTTCACTGTCTCGTTCACCCGTCGAGACGGGTTATGGCATCACCGATCGGACTGCAGCTATTTCTGATCTTCCAACGGATAAGTTCGTGCAGCGTCGGCATTTGGCGGAACAGTGCCCGGCGTCTGTGCGGCCGCCGGAGTCGCCGGCACTTCGGCTTGCGGTGCGGGAGAGGCTCTCACGGCAGTGCGCGTGGCTTGCGCCAACCGCTCGAGAAAGCGCTGCGCCGTTGCCGGCGGGGTGGGCGCCTGTCCCGAAAAGATCTCCGTCGCGGAAACGCCGCCCTTGCCGTAAAACGCTGCGTCGGCCGATTTGTCGATGGCGATGACGCTGCCGTCGAGCGCGATACCGCCGAACAATCCGCGGGTTCGAGCGTACGAATAAATTTCTGCATTGAAGCTCACGTCAGTGGCCGCAGATCCTTGGCGACCGACGGGCCCGGTGGCCACCGACGCATCCGCGCCCAGCGTGATCTTGCCTCCCGCGATACCCTCGATGCCGGCTTTGGTCGTAAACACCAAAATGATGTCGGAGGATTGGGCGCCTGCTTGGAAGCCCCAACTCCCGCCGGTCAACGAAATGAACACCGGGTTGCTCCACGGCGCCGTCAGGTTGTCACGCACCACGATCACACCGTTGCCGTGACGACCGCCGAAGATGAAAGCAACCTTGGTCACATCGGGAATGACGGCGATGCCGTAGGCGCGAGACAGCAGCGCATCCGGCAGCCGCTGATCGGGCATGGCTTGAACTTCTTCCAATACCTCGGTGGCCACCAGAAGACGGCCTTCTTCGCGCGCGCCTGCGTGTGCAATAGTTACAAATGCCGGGGCTACGCCCAAGACCGCGACAAGCAGCACAGTCGAAACAAGTCTTTTATCGTTGAACATGGAAACTCCTCATGTAGCGCATGGCGCGCTATGGTAACGGGACTGACCGCCTGGCGAGCGCTTAGTTGCGCAAGCTTAACCCTTGTGGGGGCCCGCGAGCACTTGTGCCGCTTCGGCATCGCGATGGTGGGCTCGCAGGTAATCGGCGAGTCGAGCGCTGGCCCACTGAGTCGCAGCGTGCGAAGCACCGACCGTGGCGATGAGTCGGTTCCTTGCCGCTATCAACATAGGTTGCCCCTCCGCGGCTTTGCCGCGCAGGATCAAATCCCAGCCAAGGGTCGACTGAGCGCGCGCGGTGCGCCAACTGTCGGCGCCTGCGAGTGCGGTGTTGATATCTATCGAGGCGCGCAGTTCCGTTTCCGCCGCCGCTAGCTCGCCTTGCTGCAGGAGAATTTCGCCGAGCAACTGTCGAGTCGATGCGACATACAAGTGACGCGCCGGTAGACCTTGCGCGTAGACGGCCAGTGCCTGACGTGCGAATTTTTCAGCGGTCGCAAGGTCATTGGCTTTCAGATACAGGCCGGCCAGCGCGTCGAGATAATAGCCGGTGAGATAATGACCGAGACCAAGCCGCTCCGTGGCGATGTTAACGGCGTTCTGCGAGGCTTGAATGGCCCGCGGCAAATCGTCTTCTCGGTCGTACAGCATGCCCAAGTGCGACTCGATTTGGGCGACGTGCTGGTTTTTGGCGCCAAAAACGTTGCGCTCGATTTCCAGTGCTTCAGTTAACGACTGCTCGGCTTCACGGTACTGGCCACGCTGCGTCAGGATATAGCCCAAAGTTGCCAAGGCCGCTGCATAGTCCGGATGGTTACGGCTGACCGTAGCTCGGAAGATGCTCATCGCCTCGCGTTCGTAGCGTTCGGCAAGTGCGTAGTCTCCCGTCCACACCGCCGGGGACGCTAACTCGTCCAGCGTGGAGGCGACCGACAGATTTTGATTGCCCAATACACGGCGATAGATTTCGAGGGCTTCGCGGAATAACTTGCTGGCGGCCTGTGGATCGCTCTTGGCATTCAATTCGAATTGCCCGTATTGCACCAGGATGTCGGAAGTCTCGAGTGACGGTGGTTGGTCGTCTTTGCGGGACATCTCGAGCGCTTGTTCTAGATAGGCCTCTGCGGAAACCAAGTGGCCGCCGTCGTTCAATGCCTGGGCGAGATTCGCGAGCGCCGCCGCCGCTCGATTTTTGTCGGCGGGATGTTCCTCGCGACGAATGGCGACCGCCTGCTCGAACAACGGCACTGCGCGTTCGCTCAGTCCTTGCCGCCGGTAGGCAAGTCCTATGCTCTCCAATAACTGCGCCCGCACCTCAGGCTGCAAGCTGGCGTTGCTCAGAATATTTTGTGCGCCACGGTCGAGAAGATCCTTGGCCGTGGGTTCGTGGCCTTGGGCGTTGAACGGATCGGCTTGGGAAAATACGTCCACCAGAAAGGCAGAGACCTGTTGAGCACGATCGCGTTCCTGCGCCGTGGCCTCGCGCGCCAGTTCGATGCGGTGGTTTTGCCAAAGCGTGATGCCGGCGATCATGGCGAGACCCAGCATGACAGCGGCAACGCCGATCACTCCCAACATGTGGCGGCGGAGAAATTTCGCTGCGTGGTAACGCCAATCCCCCTGGCGCGCTTGCACCGGACGGCCCAACAACTGACGGCTTACGTCGAGGGCAAGTGCTTCCACGGATGGGTAGCGCCGGTCCGGCTCTTTGCGCATGGCCATCGCGATGATGGCGTCCAAGTCGCCCCCGAGTTTCGCCCGCAACCGCTGAGGCGATAGGCCGCGGCGATCCGAGAGGCGGCTGCGATCGCTGTCGTTCTCTCCGCTCAGCTTGGCGACCACCATCTGGCTCGGGCGAACGGGCTCGTCCATGCAGATAGCGCGTTCCAGTTGTAGCTGGCTGTAGCTCAATAACCGATAGGGGGAGCGGCCCGTCAACAGTTGGTAAAGCAGTACGCCGAGGGAGTAAATGTCGGTTGCGGTGGTAATGGGCCGGCCGAGCACTTGCTCCGGAGCGGCGTTTTCCGGCGTCAATATGCGCTCCTGCAGGCGCGTCACCGGCAGCGTGTACGAAAGGCTCTCCGGGGCCAGCAATTTCGCAATGCCAAAATCGAGTAACTTGGGATTGCCGTCGCCCGTGACGAAAATATTGGCAGCTTTGATATCCCGATGCACGACGAGGTTGCGGTGTGCGTATTGCACCGCGTTGCACACTTGTATGAACAATTCGAGGCGCTCGCGCACGAACAGCGTGCGATTGTCGCAATACGCGTCGATAGCTTCCCCATCGACATGTTCCATCACCAGATACGGTGTGCCGTCTTCGAGGTCGCCGCTGTCGATGAGGCGGGCGATCGACGGATGATCCAGCGTGGCGAGAATATGCCGCTCGCTGTGCAGCCGACTGCGTAACCTCGGATGCAGGGTGGCGTAATGCAGCACCTTGATGGCAACCGTTTGTTGGTACTGCGAGTCGTCGCGCTCGCCTCGGTACACCGTACTCATGCCGCCGTGTCCGAGAATCGACACGACGCGATAGGCGCCGATCCGCGTGCCGAGTAGGCGGTCTTGGTGTTCTACCAGCAGCGATTCGGCCGCCTCGCCGATTGCATTCACCAGCGGATCTTCGGTTCTCTGATCGGATACCAGCAGCGATTCCACGGACTTGCGCAGTTGGCTATCGTCGCCGCACGAGCTTGCCAAACGAGCCGCGCGCTCGGCAGGCTCGGAGTCGGCAATTTCTTCGAACAGCGATTGGACTTTCTGCCAGCGCGCGCGCGGGATCATGCGGGGCCGCTGGAGCCGATTTCATTGAGCAACCAGGCGCGGGCCAGCCGGATGTCGCGATGAACCGTCGCGGTCGACGCGCCGGCAGCCTCGGCAATCTGCTCGTACGTCAGGCCGCCGAAATAGTGCAATTCGATCACTTGTGCGAGGCGAGGTTCGAGCCGTGCGAGGCTCTCCAGGGCGTCGTCGAGCGCAATGACGTCAAAATTTGTGGCCGGCAGCGGTTCCAAGTCGCCGATGCTAAGTGCTCTGGCGCCGGCATTGCGTTTGATGCGCGAGCGCGACTTGGCATGATCGACCAACACGCGACGCATGAGTCTGGAGGCAAGCGCGAAGAAATGCGCGCGATCCTGCAACTCGACGTTGGCTTGAATGAGCCGTAGGAACGCCTCGTGGACTACGGCGGTGGCTTGCAGCGTATGGCTGCCCCGCTCGGTGTGCATGTAGTTGCGGGCGAGCCGTCGCAGTTCGTCATACACCAGCGGCGTCAGGCGCTCCAGCGCCTGGGGATGGCCGGATCGCCATTCCGTCAGTAGCTGGGTGAAATTGGCCGTGACTGGCATCTAAAGCCTCTGCTCATATGGACTAAACCCCTGCGCGGTCAGTATCGATCGGCATGGCTACGGAGGGCTAATTTTTTATCCGGCGTGAGGGAATCTTGATTCTCGCGTCGCTATTACAAACAGGGATCACCCTTGTTAGGGGGGTCTGCTTGTCCGCATTTCTTACACACTCAGGAGCTATATCATGAAGTTTAGTCTAATCGCCATGGTCGCGTGCTGCGCCGTCTCGAGTTCTGTCTTCGCTCTCAACGACTCTCCGGGCGTGAATCCGCCGCATTTTGCACTGACCGACTCTCCGGGCGTGAATCCGCCGCATTTTGCACTGACCGACTCTCCGGGCGTGAATCCGCCGCACCTCCGCTAATGCGGAAGGGGATGCCAATGAACCGTCGAAAAGTGATCATTACGGCCACCGCGGCGTTTGCCATCGGCGTCGCTTTCGCGGCGCAACCGACGTCCGTGCGGGGCGACCGGCGTAACGGGGAGGTTCAACAGCGTGAACTGTGGGTACCGGGAACCAATATGGTGATGTCGGCTCACGAGGCGAACGTTGCACCGCTGGCGCCACCGCGTTAGCGGCTCGAGTTCGAACCACATAGCCGAGGCTCCCGACGCGGGAGCCTCGGACGGAGCGAATTGCGCTACACTGGGCGCGCTCGCACCGAGGGATTCCTTGTCCAACGTTGTCGTTATTGCGCACCGTGGTGCGTGCGGAGAACGTCCAGAACATACCCTGGAGGGCTACCAGCTCGCCATCGACCAGGGCGCGGACTATATCGAGCCGGATTTGGTGATGACGCGGGACGGTGTGCTCATTGCTCGTCATGAGAACGAGATAGGAGGCACCACCGACGTGGCGCGTCATCCGGAGTTTGCGGCTCGACGGCGCACCCAGGTCATCGATGGCGAGACGATGACGGGCTGGTTCACCGAGGATTTCACGCTGGCGGAGATCAAATCGCTCTGGGCGCGCGAGCGGCTGCCCGAGCTGCGCCCCTTGAACCGGGGGTTCGATGGCCGCTTTTCGGTTCCGACTTTCGATGAAATCCTGCAATTGGCCACCGCGGCCAACCGGCGGCGCGGCAGCGGACCGCGGATCGGCGTGTATCCGGAAACCAAGCATCCGGCTCATTTCGCTGCCATCGGCCTGGTGCAGGAGGCTGCCGTCCTCGAGGCCCTAGGAAGGTTTGAGTATGGCCGTGAGGGTTCACCGGTTTTCATTCAGTCGTTCGACCCGAACAATTTGCTGCAACTCCGTGACATGACGCATTTGCCGCTGGTGCAACTTCTCGAGTACGAGTTGGGGGACATGCGCCGCATTGCGGAATATGCGGATGCGATCGGCATCGCCAAGTCGCTGGCTACCCCCAAAGGCGTGGCTGATGCGCATGCTCTGGACTTGGCCGTTCATGTCTGGACGTTTCGCGCGGAGAATGAGTTCTTGCCCGACGACCTCAAGGTGGGCGCCGTACCGGCGGACCACGGGAACCTGTACGCTGAGATAGAGCGCTACTTATCTCGCGGCATCGATGGTTTTTTTACCGATTTCCCAGCGATCGGCGTCCAAGTGCGCAACGCCGTGGCGGCGGGGCTTAAGAGGTAGCCGACAGGGATTACATCTCGGCGGTCCACGCCGAACACCAACCGCTGCGGGACACCAGTTTGCCGTTGAAGAGCGTGCACGGGCGATAGGTGTTGCCCGCCGTCCCCTGAAGTTGCCAACAGTTTTCGCAATTGGACCCTTTCACCTAGATCGAGTACTTCTTCACGTCCACTTCGGCTGCATTTTCAACGTAACCCACGGCAACGGCCATAGGATCCTTCACGGGGGTGGCTGCATCCGGTCAGAAGAACATCGACATATAAATTTGCAAGACGGTGGCGTGGAAGTGGTACAGCGGCTCGGCGCCGGGCTGATACTTCGGCAACCCGTAATCTTTGATGTCGGTAAAGTCCAGGTAATGGAAATTGATCCGGCTGATGTCCAATGTCGCCGTACCGCGCTTGAACATCTTCCAACCGTCGGGCAAGAACGCGTAGGTGACCTTCGCGCCGATGGTGGTGTTTTCCGCTGAAGCCAAATCTTGGTCGCGCGCATAGAAATTCTGCGAGCCGGCAAAGGGCAGTAAGTCGCTGTAAAACGAGGCATGTCCTTGTTTGTAGTAGCGCAGCCGGCCCTCCAGGATCCAAATGTTCGCGAGCGGGTGCGTATAGTCGAGTTCGTACGTGTCGCCGGTGATGTTCCAGGTGTCGTGATAATAGCGGTAGGAGCCGGTGACGGCTGCCCGCCACGGCAGGTAGTATTTCGCCTGGGTCTGTATGGCGGTGCTGGTGCGCGTATCCGGGTAGACTTGGCTGGCCAACGAGTAGCCCTTGGCAGATGCGTCGGTATACCGAACCGAACGATACGGGTTGGCGAGATAGCCGTCGTCCGTGATGACTTCCAACGTCACGCCGCCGATCAGATTTTTCGTCAGTATTTGAGATAGGCCTACGTTGTAACTTTGGCTCTCCGCATGACCGAGCCACGCAATGATCGGCTTATCGGCGGTACCGTTATTTTCGCCCACACCGTCGCGAGTGCGTCCCCAGCCGAGCGTCAGCGTCGTTAGATCGCCGAACATGGCCTGGCTCAACGAGGCATGCGTGGTGTTGGAGATGTAGTCTCGCTCGGTGCTGTTGATGTACGACAAGGAGTAGGTCGTCTTGTCGTGCATATACTCGATCGTGCCGCTCTTTTGCTTGCGTTCGTCCTTGATGACGCTCGCGTTGCTCAAGACGTCGACCGAGGCGCCGCTGACTTTGTCGACGAAATAGTTGGCTTCAACCGCGAAGTTTTCCGTGAATTTCTTGCGTACCAGCACGGACTCGCCGGTGATATCCATGCCGCCGCCGCTGTACTTGCTGTAAAAGAGGTCCGCGCGATCGTCGGGCAGCACGTCCGCGCTCGTCGCGCGGACCAGCAACAGCGCTGTGAGCGCAGCGAGTCGGGTCAGGTGGCGGTACGCTGGAGTCATGGACATCAATTGCAGCCGCAACCGCCGCCCGCGCCGCCGGTGGCGCCGCGTGATCCTTCTCGAGTCTCGCGAATGTGGTCCAAGTACGCGGATGAAATCGCGTCCCGGTTCCACGACATGATGGGATCCGCCAGTCGATCCCGTTCATAGGGTTTTACCCAAGGCTGTATGTTGCTGCATGCGCTCGACAACAGCAGGGCACCGACGATCAATGCGGGGCGCATTCTTCGCATGATTATTCCCGGATGAGCTGACGAATGCGATCCTGGTAGTCGTTCTCGTCGCCGGGCTTATAGCCGCGGTGGATATAGCGGATTTCGCCTTTGCGGTCGATGATCACGGAACTCGGCATCTCGTCGACGTGATACGCCTTGCTGACCTGGTTGGCCGGATCGAGCAATACCGGGAAGCTCACCGGTTTGCGCGCAAGCAGTTCCTTCACGGCCGGCCCTTCTTTGTCGACATTGACTCCGATCAGGGTAAAGCCGGCGGGCTTGTACTTCTTGTACATCTGATCCAGAAGCGGCATTTCCTGTTGGCAGGGTCCGCACCACGTGGCCCAAAAGTTGACCATGACGACTTGGCCCTTGTACTGGCTCAAAGCCGCCTGTTCACCGGATAGCGCGGTGAGTGTAAAGGCGGGTGCGGGTCCGCCGGCGTCCGCCGCGAATGCGGTGGACGCGATGACGATCGCCGCCAAAGCACAGCCTTTGAAAAATTTTGCTGCGTGTTTCATCGATATCTCCTCGTACATCGGCAATGAAGCTTAGAAAAATGTGGTCAAGCCCAGAGTGGCCTCGATGTTATCGACGTTCTTGGTGCGTCCCGTGAGGCTGGTCTCGAACACGTGATCGCGCACGTCCAAATGCAGTGCGAGCCAATCCGTGATCAAAAGGCGCTCACCGAGGCCGAAGTTCAGCGCGAACTGGTCCTTTTCGGCGAATTTCACATCGCCCATGCCCACGGTCACGTAAAGCTGTGAATTAAAGGCACGGCCCCTTCCTAAGAATATTTCACCCGGTAGTACGTTGTAGCCCAAGTCCAAATCGTAATACGTGAAGCGTCTCCCAGCACTACTGACGACCGTGATATCGGGAAACACATCTTCCAAGCTGGTCGTACCGGCTTTGGAAGTCGCCAAGAAGCCTTCCAGAAAAACATCCTCGGACACATGGTAGGCCAGACGCGCCCCATAGACGGGATTGACGCCGAAATCCTGGATGCTGAGCGCGCCGAAATACGCGCCGAGTTCCACGTCCTTGGCCTTGATCTTGGGTGTGGTGACCTCGCGACGCGTGACCTGCGGTTCGACGATGGAGGGTTCCGATTGGGGTTCCTCGCCGACCACCTGGTTCTGTGGTTTTTCGCCGCGATGGAACCAGCCGCAGCCGGACAGCAACGCTGCCGCTAAAAGAATACTGCTAAGCCGAATTTCCATTCTTCGAGGTCCTCGTACACGTTTAAATTGTTGAAGACGACGTAATGACGCCAATCGGCGCGCCACATGAATCGCCGTGTGATGAAGCCGCGGGCACCTAACGACACGTAGGCCATCTGGTTGTTGCTCTCCAGCGGGGCCGGCGGCGCCTTGTCCGCGATGTGCTGATAAGCGGTGCCGATGCCGGCCGTGGGCGAAAACCACTTCCATTCGGGGATGAAGGTGTGACGCAGGCCGATCGAGGCCACGACCCGGTTGTCGATCGTGCCGAAGGCCTGCTGGACCACGGCTTCGATGTCGATGCTGTCCGTGAGCCCGAAATCGGCATAGGTGGTGACCAGGTTCTCGCGGTTGTAGACGCCGTAGCCCGCACCCACCTCCCAGCGATGCGACGTGAAGTCGGGGTAGGGGGGTATGGGCGCCGGGGCGCCGGAAGGCAGCGCGGTAAGCGCCAGCTCCTGGCGCCGCGCCCACCCTTCCTGGCCGCGGGGGGCGCGCACTTTGTACCAGTCCGTCCGGCTGTACAACACCGTGACGACCTCGTCGCGGCCCACCACATACACGACCGGATAGCCGCGCCCCGGACCCGAGTGCATCTCCAAGAAGGGTTCGGTCACGACCAGCTGCAGCAGTCGTTCTCCGGCACACGCAAAATTTACACATAGCGCCTGCAGCAGCAGCACGGAAGCGAGCAGACGTCTCATTCGATCAGTTCGCTACGGGCGCGACGAAGGGATCGTTGTAGAACTGGCCGCCGATGTCTAACCACTCCGAAATCAAACGCAACTCCGCGGGCGTCAAAAACCCAGTATGGTCGAGAACCGCATCATGAAAAGTGCCGTCGAACATTTCAAAGAAAGCCGTCGAGCCGATCGCGCTGCCGGCGGTCATCGGCGGCGGCAACGTTACCGCGGCGCCACCTATCAGGACGGGCTGCAGTACCCCCATATTAAGCGCCTGTTCGTCGCGAGGAAACAGGAGCGACTCATAAGAAGTGACTACGGTGATGTCGATGGAGGATGCCCGGCCGGTCAGATCGAGCTGACCCGTGGGCACTTGGATCACATTCATGGCGTTTACGGTATTGTGGCACGTCACGCAGGTTGCCGGGCTATTGGCAACGCCCCTGATGGTGGCGGTTCGCGTCGACAGGTTCCACACCGATTGAATATAGAGCTGGTTGGGTGAAGCAGCGTTGGCGTAATGGATGGTGACGCGGCACTGCGCGCTCCAGGGTACGCAATTCGCGTTGGTCGGCGGCGTTTCCGACAGGCCCGCGACGCCCGAGTACAGGTAGGAGATGGGCGTGTCCGCGGGGAGCCCGGCCGGCAGCGTGACTCCCGCCGTCCAGGTCGTCGCGTAAATCACGTCGGTGCTCAAGGTCTGTGAACACGGCAGATTGCTGCCGCTGGCGCAGCTGACCCGCGCCAGCGTTTGCGCCATGGTCTCGCCGGCATTCGCGAACAACGCGGGATTGGTGTCGGGAAACGGCTGACCCGTGGTGGTGGCGCCTCGATTGACCGCCGCGGTCAACCCGGGGCGCCCGTGCGAGGTGTTGTTGACCGTACTATGGCACCCATTGCAGGATTTCGTTTCGCCGGGTATGAGCTGCAACCAGCTCGTGTGCTGAGCCGTGACGCGGCGTGCATTCGCGTCGAGAATATCGATGGTGAACGGCACATTGGCTGGCACTCGGATCTGCACCGAGCCATCGGGCTGAATCGGAGCGTAGCCGAGAATCTCGCGCATGCCCATGCCGGCCGGCCCAAATGCCGACGCATTGATCTTGCGCACGGTCTTGTCGGGAATCTCGACGGCCTTCTCGATGCGGATGAAGCGGGCAGGCCGTTCATAGAACGCCGCTTGTCCGGGATCCGATACCTGGGCGATATTGGGCTTTGCCGTGTCGATTCCGTCGAAATCGTAGACGCTGCTGATGTCCAAAATGCCCACCTGGTCGGTGACCAAAGTTTGCCCAGCGGTCGAGGTGGGAACGGCGTCGGGAATGAATGCCGGAGCCGGCGTCCGAGCCTGCAGAATAACAGGCTCGACGATCTCGGTGCCGGGTACGGAGCTGATTACCGGGCTCAACGTTCCCGCATCGAAGTCGTAGATCCATATGGTGTATGGGGGAGGCGCTTGTCGCACATTGGCGCCCGTGGTGTTGGCGTTAGTGCACACGGATGTTGACCCATCCGAATTGACTACCAAGCACGGCGCCCAACTCACCAACATCCGGTTGGTGCCGTCGTACAGCGGGTAGGTGGATGCGAAGCGTCCGCCGAGCGAGGGCTTGTCGGCATCCGTGGTGATGCCCAACGCGGTGGCGCTGGCCTGTCCGGAGCCCGACGCGCCGGCGGCGGGCGTACTGGCCTGATCGAACTCGACGAAGTTCGCCGCATCGA
>Ga0066789_10001024_pt1 | contig 11908 bp, 6 predicted proteins | sample OrgsoiDNA2013049_FD_70960 | JGI IMG/M metagenome (GOLD analysis project Ga0066789, IMG submission 70960) | Permafrost soil microbial communities from the Arctic, to analyse light accelerated degradation of dissolved organic matter (DOM) -... | ecosystem: Environmental > Terrestrial > Soil >...
TGCAAGCTAGACAGCGGAGCCTGGGCGGCGTGCAATGCCTCCGATTCTACCAGCGCCACTTTTGCGACGCCGCCGCTCGGCGATGGCACGCACACTCTGACCGTGCGATCCACCGACCAGGCAGGCAACGTCGAGCAGACTCCACCGTCCTTCACCTGGACGATTGAAGCGGCTGCACTCGATGCCGGCAGCCTGGATGGCTCTGCGGCGCTCGACGTCGGATTGGATGTCGGCACGGTCTTCCTCGACGCGGAAGGTCCGGAACTGGGCGGGCCGGTCGATGTGCCCGCGAATAAGGACGTGGCCGCTCCCGATCTGGCGCCGGACGTCGCGATTGTGATCGGCGATGCTGCGCCGCCTATTCCCATCGACAGTCGCGTCGACCAGGGCAGCGATCTCGTGGTCGCTATCGACGCGCAGCCGATCGATTTGCAAGGGGGTAGCGCCGATCTGGGCCTCGACGCTCTGGTGCCCGAGCCGAATCGCGACAGCGCGGTCCCCATCGTAAGCGACGCGGCCGTGATCAAGAAGGACGCCGCGCAGCTGACGGTCGACGATGTGAAGGTGCTCGGCTCCGGCTTCTGCACGATCGTCGCGCCTGGCGCCGAGCCGCGTATGCCGATCCTTCTGGTCGGGCTCGCACTCGTTGGTCTGCTGATCCGTCGGCGTCGATCGTAGTCGTATTACTTGCTCGCCAAGGTGGAAACCCGCCGAGGGCTTCCACCCCTACCTTCCGCTCTGGCCTTCAAGCAGGAGCTGATCGGGCGTGGCTTCTTCACCGGGAGCGGCCGCGCTTTCGGTGGGCGCCGTTCCGTCGAGGAAGACCTCTTCGATTCCTTCGGTTCCTGGCGCCGGCAAAAGACCCGTGGCCGGGTCGATGCGTGCCACGACCACGCCCGGAGGTTGGGCGAAATCGCTCACCGGCGTGCCAGCCAGAGCTTTCGTCATGAACTCGATCCAGATGGGCAGGGCAGTGCGCGCACCCTCTTCGCCGCGGCCGAGCATGCGTCGCTCGTCGAAGCCGACCCACACGCCAGCGAGCAGGTTGGGGGTAAACCCAACGAACCAGGCGTCGCGATCTTCATCGGTGGTGCCGGTCTTGCCGGCGGCCGGACGGCGTAGCTTGGGCGCGGCGGCACGGGCGGTCCCCATCTCGACCACGCTCTTGAGCATCGAAACGGCGACGTAGGCGGTTTCTGGCTTGATCGACTGCTGCAGCGTAGGCGCCGGATTCGGTTCGTTGCCGAACGCCGTTACAAGCCGTGCCTCGGCCGACTGTCCGCCCGCCGCGAAGGTGGCGTAGGCGTTACTCAGCTCAAGCGGCGTGACGGTCGCCGTGCCGAGTGCGAGCGAGAGGTCCAGCTTCTCCGCGGGCGGCAGATCCAGTCCCGCCTTCTCGCCCAGGTCGCGCACCTGGAGGATCCCGATGTCCGACAGCAGCTTGATGGCCACCGTGTTGATCGAATGAGCCAGCGCCACGCGCAAGCGGACGGGGCCGCGGAAGTTGTCCTTTTCGTGGTTTTGCGGCTTCCACAGTTGAAAGACCTCCGGACTGTCGTTGACCATCGAGGCGGGCGTGTAGCGTTTGGAATCGATGGCAGCGGCGTAGATGAACGGCTTGAACGCCGAGCCGGGCTGACGGTGCGCTCGCTGGCTGCGATCGAAACCGCCCAGCCGATAGCCATAGCCACCGACCAGCGCCAGGATTTCGTGGCGCTGCGGATCGAGCACCGCCATCGCCGACTGCGGGCCGATTTCCAGCGCGAGCGAGACGTTGCCTTCGCTGTCACGCCTGCGCTCGGGCGCCAGTCGCACGCGCACGACGTCGCCCGGACGAAAGCGCTCGGCAAGTGGGGGCTTCGTGCCTTGGTTGTAGCGAGGCTCGGCGGTCATGTCGACGACGCCCGTAGCGTCGCCCACGAACACGGTCAGCTTGACCTGTCGGGGATCGTTCGGATCTTTGTCGACCTTTTCCACGATGCCGTCGACCTTGTCGTTGTCGGTCATGGGCTTTTTGCGCTCGGCGATCAGCTCGGCGCGCTTCTTCTCTAGCGCTTTGCCGGCGAGGCGAGCCATGGGTCCGCGGAATCCGTGGCGTTGGTCGACTTCTTCCAGGCCGCGTTCGAGCGCCCAGCGGGCGAGCGACTGCAGGTGTGAATCGATGGTGGTCTTGACTTCGATGCCGAGCGTGCCGACCTTGTCCGCGCCGTATTTCGCCTCGAGGATTTTGCGGACCGAATCGACCGCCTCGGGGGCCACGTTCTGAACCGTCGCACCTTCGGGAACCACGGTAATGGGAGCAGCCGCCAATTTCTGAGCCTGCTCGTCGTAGATATATTCCAGTCGCGCCATTTGCCCGAGCACGTACATCTGGCGTTTTTTGGCCGCGTCCGGATGCTTGTAAGGCGACAACCGCTCGGGCGACTGCACGAGGCCAGCCAACAGCGCTGCCTCGCCAGCGTCGACGTCGCTGATCGACTTGCCAAAGAAGTAGCGGGACGCCTCTTCCACGCCGTAGCGGCCGTGGCCGAAGTACATGTGGTTGAGGTAAACGGCCAGGACGTCTTCCTTGGAGAACCGCTGCGACAGCCGGCGCGCCAGGATGATTTCCTGCACCTTGCGCCGCATGCTTTTCTCCGGCGTGAGCAGCATCTGCTTGACCACTTGCTGAGTAATGGTCGACGCGCCCTGGGCAAACTTGCGGCGCAGAAGATTTTCGGCAAGCGCGCGCACCATGCCCTTGTAGTCGACGCCTTCGTGCTCGAAGTATTCCGCATCTTCGGCGGCGAGAAGCGCGTGGATCATCACCTTGGGAATCTTTGCGTAGGGAACCAAGGTGCGGTGGATGGATCCGATTTCCCCGATGACCTTGCCGTCGCGATCGAGCACCTTGGTGATTTGCTCGGGATGGTAGTCGCCGATACCGCGCAGGCTGGGCAGCGACGGATCCCTGCTGTAATAGTAGAAGATTCCGAACAAGCCGGCGGCGCCAGCAATCACCGGCGCCAGGAGCAAGCAGGCGATCCAGAAAAGCCGTCTCGGCCACGACCGCTTGCCCTTCTTCTTGCGCCGAGGAGATTCGTTTTCGTCGCGTGCCATGAACCCACTCGGACGGCTACTGAGTGTCGGCCTCCGGTTCGGGCTCGGGCTCGGGCTTTGCCGTGATCTTGCGGACCCAGTCCATGCACTGCTTTTCGGTCATTGTCATTTCACCCTTGTCGAACACCAGCGTCGAAGCCAACGCGGTGGCGTACTCCTCGTCACCCAATCGAGCGCGCTCGTGCATCTTGGTCAAGATTTTGTGCACATACCTTTCCCACTGCGCCGTTAGGGATCCGTGGCAGTACTGAACGTAGCGACGCTTGGGACTCGGCAAAATGGACGAGAAGAACGCTGCTTCCGTAGGCGTCAATTCGGCTGCGCTTTTGCCGAAATAGTGCCGTGCCGCAGGGCCGATGCCGTAGAGCCGCGGGCCGAACTCGATGGCATTGAAGTAAAGCTCGAGGATGCGTTCCTTGCTCAAGATCTGCTCGACGAACCAGACCAGGAACAGCTCCTGGAATTTTCGTGACAGCGTCTTTTCGCGACTCAAGATGACGTTCTTCACCATTTGCATGGTGATCGACGAAGCGCCCAGGCGGAATCCACCGCCCGCGATGTTGCGGCGAAGCGCGGTCTTGAACTGCGACGACACCCAGCCGCGATGCCTGAAGAATCCCGAGTCTTCCGTCGTCATGATGGCAGCGATGAGGTACGGCGAAATCTTGTCGTACGGCACGAAGTCGGGATTGTCCGGCCCGATGGCGAAGGTCATCATTTCGTTGTCCTTGCCGCCCATCGGAGACGGCGGGACTTCCACGGTTTGCAGAATCGATTCGGGTCCGGTGAGCGCCAGCACCTCGCCGGGGGCTTTGAGCACCTGGCAGCCGTCGATGCCTACTTTGCCGCCGAGGTCGAGCGCATCCAGATTGGCAAAGTCGATCCTGGCGTGAACGTCAGCCTCGAAGAAGCCCTGCAACGCGAAGCCCTGCAGCTTGGGAACGAGCGGCGCTGGAATGCTGCCCAGGATCTTCGCGCACGGCGTGCGCGGCACCCGCAGGCTGAGATCGATCTTGGGCACGACCTTCAGCTCGCGACCGTCCTTGAACTTGAAGGAGCCGGCGGGCATCTCGACCGAGCCGGCCAGCCGTGCCACCAGGCTGCCGATCTTTCCCTCAAACGACTGCAGATCCACGCGCCGCTGATCGCGATCGACGGTGGCGTCGAAACGCAGGGTGAAGCTGGCATTTTCCACCGGTTCGGTGGCGAGCTTCTCGTGCGAGATAGTAAGGCCGGAAACGTCCAGCTTTCCCGACAGCGCGACTTTGCGTCCGGCGAAGCGCGCCTCGATGGCGGCGTCGATTTCGGTGCTCTCGGGTTCCAGGATCGAGGCGGGCAGCACGTCGGCGATTTTGTCGAGCGAGAAGCGCTCGGCCCGCAGCGCAACTTGTCCGTCGACGCTTGACCAGTCGACCGCTGGTTTGAGCTTGCCGGTCGCGGTCCAAAGGGATCGCTTTGCACCGGCGTAGCTGCCGGCGAAGAGCACGTCCACGCCATCTTCGCCGGCGGAGGTCGGTCGCAAGCTGCCGGTGATCCCCGTAAGCGGCAAGGTGTTGATCGGCCTTAGGTGGCCTTCCTTGACCGAGATTTGCGGAAAGCCATGCGGTCGCATGCCGGACAGCGGGCCCTCCAGCCCCACCGTTTCGGCGCCGAACGACGGCGCAGTGTCGCGATTGCCTAGCTTGCCGTCAATGTCGATGGCCGAAATTGAAAAACGGCGCGAAGGCTCCCACGTGGCATCGAAGGAGCCGACACCGATGGCCAGGTCGGACTTTGCATCCACAAGGCTGAGCGATCCGTGGCGGACGACAAGCACCGGGTAGGCAACGGGTTTGTCAGCGCTGCCCGTGCTTCGCGCCGAAGGTTTGCGCAGTCGCCGGAGCAGTTCCGTCACGTTGTCGGCGTCGCCGCCGTAGCGGATCTGGGCGTTCGGCGAATCGACGGTGACCGTGCCCGAGCCCCAGGCCGCAGCGAACGAGATATCGGTCTTGGCGATGGTCAGCAGGGGATCCTTCTTGGGTCCGATGATCACGTTCGTAAGGTGCAGCTCGCCCCAGCCGGCCCGCGCTTTGTCGTATTCGACCGGAACGCCGAGCTTGGTGGCAAGCTTCGACGTGACCAACCGGCCCCCGAGCACACCACAAGAGAATGGATAGGTGCCCACCGCGATGGCGATGGCGACCAGGAACCAGACTCTTTTGTTGATCAGAAGCTGGCGCAGGCGCGGAGGAATTGCGACTCTGAGCGGCATTTCGGGAGAGCCGCCATTGTACTCACAATTGTGAGGGCGCTAGCCGCTCTTTTCGCACTTGCGCCCTGACGCGCCACGTGTGCGGAGCCTGCTTTGGCCCGCCCAGGGTTCCCATTACTACGCGTGCGGAGCCTGCCAGCTTAGCTGGCAGCGAAGCTTCGCGGGAGGGTTTGGGAACCCGCCCAGGGTTCCCATTACTACGCGTGCGGAGCCTGCCAGCTTAGCTGGCAGCGAAGCTTCGCGGGAGGGTTTGGGAACCCGCCCAGGGTTCCCATTATTACTACTACGCCGCGTATTGTTCGAACATCTCGCCCAGCTTGTTGCGGGCATGATGGAGCCGGGACATCACCGTGCCCACGGGACACTGAATGACGTCGGCCATCTCGTGATACGAAAAGTCTTCGAATTCGCGCAGCTCGACGGCCTGGCGGTGGGCAGGCGGCAGCGTCGCGACGGCGGCGCGAACCAAACGCTGGATTTCCAGCTGGACGAGCTCGCTTTCCGGGGTTTCTTCGCTGGCGTATTCGACGGCGATGGCCGTGCTGTCGCGCTCGCCGTCGCGCTCGCCGACCCGATCGGCGACCTCGCCGCGGCTGGTATTCCGGCGAAGCAGATCCAAACTGGCGTTGGTGACGATGCGATGGATCCAGGTCGAGAACGACGAGCGGCCCTCGAAGGCGCCGAGGCAGCGCCAGACCTTAAGGAAGGCGTCCTGGACGGCGTCTTCGGCATCGTCGCGGTTGTGAAGCACCTTGAGGGCTGCCGCCATGGCTCTCGGACGCGCAGCCGCGAGCAGGCTTTGCAGGGCTTGGGTATCGCCTGCTCTCGCCCGCTCGACGAGCTCGTCTGCTTCGTCCGACTGGGTCGCTTTAGACGCGATGGGCCAGTCGGCCGAGGAATCGGTGAGCCTAATTGCCCCTGCCGTGTGTGGCACTTCTGCGTCTCGGCGCTGGAAGGTCCCGATTTCTGCTGGGCTTTGCATGGCAGACGGTCACTTGTGCAAGGTTGGGACCGAGGCGGGCTGACTGATCGCGGTGGAATCGCAACCCTGGCGAGTGCCCGTCGAGCTGGCAGCTTTTGCTTCGCGGCTGGCCGCTATACTCTCGTCGATTGCGATGGGAACCCTGGGCGGGTTCCCATACCCTGGCATCTTACGGGGGCTTGGTTCGCTCCCGCTCACAAGCCCCCGGTCCCCCCTCGCTTCGCCCAGCAAAGCTGGGCTACGCTCGCCTTCCAAACGAGGGGACGCTACGCTGCCAGCGAAGCTGGCAGGCTCCGCACGCGAATGACGACCGACCATGACGAAAAACGATGACCACAGATAACGACCGTATCAGCGCGTTCTTGCAGCAGGCGCGCAGCCGGGCTCTGGTCGAGATCGGCGTACGCACCGTCGGTTATGCGGTAGCCGCGCTGGTGATGGCGCTGGTGGGCCTCGCCGCGGCGGCGCTGCTGACCGGCCCAGCCGTGTCCTGGCCCTACGTCGCCCTGGGCGCCATTGCCGCGTGCGTGGCCGGCGGCATCGCGCTCGGATTCGTGTTTCCCGCGCGGGCGCTCGAGCATTCCTCCGCGGTGGCGCTGCTCGTGGGCAAACACTATCCGCCTTTGGCGAGCGATCTTTTGTCCGCTGTCGAGCTGCGATCGCGGCCCGTCGCCGAAGCGTCGCCCGAGATGATCGAGTCGTTTTGCACGACAGTGGCGGATGCGATGCGACCCGTGGACGTGGAGACGCTGATTCCGCTCAATCGGGCGGTGCGTGCTGTCGCGCTGGGCGTGTTGTGCTTGTTGGCTCTGGTGGTCGCTCTCGTGGCCTCGCCTGTCCTGGGGCGCGGCATGCGGACGCTGTTTCACACGCCGACTTTGTTCGAGGGCGCCCAGGCTGTGCGTGAGCCTCTCGTCGGCGACGTGCGCATCACCTACGATTTTCCCGCCTATACCGGGCTGCCTCGTCAGGTGATGGAAGGATCAACGGGGGACTTGCACGCTTTACGTGGAACGCACGTGCGTATCGAAATGCGGCCGTTGCGCTCGGCCCGCCAGGCACGCCTCCTGCTCGGCGAAAGCGGCGAGGACGGATCGGTGCTGGGCAATCTCAACCGCGGAAAGCTGAGTGTCGAGCTCACCCTCGATGAGAGCGGTGCCTACCGCGTGTGGTTGCGTCCATTCCTGGGCCGCCCGGTGCGCGAAGAGCGTCCCCACCGCATCGCCGTCGATGCCGATCAGCCGCCCGAAGTCGACATCGTAGGAGCCGCGGATCATTTGGAGCTGGCTGCTCCGCGACCGGTCGAGGTGGGGTACCACGCACGAGATGACTTTGGCTTGTCGGAAATTTCGCTCGTCTACCGCGTGAACGACGGACCCGAGCAGCGCCTGCCACTCAAGAATGCGCAGGGGGCTCGGGAAATGCGTGGTACCACCATGTTCGAGCCTGCCTCGGCCATGCTGACGCCCGCTGCGCGCGTCGCCTATCACGTGGAAGCCACGGATCGCGACGACGTGTCTGGCAGCAAGACCGGCGTGTCGCGAACGCTGACCCTGGTCGTGCAAAATCCCCGCGAGGATTTGGAAGAGCATCTCGAGCGCGAACGCGAGATTTTGGAAAAGCTCATCGGCTCGCTCGCCGACCGCATCGAACTGGACGATCGGGCGGAGCCGCAAGAACGGCTAACGCGGCTGCGCGGGGTGCACGACGGCGAAGCAGCCGGGCTGGCCGGCGTGGGCCGTCTCATCGAGCAGCAGCGCAACGCGAGTGGCGCGAAGAAGGTGCTCACCTCGGTACTCGCGGCGGTCGTTGCTCGGTTGGGCAAGCTTGCGCGCGAGGAAGACGATCTGCTCGGATCGCTCGCCAAGTCGCCCAGTAGCGCCACCGGATGGACGCGGTTGTCGTCGGCGTTGCCTCGGCATACCAGCGAGCTGGAGAGCGCAGTCCTGGCGCTTGACGATCTCGTCGGCCGCCAACGCTTGGACGACTTGGCCAGCATTGGCAAAGAGCTGGTGGATGCGCACAAGCGTCTGCAGGACTTGCTCGAACGCTACAAAGCCACGGGTGACGAGCAATTGCGTCGCCAGATCGAGCGCGAGGTGCGCGAGCTGCGCGCTCGCATCGCCGAGCTGGCGCACAAGATCGCGGAGATCAAGGCGCGCAACGAAGTCAGCCCGGACTTCATGAACATGCCCGACGCACACAAGGCCATGGAGCAAGCGGCGCGCCTGGATTCGCTCTTGGCCAAGGGGGATGCGAGCTCGCTGAGCGACGCTCTTGCTGAGCTCGGGCAATCGCTTTCTTCGCTGCGCGATTTGCTCGACAAGAACGCGGGCGACTTTTCCACGTCGCGCTTCCCGCAGGAATCGCGCGCCCTAGCCGAGCTGTCGCGCAAGCTGAGCGACCTGGAAGGCGACGAGCGCGCTCTGGCCGGCGACGGTCGCGCGCTGGCCAAGGAAGTCGACGGCGAGCTTGGCCGGCGCATGGAGGCGCAGCAGGCGGAGTTCTTGGCCAAGGCCAAGCAAAAGCTCGAACAGATCCAGCGCAAGATGGCCGGTCCTTGGCCGCGCGAGCTCGGCAGCTCGGCAGAAACAGCGACCGGCTCGGTGCGGGAGAACCTGCGCCAGCTGCAACGGTTGTTGCCTGCCAAAGAGTGGAGCGAGGCCCAGCGCGAGGTGGAGCGCTTGGGGGCGGGGCTTGGGCATTTACAACATCTGAGCAATCGCCAGCTAGCGCAGGGGCGACCGCCGTCGGCGAACCTTCTCGCCTACGACAATCAGATCGACGGTGCCGCTGGCCTGGCGCGCGAGCTGGCCGCGGATCTGGCCCGGGCCCTTCCGCGCGGCGGCGACGTCATGTCCTCCGAGCAGCGAACACGCGCCGAGAGCATGTCCAAACGACAAGGAAGCATCGAAGACAAAGCGCGCGGTGTCTCCCGCGAGCTGGGCGGCAAGAATGAATCGGTGCCGGGCGCGGAAGGCGCGGCTGCCGAGCTGGAAGAAATCGCAGGACAAATGCGCCAGGCCGGGCAGGACATGCAACAAGGCGACGCGCATGAAGGCGCGGGTCGCGCCGACGAGGCGTCCGAACGTCTGGCCAAGCTCCGCGAACGCATGGGACAGCGGCCGAGCGATGGCTCGCGGCCAAGTCGTGAGCCGGTGCGCATTCCCGACGCCGAGGCCAGCAAAGCGCCGCGCGAGTGGCGCCAAGAACTGATGGATGCCATGCGAGAAAAGGCGCCCGAGAAATTCCGCGACGAGGTTCGCCACTACTACGAGGAGCTGGTGCGATGAAGAGCGCGATGAAGAGCGCGCTGCTGGCGCTCTGGGTGGTGTTCACATCGTCGCGGGCGGCGGCCTCCAGCGAGTCGGCCACGGTCGAGCGTCTTTATTCCGAATGGCGCTTCGCGGAGGCCGATCGCGCGCTGGCCGCGCTGTCGAGAGCGCATCCCGCCGAGCCGGGCACGCTGCTGGCCAAGGGTTTCGAGCGTTTCATGGCCGGCGATTTTCCGGCCGCCGCCGCCGAGTACCGAGCGGCAGCAGGCAGCGGCCCACCGCCGGCGCCGCTCAAGGAAATGCTCGCGCTGGCAGAAGGCTCGGCGAAAGTCGTCGACGGCTATCTGGAGCGCAAGTCGGCGCATTTCGTGTTTCGCTTCCCGGTCGAGGACGCGGTGCTGGCCGACTATGGCCTCGATGCGCTGGAAGCCGCCGCGGCTGCTTTGTCCGCGGATCTCGGTTATTCGCCGTCGCGGCCGGTTCCCGTCGACATTCTTCGTGGCGGCGCGGACTTGGCGACGATGACGACCCTTACCGAAGACGAAATCGAGCGCACCGGCACCGTGGCGGTTTCCAAATGGAGTCGCATCATGCTCACCAGTCCGCGCGCCATGCGCCTGGGCTACGAATGGGAAGACAGTCTGTCGCATGAATTCGTGCACTACGCGGTGGCGGCTCTGACCTACGACCGCGCGCCCGTGTGGCTGCAAGAGGGCTTGGCGAAGTTTCTCGAGCACCGGTGGCGCGCGCCGGCCGGGCTCGCGCTTAACCCGTCCATGCAGCATTACCTGGCCAAGGCGCTGGCCAGCGGCAAGTTGATTACCTTCGATGCCATGCACCCATCGATGGCGAAGTTACCGCGCGCCGAGGATGCGACGTTGGCGTTTGCGGAAGTGACAACTGCGATTGCGTGTTTGTTCGAGCACGGCCACAGCGAGGCCCTGCGGGACGTGTTGGCTGCGGTTCGCGACGGTGCGGATGCCCGCCTGGCCGTGGCGCGTGCGTTTGGCGGCACGGGTACCTGGGGCGACTTCGAGAGTGCCTGGCGGCAGTACATGACGGATCTGCATTACAAAGCCCTGCCCGGGCTTGAGCCCATCGTCCCGAAGTACCGCACGAAAGGTGCTGCTGGTGCGAAGAACGCCATCAGCGAGGACGACGGTCCCACGCCCGCCGGCGAGGCCGACCGTTACTTACGCCTTGGCAATATGATGTTGTTGCGCAGTCGGCCGCGCGCTGCGAGCGTCGAGTACGAGAAAGGTGCCAAGCTGGCCACCAGCGCGCAGTGGATTTTCCCCGTGAAGCTCGGCCGCACGTACTTGGCACTGGGGCAGGCCGATCTGGCGTCGAAAGCCGTAGCGCCCGCCGAGGCGACCTATCCCGAATTGCCGTGGCCGCATTTGATTGCGGGACAAGCGGCGCTCGCCAAAGGCGATGCCAAGGGAGCCGTGGCGTCGCTGCTATTGTCGTTGGCGATCAATCCCTACGATCCGAGCGTGCACTGCAGCTTGGCCGAAGCGTACAAGCGTTGGCCCGACGCTCCGACCGACAAGCGGTTGCGCGCGGAGAGGGACTGTCGGGAATTGAGCAGCAAGTAGCGGCCCCGCTATTTCGCGCCCTCGGCTTTGGCCTTTTCGGCTGCTTTCTTAGTCTTCACACCGGCCTTCTCCACCTTGTTGCCCGACTTCTCCATCTCTTTGGCTTCGTCGGCCCGGGCCTTGCCCTCGTCCTCAACCGCACGGCCTTTCTTCTCCATGTTCTTGCCGGACTCCTCTTCGGCCTTCTTCTCGTGCTTCTTGCCGGCCTTTTCCGTTGCCTTGCCCTCTTTCTCCATCCGCTCGCCCTTGGCCTTCTCGGCGTTGGCGGCCTTCTCCTCCGCGTTGCCCTTCTTCTCCATTCGGTTTCCCTCGTTCTCGGCCGCGGTCTGCGCGTGTGCGGTCTGATTGGCGGCAAGCGCCAGGGCACCGCAGACGAGGGACGTTTGTACAAGCGATCGGATCATGCGTTTCCTCCAGAAGAGACGTCCGAGATTCGGAACGGCGAACCATCAGCGATCCGCCTTTCCCCCGGACAGAATGCATCACGAGGCTCACAACGGTTGTTGGTTGAAGCAATCGTGATCTTTCCGTTGCTACCGCCGAATAGTCAGCAAGAAATAGGCCATAGGAGCCTCGGAGGCTACCATTCGAACGGTGGGGACCGTGGCGGCAACTACCGCGGGTAGGGCCCAGGACAGATCGCTACGGATCGTTTCAACGGAGCGGTTCAAATGACCGGCAGTGCGGATTCGTGGTCCGCAAA
>Ga0066789_10001025_pt1 | contig 11896 bp, 10 predicted proteins | sample OrgsoiDNA2013049_FD_70960 | JGI IMG/M metagenome (GOLD analysis project Ga0066789, IMG submission 70960) | Permafrost soil microbial communities from the Arctic, to analyse light accelerated degradation of dissolved organic matter (DOM) -... | ecosystem: Environmental > Terrestrial > Soil >...
ACGCCGTTGAGCTTGGGCAAACCCTGGGCATACTGGGCTGAGTGAGCAAGATCGCCGCGAAACATCGTCGTATCCTGCCCCACGGCGAACGATCGGGGAGCAAGGAGCATCGAGAAGCAAAGGACGGTCTTGCGCATTTGCATGCCTTACCTGCCGCGAGCGACACCGCGGGTTTCCATGTCCTGGTCTACGCACGCTGCGCGAACTGGTTCCACCTTTCTCGTTTTTCACGATGAAGGCCGTGCCGAACATAATGCGGCTGTGGTGGCAGAAATTGTGATACGGGGCACCTTTCCGCAATTATTCCTGGCAAAGACGCCCTCTCCAAGTTCCCTGAAACGGTCGAATTCTGCCAGAATATAAGTATGACCGTCTCAACCACCGCCAAGCTCCTGACCGACCGCATCGGCCGGATCGAAGTCTCCGCCACGATGGCCGTAACCGCCGAAGCCGCCAAGCTCCGTTCCCAGGGAGCGAACATGGTTGATTTTGGAGCGGGCGAGCCGCATTTCGCCACACCCCGCCACATCAAGGACGCCGCGATTGCCGCGTTGGAGTCGAACTTTACCCGCTACACCGTCGTGCCCGGCATTCCAGAGCTGCGCAAGGCCATTGTCGAGCGGCATGCCTGCGATTTCGGATCGGACTATGCGATCGACGAGGCCGTGTTTACAACCGGCGGCAAGCTGGCGCTCTTCAACGTCATCCAGGTGCTGGTAGACCACGGCGACGAAGTGATTCTGCCGGTGCCGTACTGGGTGTCTTTCAAAGACATCATCCAGTATGCCGGCGGCAAGGTTGTTTACCTTGAGACCGACGAGGCGGAGAACTTCCGCATCACCGCCGACGCGATCGAAAAGGCCATCACGCCACGCACTAAGGCAATCATCCTCAACTCGCCGTCGAATCCGTCCGGCTCTGTTGTCTCCGCGAGCGACTTGGAGCGCATTGTGAACCTGGCGCACGAGCGCGGTATCTACCTGCTGCTGGACGAGTGCTACGTCTACCTGAACTTCAAAGGCAAGGCAGTGAGCGGAGGCTCTTTTGTGAAGGCGAAGGAGCACGTGGTTGTGCTCGGCTCCCTCTCGAAGACCTATGCCATGACGGGGTGGCGCGCCGGATTTGCGCTCGGGCCGAAAGCGATCATCGGCGCGATGAGCAAGCTGCAGAGCCAGTCGACGTCGTCGGCCACGTCCATTGTGCAGAAGGCCTCGATTGCGGCCCTTACCAGTTCGCAGCAGTGTGTGACTGAAATGCGCGCGGAGTACATCCAACTGCGCGACCAGGTGCTGGCGCGGCTGGCAGGGATTCCTGGCGTCACCTGCACCGTCCCCGAGGGCGCGTTCTACGTGTACCCGAACATCTCTGCCTACCTGGGCAAGCCGGGGGCCGCGACCGCGACAGAGCTGGCGACGCGGCTGCTGCACGAAGCGCATGTAGTCACTGTGCCGGGCGAGGCTTTCGGTACGAAGGAACACATCCGTATCTCGTACGCTGTCACGCACGAGGACATAGACGAAGGCTTGAAGAGAATGAAGGAATTCTTCGCAAAGCTTGGCTAGGAGTTTTATGTCTCAAGTGACAGATTTTCGACCCATCATTCTGGCGGGCGGCAGCGGAACACGTTTTTGGCCTCGCAGCCGCAAGGCCCACGCCAAGCAGGTGCTGGCGCTGGACGGCGACCGCAGCATGATCCAGCAGACAGTGGAGAGGTTGCGGCCGCTGGCAGAGACGTCAGACATATGGGTCATCACCAATGACCTGATGGCGGAGACGATCACGGAGCAGCTTCCGGGCGTGCCTGCTGCGCAGATTATCTGTGAGCCGGCGCCGCGAAACACTGCTCCTGCGGCGGCCTTGGCTGCATTTCTTATTGAGCGGCAAAACCCCGAAGCAGTGCTGGGAATCTTCCCGTCGGATCATGTAATCGCCAACGAGCCGCGATTCCTGAAAACGCTGGAGCAGGGAATTGCGTTGGCAGCGGCAGGCGACAACATGGTCGTGCTGGGCATATCTCCCACTCGTGCTGAGACGGGCTACGGCTACATCGAGACCGGTTCGACGGTGTCGGCGGGCGTGCTGCGCGTGCGCCGCTTTACTGAGAAGCCGAACCAGGCGCGTGCCGAGGAGTTTGTGGCCGCGGGCAACTATCACTGGAACAGCGGGATGTTTCTGTGGAAGGCAAGCACGCTGGCAAATGCTGTGCGTGAGCATCTGTCTGAGTCTGCGCCGATGCTCGAGGAAATTGCGGCGGCTTACGGGACGCCGGAGTTTCAGCAGGTCTTCAACGATCTCTATCCTCACTGCTAAAACATCAGCGTGGATTACGCGATCCTGGAGCCGCGTTCTTCCAAGGGCGAACACAAGTCCAACTTGTATTGTCTGCCGGCGGAGTTCGGCTGGAATGATCTTGGCTCGTGGGCCTCGCTGTATGAGTATCAACTGGATGTGCGCAGTCGCGGCGACGAAAACAGTAACGTTGCGGAATGCCTGGATCATCTTGGCTTTGACTCCAAGGGCAACTACGTTTACAGCCCCAACAAGTTTGTTGCGCTGGTGGGAGTGGAGGACCTGGTCGTGGTGGAGACCGATGACGCCATCCTGATTGCGGATCGCCACCACTCGCAGGAGGTCGGCAAGGTAGTGAAGGAGCTGGCCGCCGGCCGACACAAGGATCTAGTCTAGCGAACAGGGGTGTTTTGCCGAGGCGTCTGCCGGGCGATTCACTCCTTCTGCGTTTCACAAAGCCCACAGAAAGAATTGCAGCGGCGGAATGGCGAACACAACCTCGATTCACTTCGGCACAGATGGTTGGCGAGCAATCATCGCCGATGATTTCACGTACGCGAACGTGCGGCTGGTGGCTGCCGCCATCGCGAACTACATTCATCGCAAAGAAGACCCAGCCAAGGGCGTCTGCGTCGGATATGACACGCGCTTCTGCTCAAAGGAATTCGCTCTGGCCTTGGCTGAAGTGCTGGCGAACTCCGGCATTCCGGTGTTCATGGCCGACCGCTATACGCCCACTCCGGCGCTGTCGTTTGCCGTGCGCGAGAGAGGATGCGCCGGGGGTGTGATGATCACTTCGAGCCACAACCCTTACCAGTGGAACGGCGTGAAGTACAAGGCCTGGTATGGCGGCTCAGGCAAGCCCTCCATCATGGCGGAGATTGAGACGTACCTGGGCGAGGCGCTGCAATTGGCAGACAAGCCGTCCGAAATTTCCGAGATCGATATGCAGACCCCTTACGTTGAGGCGCTGCGACGTTTTGCGGATCTCGATGCCATCGCGAAGTCCGGGTTTAAATTCGGCATCGATTGCATGTATGGAACGGGGCGCGGTGTACTGGCGGATATCTTTCGTTCGATCGGCGTCGATTTTGTAGAGATTCGTGCCGAGGTGAATCCGTTATTTCCCGGTATCAACCCTGAGCCGATTGAGCCGCACATCCGAGCTATCCAGGATTTAGTGGTGGAGCAAAAGTGCCAGGCCGGGCTGATAACGGATGGGGATGCCGATCGCATCGGCGCCGTGGATGAACACGGAAACTTCGTGGATCCGCACAAAATATTCTGTGTGCTGCTGCGCTGGATGATTGAGCGTAAACAGTGGTCCGGCGATGTTACGCGCGCATTCAATACCACAAGCATGATTGACCGCATCTGCCGCAAGCACGGGCGCACGCTGCATGAGCATGGGATTGGCTTCAAGTACGTCTGCGACCTGATGCTGGAAAAGGAAATCCTGATTGGCGGCGAGGAGTCCGGCGGCATCGGGATCCAGCGGCATCTCCCTGAGCGCGACGGCTTGCTGAATGCGCTGTTGATTGCCAACGTGATGGCAGATGAAGGGCAGACGCTGGGGCAACTGGTCGAGAGTCTGCAGCAGGAGTATGGCGAACACCATTATGGTCGTATCGACCTGCACATCGCCGATGAGTTAAAGAACGCGGCGGTGGCGCGTGCTCGCGCCGGCGTGAAGGAAATGGGTGGGATGCCGGTTCTTCGTGTGGAGACGCTGGACGGGATCAAGTTTTTTCTGCATAACCCAGAGGCAGAGACGAAGAAAAATGCTGCCGAGACGTGGCTTCTGCTGCGAGCCTCGGGGACGGAGCCGTTGTTGCGAATTTATTCCGAGTCCTGCTCGAAAGAATCAGTGAAGAAGCTGCTTCAAGCTGCGCGCGAATTCGCCATGACGAGCGGTGAGGCGGCTAAATGAAGTGGCGCACTCGCGGACTCCTCTTCGATATGGATGGCGTGCTGGTCAGTTCGCTGGGCTCAGTGGAGCGCAGTTGGACGAAGTGGGCGGAGATGCGCGGCGTCGATCCGGATCTTGCGCTCCGCACCACGCACGGTTGCCGCGCGATTGAGACGATCAGGAAACTGCGGCCCGATCTCGACGATGAAGCCGAACTAAAAATCATCGAGGACATTGAAGTCGACGACACCGAAGGGCTTTCAGTGCTGGCGGGAGTGGCGCATATTCTCAGCGGATTGCCGCAGAAATACTGGACGGTTGTTACTTCGGCTACGGAACGGCTGGCGCGCATTCGCATGGAGCATGGCGGAATTCCGGTGCCGGAGAAATTCGTTACGGCAGAGGGCGTGACGCAGGGGAAGCCGCATCCTGAGCCCTATCTACGGGGCGCGTCGTTGCTGGGGTTGAGGCCGGAAGAGTGCGTGGTTATTGAGGATGCGGCGTCGGGGACGAAGGCTGGGCATGCGGCGGGGTGCAAGGTGCTGGCGACGATGTTCTCGCACAGCATGGAAAGCCTTGCTGCGGCTGACTGGATTGTCGATTCGCTGGACGATTTACGAGTGACAATTCTGCCCGGAAATGAGGGACTTTTGCTCGAATTTGAGCCCCTTTTGCGGCCAAAAGCGCGCATTTTGACACCCTAGAGCGGAAAATGTCTTTCGACGTAAGATATTTCGATATCGAATGATCGTCTGAACGACAATCCTGGCAATCTGAGAGGCGGGAAGGGCATTCCGCTGGGTCATTGGCGCAGGGAGAGGATCGCCTCGACGGCGCGGAGATCTTCCTCGGTATCGACTCCGATGGTGTCGTATGGAGTTGTCTCGACGAAGATGTCGATGCCGTTTTCGAGAAAGCGAAGCTGTTCGAGCCTCTCGATAATTTCGAGCGGGCTGGGCGGGAGCTGGGAGAAAAGCTCGAGGGCTGTGCTGCGATAGGCGTAGATGCCGAGGTGCTTCTGGCAGGGAGATTTGTCAGAGCGGTCGCGGTCAAAGGGGATGGGAGCGCGGGAGAAGTAGAGTGCGCGTCCGTCGGGCGCCGTGACGACCTTGACGGTGTTGGGGTTCTTGATCTCATCAGGCTTGCAGGGTGTGGACAGGGTGCTAACCTCCACACTTTGACGCTCAAAGGGGCGCAGGAGAGCATCGATGTGCTCGGTTCTGAGCATGGGTTCGTCGCCCTGGATGTTGACGTATATCTCCGCCTGGACGCGCTGCGAAACCTGAACGACGCGGTCGCTGCCGCTGACGCAGTTGCGGGAGGTGAGCATGGCGGACCAGCCGTGTTCGCGGGCAAGTGCGAGGATCTCTTCGGAGTCAGTGGCAATCAGGACGTCGTCGAGCTGAGTGCAGGCGCGGGCTGCGCGGTAGACCCACTCGATCATGGGCACTCCGGCGATGGTGCGCAGAACTTTGCCGGGCAGTCGCGTGGAGGCGAGGCGAGCCGGGATGACTCCGAGGATCTTTGGTTTATCGGGCAACGCTGGCTCCCTGGAGGAAGGTCTGTTATGCAGTGTAGCAACCCGGGGGGCGGGAGCGGGGTTTTGTGGGGAGTTATCGCTGCGTTTTGGATTTTCTTAAGCTTAGGCTATTCCACCCTTCGCAAAGAGCGCGAAGGATGGGGCACCTTATTGCTGGAAATCAAGGGGTGGGCCACCTACCCGGCTGTTTTCTGGAATAGATGACAGTGGTCGTCACTCAGGGAGTCAGTCGCAAAGTCTGCAGGATTTCCTCGTTCTCCTCGGTGGCTAGGTTGCGTGGCGACTGGTTTGCTGCTGACTTTCTTGCCGTCGACAAGATGAGATGCAGGCCGATTAAGGAGAGAAGGACCCATATCACCATCGAAGGGCGCGCTTCCATCCAGTTCTCCAAATCCAACGTCGAAAGAACGAACGGCGGGAAGACGGCTATATAGAGCGTGAGCATCAAAGGCAGGCTTGTGCGGCCGGGAAGGCGTGGCTGGGTAAATGGGATGGACGTGGGGGAAAAGAAGAATATGTCGGTCAATAAAACGGAAAGGCTGATTCCGCATACCGCTTGAACGACGAGGTGCGTCGTGTTCCAGCCGATAATTTTGAGGAGGCACAAGACGCAAATGATCAGGAAGACACAACGCATCAAGACCCAGATCTTCGCTGCTTCAGCGTGTGCTCCCTTGTGCAACTGATTGATGGGGAATACCCATCGAGCAGCCATGTCTACCGGGAAGGCGAAGGCGGCCCTCATGCCAACGACAAGCCAGAACAGAAGGAGCGGCAAGACGGCATGAAGGCCCTGATCCGACAATGCGGGGATGAGGATCCGGCCCGCGGCCAGCCGGAAGGTCAACACGCATGAAAGAGCGAGTGCCAATCCAGCTCCGCCATAGATTGCGAGATAGACCTGGTAGCGGCTCTTCCTTGGAATGGTCTGGCTGACAAAGTGAAAGACTGCTCTCTCTTCTGGCCTGCGGAGAAGGGTGCGGTGCAAGAGTGGCGACAAGAACCCGTCCCCTGTAGTGCTGGGCCGCGCGCCACCTTCAATCGCCTGTCTCCTGCGGCGTGCCCAAGCCAGCGGATACGTGACGAACACTACCAGTGCCGCGAGAGCGGTTGCACATAGTGCAATTCGGGCTAGAAGTGCGGCACTTTTTTCCGCGGCATCGCCAAGTACAAGATGCTCATAGAGACCGAGGAACCAAAATGGCGGAATAAAGCTGGACAGCATTGAATGTCCATCCATGAGTCGTGGCATGAAGGCGCCACAAAGGGGGAAGAGAAGCAACGTGAGTAGCAGGCACGTTATTAGAAGCGCCTGCAGAAGGGGCGAGAAGAATCGTTGCCATGCTTCATTGAGAAAACAGATGGCCAGGGCCTCGAGTGCCAGCGTGCTTAATGCTGCGAATCCGCCGGCGAGAGACACGGCGATGAAATGGGAGAACACATGACGCAAGTAACTTCCACCGCTGATTGCCGGGAACAGCAACAGGCCAAAAACGTTCGTCGCTAAGAGAAAGAGTGAGAGAAAACTCGCCAACGCTCTGGCTTTCGCGAAGATGATTTCGCGCAGTTTGAGTGGGAGAGGAAGCAGGACGAGGAAGTCGGAGCGATCTGGAAACAACATGTCCCACTCGAAGGTGGCCACGCATCCCATCGCGACGAAAGAGTAGAGCACAAAGAAATAGTGATCTGCCGTGGCTGCCCACATTGGGCGCGACGGGTAATGGGGAGTGAGCCAGAATGCGACCATCAGGCCGGGGACGGCGAGGATTGAGATGGATCGAACCACTGACGTCTGTGTGTCTCCATCGAACGAAAGCGTGTCATTGTCAAAGAAGCGCCGGAAGAAGTGGGCATAGAGTGTGCGTGCCTGGGGGCTGGATTCACGCACATTGAACTTTCATTACTTCAACCAACTGCTGGGCGATCTGCTCGGTATCCTCCTGCTGCACGAGTTGGGCGAAAACACTTTCCAGGCTGGGCAGCTTCATGAGTTCTGTGAGCCGGCGCGGATCTGCATCGGCAACAATCTTGCCTTCAGCCAGAATGATCACGCGATCACAGACGCGCTCCACCACTTCCATTACGTGGGAGATGTACAGGATGGCCTTCCCTTCGCGGGCGAGAATAAGCAGGAGGTCCTTGAAGAGACGAGCCGACACCGCGTCCAGTCCGGAGAGCGGCTCGTCAAAAATAAGCAGTTGGGGATCGTGCATGAGGGCGGAAGAGATGAGAACTCTCTGTTTCATGCCCTTGGAGTAGTCGGAGATGGCAGAGTACTGCGCTGCTTCGAGGGAAAGAAGCTTGAGCAGGGCACGCGCTTTTTTGGAAATCAGTTTTTCCGGCATGCCTCTCAGGCGGCCGACCAATTGCAGAAATTCGAGGCCCGACAGGTGCGAGTACACGTGGGCTTCCTCGGGCACGTAACCAAGTTGAGCTCTGAAACCGGGAAGATCGGCCTGGATATTCTTGCCACGAAAGAAAATCTCCCCTTGCGTGGGCTCGATCATGCCGGTGATCATTTTCACGGTCGTTGACTTTCCGGATCCGTTGGGGCCCAGATAGCCGAGAACTTCGCCTTCTCTCAAAGTGAAGCTGACATTCTGGACTGCAGGTATGCTCCGGTAACGCTTGGTTACATCTCTGACTTCGAGCATGGCTTTTCAGTCAACCTCGCATACAAAAGTTGAACACTGCTTAACATTCTGTCAAGCAGTGTGCGGGACGCCTGGCTGTCATCGCCTCAAGAGATTTCGGCCGGGGAGTGAGCGATAGATGTTGCGCAACCCAACGAATTATTTGACTCACCCACCCTTCGCGAAGAGCGCGAAGGATGGGGCACCGCATTTGTTGAGGGCTGAGATGCGGGGCCAGAGGCCCACTCAAGCCAACAGAGGGCTTGAATGGGCCACTCGGATCATCCCCGGTATTGAAGAGTGAAAAAGTCTAGCCTGTGCCACCCGCGATCGCTTCCCGTCACTTTACTGGCTCTACCTCACCGACACGCCAGGACTTGTCGAACCAAGGTTCGAGCGGGCCATACAAGCGGAAGAGCATGTTCCAGCCCTTGCCGGGGATGGTCTGCGCCCAGTTCGCCTCTGGAGCGTTCTTTGGCAAGCTCGGACCAAACCAGACGTCGACCGAGCCGTCCGGGTTGGTCACGAGACCCTTGTCGAAGCTGTTGACGCTTGGGAATTGTTGATCGGTCTGCAGATTCGAACGGGTCTGGTTGTCGTAAAGCGTGAAGGACCAGTTGTCTTTCGCGGGAATGTTGGGCGGCAGGTGCACCTTGTAGGTTTTGCTGCCGTCAAGCGCCTGGTGAGAACTGTCAGTGAACGCGGCAGCGTATTGAGAGCCCTTGCCGACCATCTTGGCGAACATTGCGGGTGTGATGCCGGTAGCCCAATAGTGAAAGGCGGTGCGGTTATCTAGATCAAAAACGCCGGGGGCGAGGAGAAACTGGAAACCGGAACTCGACGGAATCCACCAAGAACTGCCGGGATAGATGTAGGTGGACTGATCGCGACTGCGAAAAGTGAGAGCGCGAGCGGTTGCATTGCCGACGACAGCGGCCTCGGTGAGTATCTTTTTCATGCGCTCGTTGGGCGCGAAGGGTTTGCCCTTCTGAAGGCCGATGGAGGCGAAGAGTCCGAGCGTTTCGGGATCGAGCGCCTCGTTCGGTTCCATCTCCAGAACTTCGTGAATTTCCTCGTAAAAATGAAAATCATTCGCGTGAATCGTATTGTGCGGGATGCCGCTCATGTTTGCGAACGTTGTCTCTGGTGGATGCGCGGCCTGCGCCAGCGGATAGATCTTCAGGTGTTTCTTGATGCTCTCTACGGCCGGCTTAGGGTCACCATTCACCAACATGCCACGTCCCGGAGCCCACACGCCGTAGGTGGCGGGGCGCATGACGAAGTAGCCTTTTGGCACGTCGCCTTTATAGCCGGGAGGAAGGATCAGGAACTTGCCGCCCTGGCCTTTGTCAGGACCGGCATTGCCAAAGTCGCCGACCCAGCGAAACCAATGATCGTCGAGGATGCCCAGGACGTTGGGGGGCGTCTCCATCACGATGGGTCCGTTGGTGGTGTCGATCCAGGTGATGAAATAAACACTGCTGTTGTTTGGCGTGAGCCAGAGCGCCTTCGAATCCATCAATGTTTCGAAGATCATGACGCCGCCATTCACGGCGCCGAATTTTTTTGCTGCAGGAATGAAGGCCTGGACAGAGGCGCCCGGTACGCCGCGCAGAAAGGTCTGCACGCCGCGCTGGAAATCGAGGTTGTCGTAGAGCAACTGGGTCGTCTTGTCGTCAGGGAAGCCATCGAAGAACTTAAGCGTTCCGATGCGAGTGTCGACAGAATCCGGCGTCGTGATCTCCGACGGAATTTCCGTTGTCATCTTCATCTTTGGTGGAGTTTGCGCCTGAGTTGTGGGAGCAGTGGGTGGCGCGGTCTTGTCGTTACATCCGGTGGTCGATATCAGAGCGGAGGCGAGGATCGAAGTTACTGAAATCGAAATCGCGCTTCGCAGATTATATGGAATGTTTTTGACGAACTCCTTAGATAGCATCACTTCTGGTCTTCTGTTTTGGTATCGCTCCAAGGGGGCCCGCAACAAGAAAACAAATTCTATCGCGCATGCTAACGCGCACCGGTCAATGTAGCCCAGGTGGAGAGAATTGTATGACCCTACCGGGGCGGATGATATTTAAACCACATGTTTCTCAGATGCGCGGATTTCTGCTTCCGGTCCGAGGGATGTTAGAGTGCATCCCAGCTAATTCAGAATCGGGTGGGGTGGATGAGGATGAGTTGGAAGGGTGGGCGGATTCGTGGCCCGATGCGGTGGTTTGTGACGGGGGCGTTGGGAATGGCCCTGCTGCTGTCAACGCGAGGGATGGCTGCGGAGGAATCGCTGGCGGGGCTTGCGGGGACGGTTGGCCATATCCGGGTGGGGATGACGCTGGATCTGAAGGGCGAAAGTGCGATCAGCGGAGGACACTACTTCTACGTCCACTACCTGAAAGACATTCCGTTAACCGGCTTGATCCAAGGCGGCGAGGTGACACTGAACGCGGTCGGTGGCGGAATATTCCAATTGCACTTCAAGGGAAACGGCAGCGAGGGCGGCAAGGCTTTGAACTTCCTGAACAGCGTTGGGCTGGAGGGGACATGGAAGAAGGGTTCGCAGAAGCTTCCGGTAACGCTGGACTTTACCGATAGGGTGCCAAGAGTGGCAGCGGGTCAGAGGTACGAGTCCGTTACCAGCGAGAGCCAGGCGGCATTCGAGGCCAGGGTGCAGGGCTTCTGGCGTTCCGTGCTGGCGGGAAAGAAGTCGGCGGCTGCGCTGTATGTGAGTTTTCCCCTGCGCGTTAACCAGGGGGGCAAGAGTCGGATGATTTCTTCCGCGCAGGAGTTGACTGCGCAGTGGAGCCAGATTTTTACCAAGGACTATCTGACGGCGTTAGGGGCCGCGGTGCCTCACGACATGTTCACGCGAAATGGACAGGTAATGCTTGGGGATGGGTTAGCGTGGTTCGGCGCGAAAGGCGCTGTGGCGTTGAATCTTCCTTAGTCCTTGGCGGACGGCCGGTGCTGGGATTGAAGTGGGCGCTGGCGGCGCGGGTATCCAGGCTTTGCGTATTTCGCTTTCCATCCAGGCAAGCGTTCAGGCAAACTTGCGTGTTCATTCCATACAGATCAAATCAATGAAAGAGACGTGAGCAAGATGACACGATATCGGTTGCACTACCTGTGGGCGTTGAGTTTGATCGGAGTGGCTCTGGCGGGTGCGGTTTCCGTGGCGGCAAGGGCGGAGCAACTGGCGGCGACTCCGCCGATGGGCTGGAATAGCTGGAATCATTTTGCGGGAAAGGTGACGGACGCCGATGTTCGCGCGGCGGCAGACGCCGTGGTTGCGAGCGGAATGCGCGATGCCGGCTACGTGTACATCAATGTCGACGACACATGGGAAGGAGAGCGAGACGCGCAGGGCAATATCCATTCGAACAGCCGCTTTCCTGACATGAAGGCGCTTGGAGATTACGTTCACTCGAAGGGGCTGAAGTTTGGAATCTATTCTTCTCCCGGACCCAAGACGTGCGCGGGCTATGAGGGCAGCTATGGGCATGAGGAGCAGGATGCCAAGACCTATGCCGG
>Ga0066789_10001026_pt1 | contig 11895 bp, 12 predicted proteins | sample OrgsoiDNA2013049_FD_70960 | JGI IMG/M metagenome (GOLD analysis project Ga0066789, IMG submission 70960) | Permafrost soil microbial communities from the Arctic, to analyse light accelerated degradation of dissolved organic matter (DOM) -... | ecosystem: Environmental > Terrestrial > Soil >...
TCGTCGAACTCGTTCATCGCGTCGCTCGCGCGATCGAAGAGACAATTATAGAAGTAAATCGTCGCCTTGACGGTGAGCGCTTCGGCGGCCGACTCCGGCTTGATGAAGTACTCGAAGAAGGGCGCGCGCAGGGTATGGATGTTACCGAGCGCCTTCGAGTAACCGGCCTGCTTGAGCATGAAGTTCGCCCACGACGATTCGAACAGGCTATTCGGCCAGTCGTAGGAGTCAGGCGACACGCGATCGAAGTACTTGGTGGCGAGAACGAACTGTCCCGTCGAATAGAAGACTCGAGCCAGCGAAAGATTCGCGAGATCCTGGAATGGACGAACCTTCGGATCCGAGCTTTCCTCGGCGACGCGCAAGACCTCTTTGAACGCCTCGACGGCGGGCTTGGCCTTGTAATCGCGAACGTGGGTTGCGCCCTCGAAGAGCTTCGCCTGGACGTAGAAGGGACTCTTCGGGTTCACCTGGTTGAAGAGCTCGACCGCGCCATTGAAGTTGTTCTTCTGGTAGTAGTACTTGCCGAGAAGGAAGTAGAGCTCGTCACGCACGGTCGAAAGCTGCGGGTTCTCAAGCTCGGAGCGATCGTACTTGCCGATCTTTTCCAGCACGCCGGCAGAGTCGGGTACGTCACGCGTGAGCGCCGCGAGCCACTGCAAAGTCTCATTGTAATGCGGGTGCGACGGCCCCTTCTGCACGATGCGATCGAAGTAGCTGATGGAGGCCGAATAGAAGTGCAGCTTGTAGAGCGCCTTGCCCATCTTGAACTCAGCCGCCTGCCGGCTCAGCTCGTCGCTGCCCTGGTCCTCGATAGCCTTGTTGTACTCGATCGAGGCCATATAGTAGTTGTTCGTGCCGTAGAACTTGTCGCCGCGCTCGACGGCCTCGGATCCGCCACCGCCGGTCAGCGCCGCTTCGCCACTCTTCGACCTGTGCGATCCCGACCCGGACGAGGGCTCGCCCGGCACACCCGACGACTTCTTCTTCTTGGCCATGGCTTCTGGAGCAACGGCCATGGCGAGTGCGAACACGAGGAGCAGAGCGCAACCCTTTTTACGGCTCATGGATGGACCTCACGAAGGTGGCGCCCGTCCGGAGATTCGGGACGGGCAAATGATGAAGTGGTCTGCAAGATCGGAATCGTTTCGCCTACCTCAACACACAAAAAACCGAGAGACTCCGCAAACGAAGCCAGCTGGTGACACCAGCGGACAGCGCCTGATCGTCGCTGATAGGCTATAAAAATCGAGTCATCCTAGGCAGCCCGATCTGTCGTGTCAAGCGAGATTCGTCCCGAGATGCGTGCCGTAACCTTGCGTATCCCCGAAACAAAACCTTCATCTTCCGGCGAGCGTTTCCCTGTTGACATGGTGCTGTGCCTCGCTAAGATGGCCGTCCTTGGCGCCTAGCCGTGCTTGATCTCGTTCGCGGCCCAACCGGACGGAAGGAGTCCTTTGATGAGCCAGTATCTGTGTGCCAAAACCTACAAGGTGCGACCAGTCACATTGCGACTTTCGCTGTTCGGTATCTTCGTCCTGTCAGCGGTAGCGCTTTTCGCTAGCACCGGCTGTGAGGACAAGGCGATTGGCCGGCCCTGCGACATTCTCACCGACGCTTCAGCTTCGCAGGCTGTCTTCAACGCCGAGGCTCTCGAATGCCCGAGTCGCATTTGTCTCAAGCCCGCGGTTGACCCCTTGGCGCCCGCGGTCAGCCCCACGACGACGTCTTACTGTTCGGCGAGCTGTTCGCAGGACAGTGACTGCGGCGGTGCGCAGGGCCGCGACAAGAGCAACCCTCTCGACCGACGCTGCCAGGGAGGCTTCTCGTGCGGAATCGCGTTCGTGAAGGGCAAGATTTGCTGCCAGAAGCTCTGCCTTTGCCGCGACTTCCTGAATCCGATTACCGGCACGCAGACCCCGATTGCTTGCACGGGCGACGGCCCCAGCACGTGCAACAACCCTTCGCAATAGCGCTTCTCGCATCGGCCCCTGGCCTGGCTCGCTCGTGCCTGATCGCATGGTGAGCAGGCGATCAGCGCTTGGCCAGCGAGCGGAGCAGCTCGCCGCTGACCATCTCGAAAGGCTTGGCTACGAGATTCTCGTACGCAACTGGCGTAGGCCCCAAGGCGAGATTGATCTCGTCGTCGGCAAGGCGGGCCTCTGCGTATTCGTCGAGGTAAGGTCGAGAACAGGAGCGGAGCGCGGGCATGCGCTCGAAACGGTCGACGGGCGCAAGCGCGCACGCGTTCTTCGCGCCGCTCGCATGTTCATCAATGAAGAACAGCCTCAGGCTGCGGCTTTTCGCTTCGACGTCGTAGCCGTAACCTTCTCGCTCGACGAGACTCCGCCCGAGCTCATCCACATCGAAGATGCATTCCAGACCAGCTCAGGCTGAGAGGATGCTCATCCTCTTCTTCGGTCAGATCCGCCGAGCCAAGACTCGGGGCCTGCTACGCCTATTCTAGGTCGCCGCGGGCACAGCAGGCGCTTCGGCCGCAGCAGCGGTGGCGACGACCGAGGGGCCGCGCTCGCCCTTGATGCGGGCAGCCTTGCCTCTCAGCTGGCGAAGGTAATTGAGTCGCGCGCGGCGAACACGGCCGTGCTGAACAACCTCAATCTTTTCGATGCGACTCGAGTGCAGCGGAAACACGCGCTCGACACCCACGCCGTAGGAGATCTTGCGCACCGTGAAGGAAGCCAGCGACGAGCTGTTACGCCGGTCGATGACCACGCCCTCGAAAATCTGGACGCGCTCTTTGTCGCCTTCCTTAATGAGCGTGTGCACCCTGACGCTGTCGCCGGGACGGAAATCCGGGATGTTATCCCGGCGGAACGAATTTTCGATTTCTCGGATCAAGGGGTGGGTGCTCATGGTTCCGCTCTTCGGTAGGGGCGTATTTACTACGCGGAAGGCGACAGATAGTCAATATCCAGCGGACGAATCGCTTACGTTTGCGGCGAGGGTTTGTTGCGCCGCTTGCGGGAAGTCCCGGAAAATAGCGCCTGTTCGTCCTCGCTCGGCGGATGACGCAGAAGCAGGTCCGGGCGTCGCGCTTGCGTCCGGCGCAGCGATTCCAGCTGCCGCCAGGCGGCCACCTGAGCGTGATCACCAGAAAGAAGAACCTCAGGAACTGACCGCTCTCGAAAAACCGGCGGGCGCGTCCACTGCGGGTATTCCAGCCGACCGGCCGCGAAGGATTCGTCTTCCGTCGACTCTGCGCAACCGAGAACGCCAGGTATCAGTCGGGCCACCGCCTCGATGATGACCGTGGCCGCCACTTCGCCGCCCGCCAGTACGTAATCGCCGATGCTAAGGACGTCGTCTGCGAAAAGCTCGGCGATACGCTCGTCGATACCTTCGTAGCGTCCGCAGATCAGCATCAAGCGCTTGCGGCCGACGAGATCCTTTGCTAGCGCCTGATCGAACAGTCGACCTGCCGGCGAAAGCAACACCCGATGGGCGCGCCCACGCTCCGCCTCGGCAGCTTCGATAGCGTCCGCCACGGGGCCGGGACGAAGAATCATGCCCGGACCACCACCATAGGGCGAATCGTCGACTTGGCGGTGACGGCCGGGCGCAAAATCGCGCGGGTTGGTGCACGCGACGCGCACGATGCGGTTTTCGATGGCTTTGCCAACCAAGCTCGTGCGCAGAAATGAATCGAACATCTCGGGAAAAAGCGAGATGAGCTCAATGTCGAGCCCTGGCTCGGCAGCGGGAAGGACGCTCGACCTACTCATGGTATTCGACAACGAGCCGGCGAGCGTGCGGGTCGAAGCTGTGAATACAGGAAGCGACTGCGGGCACCAGGCGCTCGGCCCCGTCTTCCCCCACAATGGTGAGCACATCTTGAGCGCCATTCCAGAACGTTCCGGTCACGTGGCCGATGGGGGTGCCGTCCGCTTTCACGGCATCGCAACCGACGACATCCTCGATGTAGAATTCCCCATTCACCAAGGGCGAAAGGATTTTTCGCGGCACGGACAGAGCGTGCCCGCCAAGTGCCGCCACGCCATCGCGGGTATCGATCCCTGCAAAGCGAAGCAAGAGGCCGGCGTGCACAGGACGACAAGCCACCACGCTAGCGGCGCGCACGTTGTCTCCGCGAATCAGACGAACATCGAGCGGCGTCGGTAACACCCGACCTGCGGCTCGATTGAAGGGCTCAAACGCAATCTCGCCCGTAACGCCGTGCGGACGGCCCAAGAATCCGAAGGGCAACCACTCCGAGAGCATGCGCGCACCCGAAAGGCGGCCCGGCTAGTCTTCGAGGATCTCGAGAATCGCCCGCCGCTTGACCTTGGCGGACGCAGCGGACAAGACGGTTCGCAAGGCTTTCGCCGTGCGCCCCTGCCTGCCGATCACGCGACCGAGATCCGACTCCGCGACTTTCAGCTCGAATACCGTAGCATCCGGTTCATCGACTTCCTCGACCACGACTTCGTCGGGATGCTCGACCAATGCACGCGCGAGATAAAGCACGAGCTCGCGCAAGGCCGGCTCCTTGTCCGAAGCAACAGCGGAGGGGGACGGATCGCCCTCAGTCACTTGTTCACGCCTTAGCTGGAGCGGCTTCGGCCGAAAGCCGCGCCTTCTTGATTAGCTGGCCGACGGTCTCGCTGGGAACGGCGCCACAGGAGAGCCAGTGTTCCAGTTTCGCCATGTCGAGCTTTACGACAGGCGGATCTTGCCGTGGATCGTAGGTACCGATTTGCTCGATGAGGCGGCCGTCGCGCGGACTTCGTTCGTCAGCAGCGACAACGCGGTAATGGGGAGACTTCTTGCCTCCGCAACGGGTGAGTCTGATAGTGACGGCCATGGTTCCTAGCTTCCTTGTTCGCTCGTCGTGAGCTAGCGGGTGAGAGTGATTATAACGCAGCTAATTGTCAAGCCGAAGGTACTTCTTTTCCCACCTGAACGAATTAGGATAAGGCGATCGTTGGGGTCTCGGGAAGCGAAAACCGTCAGCCTTGCGCAGCACAATTGTAGTCCCACCGCGCCAACGGCGAGCTTTCGACTTGCGCCTGAAGTTGTGGGATTTTGCCAAGTCTGATGCGCAGGTTCTCCGTCGCCTTTCTTACCGCCGCGAGCATTCTTCTGTCGGCGCATGCCCGCGCAAGCGGCTTGGTCGAACGCCGGGTCGTGGTCTTCTACACGGCCGAGGCGCATGGCAAGCTTGAGCCGTGCGGCTGCACCAGCGACCCATTGGGTGATTTCGCTCGGGTTACGGCCTTAGTGCGCAAGGCGGCTGGCCGCACGAAATCCGCCATTCTCGTCGACGCCGGCAACCTCGTCTACGCAGAGGCGGAGAGCGCGCCCAAGATGCTTCCTGTCGCCGAGTTGCGTTCGCGCTTCATCGCCGACGAAATCACGAAGTTGCCCTTCGGCGGCAGCGCGCTGGGAGACACCGATTGCCTGCACGGCAAAGACGGCGTGATGCCCAAGCGCTTGGCGGTGAACATTCCGCCCTCTGCCTTCACCGAACCGTCGCGGCTGGTCGACGTCGGCGGCGTTCGCATGGGCGTGCTTGGCATCGCCGATCCGGCGGCGGCAGCGAAGCTGGGCCTGACCGCCAACGACCCGTCGGAAAGCAGCAAGCGCGAAGTGGCTCGCCTGCGGGCGGCGGGCGCCGAGATCGTCATTCTGCTTGCACCCGTGGAGCGGGCCATGGCCCGCAACCTGGCCCGGACTTCCGGGGCGGACTTCGTCGTCGTCGGAAAAAATGTCGGCCAGGGAATGGCGGCGGCAGAGGCGGCAGGCAGCGGCACCATTGTTTCTCCCGCCGATGAAATGCAGCGCGTGGGACGACTCGAAATCGTTTTGCGGGGAGGTCGAAAAGCCCCGATGCCTGAACCGCTGCTCGACGGCGGCAGCGCCGAGTGGCAGAAGCTGCAACTGGACGATCTCGACCGTCGTCTGCGGCGGCTCGACGCCGACCTTGCGCGCTGGCGAGCCGAGGCCGCGTCGGATAGCGGGTTCGTCGCGGGCAAAGAGCGCGAGCGGGAGAATCTCGCTGCCGAACGTGCCCGTCTCATGGCGAGCCCGTGGCAGGCGCCGACAAGCGGCTCGTATTTCACGAACTCGCTCATCCCTATCCGGCGCAGCTTGCCGCGCGACCCTGCCTTGGCCGCCAGCATGCACAAGCTCGATCGCGCCATCGGCGCGGCGAATCTGCGCATGGCCGAGCCGCCACCGCCCGCCGAGCCAGGCCGCGCCTTCTACGTCGGCCAGGAGAAATGCGTTTCGTGCCACAAGCCGGCGGCGCGGCAATGGAAGAACACGATTCATGCCCAAGCGTGGAAAACCCTGGTCGATGTCGGCAAGGAAGCCCACGAGGATTGCGTAAGCTGTCACGTCGCCGGCTACGGCGAAGTCGGTGGCAGCAGCCTCGGGTACACGCGAGGACTGCAGGACGTCCAGTGCGAAACCTGCCACGGCCCCGGCTCCATCCACGTCGAGAAACGCGGCAAAGAAACGCCCCTCGCCATCATCACGAAAACGCCCGAGTCGGTTTGCGTTCGCTGTCACAACGAGAAGCATTCCGACACGTTCGAGTACAAAGCCTATTTGCGCGATGTACTCGGTCCAGGCCACGGCGAGCTGGCCCGCGACGACCTTGGCGACGGTCCCACGGGGCACAGCCTGCGCCACACAGCCCAAGTCAAGGCACGCCGAGAGTCGGCGCAGCGCAGGCGATAGCGTTCCGGCATTCGCGCTGGTAGATCTAGCTTCAATGCTGGACCTATCCATCGAACGACTCGTTCGTAGCGGTCAAATCGACGAAAGCCGTGCCGCCCGCACGGAATGGCTGTGGGGCGAAATTCGCCGCCTCAAAGCCGAAAAGCGCGCCTTCGTGCCGGCCCACAACTACCAGGTGCCCGAAGTGCAGGCCATCGCCGACACCATCGGCGATTCGTTCGAGCTGGCGGTGCGAGCGCGCGATATCGACGCACGTTTCGTCGTCTTCTGCGGCGTTCGCTTCATGGCCGAAGGCTGCTACACGCTGGCACCGCACATCCCCGTGTATTTGCCGAGCCAGCGCGCGCTGTGCTCGCTGGCCGAGGTAGATGTGGACGAGCTGGAAGAGCGGCAAGAGTTTCTGCGCAGCATCGGCCGCAAGTTCGTGACGATGACGTATGTCAACACCTACGCCGACGTGAAAGCGTTGTCGGACGCCTGCTGCACGAGCTCGAACGCGGTGAAGATCGCCGAGCGCTTGGGCAGCCCCGACATCTTGTTTGTGCCCGATCAGAACCTCGCCTACCAGGTCGCCATCAAGACCAAGCGCATGTACCTACCGCCGCCGGATCCCCACGCGTTTCACCCGAAGGAGTACCTGGAGCGCATCGAGCCCCTGCTGCGCGAGGGTCAGCGGCAAGGCCTGGTCGGCTGCGTGTTCGCATGGGAGGGCGCCTGCCACGTTCACCACAACATGACGGTTGCCGACATCACCAAGATCCGAAAAGAAGATCCGGCGGCGGTCGTCATCGTGCACGGCGAGGTGAAACCCGAGCTCCAAAGGGCGGCCGATGAGGTGATGTCGACCTCGCAGATGGCGAAATACGTCGATGCCCATCCGGAAAAGACTCGGCTGGCGATTCTCACCGAATGCGGACTCGTCGTCCGGCTGGAGCTGGAGCATCCGGAAAAGCAGTTCTACAAGCCGTGCCGGCTGTGCGAGCACATGAAGGCGATCGATCTCGAGAATGTGTACCTCACGCTGCGGGACGAGCCGGCTTCGTCTCGGGTTACCGTTCCTGAAGACGTGCGCGCCGGTGCTGCCCGGGCGATGCAACGGATGATCGATTTGGCGTTGTAGTGGGAATCCGCCGAGGGGCAGCCCTTCAAGGTCTGGGAGGAAGCCAAGATCCGTGCCTCTCCCCGCGTGACCGCGGGTAGAGGCGATAGGGCCGCTGCGCGGCCTCGAAAAGCGATTCCCGCACGCGTTGAAGTCGATCGTCCTCGTCACGGGAAATACAGCACCTGGCTTGCTCCGAAGGTTTTCGACAAGGCGTCGATGTACCGGCGCACGTAGTCCCGCCTCGCTACGACGGCGCGAATTTCGGGCTTCGTTAGAACCTCGTAGTCGCCTTCGGAGGCCTGGATCAAACTACGCGTCAGCTTCTCTTCCGTGATGCGGTCGAGGGCCTCGTAGAGACGGCGAGAAAAGCGCTGGCCGCGGGTGAGCGCCGCGCGGGTCTTCTCGTTGCCCTCGGGCTCGATCATGAACGACAGCGTGTTGTCCATAAAAAGCAGACGGGAGCCGTCCTCATTCGTAAGCATGTTTCCGCCGCTGTAGCGGTCGGGGTTCGAGATGAGAAAGTCAAAGACGAGCAAATCTGCGAGCTGCGACGCAAGTGCATGCTTGTCGTCGGGGATGACCTGCCCTTGCGTCAGCCAGCGCGAGCTCTCGTGGATACCTTCGGGCGTATCGAGCCCGGAGTTCTTGATGACGGGGACCCAGTACATGACCACGCCAGCGGTGTAGCCGCGCGGATCGAACATGGTCTCGGAGCGAATGCGCGGCACCATTGGCTGCGTGTCGGCGTGAAGGTGCGAGAAGACTTCGGCCCGTGAAACCATGCGCGGCGTGGCCGGCGGAACAGCATTGAGGCCGAGCAGGCGATTGATCCGGTAGGCCGCGACTTCCTTGCGCGGCATGGTTTGCAGATTGGTCTGCGCGGGCTTGAAGGCGGCACGGGAGCCATCGGCAAAATCGATGCGAAAAGAAAGCGAGGAGCCGCCCCTGTTGAACTTGATGCGGGTGATGGGCTGGCTGCGCAGGCGGGCGATGAGGAAATCGTCCTCCATGCCCATGAACGAGCCCGCTGATTCGCCCACCACGGCGGGGCTGGGCGGCTGGGGATCGGATTCGCCCGCGACCGACACCGACGCGGGCAAGGTGGACGCGGAAACTCGGCTATGTCCGCCGAACGTCAGGCGCAGAGCACCGCGAGCCAGCAGAGCCGTACCTGCTGCGGCCAAGGCCAGGACCAGGCACTCGGCAAGCAAGTAGCGTTGAATGCGCATAAGGAAATTCTAAGCCCGGGTGCTGGCGGCACAAATCACGGTGGTCCACTTTGGCCGGCAGCGCGCAATGCGGAAGCCAGCATGCCTTTGGTTACGCCGCCGACAAGGACGCGGACAATCTTGCCGTCGGGCCCGATGACCACAATGTGCGGGATCGAGTACACGCGATAAAGCCCGCCCACGCCGCGGTCATCGATCACGACCGGATACGGGAATGGCCGCTCGGTGAGAAAGCCGTGCAGCTCGTCGCGGGTGGCTGCCGGACCGTCGGAGTCGATGCCGATGAACTCGACGCCCCTCGGCTGCCATTCTTGGTAAAGCTCGTGCAAGGTCGGAATCATTGCCAGACACGGCGGGCACCAGGTCGCCCAGAAGTCGAGCAAGACCACACGCCCGTGCAGATCCGACAGTCGCACCTCGCCGGGCTTGCCGTCGATGCGTGAAAGGGAAAAGTCGGGCGCCTGATCGGATCGGCCGAGCGGTCGCAAAAGCTCGTAGTGACGCGCGCTCCAGACCGTACCCGCGATGACCGACGAAAGCGGCAAGGCTAACAACACGACGCCAACCATGGCCGCGGACTGCATCGGGCCAGCGGGGCGGCGCAGGCGCAGCTCGCGGATTGCGAGCACGACCATCAGCGCGACCCAGGCCCAGGCGGCGACCTTCACGACGTATCCGAGCGTGGCCGGCAGGTAGCCGAGGAGCGCCTCCGTATCGAGCAGGCGGAAAGGGCTCCACAGCACGAAGTACGGTACGTAGCAGCCCGCGCCAAGCTCGAGGGCAAGTGCGGCGTCGCGACGCCCGCGCCCCGCGAGAACGACGATGCCAAGCGCGGAGATAAGTGTGACGAACGCGGCGGTGCGCACCTCGGCACCGAGCACGCCCACAAGCTCGGTCAGACCAGCGGAGGCCGAAACGCGCGCAAACGAGATGGCAGCACGGACGAGCTCGGGAAGACGAAACGCTACCACCGAAAGGAGCACAAGAAGGAAAGCGTCACGAACGGCTCCGCGCTGACGCGCGATGATGCCTGCGAATGCCCGCTGCGGAGAAGCAACGAGCATTCCGAGCCGCACGTGCAAGCGCGGCTCGCGTTCCGTCGGCGGCTGTTGCGCCGCTACGGCTTCAGCCTCCACTCGATTTCCCACGTGTCTGCAGCAGTTTGTGAGCGGAGCCTGCCAGGGCACCCGGAACATTGCGCGAACGCGCCAGCGCCTTCAGATCGTCCGGTCGCAAGAACGCCAGCAGGCGCAGCGACGCCGAAAGCGGGCACTTGGGGTTATTCACCAGGGCCTGCTTGACCGCGTAATCCTTGGTGTACTCGCGGCTGTTGGCGACGAAGCGAATCACGTCTTCGCAGACCGCGCGGTTGGCGACCGCGGCCACGATTTCACCGTCCGTAATCGACGGCGATCGCACCGCCGCCATCGCCACGACCCGGTTGGTGTCGCGGATCAGAACCTGGCGACAGTGCGCATTGCCGACCGTCGCCAAGCGAACCTTTTCGAAGATTTTCAGCTCGTCGAATTTGATGAACGAGGTGCTCAGCATGCGTTTGGCTGGCTGCTCGGAATCCATGGCAGCATCGAGCGCCGACAGCGAGGGCGCTTCATCCGTGGCCTCCGTGCCGTGCGGCGCCTCGCCCATCGCGGCCGCGAAAACTTCGTCTGCTGCCGAAGGCTGGGCAACATTGGGATCGGCCATGATGGCGGTCACCGTCTCCGTGTACGCCGGAATGCCGTCCAATCGAACGCCGTTGCGCGCGCAAAGCTCGAGCGCGCGGCTTACCGACGACATCCGCGCATTCTTGTTGAAGTAGAGCGCTTCAACCAAGGCCGGGCAGCGGAGCAGACGCACTTCGTTCTGGAAAATGATTTCGAGGGTCGCTTCGTCGAGCCGCTTGGCAAGCGCGACGAAGGTTTCGTCGGCGGTTGCCTGGTTGAGCAGGACTTTTTCGATGGCCTGCCGCCGCGCCAGGGGCAACCGCTCGGCAAAAAAATGCAGCACCGACGCCGGCAAAGGTTCGCCCAGTGGAGCCAGCATGACCTTGTCGGGAAGGGCGCCGGGGGCCGCCTCGGCCGCGCTCTTGACCGCCGCATCCGTGTCGAAAGACAGTTGGTAAAGCGCGATGAGCATCTCGGCCGGGCGCAGTGGCGCCATGCCTCGCACGACCATCAGCTTGGCCGGGCCCGGCCCCGAGACCGCCGCAGCCACGGCCCGCGGCAAGGCCGCGCCAGCAAGCGGTTCGAGCTTCAGGGTTTCCACGCTAGCCGCGATTCCTTTCGTAGAGAATTTTGAGGCCGCGCAACGTAAGAAGCTCGTCGTATTCCTCGATGGTCGCTGCTTCCTTCGCCACCAGAGCACCAAGTCCGCCGGTGGCAACGACTTTCGGCGCGTACGAAACTTCGGCGCGAATGCGATTCACGAGCGCATCGATCATACCGGCGTAGCCGAACACCAAACCTGACTGAATGCTGGCCACCGTGTTGGTCCCGACGACGGATTTCGGTCGCGCAATCTCGACCCTGGGCAGCTTCGCGGTGGCGCGATAAAGCGCATCGGCCGAAATGAGCAGACCGGGCGTAATGACGCCGCCGGCGTATTCGCCCCGCGCCGTCACCACGTCGAGCGTCGTGGCAGTACCGAAGTCGACCACGATGGCGCCCTGGGGCCAGCGGGCGTAGGCGGCAACGGCATTCACAATGCGGTCCGCGCCAAGGTCGCGCGGATTTTCGTAAAGCACCGGCATGCCGGTCTTCATGCCCGGCCCCACCACCAGCGGCGTCAGCTTGAAGTAGCGACCGAAAAGCCGTTCCATGGGCAAGGTCGCGGGCGGCACCACCGACGAGATGATGGCCGCGT
>Ga0066789_10001027_pt1 | contig 11894 bp, 12 predicted proteins | sample OrgsoiDNA2013049_FD_70960 | JGI IMG/M metagenome (GOLD analysis project Ga0066789, IMG submission 70960) | Permafrost soil microbial communities from the Arctic, to analyse light accelerated degradation of dissolved organic matter (DOM) -... | ecosystem: Environmental > Terrestrial > Soil >...
GTGTTCGGCTTGATCGCGGACGTGGCGCTGGCCGCGAACGTGGTGTTGTTGACGGCGCTGTTGTCGCTATTCGGTGCGGCGCTGACGCTGCCCGGCATTGCGGCGGTAGTGTTGACCGTAGGCATGGCGGTCGACGCCAACATCTTGATCTACGAGCGCATCCGCGAAGAATTGCGCAATGGTGTATCGCCGCGCGCGGCCATCACGGCCGGATTCGACCGTGCGTTCTCGGCCATCGCCGACTCGAACGTCACCGCCTTCATCGCCGGTCTCGTGTTGTTGTTCCTCGGTGCCGGTGCGGTGCGCGGATTCGCAACCGTGCTGGTGTTCGGCATCGCGACCTCGATGTTCACGTCGCTGATGGGCAGCCGTGCATTGGTGCAGATCATTTACGGTGGTAGACGCAAGGTCGAACGCCTGTCGATTTAACGGCAGACGCCGACCCGAGGTTCGAAGACATGGAATTTTTTCATAAGGTGACGCGCTTCCCGTTCATGAACACCCGTAAGGTGTGGTACGGGCTGTCCGCCCTGTTGATCCTGGCATCGCTAGGCCTGGTTGCAATACGGGGATTGAATCTGGGCGTCGACTTCACCGGCGGGGTGGTGGTCGAGACGAATTTTCCGCAAGCTCCGAGCATCGAACAGCTGCGCACAGCGCTGGCCAAGTCGGGCGTCGACGGAGCGCAGGTGCAGGCCTTCGGCAGTTCGCGGGATATCCTGGTTCGCTTACCGCCCGACCGCAACGCCAAAGGCGACCAGATCGGCGCCCGCATCCTCGCGGTGTTCGGCAGCGTGGATAAGGGCGTGAAATTGCAGCGCACGGAAGTCGTGGGTCCGCAGGTCGGGCAAGAATTGTTCGTCAGAGGTGGGTGGGCGCTGGTGGCGACCCTGGTGCTCATCCTGATCTATGTGTTGTTTCGTTTTACATTCAAGCTGTCGATGGGGGCCATCTTCGCCGTGTTGCACGACCCGATCTGCGTGCTCGGATTCTTTGCCCTGACCCAGATGACCTTCGACCTCACCGCGATTTCCGCGATCCTCGCCGTGATCGGCTATTCCTTGAACGATACCGTGATCGTGTTCGACCGAGTGCGCGAGCGTGCGCGCATCGCGCGCAAACTCACCATCGCCCAGGTGATCGACGAATCGATCAACCAAACCCTGTCGCGAACGTTGATGACGAAGTTGGTGACATTGCTGGTCGTGGTCGCCTTGCTGCTATTCGGCGGTGAGACCCTGCATGGGTTTTCCGCGGCGCTGGTGATCGGCATCCTGGCGGGCACCTATTCGTCCATCTATATCTCGGCGGCGCTGGCGCTCGACTTTGGTTTGCGCACCGACGACTTGATGGAGCGCAAGCTCAGCAGGCCGGAAGAGGTCGACGGCCTGCCGTAGGATCGGGGCGACTCCATGGCGCTGTTGTCCGACCCGCAGGCTTGGCTATCCTTCCTGATGCTTGCGGCGCTCGAGATCGTTCTCGGCATCGACAACATCATCTTCCTCATCATTCTCGTCGATCGTCTGCCGAAAACGCAGCGCAAGAGTGCGCGGCTGCTGGGCTTGGGCTTCGCCATGTTGACGCGCATTGCGCTGTTGTTCTCGGTCACGTGGCTCGCCACCATGCGTACCCCGTTATTGACGGTACGGGGGCTCCAGATCACGGGCCGCGACCTTATCCTGTTCGCCGGCGGCGCGTTTCTGATCGTCAAGGGCACCATGGAAATCCGCGATACGCTCGGCGGCCAAGGGAGCGAACCTAAGCGGGGATTGATGAACAGCTTCTGGCTCATCATCGCGCAGATCGGCGTCATCGACATCGTCTTCTCGCTGGATTCCGTGTTTACCGCCGTCGGGCTGGCCAATCACATCGAGGTCATGATAGCGGCCATCGTTGCCTCGGTCGTGGTGATGATGGTGGTCTCGTCGGCGGTCAGCACTTTCATCGACCGGCACCCAACCATCAAGGTGCTGGCATTGACATTTCTGGTGCTCGTTGGAGGTGCTTTGATCGCCGAGTCCATGGACCTGGACGTTCCGAAAGGCTATTTGTACTTTGCGATGGCGTTCTCGGCCGTGGTGGAGTGGCTCAACATACGATTGCGCCGACGGATCAACACGGGGGCTCGACGGTGATGGGAGCTTGACGGTGATGGGCGGCTGATCGCTGTCCAAAATACTTGGATGCGGCGCGGGAAAGCCGCTACAGTCGACGCCGCCGCAATCATTGCCTAGACGTCTCGGGAGATTAAATGAACTGGCGCATCAAACCGCTCGACGCGATCCTGGCGAGTGCCGAGAAGAAATCCCTTGCTCGCACGCTCGGCGCTTTTCAGTTGACCATGCTGGGTGTCGGCGCGGTCATCGGAACCGGCATTTTCGTGTTGACGGCCGAAGCTGCCCAGAAGGCGGGACCCGGAATGATGCTGTCGTTCGTCATGGCCGGCTCGGTATGCGCCGTCACCGCGTTGTGTTATGCCGAACTCGCCTCCATGGTGCCGGTGTCCGGATCCGCCTACACATACTCCTACGCCGTACTCGGCGAACTCATCGCGTGGATCGTCGGCTGGGCGCTCATCCTGGAATACACCGTGGCGGCGAGCGCGGTGGCGGTCGGATGGTCGAATTATTTCGTGCCGTTGGTGCAGCATAGTTTCGACATTCAAATTCCCGTTTACCTCGCAAAGGGCTACTTCGCAGGCGGATTTATCAATTTGCCCGCGGTTGGCATTTCGGTATTGGTCACTGCTCTCTTGGTGCTCGGCACGCGCGAGAGCGCGACGGTGAATGCGATCTTGGTTTGCATCAAGGTGGCCGCTCTCGTGCTGTTCATCGCGCTCTCGATCCCGGTCGTGAAGATGGCAAATTTTCATCCGTTCATGCCGCTGGGGGTGCTCGGTGTGGGCGGTGCGGCGGCATCTATCTTTTTCGCGTACGTCGGGTTCGACGCGGTTTCCACGGCGGCGGAGGAAACCAAGAATCCGCAGCGGAACATGCCCATAGGCCTCATCGGCAGTTTGCTGATCTGCACGGTGTTTTATTTGCTGGTGGCCGCCGGTGCGATCGGTTCCATCGGTGCGCAACCGGTGATGAACGCGGCCGGTCATGGGCTCGAGCCCGGCTCCATCGAATTGTTCGATACCTGCAAAGATCCGGCTAAAGCGCTGACGCTGGTGTGTAGCGAGGAACCGCTGGCGCACGTACTGCGGCAACTCGGCTGGGACAAGGTGTCGCGTCTCATCGGCCTCGCCGCGTTCTTGGCGCTGCCCTCCGTGATTCTCATGATGATCTTCGGACAAACGCGCATCTTCTTCTGCATGGCGCGCGATAAGCTGCTGCCGGACGTTCTGACCAAGGTGCACTCACGCTTCAATACGCCGCACGTGGTGACCATCATCACCGGCGCTGTGGTGATTATGGCGGCCGCCTTTTTCCCGGTGGGCAAGCTGGCGGACCTGTCCAACGGCGGTACGCTGGTCGCTTTCTTTGCGGTGGCGTTGGGCGTCATGATCTTGCGAGTGACGAACCCAGCTCGAAAGCGATCGTTCAGAACGCCGTTCGTTTGGATCGTGGGTCCCATGGCGCTCATCGGTTGCCTGGTGTTGTTCGCGCTGCTGCCGATTTTCACCATCTTGGCGTTTTTCGGCTGGGCCGCGTTCGGACTCGTGGTGTACGCGCTGTACGGATACCGGCGCAGCGCGCTGGCCACCACGGACACGAAGCCGCCGACGCTCACGCCCAAGCTCAGCTAGGCGCGAAGTCCTTCCGGGGTCAGCGGGCCCAGCGCTGCAACCAGCCCCTCGTAGACTTTCGGGTTTCCGGCGACGATGTTTGGCCCCAGGGCGTAGTCTGCCCCGGTTGGCGTGCCGACCCGGCCGCCGGCTTCTTGGATGAGCAGCACGCCCGCAGCAGTGTCCCAAGGCTTCAGGCCGAACTCCCAGAACCCGTCCATGCGGCCTGCGGCCACATAGGCGAGATCCAGCGAGGCGGCACCGGGCCGTCGTACGCCGGCGGCGGTGCCCATGATGACTTTGAGCATGGCGAGGTAGTGATCGATGTGCTCCGCCGCCATGCGATAGGGGAAGCCGGTGCCGATCAGCGACCCTTCCAACGTGCGTTGGGTGCTGACGCGAATTTTCTTTCCCTCGAGCTGTGCGCCGTCGCCGCGCGATGCGGTGAAGAATTCCTGCCGCATGGGATCGTACACTACCGCGTGTTGCAACCGGCCTTTGTGCTCGACGGCGATCGATACGGCGAAAGTCGGGAAGCCGTGCAGGAAATTGGTAGTGCCGTCGAGCGGATCGATGATCCACACGAATTCATTGTCACCGCTGCGGCCTGTCTCTTCGCCGAGTACGGCGTGCTGCGGATGGCTCCGGCGGATCGTTGCGATAATGTCGGCTTCGGCTTTACGGTCGATGTCGGTCACGAAATCATTGCGGCCTTTGGTGTCGATTTTGATGGAATCGAGACGCGACAGGCTGCGCACGATCAAATCACCGGCGCGCCTGGCGGCGCGCATTCCGATATTGAGCAGTGGTTGCATAAGGTGGCGGTAGAATACCAGAGCATGACCGCTTTCGTTCGCATCGTCCTGATAGACCCCAGCCATCCGGGCAACATCGGTTCCGTCGCCCGTGCCATGAAAAACATGGGCGTCACGGACTTGGTTCTGGTGCGGCCCCGATCCTTTCCGCACGCCGAATCGCATGCGCTTGCCGCGGGCGCGGACGATATTCTCGCGAATGCGCGTGTGGTATCGACCGTGTCGGAAGCGGTCGCCGACTGCGGCTTCATCGCAGGGACGACGTCTCGACCTCGATCGTACTATTGGGAATTCACGACGCCGCGCGATGTGTCGGGGCGAATCGTCGGGTTGCCGGAAGACCATCGCGCGGCGCTGTTGTTCGGCTCGGAACGCTACGGATTGGGCACCGATGACCTACAATACTGCAACGTGCTGATTCGCATACCCGCGAACCCCGAGTATTGTTCGCTGAATCTCGCGATGTCGGTGCAGCTTCTGACCTATGAGATTTTCATGGCGCGCGAGCAGCCTCACTCTCGGATGCAATTGGAACTGCCGCTCGCGCCGGCCGGCGATGTCGAACACTTCTACAGTCACCTCAACGAGGTTTTGAGCGAGATCGATTTTGAGGACCGAACCGGGCATCTGATGGAGCGATTACGGCGCCTGTTCAACCGGGCGCAGATGGACCGCAACGAACTGAATATCATGCGCGGCATCCTGAGCGCCGTGCAGGGAAGGCGCCGGCAGTCCTCGCGCCGCTCGTTCGACCGCTCGTCCGATTAGCGAAGCAGTATGCGCGCCGCTCCGGTGTACTTCGATTATGCAGCGACCACGCCGGTGGACGCGCGGGTCGCAGCGCGTATGGCGGAATGCCTCACGCGCGATGGGGCCTTCGGCAATCCCGGCAGTAGCCACGATTACGGCGATGCGGCGAATGCGTTGGTGGAAGCTGCGCGTGCTCAGGTGGCCGCTGCCGTGGGCGCGGCGCCGGAGGACATCATCTGGACGTCGGGCGCCACCGAAGCGAACAATCTCGCCTTGTTCGGGGTCGCGACGTATTACCGCGATGTGGGAAGGCACGTGGTGACCGTCCGGACGGAACATAAGGCCGTGCTCGATCCCTGTCGTGAACTCGAACGGCGTGGCTGGCGCGTGACATACCTTGTGCCCGACAGCGATGGTGTACTCGATCCCGAACAAGTCGCCGCGGCGCTGCTGCCCGACACCGTGTTGGTGTCGGTCATGCATGTGAACAACGAAATCGGCGTCATGCAAGACATCGCCGCGATCGCCGGCGTGTGCGCCCGGCACGGCACGGCCCGGCTGCATGTGGACGCGGCGCAAAGCGTCGGCAAGTGTCCGTTGGACTTCTCGAGCTTAGGGCTCGACTTGCTGTCCTTGTCCGCACACAAGGCGTACGGCCCAAAAGGCGTCGGTGCGCTGGTGGTTTCGCGTAAGCGTCGCGTGCAACTCCAGCCGCTGCAATTCGGTGGTGGGCAGGAGCGGAATTTGCGTTCCGGTACGCTGGCGACGCACCAGGCGGTGGGTATGGGAACGGCGTTTGCGTTGGCCGCGGCCGCCCGCGAGAAGGAGGTCGAACGCATCGGGCTGCTTCGAGATCGACTGTGGCGTGGCCTCGAGGCGCTGGGCGGCCTGCTGCGCAACGGGCAAGCCGCACACACAGTGGCCCACCTGCTCAACGTATCTGTCGAGGATGTCGAAGGCGAGAGTCTGCTCGCCGCCGTGCGGCCCTCCATCGCAGTCTCCACCGGCTCGGCTTGCACGTCGGCTGCTCGGGAGCCGTCCTATGTGCTGCGGGCCCTGGGCCGCAACGAGCGCCTCGCGGAAAGCAGCCTGAGGTTCAGTTTGGGCCGCTTTTCTACCGAGGGCGACGTCGATGCGGCGGTGGCGGCGGTGGCCCAAGCGGTGACGAGGCTGCGCCGAATTACCGGTCACCGGGGCGCCGACAACGGGACGGCCGGGGGCGCCCTAGCCAGGGGCGCTGCAGGCGCGAGCGCCCGCGGCTCATGAACTACAGCGATTTAACGTGGCGGCACTTCGAGAGCGCGCTTGCTGCCGGCATTTTGGCGGGCCCGACCGTGCGCCGCGGTGCGGCGGGTAACCGGACGCAAGGCACGTGGGTGCAGTTCGATGTACAAGTGGGCTCGGGCGATCAGGATGCGACCGTGGAGGCGGTGCGGTTCTTGGCCTTCGGCTGTCCCCATGTCATTGCCGTGTCGGATTGGGTTTCGCAGTCGGCAGTGGGGCGGGATGCCAAGCCGGTTCTGCCCGAGACTGTTCAGGCGCTGCGCGAGCGGTTCGACGTACCGATCGAGAAGCTCGGCCGGCTCTTGATTATCGAAGACGCCTGGATAGCGGCCGTATCATCCCCATGTCGGGTCTGACGGCAGCTTTTCGTAGCGCGGGCGGGCGGGAGGCATACGGGAATGCAAAAAAGTGCGCTCGAGTTCCGTGCGCAGAGGACGTCTGCGTGCTATGTAGAACCATGTGGATATCCACAGGTCATTGAGAGGGCATCAAGCTATGGCGATACTGTTGACCGAGTCGGCTGCGGATCGAGTTCGTGCGCACTTGCAGCAACGTGGCGCGGGGCTCGGCCTGCGTGTCGGCATCAAGAAAACCGGCTGCTCCGGATTCGCATATGTCGTGAACTACGCCGATGAGATTCATCCTGAAGATGCGGTTTTCGAGGCGCGCGGGGTCAAAGTCGTGGTCGATCCGACGAGCTTGCCGCTGATCGACGGCACCGTCGTGGACTTCGTCAAACAGGGTTTGAACGAAGCTTTCAAGTTTCAGAACCCGAAGGCCAAGGGCGAATGCGGCTGCGGCGAGAGCTTCAACGTCTGATTCGCGGGCTTAGGCCGTAGGACGGCGCCGGGAGGCGCCTCGATCCCCCTCCTGCCGGTCTAGTTTTTTCCAAGCAATACAGGGACTTCGGTTGTCGCTGTGATTGCTTGCGCGCGCGCGCTCCAGTACACTTCGCGGTCTTTGTCGGTCCCTTTTGGGGCGAATTCCGCAGCGAAGCAGCCGAGGTCATCATGCCAATCGAGCGCACTCTGTCCATCGTCAAGCCGGACGGCGTCGGCCGTAATTTGATCGGCGAGGTCTATCGTCGGTTCGAGCAGGCGGGCTTGCGTGTGGTCGCGGCGCGCATGATGCACTTGTCGCAGGGCGAAGCCGAAGGCTTCTATGGCGTGCATCGCGAACGGCCGTTCTTCAAGGATTTGGTGAAGTTCATGAGCTCCGGTCCGGTAATGGTGCAAGTGCTCGAGGGCGAGGGTGCCATTGCCAAGAATCGCGACGTCATGGGCGCCACCGACCCGAAAAAAGCGGACAAAGGCACGATCCGCGCCGATCTTGCCACCAGCATCGATGAGAACATTGTTCATGGTTCGGACGCGCCGCAGACGGCCGCCCGCGAAATTTCCTATTTCTTCCGTGAAATTGAGGTCTGCCCGCGTACGCGCTAGCGTATGCGTGGGGGACCCATTCGGAAAGATGCAGTGACGTGGCCGACGATCGCGTAAATCTTCTCGGGTTAGCGCGCGCCGAACTCGAGGCGTTCGTGGCCGCCCGCCTGGGTGCAAAGCCGTTTCGCGCGCGGCAGTTGATGAAGTGGATCTACCGGCGCGGCGCCGCCAATTTCTCGTCGATGAGCGATCTTGCACAGGATTTTCGCGCGCAGCTGGCCGAGGTCGCCAAGATATCGGTGCCCGAAATCGTCACCGAGCAAAGATCCTCCGACGGGACGCGCAAGTGGATGCTGCGCATGGACGAAGTGCAGGGCATCGAGACGGTCTACATTCCCGAACCCGCCCGCGGGACCTTGTGCATTTCCAGCCAGGTGGGCTGTGCAATGGACTGTTCGTTTTGCGCGACGGCGCAGCAGGGCTTCAATCGCAACTTGAGCGTCGCGGAAATCGTAGGGCAGGTGTGGTTGGCGCGCCGCGAACTCGACGCCGGCGACCTCCGTGGCCCCAGCGCGCGCATCACCAACATCGTGTTGATGGGGATGGGCGAGCCGCTCGCGAACTATCGCAACGTCGTGCCCGCCATGCGGGTGTTCATGGACGATTTGGGATATGACTTGTCGCGCCGGCGCGTGACGTTGAGCACCTCGGGGCTGGTACCGCAGATTTACAAACTGGCCGAGGAGTGCAACGTTGCGCTCGCGGTTTCTCTGCACGCGCCCAACGATGCATTGCGAAACGAACTCGTGCCAATCAACCGCAAACATCCGATCGACGAATTGCTCACGGCTTGCTGGCACTACATTGAGAAGCAGAACGGCCGCAGCATCACGTTCGAGTACGTCATGCTCGACGGCATTAACGACAAGCCCGAGCATGCCAGGCAGCTCGCGCGGTTGTTGCGCGGTCGACCCGCGAAGCTGAATCTCATCCCGTTCAATGTGTTCCCAGGCACCGGATATCGGCGCTCGCCGGCGGCTGCGATTCTGCGATTCCGCGACATCCTCAACGATCACGGCGTCATCGCGACGATCCGGCGGACGCGCGGCGACGATATCGATGCCGCCTGCGGGCAACTCGCAGGGAAGGTAACCGATCGCACGCTGGTGCGCTTGGGTACTCGGCTCACTACCGTTTCGCGCTCGTCGGCGGAGGTCTGATGAAGATCAATGGCTTGATTGCGGTGATGGCCGTGATCCTCGGCATGAGTCTGGGTGCTTGCTCGAACAACGGGCAACTGGGCCGTAAAGCGACGCCGGCGCAACAGGCGGCGACCAACGTGCAACTCGCCATCGAGTACATGAAACTCAACAAGCTGGCGGACTCGCGCGAATTCATTGAACGCGCACTGAAAGAGGATCCAGGCAACGCGAACGTGCAATTGACCGCAGGCCTCCTGTACGAACGGCTCAACGACATGCCGAAGGCGGAAAAGGCGTATGCCGGCGCCGCGCGGTTGGGGAAAGACGATCCCAACATCCAGAATGACTACGCGGGGTTTCTCTGCCGGACCGGTAAAAGCGCCGCGGGCGAAAAACTGTTTGTCGACGTGGCGCGCAACCCTTTGTATCAGACGCCCGAGGTGGCGCTCGTCAACGCCGGCGTTTGCGTGCGCAGTACGGGCGATATGCTCGACGCGCAACGCTATTTCAACCGGGCATTGGCTGTGCGTCCCAACATGCCCGAAGCGCTGTTGCAGCTGGGCAACGTGGCAATCGATGGGGGCGATGGGGCCGAGGCACTCGACTACGTGCAACGCTATCTCGCGGTGAACCCTGCGACTCCGGAGGTACTGTGGCTGGGATTCCGAGCGCAACGCAAACTGGGTGATGCCACCGCGGCGGCCGTTTTCGCGCGACGGGTGCAAACCGAGTTCCCCAACTCTGAACAGGCCAGGTTGATGCGATCCGGCGTCGACCGATGAGCGAGACGGCGGAAACGCTCGGCGAGCGCCTGAAGGCCGCCCGGGAAGCCGCGGGGTTGAGCGCGCAGAAGGCCGCGGACGAATTGCACCTCGATGCATGGGTGATCGCAGCGCTCGAGAGCGGTGATTACGTGCGCATCGGTCCGTCGGTCTACGTCAAAGGGCATTTGCAGCGGTATGCGGGACTGATCGGGCTAGCGCCCTGCGAAATCCTCGACGCTTACGCGACGCGGTCATCGGCGCCGGCGGCCGCTACGACGCAGCCGTCGACGCTGCGATTGCGAACTTCGGCTTCTGAGAGCCCGGAAGCCCGCTGGGCGCCTCTCGCCGCTCTCGCCGTCGCGGCGGTGGTCCTCGCCGGCATTTACTGGTGGACGACCTGGAAGCCGCGTATGGCCGCCTTGCCGACCACCAGCCTCGCGCCTTCCGAGCCGGTGCTGGCAAACGCCGCTTCGACCGCCGAGAACGGCGTCGTGCCCGCTGTGGCCATCGGCTATGCGGGGGCCGGCGGCGCCATGACGGCGACAAGCGCCGTGCCGGTTGCGCCCGGCGATGCCGATTCAATTGTCGGAGTGGGGCGCGCGCGGCTGCGCTTGAGTTTCTCGGCCGACTCATGGGTGGACGTGCACGATGCAACGGGCCGGCGCCTATTCGCCGGCTATGGGCGCGCCAATAGCGTCAAGGCCATTGCCGGCAACGCTCCCATGAAGGTGTATCTCGGCTTCGCGAGCGGAGTGCAACTCGAGGTGAACAAGCACGCGGTCGCCATCGGACCACAATTCGTCGCCGGGGACGTTGCGCGCTTCGAAGCGGGCGCCGACGGCGTACTACGCCGTGACGCGCACGCTGCCACCGCCAGCAATCCGCATCGTCGCGGCTGATCGGGGAGTACCCTTGGGTAGGATTATCGAGCCCCTTCGCGGCGTTCACGACGTTTTGCCGGCAAACGCAGCCGCATGGCAGCACCTGGAACGCGTCACGCGGCAAGTATTCGCGGGTTATGGGTACGAGGAGTTTCGCGTACCCATCATCGAGCAAACTGAGTTGTTCAGGCGTTCGATCGGCGATTTTACCGATATCGTCGAAAAGGAAATGTTCAGCTTCGTCGACCAGGGCGAAGATCACATTACCCTGCGCCCCGAGGCCACCGCCGGGATCGTGCGCGCCGTGATTTCGAACGGGATGCTTCGGGACAACCGGCTGCGCGTGTGGTGCATGGGTCCCATGTTCAGGCGCGAGCGTCCGCAGGCGGGGCGATATCGCCAATTTCATCAGATCGACGCGGAGGCATTCGGCTTCCCGGGTCCGGACATCGATGCGGAAATGATCCTGTTGTCGGCGCGGCTTCTGCGGCGATTGGGTTTGATGCGCCTGAAGTTGCTGCTCAATTCGCTTGGAACACCCGCGTCGCGCGCCGCGTATCGCGAGGAGCTCACGGCCTATTTCGGCGCGCATGAAGCGGCTTTGGACGAGGACAGCAAGCGGCGGCTGCGCGGCAATCCGCTGCGTATTCTCGATAGTAAGAACCCAGACACGCAGCGCGTCGTGGCCGGTGCGCCGCTGCTGGTCGAGTCATTGGATGCGGAATCGAAGGCACACTTCGAGATGTTGTGTGCTCACCTTAAGAGCGCCGGCATCGAGTATCATGTCGAGCCGCATTTAGTGCGTGGGCTCGATTACTACACGCGAACCGTTTTCGAGTGGACCACGGATGCGCTGGGTTCGCAAAGCACCGTGTGCGCCGGCGGCCGTTATGACGACCTGGTGGAGCAATTGGGCGGCGCCAGCACCGCCGGTATCGGCTGGGCGATGGGGCAAGAGCGGATCGTCATGCTGCTGGAGAAGCAGGGCCTCGGCGTCCTGCGCGATCGGCCGCAGATCTACCTGGTGTTGGTGGGGGAGCGGACCGAGATTCCGGGCTTCCAACTGGCAGAACGGGTGCGCGATGC